>WNFJ01246878.1_pt1 | contig 10732 bp, 8 predicted proteins | sample 5400461 | NCBI WGS metagenome assembly WNFJ01 (sample SAMN13153349, study PRJNA577476) | soil metagenome | isolation source: 115 cm saprolite on Douglas fir-dominated hillslope | place: USA:California | collected 2013-09-17
CCCCCCTCCAAGCAAGCCGCGCGAAGCGCGCCACCCAATAGCGCTGTAGCAAGCGCGGCTTGCTTGGAGGGCAGACCCGGGCCCGTTACCCCATCTACGAAGCGGGCCGACTACGACAGGCACTATAATTCTTGCCATTCGCGCCGGCTGCGAACTATGGTGCAGGCCACTGAGGCATGAGCCGAAGGTTCTAAGAGGGAGTCGGCGGTTCGTGCTTGCCGCTGGCTGGCGATTTCGCGCACAAAACACGTCACCTGAAACAGAGGGACCTGACAACGAAGCGCGGCGGCTGCTCGATGGGCAGGTCACCTGGCTGGCGGAACATTCCAAATAACGGGAAGGGGAGTGAAGATGAGAACGGCATTCTGGCTGGCGGGCGCGACGGCTCTCGCCCTGGCAAATCCCGCCGTGGCGGCGGATTCCATCAAGATCGGGTTTGTCTCTACCTTCAGCGGCCCGACCGCCGTGATCGGCAACGACATGCGCAATTCGTTCGAGCTCGCGCTCGATCATTTGGGCCGTAAGATGGGTGGCAAGCCGGTCGAGGTGATCTACGAGGATGATGGGCAGAAGCCGGATGTCGGCAAGCAGAAGACCGAAAAACTGGTCCAGTCCGACAAGGTCGACTTCATCGCCGGCTATATCTGGTCGAACGTGCTCTTGGCCTCGCTCAAGACCGCGGTTGACTCGCAGACCTTCCTGATCTCCGCCAACGCCGGACCCTCGCAACTCGCCGGCGAACTGTGCTCGCCTTATGTGTTTTCCACCTCCTGGCAAAACGACCAGACCCCGGAGGCCATGGGCCTTTACATGAATCAAAAGGGCATCAAGTCGGTGTTCCTGATCGGCCCGAACTATGCCGCCGGCAAGGACATGCTGGCTGGCGTGAAGAGCACGTTCAAGGGCCAGGTGCTGGGCGAGGAATACACCGTGTGGCCGAGCCAGCTCGACTTCTCGGCCGAACTGTCAAAGGCGCGGGCGTCGAAGGCGGAGGCGATCTTCGTGTTCTATCCCGGCGCCGCCGGCGTCCAGTTCCTCAATCAATATGTACAGGCCGGGATCAAGCAGCAGATTCCGCTCTACACCGCCTTTACCATCGACGAATTATCACTGCCGCTGCAGAAAGAGAATGCGCTCGGCGTTCCCGGCGCGCAGGAGTGGGTGAACGACCTGCCGAATGAGCAGAACAAACGGTTCGTCGCCGACTACCGCAAGAAATATCCCGGCCTGCGTCCGACCTTTTACGGCGCGCAAACCTATGATGCCGCGCAATTGATCAACAGCGCCGTGGTGGCGGTGAAGGGCGATCTCAGCAAGAAGGACGCCATGAAGGCGGAGATGGAGAAGGCGAATTTCAAGTCGCTGCGCGGGCCGTTCAAGTACGGCAACAACCACATCCCGATCCAGAGCTTCTATCTGCAGGACGTGGTGAAGGACGCCGACGGCCAGCTTTCGCTGAAAACCGTCGCCACCATCGTCGAGAACAGCCAGGACCGCTTCCACGACAAATGTCCGATCAAGTGATGATCGATCCTGCCCAACCCAGCGGCGCCGCCGGCGCGCTGCCGCTTTTCGTTAGAGCGTGATGGGATTAGATTGAGCTGTAACGGCAACGGAACTGCGCTCCCTCTCCCGTTAGGAGAGGGCTGGGGTGAGGGGTTGCGGTCTCCCGTTGGTCCAGCACCCCCTCACCCGATTTGCTGCGCAAATCGACCTCTCCCCGCCGGGGAGAGGTGAACGGGACCGTGGACAGGCCGATTCAATCAAAGGTCATCTCGCTTTAGGTAATTTCCGGACGATCCATGCTGCTTGTCGTCGAACAATTTTTGAACGGATTGCAGTTCGGCCTGCTGCTGTTCCTGCTGGCGGCGGGACTGACGCTGGTGTTCGGCATCATGGACTTCGTCAATCTGGCGCACGGCTCGCTCTACATGATGGGCGCCTACTTCGCGGCGACCTTCGTGGCGTGGACCGGGAATTTTGTCATCGGCGTGATGCTCGCGCTAGGCGCCACGCTGCTGCTAGGCATCGCGCTGGAATTCATAGCGCTGCGGCACCTCTACGGCCGCGATCATCTCGACCATGTGTTGGCGACGTTCGGGCTGATCTTGTTTTTCAACGACGCGGTGCGGCTGATCTGGGGCCCGGCGGGTCTGGCGCTGCCGCTGCCCGCCTGGCTGACGGTGCCGCTCGCGATTCTGCCCGGCATCTATTATCCCGCCTACCGGCTGGCGATCATCGCGGTGGCACTCGCCGTCGCGCTGATGCTTTACATCGTCGTGATGCGTACCCGGCTCGGCATGCTGATCCGCGCCGGCGCGTCGAATCGGGAAATGATCGGCGCGCTCGGCATCAACATCAAGCTGCTCTACACGCTGGTGTTCGGGAGGCGCCGATTTTGACGGTGCAGATCGGGATGGGCGAAAACATCCTGATCCTCGCCTTCGTCATCATCGTGATCGGTGGCATCGGCTCTATCCGCGGCGCGTTCCTGGCCGCGATCTTCGTCGGCATGGTCGACACGCTGGGCCGCGCCTTCCTGCCCGACCTCTTGAGGCGGATGCTGAGTTCGACCGCGGCATCGACCGCCGCGCCGGCGCTCTCCTCGATGCTGATCTATCTCCTGATGGCGATCGTGCTGGTAGTGCGGCCGGAGGGGCTGTTCCCGGCCAACCGGCGATGAAAGATTCGCTCAACGCCCGCAACGTCATCGTGGCGCTGGTGATCGCCGGCCTGTCATTGCTCCCACTCTATACCTCGATCAGCGGAGATATCTTCGTACTGACGCTGTTCACCCGCATCGTGATTTTCGCGCTGGCGGCGGCAAGCCTCAATCTCATCATGGGCTATGGCGGAATGATGAGCTTCGGTCACGCCGCCTATCTCGGCATCGGCGGCTACGCGGTCGGCATTCTCGCGGCCGAAGGCGTCGGCTCCGGATTCATCCAGTGGCCGGTGGCGCTGGCGGCCTCGGCGCTGTTCGCACTTGTGATCGGCGCGCTGTCGCTGCGCACCCGCGGCGTCTACTTCATCATGATCACGCTGGCCTTTGCGCAAATGGCCTATTACGTCGCATCCGGACTTGCCCGCTACGGCGGAGACGATGGACTTACGATCTACAAGCGCAGCACTTTCGGCGGCCTGATCAATCTGTCGAGCCGCGTGCCGTTCTATTATCTCTGCCTCGCTTGCCTGTTCGGCGGGATCTATCTGATCTGGCGTATCGTCAATTCGCGCTTCGGCATGGTAGTTCAGGGTCTGCGTTCCAACGAGCAGCGCATGCAGTCGATCGGATTTCCCGCGACCCGCTACCGGCTGGTTTGCTTCGTCATCGCCGGCACCATGTGCGGTCTCGCCGGCGCACTGCTCGCCAACAACACCGACTTTGTCAGTCCGGCGGTGATGTACTGGACCCGCTCCGGCGATCTGATGGTGATGGTCATCCTTGGCGGCATGGGTTCGCTGTTCGGCCCGGTGATCGGAGCAATCGTTTATCTCGTGCTGGAAGAGTCCTTGTCGCAGGTCACGGAATACTGGGCGCTGATCATGGGCCCGCTTTTGCTGTTGATCGTGCTGTTCGGGCGCGGCGGCATTCTTGGGCTGCTGGGGAGGCTGCGCCGTGGCTGATCCCTTGCTCCGCGTTGAAAATCTGGTGCGGCGGTTTGGCGGCATCGTCGCAACCGATAACGTCTCGCTGGACGTTGCGCGCGGAGAATTGCACGCGATCATTGGGCCGAACGGGGCCGGCAAGACCACGCTGATCAGCCAGCTGACCGGACAGCTGCTGCCGCATTCCGGCACCATTCGGCTGGCGGGTGCGGATATCACCCGCGTGCCGGCCTATCGCCGCAGCGCGCTCGGGCTGGCGCGCTCGTTTCAGATCACCTCGCTGTTGCTCGACTTCACCGCGATCGACAATGTCGCGCTGGCGGCGCAGGCGCATGACAGTCACTCATTCTATTTCTGGGGCAATGCCCGGAAGGAAAATCACCTCCGCCAAACCGCGCTGGCCGCATTGGATCGGGTCGGGCTTAGGGGTCGCGCCGATGTCCTCGTTTCCAGATTGAGCCACGGCGAGCAGCGCGAACTCGAACTCGCCGTCGCGCTCGCTACCAAGCCGCAGCTGCTGCTGCTCGACGAACCGATGGCAGGACTTGGCATCACGGAATCGGCGCGCATGGTGAAGCTGCTGCAGGAGTTGCGGCGGGAAGTCACCATCGTGCTGGTCGAGCACGATATGGACGCGGTGTTCGCGCTGGCCGACCGCATCAGCGTTCTTGTCTATGGGCGCGTCATCGCTTCCGGCGCGCCGGCGGCGATCCGCCAAAACGAAGAGGTCAAGCGCGCCTATCTCGGCGATCAGCATGCGGTGACCCGTCATGGCTGACGCGATGCCTTTGCTGGAGATCGAGAACGTCGAGACCTGCTACGGCCTGAGCCAGGTGCTGTTCGGCCTGTCGCTTTCGGTGCGGACCGGAGAGATGGTGGCCATGATGGGCCGCAACGGCATGGGCAAGACCACCACCATCCGGTCCATCATGGGGCTGACGCCGGCGCGCGCGGGCGCGATCCGCTTCGCTGGACACGACGTTCGCAGCTTTCCCTCGTTCCGGATTGCGCAACTGGGAATTGGCCTCGTCCCGGAGGGACGTCAAATATTTCCGAACCTAACGGTGCGCGAGAATCTGGTCGCCGCTGCCGCCAATCGTCTGGGCAGTTCCGATCCATGGACGATCGACAAGATCCACGTGCTGTTTCCGCGGCTCGCCGAGCGCGGCAACAATATGGGCGTTACGCTGTCAGGCGGCGAGCAGCAGATGCTGGCGATCGGCCGCGCGCTGATGACCAATCCGCGCCTGTTGATCCTGGATGAAGCCACCGAAGGGCTGGCGCCGCTGATCCGTGAGGAAATCTGGCACTGCCTGTCGATGCTCAAAGCGGGCGGCCAATCGGTCCTGGTGATCGACAAGAACATCGAGCATCTCACCCGCATCGCCGACCGCCACTACATCATCGAGCGCGGCCGCGCGGTGTGGAGCGGCACGTCGGATGAATTGGTTGCGCATCCGGATCTGCAGCATCGGTATTTGGGGGTGTGAAGGCGGGTATTGGCCATTGTCTCGTCATTGCGAGGAGCGAAGCGACGAAGCAATCCAGAGTCGATATGCCGTGCCATGGATTGCTTCGCTGCGCTCGCAGTGACGGCTCCGCTCAAAACATCTCGAAATATTCGCGCTGTTCCCATTCAGACACTTCGGCCTGGAAGCGATCGATTTCGGCGTTCTTGATGTGAACGTAGTAGTCGATGAACTCCCCGCCGAGCGCGTCGCGGAAAAACGGATCGTCCTTGAGCGCCGACACTGCCTCCTGAAGCGTCTTCGGCAAAAGGCTCGCTTGCGTCTCATAGGGCGTGTCGGCTGATGGACCGGGATCGAGCGCCCGATCGACGCCATCGAGCCCCGATAGAATTTGCGAGGTCATGTAGAGATACGGGTTGGCGGCGGGCTCGCCGATCCGGTTTTCGAGGCGGGTGGCGGGATCGTCGCCTCCGCCCAGCACGCGTACCATGACGCCGCGATTGTCCCGTCCCCAGATCGCGCGATCCGGCGCCAGCGAATAGGAGCGATAGCGCTTGTAGCCGTTGAGGGTCGGCGTCGAGAACACGGCCGAGCCGCGGGCATGTTGCAACAGCCCGCCGAGATAACCACGGCCGAACGCGGACAACAGCTCACCGCTATCCTTCGTTGCAAAAGCATTCTCGCCGCCTGCGCGCGATACGATCGATTGATGCAGATGCCAGCCGGACGCGAACACATTCGGCAGCCGCGGGCGGCACATGAAGGTCGCGTGATAACCGTGCCGATGGCAGATCTGCTTCACGGCGCTGCGAAACAGCACCATGGTGTCGGCGGGCTCGAGCCCCATTGTCGGCGTGAACGTGAATTCGCATTGGCTCGGACCGAATTCGACTTCGATCGAGCGCAGCGGCAGGCCTAGCGCCAGAATGTCGCGCCTGACGATCTCGAGCACCGGCTCCATCTGGTCGTAGCGCTGCTCGGTCAGGTATTGATAGCCGTGCGACAGCAGGCTGACCGAGGGAGGCTGGCCCGGCTGACCGGCATCCTCGGGCGACATTTTCGCGTCTTCGAGCTTGAAGATGTGGAATTCGACCTCGAGGCCGGCGACAAAGTCATAGCCGCGCTTTGCGAGCGTCGCGAGCACCGACTTGTAGAGATGGCGGGTCGCGAACGGGACCGGCCGCCCGTCGGCAAAATAAATGTCGCACAATAGCCAGCCGGTCGCCGGTGCCCACGGCAGCACGCGAAAGCTTGTTGGGTCCGGCACCATCAACACATCAGCGGCGCCTTCCATCTCCCGCATCCCAAAACCGCCGCCCGCCGCAAACACCGGAAATACGGTTCGATGCGAGCTATCCTTGGCGAGCATCGTGGTGGTGATGGTGCATCCGCTCTCCAGCGAAGCCAGCGCTTCGCTCGCGACCAGCGTCTTGCCTCGCAGGATCCCGTGCTGATCGGGGAAAGACAGCCGGATGACTTCGAGCTTCTGCTCTTCGACGATGCGCTTCAGCCGCGTCGCCGCTTCGCGCTGCTCGTCGGACCAAAGGCCGTGACGTTGGACAAAACTCAACGCGTCACTCCCAGCGGAAGCCGAACCGGATGCCGCATCACTCGGCCGCCGAAAGGTGGCGGATCTTGTCGGCGATGTCCGCGGGCACGGGCGCGGCCCATGGCGCGCCGCGGCGCCGCTTCACGTCAACCTCCATCCAGAAGGTCTCCCATCCTCGGGTCGGTCCGATGCCGTCCATGGTCGCGGGACCCTGGATGCTCCGCGCATGCGCGGCATCGAGGAACATGAACGGCTTTGCTCCGGACGCGACCTTCTCGATCTCCTGCCGTAACAGGCGGCGATACTGCACGATCGCCTTGTCGGACTGGCCGAGATGTTCGCGGGTGCGGTCCTGGATCGGGCCCATCGATTCGACCGCCCACTGGTCGTGGACGTTGATGTCGGCGCCCATGCCGGTATAGGTCGCGGTCGCCTGCTCGTGCGGATCGAATCCGTAATCGTTCGATTTGTTCTTGCGCGAACGATAATCGGGAAGCTCATACAGTTCGAGGCGCTGGTCGCGCATCTTGTTCTTGTCGACCGGCGCGGAATAAGAGGTGAAGATCGCGTACCAATAGCAATTCTCGTCATCGACCGGCACATGCCACTGCGTGATGGTCATCTCGGTGCTCATCGGGATGACGAAGCCATGCGGAAAAAGCTGATTGGTGACGCGAACATGCGTCCGCTCGTCGTCGAGCTCGCGCAGCGCGATCAGCCTCAAGCCGTATTCGGTGTGCTCGACATTGATGATGGGCCGGTCATATTCGCGCAGGATTTTCGTCATCGGCATATCGCTGCCGGCCGACGCGCCGCGGAACTGCTTGCCGTAGGCGGCTGCAGGATCCTCGTCCTCGAAGAAGCGATGCAGGAACGAGGCATGCGACGGATCGATGCCGACCTCGAGCGCCTGCAGCCAGTTGCAGGCCATGTGGCCCTTGAATGCGAAGGTGTGGCTATCGGGCGCGACAAAACAGTCGATCTCCGGAAACGCCGGCGGCTCGCCTTCGCCCAAATAAGCCCAGAGAATTCCGCTTCTCTCGACCACGGGATAAGCGCGCTGGGTGATGTTCTTGCACAGCGCCGAGTCCTTCGGCTCCGCGGGGGTTTCAAGGCATTGGCCCGTGACGTCGTACAGCCAGCCATGGAATGCGCAGCGCAGGCCGCCGTTTTCCAGACGGCCGAAGGCAAGGTCGGCGCCGCGGTGCGCGCAATGGCGCTCGATCAGGCCGTAACGTCCCTGCTCATCGCGAAACAGCACCAGATTCTCGCCAAGCAATGTGACGGGCTTTACCGGGCGCGGCCCCAGCATCTCGTCGACCAGCGCCGCCGGCTGCCAGTACATCCGCATCAATTTCCCGCACGCGTCCGCACGTCCGGTCCGGGTCATCAGGTCGTTCTGTTCCTGGCTCATCATGGCGGCGATCCTTTCGGAACTGGTATCGTAGCTACTCTATACAAAGCAGATCGTTGCGGAAGTCCGAATGCGGCCTGCGGCGACGCGCTAACACGGTTGTTCACCCCCGCGCGAACATCCGTGCCTCGCTGTGCAGCACCGGCGCAACCGCATCGATCAAGCGCGCGGCGGCGGCGTCAACGGTGAGCCCGGCGGTATCGACCACGGCGGAGGCGCGGGCATAAAGCGGCTCCCGGCTGAGCAGGATGGTGCGCAATTCCGCCATCGCCGAACGATCGTCCGCCATCGGGCGCAGATCGCCCTGGCCGCGCACCCGCGCCATGTGTTCTTCCGGCTCGGCCTTCAGCCAGATGGTGTAGAACGACGACAGGATCAGGTCGAAGGTCAGCGGCTCGGAGACGATGCCGCCGCCGGTCGCGAGCACCATCGGCTCCTTTCGCGCCAGCAATTGCCCGAGCGCCGCCTGCTCCATGCGCCTAAAACCTTCCTGGCCATAGAGCGCGATGATCTCGGCGACCGACAATCCGTTCTGCGCCTCGATCTCCTTGTTCAATTCGACAAAACTCCAGCCGATTTTCTTCGCCAGCATTTTGCCGAGCGTGGATTTGCCGGCGCCGCGCAGCCCGATCAAGGCGATGCCGGCGAACGACGTGCGCCGCAGCGCCGACGCGCCGCTTGCCTGGCCGGAAAGAACGTCTTTGGCCTGCGCGATCTGGTTTGGCGTCGCCTTGCGCACGAGGTCGCGAATGACCGGCCAGTCCGGCGACGGTTCGGTTGCGGGAATGAGATCTTCGAGATGCGCGCCCATCGCGTTCGACACCCGGCGCAACAGCATGATCGAGACATTGCCCTTGCCGCTTTCGAGCTGCGCAATGTAGCGTTCGGAAATGCCGGAGACTTTCGCGAGCACCTTTCGCGACATGCCGTGCAGCGCGCGCATGGTGCGGACACGCTGCCCGAGCTGCTCGAGAAAACCGGCTTCGGGATCGGGATGTTCGGTCATATCCCCTGTTCGTTTTTGGCCGCGAACGGCGCGCATTCGGAAACATAATGCCGAAAAGGATTGACAGCAAGCTCGCCCAGTGGCTCTCTATGAATTATAATTCTTAGAAGCTTGCGGAGGAAGCGTCGTGACACGCGTGGCTGACGGAAGCGCGGCATGAGCGCCGGCTCCTACAATGCGGTGACCTGGCTGCTGGATCGCAATGTCGATGAAGGGCGCGGCGGAAAGCTCGCCTTCACCGACAGCGTTTCCGAATTGACCTATGGCGATTTGCAAAAGCAAAGCCGCCGCCTCGCCAATCTCTTGCGCGGTCTCGGTGTCCGCCGCGAAGAGCGGGTCGCGATGATCATGCTCGACACCGTCGACTTTCCGGTTGTGTTCCTCGGCGCGATCCGCGCCGGCGTGGTGCCAGTGCCGCTCAATACGCTTTTGACCTCGGATCAATACGCCTATGTGCTGGCGGATTGCCGCGCGCGGGTGCTGTTCATTTCCGAAGCGCTGCTGCCGGTGGTCAAGGATATGCTCGGCCGGATGCCGGATCTCGATCATGTCATCGTCTCCGGCAAGAACGCGCACGGCTACAAAAAACTATCCGATGAGATCGCGCGCGACAGCGATTCATTTGCAACCGCAGCGACCCACGCCGACGAGCCGGCGTTCTGGCTGTATTCGTCGGGCTCGACCGGCATGCCCAAGGGCGTGCGGCATCTGCATTCGAATTTGGCCGCGACGGCGGACACCTACGCCAAGCAGGTGCTCGGCATTCGCGAGGATGACGTCGGACTATCGGCGGCAAAGCTGTTCTTCGCCTACGGCCTCGGCAACGCGTTGACGTTTCCGATGTCGGTAGGGGCCACCACTGTTCTCAACTCCGAGCGTCCGACGCCGGCTCTGATGTTTGCGCTGATGAACAAGTACAATCCCAGCATTTTCTTCGGCGTGCCGACGCTGTTTTCGGCGATGCTGAACGACGAGACCCTGAAGCATGAACGCTGCGGCTCGCGCTTGCGCATCTGCACCTCCGCCGGCGAAGCGCTGCCGGAATCGGTCGGCAACGCCTGGAAGGCGCGCTTCGGCGTCGATATCCTCGACGGCGTCGGCTCGACCGAGCTGTTGCATATTTTTCTCTCCAATGCGCCCGGCGATATCAAATACGGCACGTCGGGCCGCCCAGTGCCCGGCTACAAGGTCCGCCTGGTGAACGACGCAGGTAGCGACGTTCCTGACGGCGAGGTCGGCGAACTCCTGGTCGATGCTCCCTCCGCCGGAGAAGGTTACTGGAATCAGCGCAGCAAGAGCCGCAGGACCTTCGAGGGAAACTGGACCCGCACCGGCGACAAATACATTCGCGATGCCGACGGGCGCTACGCTTTCTGCGGCCGCAGCGACGACATGTTCAAGGTGTCCGGCATCTGGGTGTCGCCGTTCGAGGTCGAGAGCGCGTTGATCACCCATCCGGCGGTGCTGGAAGCCGCCGTTGTTCCGGAAGCCGATCCGGAAGGCTTGCTGAAGCCGAAGGCTTTTGTGGTGCTGAAAGCGGACGCCAAAACCGACGGCCTGAAGGAAGCGCTGAAGGAGCACGTCAAGCAGAAGATCGGCGTGTGGAAATATCCGCGCTGGATCGACGTCGTCGAGTCTTTGCCCAAAACCGCAACCGGAAAGATCCAGCGGTTCAAGTTGCGGGG
>WNFJ01318129.1_pt1 | contig 10732 bp, 10 predicted proteins | sample 5400461 | NCBI WGS metagenome assembly WNFJ01 (sample SAMN13153349, study PRJNA577476) | soil metagenome | isolation source: 115 cm saprolite on Douglas fir-dominated hillslope | place: USA:California | collected 2013-09-17
CGCAGCCGATATCGAGCACGCGCGCGCCCGGCTCGATCATCTCCGCGACGAGCCGGAGATCGCCGCGCAGGCGCGCGCTGTCGGCGGCGGCGCTGGGGACGCTGCCGTCGGCGCTCATTCGCTCTTGAGGCCGCGGTGGCGCGCGCAACCGTCGAGGAAGCCGCGCAACGTGGCGAAGAACTCCGGCTCCTCGAGCAGGAACGCGTCATGGCCCTTGTCGGTCTCGATCTCGACGAAGCTCACATTGGCGGCGACGGCATTGAGCGCGTAGACGATGGCGCGGTTCTCCGCCGTCGGGTAGAGCCAGTCGCTGGTGAAGGAGATGCTGCAGAACCGCGTCTTGGTGCCGCGAAAGGCATTGGCGAGCACGCCGCCATGCTCCGCCGCCAGGTCGAAATAATCGCAGGCGCGGGTGATGTAGAGATAGGAATTGGCGTCGAAGCGCTCGACGAAGGAGATGCCCTGGTGGCGCAGATAGTTCTCCACCTGGAAATCGGCATCGAAGCCGTAGGTAAGCCCCTGCCGGTCCTGCAGGCTGCGGCCGAATTTGCGGTGCAGCGCCTGCTCCGAGAGGTAGGTAATGTGCGCGGCCATGCGCGCCACCGCGAGGCCGCGCGCCGGCCGGCGCCCGCTGTCGAGATAATTGCCGCCGCGCCATTCGGGATCGGCCATGATCGCCTGCCGCCCGACCTCGTGAAAGGCGATGTTCTGTGCCGAGTGTCGCGCCGCCGTGGCGATCGGCACCGCGGCGAAGACGCGCTCGGGAAAAGACGCCGCCCATTGCAGCACCTGCATGCCGCCCATCGAGCCGCCGGTCACGCAGAACAACGTCTCGATGCCGAGATGGTCGATCAGCACCTTCTGCGCACGCACCATGTCGGCGACGGTGATGACCGGGAAGGACAGACCCCACGGCTTCCCCGTCGCCGGGTTGATCTCCATCGGCCCGGTGCTCCCCATACAGCCGCCGAGCACATTGGCGCAGATGAGGAAATAGCGCCCGGTGTCGAGCACCTTGCCGGGGCCGACCAGCGTCTCCCACCAGCCCGGCTTGCCGGTCATGGGATGCGGCTCCGCGACATACTGGTCGCCGGTCAGCGCGTGGCAGATGAGGATCGCGTTCGAGCGCTCGGCATTGAGCTTGCCATAGGTCTGGTAGGCGATGGTGTAGGGCCCGAGCGACACGCCGCAGTCGAGCAGCAACGGCTCCGTCACCACCAGCCGGAAACCGGGGCGGTCGGAAGCAAGGGCGGTCTCGCGGGTCGGCGACGGGGCGGGCACGCTCGTCTCTGTAATGCCGGATATGGCATCGCTGGGCTGTGCCAGAAGGCCGCACAGCCGGTTCCCAAGGCCGGCATAGCTAGGGATCAAGACCCCGGTATGTCAATGTTTTCTTTGCTTTCGGCGATCGGCCGAACTATCTCTATCGCCTTCCGGTTTGCACATAATTTGCCATGGCCACCAGCACTTCCGCACTCGACGATTTGCGCCGCCGCATCGACCAGATCGACGACCAGCTGCACGACCTGATCATGCAGCGCGCCGAGATCGTCGAATCCGTCGCCCGCGCCAAGAAGCGCGGCGGCATCGCCACCGTCCGTCCAGGGCGCGAGGCCGCGCTGCTGCGCCGCCTCGTCGAGCGGCATCGCGGTCGCTTCCCGCGCACCGTTTTGGTGCGGCTTTGGCGCGAGCTGATCAGCGGCGCCATTTCGCTGCAGGGGGAGTTTGCCGTCGCCGTCCATGCGCCCGGCGCCATCCCCGATTATTGGGACCTGGCGCGCGATCACTATGGCAGCCACATGCCGATGCTGGCGTTCCACTCGGCGGGCGAGGTGCTGCGCGCCCTGAGCGAGGGCCGCGCTGCCGTCGGCGTCCTGCCGATGCCGGCCGAAGGCGAGAGCGCGCCATGGTGGCCGCTGCTCACGGCGAGCGGCGCCAGCGCGCCGCGCGTCATCGCGCGTCTGCCTTTCGCCGGGCGCGGCAATGCCCGCGGCGAGAGTACCAATGCGCTGGTGATCGGCCACGCCGAGTTCGACCCGACCGGCGCCGACTGCAGCTTCCTCGCATTCGAGATCCAGGGCGAGCTCAGCCGCGCCCGCCTGATCGGCGCGCTCAATGAGGCCGGTCTTGCCGTCACGCTGTTCGCCGCGCACACCTCCGACGGCACGGCGGCGTGGAACCTCGTCGAAATCGACGACCTCGTGACGGCGGATGATGCGCGCCTGCAAAAGGCGCTGGCGCCGCTCGGGGAGCGGGTGGCGCGCGTCACGCATCTCGGCGCTTATGCTCGGCCCTTGGCGCCCGCGGCGCTCGCCGGCACGGCGTGAGCGCCATGTCCGATCTGCCCGCGCCGCGGCCCGGCATTCTCGACATCGCGCCTTATATCGGCGGCGAGGCGAAGGTGTCCGGCGTCGCGCGCCTCATCCGCCTCGCCTCGAACGAGAGCGCGCTGGGGCCGAGCCCGCGCGCGGTCGAGGCCTATCGCGCCGCAGCCGGCGACATCTACCGCTATCCCGACGGCGCCTCCATCGCGCTGCGCCAGGCGCTGGCGCGGCGCTATGGGCTTGACGCGCAGCGCATCGTCTGCGGCACGGGCTCGGACGAGCTCATCGGCCTCCTGGCGCGCTGCTATGCCGGGCCCGGGGACGAGGTGCTCTACAGCCGCCACGGCTTCCTCCTGTACCCGATCGCGGCCAAGGCAGCGGGCGCCGTGCCGATCGCGGTGCCCGAGAAGAACCTCACCGCCGATGTCGACGGCTTCCTCGCGCGCATCACGCCCAGGACGCGGCTGGTCTTTCTCGCCAATCCCAACAACCCCACCGGCACCTTTCTGTCGCGCCGGGAAGTGACGCGGTTGCAGCGGGGGCTGCCGGCCTCGACGTTGCTGGTGATCGACTCGGCCTATGCCGAGTTCGTCACGCGCAATGATTACGAGCCCGGCATCGAGCTGGTCGACGCGGCGCAAAATGTGGTGATGCTGCGCACCTTCTCGAAGATCTACGCGCTTGCCGGCCTGCGCATCGGCTGGGGCTATTTCAGCACGCCGGTCGCCGACGTTCTCAACCGCGTGCGCGGGGTCTTCAACATCAACCTGCCGGCGCAAGCCGCGGCGGTAGCGGCGCTCGAGGACGTGACCGCGCTCGACCGCGCGCGCGAGCACAATGACATCTGGCGCCCGTGGCTCGAGCGTGAGTTGGCGGCGCTGGGCCTCGCGGTCAATCCGGGCGTGGCGAATTTCGTGCTGGTGCGCTTCCCGGCATCGCCCAAGAGCTCCGACGCCGCCTTCGCCTTCCTCAAATCGCGGGGCATACTGACGCGCCAGATAGGCGCCTACGGCTTGCCCGAGCATCTTCGCATCACCATCGGCACGGAGGAGGAGATGCGCGTCGTCGTCGCGGCGATCGCGGATTTCCTCAAACCGGCATGAGCGGTCCGCAATTCGAGCGCGTCGCGCTGATCGGCATCGGTCTCATCGGCTCGTCGCTCGCCCGCGTCCTGCGCCGGAACAAGCTCGCGCGCGAGATCGTCGCCTGCGCGCGCCGCGAGCAGACGCTCGACAAGGTGCGCGCGCTCGCGCTGGCCGATCGCGTCACCGCCGATCCCGCCGAGGCGGTGAAAGGCGCCGACCTCGTCGTCATCAGCACGCCGCTCTCGGCCTATGCCGACATCGGCCGGCGCATCTCGCCCGCGCTCGAGCCCGGCGCCATCGTCACCGATGTCGGCTCGGTGAAAGAGGCGGTCATCCGCGACCTCAAGCCGTCGCTGCCGCAAAACGTGCATCTCGTGCCCGGACATCCCGTGGCCGGCACAGAGCATTCCGGACCGGAGGCGGGCTTCGCCGAGCTGTTCCACGACCGCTGGTGCATCCTGACGCCGCTGCCGGACGGCGACGCGGCGGCGCTGGCGCGCGTGACCGCGTTGTGGGAGGCGGCGGGAATGAAGGTCGTCACCATGGATGCCGCGCATCACGACAAGGTGCTCGCCATCACCTCGCATCTGCCGCATCTCATCGCCTACACCATCGTCGGCACCGCGACCGATATCGAGGACCGGCGGCTTCCGCGACTTCACGCGCATCGCTGCCTCCGATCCGGTGATGTGGCGCGACGTGTTCCTCAACAACCGCGAGGCGGTGTTGGAGATGCTGCAGCGCTTCACCGAGGACCTGACCGCGCTGCAGCGCGCCATCCGCTGGGGCGAAGGCGACAAGCTCGAGGACCTCTTCACCCGCACCCGCGCCATCCGCCGCTCGATCATCGAGGCGAAGCAGGCCTGAGCCCCGCGCGCTAGCGCAGGAAGACGAGAGCGCTGGTTCGGTCAGCGCCGAAGCGTTCGTGCGCGACAGGCGCTGCCCGCGACGCCATCTTCTGTGCCATGGATGAATCACGCCTCGTGCAGAAAGAGTCGGCGAGCCACACGTCATCTTGGCGGCGCTTCATCGCGCTGCTCGCCTGCTGGCGCGCGCGGGCACAAGAGCGGCGTCTCCTCGCCGCGTTCGACGAGCGGCGGCTCGCTGATATCGGCATCACCTGCCTCGATGCGTCGCGCGAATGCGCCAAGCCGTTCTGGCGCGCCTAGGCGGGCTGTGCCACTCTCTCGCGACCAGGAGGATCGAGCATGTATGCCGTGATTTTCGAGGTGCAGCCGAAGCCCGGGCGGCAGCAGGATTATCTCGACATCGCCACCGCGCTGAAGCCCGAGCTCGAGAAGATCGACGGCTTCCTGTCGGTCGAGCGGTTCCAAAGCCTCGGCACCGAGGGCAAGATCCTCTCGCTCTCTTTCTGGCGCGACGCCGACGCGGTGAAGCGCTGGCGCGAGCACGACCGCCACCAGCGCGCGCAATTCAGGGGCCGCAGCGAGGTATTCGCCGATTACCGCATCAGCGTCGTCGAGGTGGTGCGGCAGTACGGCATGTTCGACCGCGTCGCGGCGCCGCAGCCGTAGCCGGCTTGCCTATTCCCAGGTGATGGCGGGAAGCACGGCGATTTGCGCTGGGCCGAGATAGAGACGGCGGTTCTGCAGGGTCACCGGCAAGGTGAGCCGCTTCTTGCCGTCGGCGCCGGGCTTCGCCATCAGTCCGAGCAGGACCTTGGCTAGATTCGCGTCGTCGGCGCGCAGCGTGCCGCCGGCGACGGCCGCATCGATGACGGCGTTGTGGTTCTCGATCGTCGCCGTCAGCGCGCCGATCGGCTGCAGCGCGGCGTCGAGCGCAAGCGTGCCGTTGGCGCTCGCCGCGAGCGAGCCCCAGCGCAATGCGCCTTCCTCCAGCTCGATCGTGCCGCCGTCGTCGCGCCACGTCGCCAGTGCCTGGCGCAGCTGGCCGGGCGGCACCGCGCCCTTGACCGCGCCGGAGAGCGTCACCGCATCGACCGTCGCGCCCAGAGACGGCACCGCTCGCGGCAGGGCGATACCCCTGAGCCGCAGCGTCACCCTGGCGCCGTCTTGTCGGTGGTCGGCCGGCGGACGGCCGGGAAGGGCGAGCCACGCGTCGGCGTCGGCGATGCGCAGCGCCGCAGCGGCGCCACTGCCGGCGATCTGACGCGCCGCCAGGGCAACCGTGGCGTCGTTGTCGGCGCCGATGGTGACGGTCGCATCAAGCGTTGCAGCGGCGATCGTGTCGCCCTCGGTCGCCGCTTCGACGCGCGCGCCATGCGGCGCGCTCACGCGCCAGCGCCGCAAATTCCACGGCCGCGCCTCGCCGATGACGGTGGCGGCCGCGGCCTGAAAGGGCAGGGGCCGCGCGCCCGCGAATGCGGCGCCGGCGAGCGTCACGCGGAAGGAGGTCGGGAAGCCGCCGACGGCGAGGCTGTCCAAGCGCACGCCGTAGCCTTCGCCACGGCGTGCCTCCGCCCAGCCGGCGATCGCCTCCGGCAGGCGGCCGGCGATGTAGAACCAGTAACCGGTGTAGCTCGCGGCGGCCGCGACCAGCAGCAGCACGACCACCGCGACGATGATGCGGCGCATGCGGCTTTATAGGGTGACGCCGAACGGCGGTCGATGCGAAACCGGCAGGTCGGCAATGCGCGCCAGACCCTTGCGGAGGCGCCGCGCCGACGCAAGATAGGGCGGCGTTTCCCGCGGAGTCGCGTCCGAGGCCGTCCTCCTCCAGCGTCGGCGTTAATCGCTTTTTTGCGCTTCGGCGACAGCCTAGGCGGCGCTCCCGGTTGGATTGCCGGAGGGTGATGGCGTCGAGCCCGGACGACGTGGCGCGGCGGGTTGAGTAGCGGATGGAAGGATCCTTGGACACGGAAAGGCCGCTGCGCGCAGGAGCGCTGCCGCCGGAGATCGCCGAATGCGTGGCGCAGCGGCGCGATCTCTGGATCTTCGCCTATGGCTCGCTGATGTGGGATCCGGGCTTCGCCTATGCCGAGGCGCAGCCGGCGCTCCTCAGGGGCTATCACCGCAGCTTCTGCGTCTATTCGCCGCGCCACCGCGGCACGCCGGAGCGGCCTGGCATCGTGCTCGGCCTGGACCGCGGCGGCGCCTGCAAGGGTATCGCCTATCGCGTGCCGGCGGCCGATGTCGCGGCGGCGCTCCACTATCTCTGGGATCGCGAGATGGCGCGGGGCCGCCGGCAAAGTCAAGGCGCGCGCCTTCGCCGTCGACCGCAATCAGGTCGGCTACGCCGGCAGGCTGTCGCCCGAGGCGACCGCCCGGCTCATCCTCCAGGGCATCGGCGGCCGCGGCTCATGCCGCCAGTATCTCGAGAACACTGTCTGCGAGCTGCGTAAGCTCGGCCTGGTCGACGGCCCGCTTCACCGCCTCGAGCAGATCGTCAAGGCCATGGCAGCGCGCGAGAGGCCCTGCGGCTGAGCGTGGCGGGGAAGGCGTTCAGTAGTTCACGATCACGCTGTAGCTGCCGGAATAGGCGCCTTGCGGCCGGGATGCAGCCGTCTTCACGGTCGTCTCGATCGCCAGGGTAAGACTGCCGTCGCTGCTCAGCGTCGGCGCGCGTCCGCCATTGTGGGTGAAGGCGGCGAGCTGCAGTGCCGGGCCGCGGCCGCTAACGGCATCGTTGGCGGTGATAGAGATGGCGACGGCGAGATTGGGCGCGCCGGTGAGGGTGACGATGCCGGGGTGGGTCGAGATGCGGTTCCCCACGCCGTCCAGCTCGATCGGGGTCGTCTCGATGACGGCGGCGGCCGGGAGGATGGTAACAGAGGCGTGGCCGATGGCGGTGGCAGCGAGCGCGGCGGCGGGCGCGATATTGGCCGCCATGACGGCGGCGAGGACCAGCGCGATAAGACGGCTGAAGGTGAGCGCTGGCATCGTCCACACCCGTGCATCGATTGGGCGGCGTGTGGAGAGAATGCCGGTTTTGTGCCTGTTGCGCTAGTCTAGTCGGCGCGATGTCTAACGGTCGCGCTGCCTCGGGGGGTAACCTGCGCCCTGGCCGGTCGGCTTAGCCTGCCCGGGCTAGGAGGATCCTCGTGCAGCGGGCACCGGCTTGGGGCCCGTAAACGTTTTTACAACTGCAGCTTGCTGGCGAGGGCGACCGCCTCGGTGCGGTTGCGGGCATTGAGCCCGCGGTAGATTGCGGCGAGATGAACCTTGACCGTGCCTTCGCTGAGCTCGAGCGCGCGGGCGATCTCCTTCGTCGAGCGTCCTTGCCCCAGCAGCAGCAGCACGTCGAGTTGGCGCTTGGTGAAGCGAGCCAGCCCGGGCACCAGCGCCGCCAGCGACGGATTCGGCTTGTCCTTGCCGCCGCTGCCATTGTGCAATGCGGTCTCGCCGGCATCGAGATTGGCGATCTCCGATGGCACGTAGATTCCGCCCGACAGGATCACCTCGATCGCCTTGACGATCTGGTCGGTGGCAAAGGATTTCGGCACATAGCCGTGGACCCCCGCGCCGAGGCAATCCAGCATGGTGGCGCGGTCCTCCCACCCCGTGATGACCACGATCTTGGTCGTCGGATGGGCTTCGCGCAGCGCGCGCAGGCTGCTGGCGCCGGCCATCCCCGGCATCGTCAGGTCGATCAGGAGCAGATCGGCGCCCTTGGTGGCGAGCGCCTCGAGCGCCGCATCGAAGCCGTCGGCCTCGAGGAAGCTCAAATCGCCGGACGCGTTGGGAAGACCCAATTCCTCGTCGGCCAGCAGCTGCCGCAATCCCTGGCGCACCAGCGCGTGATCATCGGCGATCAGAATTTTCATCGCGCCCCTGCACGGTTAAGCCACGTTTACCCTGGCGCAGCACGCCTGGGCAGACGCCGGCCGATCCCCTCTCTCGGCCAGTACCGCTGGCCGGCCGGATATACACCTTATCCGGGGTGGCTTAACGCTTTGCTTAAATCGCACAGGGCACTTCGGCCGGTCGGCTATATCGGCGCCCGCCGGCCGGTCCCGGCGCGCGCCCTAGGAGCGCGCGTGCGGTCCCTCTGCAGCGATGGGCGCGCGCGGCGAAAGTCAGCGGCGACCGGCGAGCAGCGTCTCGATTTCCCGCGTGAGCTCAGAGTGGCGCACCGGCTTGAACAGCGGGATGCGTTTCTAGACTAGCGCGGACGCTGCAACTTCTGCGCCGTTACCGGCGGCGGCGGTGGCTCGACCGGCGGCGGGGGCGTCGGGCGCGGCGGCTCCTGGATCGGCGTCGGCCCCTCGCGGCCGGGTGGCCTGGGCGGGTTGCCCGGCGGCTTCGGCTTGCCCGGCTGCGCCAGCGATTCGAGCGCGGCCGCGATGGCCTCGCAGTCCTCCGCGAGCGTCAGCAGCGTCTGACGCTTCAGCGGGTTGCCGTGCTGCGTCGCCGACTGGCGCAGCGTCACAGCCTTTTCTTTCCATGCCGTGGCGTCGGGCACGTTTGGCTCCCTCGGCCCTTCTTGCCTCTATCGGAGTCCCTCTCACGCGCCAACACCGTGCCCGGACACGCGACGCCCGTTTGCCGCCGTCATTGCATTGCTGAATTATGGGCAACCCGGGCGCTAGGTCCGAGAGCCATGCCGCGCATGAAAGGTGATTCAGTAAATCAGAGCGAACAAGAAGCTATCGCCCAAAAGTCGCGTCGGACGGGCGCCGTGCAGCCGACGCGCGAAACTCACCCGCACTTCGAATAGTCGCAGCTCGTGCACTGATCGCAATTCTCGACGCGGATGAGCGCGGCCTCGCCGCATTTGGGGCATTGCGCGAGCCGCCGTGCCGAGCCGAGCGACGGATCGGCGCCCGCCAGGTTGACCACTTGGCGCTCGGCAAGCGCGCTCTGCTTCGACGGCAGAAAGCCGATATCGACGAGATGCTTCTCGATGACGTTGCCGATCGCTGCCAGCAGCGAGGGCACGTAGCGTCCCTCCATCCATGCGCCGCCGCGCGGATCGAACACCGCTTTCAGCTCCTCGACGACGAAGGAGACGTCGCCGCCGCGGCGGAACACGGCGCTGATCATCCGCGTCAGGCCGACGGTCCAGGCGTAGTGCTCCATGTTCTTCGAGTTGATGAAGATCTCGAACGGGCGGACGCGACCGTCCTGCAGGATGTCGTTGATGGTGATGTAGAGCGCGTGCTCGTTCTCGGGCCAGCGGATCTTGTAGGTCCGCACCGGCAGCTCCTCCGGCCGGTTCAAGGGCTGCGTCATGTAGACGACGCCGGATTCGTAGACGTCGCCGGGCGCCGGCTTGCGCGTCGGGGTCGGCAGCGGCAGCTGCTGCTGGCGCGGTGCGTCGGGCTTCGCGTCCTTCTTCACCTCGAGCACCGCGCCGGTGACTTCGTTCGGCCGGTAGGTGGTGCAGCCCTTGCAGCCGAGCTCATAGGCTTGGAGATAGACGTCCTTGAAGCGCTCGAAGGGGAAGTCGGCGGGGATGTTGATGGTCTTGGAGATGGAGCTGTCGACGTATTTCTGCACCGTCGCCTGCATCACCAGGTGGTCGGCCGGCGCGAGCTGCGGCGCATCGACGAAGGCGGCCGGCAGCGGCGTGTGCTCGCCCTTCAAGCGCCGGAAGAGGCGACAGGCGTAATCGCTCACCTCCTCCTCTTTGCGGCTGCCGTCGGGCATCAGCACGCGGCGCGTGTAGCTGAAACTGAACACCGGCTCGAGACCGGAGGAGACGTTGTCGGCGAAGAGCGAAATCGTGCCGGTGGGCGCCACCGAGGTGAGGAGCGCGTTGCGGATGCCCTGCGCGGCGATCGCGGCACGGACATCGTCGTCGAGCCCGGCGATCGTCTCGCCGGCGAGATACGGCTCCTTGTCGAAGAGCGGGAAGGCGCCCTTCTCGGCGGCCAGCGCTGCCGAGGCGAGATAGGCCGAGCGTTGGATCGCCTTCAGCCATTGCGTCGTGAGCGCCACCGCATCGCTCGAGCCGTAGCGCGCGCCGCACAGGATCAGCGCGTCGGCAAGCCCGGTGACGCCGAGGCCGATGCGGCGCTTCGCCTTCGCCTCATGCGCCTGCTCGGGCAGCGGGAAGCGCGAGGCATCGATGGCATTGTCGAGCATGCGCACGGCGAGCGGCACGAGGCGCTCGAGCTCGTCGAGGTCGAGCCGCGCCTGCGGCGTGAAGGGATCGCGCACCAGCGCGGCAAGGTTGATCGATCCGAGCAGGCACGCGCCATAGGGCGGCAGCGGCTGCTCGCCGCACGGATTTGTCGCACTGATGGTCTCGGCATAGTGCAGATTGTTGCGGCGATTGATGCGGTCGATGAAGATCACGCCGGGCTCGGCATAGGCGTAGGTCGAGCGCATGATCTTGTCCCAGAGCTCGCGCGCCGGGACCACCTTGTAGGTCGTGCCGGCGAAGGTGAGCTCCCAGGGC
>WNFJ01089353.1_pt1 | contig 10731 bp, 7 predicted proteins | sample 5400461 | NCBI WGS metagenome assembly WNFJ01 (sample SAMN13153349, study PRJNA577476) | soil metagenome | isolation source: 115 cm saprolite on Douglas fir-dominated hillslope | place: USA:California | collected 2013-09-17
CTCCGTCCCCGTCGGCCCGTCGTGGTGTTGATGCGTCGGATTGAAATGCGCGCCCGCCGACATCGCATCCGGCGCCGAGCAATCGCCTTTCTCGTGAATGTGAATGCCGTGCTTGCCAGGTTTGAGGTTTTGGACGTCGGCAACGACGCGCACTTCGTCGCCAGTCTTTGTGAACGTGACCGTGCCAGCAACCTGGCTCCCTGATTTCGGCTCCAAAGTCGCGGTCGCCTTCGTGACATCCTGCGCGTGCGCGAAGACAGCGAAAGCGCACAACACGCCCAGAGATATAATTATTGTTTTCATGCCGAAACGGTACGGCGCTTCTGGATAAAATGAAACTATCAATCGAGCAGCCGTTGCTCGATTCCCGCGTAAGCATCCACGCGCCGGTCGCGCAGGAATGGCCAATGCGTACGATGCTCGTTCACGCGATCCCACTCCACATCGGCGAGCACAATCTCTTCTCGATCTACCGAACCCTTGGCAATGATTTCGCCGCTCGGCGCCGCAACAAAGCTTTGCCCCCAAAACTCAATTCCCTCGCCACCTGCGGGCGCTTCATGCCCGACGCGGTTCGCAGCCGCGACGTAACAACCATTGGCAATCGCGTGACTGCGCTGAATCGTTTCCCAGGCAGAATATTGAGCCGCGCCAAATTTCTTTTTTTCCGACGGATGCCAGCCGATGGCTGTTGGGTAAAAAATCATTTCCGCTCCCCGCAGTGCGGTGAGTCGTGCCGCTTCCGGATACCATTGGTCCCAGCAAACGCAGACGCCAATCTTTCCCTGCGCGGTCGTCCACGCTTGAAATCCGAGATCGCCCGGCGTGAAATAAAATTTCTCGTGATAAAGCGGATCGTCGGGAATATGCATCTTGCGATATTTGCCGAGCAAGTTCCCGTCGCCGTCGATGATTACCGCGGTGTTGTGATACAGGCCCGCGCTGCGCTTCTCGAACAGCGATGCAATGATTATAACGCCAAGCTCGCGCGCGACTTCACCCAATGCCGATGTCGATCTTCCGGGAATCTCTTCGGCCAGGTCGAAGTTTTTGTGGTCTTCCGTCTGGCAAAAATATTGCGACCGGAAGAGTTCCGGCAAACAAACGATCTGCGCGCCTTTCTTCGCCGCGTCGCGAATGAATTGAGTCGCGCGTTTAAAATTCTCTTCCGGCTCCGGGCCGCACCGCATCTGGATGAGCGCGATCTTTGTCATTTGCGCCTTCACCATTCAGGAATAAACCACGAAGGACACGAAGATGTAAATCATTTGCCCTTGGTGGCCTTCGTGATCTTCGTGGTAAAGAATTACTGGACCGAGTCCGCCGGCACGATCTTGATGCTTTCGATCACCACCCGCTTGGTCGGTTTGCTCATTTCGCCCGCGCTGTTTCTGGTCGGAGGCGTGTCACCGATCCTTTCGAGCACGTCGTCGCCTTTGATCAGTTTTCCGAACGTCGTGTATTGATGATCGAGACGCGGAACAGGCGCGAGACAGATGAAAAATTGCGATCCCGCTGAATCCGGGTCGGAGCTGCGTGCCATGGAGATAATGCCGCGCTCGTGCGAATGATCATTGAATTCGGCTTTGATCTTGTAACCCGGGCCACCTTCTCCATAACTACTTTCCTTGCCCGCATCTTTCGAATTTGGGTCGCCACCCTGAATCATGAATCCCTTGACGATGCGATGGAAAATTGTGCCGTCGTAAAAGCCCGAACGCGCCAGTTTTTTAAAGTTCTCAATCGTATTTGGAGCTGCGTCGGTCCAAAACTGCGCGACCATATCGCCTTCGCTCGTTTTAATCACCGCGACTTCGTTGGATGTATTCATCGTCGGATTCTCCGCCTTCTTTTCGTCAGCGGCAAAAACCGCTGACCCGAGCAACAGCGCCACCGCGAAGATCGACAATTTCACAATCGACCACTGACACGGATGCAAAAGTAGCGCAAGCCTCTGGCGAGCAAGCTAGGAAGAAAGCAAGTTGGGAAGCTTGCGTGCCTTTTCAGCGTGATACTCCTGTAAACTGCGCACGCTGACCTTGCGCTTTTGCAACGAGCGGATTCCGTTCGCGCTCGCCAGGGCCGCGCGCACCGTTGTCATGATCGGAATCCGTTGCGCGAGAGACGCATTGCGAATGCGCACTTCGTCCTCGCGCGGAATTTTTCCACTCGGGGTGTTGATGATGAAATTGATGTCGCCGTTTTTTACCCGGTCGAGAACGTTCGGGCGGCCCTCCCGCAGCTTGAAAACTTTCGTCACTGGGATTTTCGCCGCTGCCAACATCTCGAATGTTCCGGCCGTAGCAATGATTCCGAACCCGAGCTTTACAAATTCACGCACGACCGGCACAACAGCCTCCTTGTCTGTGTCCTTCACACTGACGAAGACGTTTCCGCTGATGGGCAAGGGCGGCGGGGCGGCCATCTGTGATTTTGCATAGGCGAGGCCAAGATCGACATCTATCCCCATTACTTCACCGGTCGATTTCATTTCGGGGCCGAGCGAAATATCGATGCCCTCGTAACGTAGAAACGGGAAGACTGCTTCCTTGACTGAATAATGCTTCGGCACGATTTCCCTGGTAAATCCGAGCTCACGCAAGGACTTTCCGGTCATAACCTTCGCCGCGAGCTTCGCCAGCGGAACGCCGATCGCCTTGCTCACGAACGGAATCGTGCGGGAGGCGCGCGGATTAACTTCAAGAACGTAAACATCGTGGCCTTTCATGGCGAATTGCACATTCATCAGGCCGCGGACCTTCAATTCGCGGGCCATTGCTTTTGTTGCCGCCGAAATCTCATCGAGTACTTCTTGCGGCAATGAGAACGTCGGAATCACGCAGGCACTGTCGCCGCTGTGAATCCCGGCCTCCTCGATGTGCTCCATAATTGCGCCGATCACGGTTGTTTCCCCATCGGAAATGCAATCGACATCAACTTCAATCGCGTCTTCGAGAAAACGATCGACGAGCACCGGCCGGTCCGGTGTCACTTCAATTGCACTCGCCATGTAACGGCGAAGATCTTCTTCGTTGTAGACAAGCTCCATGGCGCGCCCGCCGAGCACGAATGAAGGCCGCACCAGAACCGGATAACCAATTTTGTTCGCAATTGCGGCCGCTTCGTCGGTAGTCACGGCCGAGCCGCTCGGGGTCTGGCGCAAACCCAGTTTATCGAGCATACCGGCGAATAATTGTCGATCTTCCGCGGTCTCGATGCTTTCTGGTTGTGTCCCGAGGATCGGGACGCCGGCTGCCTTCAATCCGCTGGCGAGATTGAGCGGGGTTTGGCCACCGAACTGAACGAATACGCCTTCCGGTTTTTCTTGATCGTAAATATTGAGCACCTCCTCGAGGGTGAGCGGCTCGAAATAAAGTTTGTCACTCGTGTCGTAGTCGGTCGAAACCGTTTCCGGATTCGAGTTGACCATGATCGTTTCAAATCCGAGCTCGCGCAGCGCGAAGGCCGCGTGCACGCAGCAGTAATCGAACTCGATTCCCTGGCCGATCCGGTTCGGTCCGCCGCCCAGGATCATGATCTTGCGTTTGCCGCTCTCGCGCCGCTCGTTCTCATCGCCGTAAGTCGAATAGTAATACGGGGTGTAGGCTTCGAATTCCGCCGCGCATGTATCGACGAGGCGATAAGTCGGAAGCACACCTGTCGAGTTTCGTTGTGCCCGAATTTCATTTTCAGATTTGCCAACGGCGAACGCGAGTTGCCGATCGGAAAAACCAAGCTTCTTGGCGCGGAGCAGTGGCATAGGCATCCTGCCTGTGTTTGCCTCCATTATAGAATCCGGGGTGGAATTCTTTATCCGCTCCGAGGTATTGAGAATAAATTCAGTATCGGACAGCTTCGCTTTTACAGGGTTGTTGCGAATGTATTCGCGCTGGCGACACAGCTCAGAATAATCCCGGACGATATGATCATAATTTTCGTCCATCCAAACTGGGCCTTTCCGCTTCAACGCGTGGTTAATTTCCTTGGCAGAAAACGATTTCCACGAATGCAGAATCTCGGAAAGGTTATGTTGAGCTTTTGGTTGAACCAAAACGTGAACGTGATTTGGCATCACGACAAAACTGTCGACAAAGTAACGTTCGCCATCGAAATGGCGGATGGTCTTAGCGACTATTTCTGCGGTGTGGCGGTCGCGTAGCAGGCAGCTGCCATGCCCATCATCTAACCATCGGTCACGGCGCTCCGGGAATCTTTCATCATATTCGTGTTTAGTTTTTTCATCCCATGGCTTTGGGTGATGTTTCAGCCAAGGCTCCCGCTCCTCTTGCCATTGCTTGATCAAAGTTTGCGGTAATGAATCGGCAAGACGAAACGTCAACGCGTACGTCACGCCTATTTGTTTCCAATGCGGGAGATTGCGCTCAGTGATTTCTAGATCGCCGTGCGAGTCAAAGCCTAGGAAAGGGATCCGTGACACAGGCATCCTGCCTGTGTTTATGCTTCCTGGTCCACAGGCCGGAAGCCTGTGCCACTCTTCCACAATCCGCTGAACATTCCGCAAAAACCACTTGTCGATCTTCGTGAGTTCGTAGATCTCGTCGATCGACATGGCATCCTGAAACGCTTGAGCGAGGTGAAAAATGCGTTCGGCATTCGGAGTCGAAAGTTTCAGACGCAGCGTTTCCGGATTAACAGATCGGTCCGCGCCGTCACCGCACAGGCCGAAGCGTTTTATCTCCAAACTGCGCAGCGCTTTCTGCAACGCTTCCTTGAACGTGCGCCCAATTGCCATCGCTTCGCCCACGCTTTTCATCCGCGTCGTCAGCGTTGCGTCCGCTTGCGGAAATTTCTCGAATGTGAAGCGCGGGACTTTTACGACGCAGTAATCAATGGTTGGCTCGAAACAAGCGGGCGTCTCGCGTGTAATGTCGTTTTTGATTTCGTCGAGTGTGTAACCGACCGCGAGTTTGGCCGCGATTTTTGCAATTGGGAATCCGGTCGCTTTGGATGCCAGCGCACTCGAACGCGACACGCGCGGATTCATCTCAATCACAACCATGCGCCCGTTCGCCGGATTAACGGCGAATTGAATATTCGATCCACCGGTCTCGACCCCGATCTCGCGAATGACCGCGAAGGCCGCGTCACGCATCATCTGGTATTCTTTGTCTGTCAACGTTTGCGTCGGCGCGACGGTGATGGAGTCGCCGGTATGCACCCCCATCGGATCGAAATTCTCGATCGAGCAGACAACCACGCAGTTGTCCATCCGATCGCGCATGACTTCCATCTCGAATTCTTTCCAGCCGACGAGTGATTCATCAATCAAGACTTCGCTGACTGGCGACAGGTCGAGACCGCGTGCTGCGATCGCGTCCAACTCGTCACGGTTGTAAGCGATACCGCCGCCCATTCCGCCGAGCGTGAACGCCGGGCGAATAATGAGTGGAAACGTCCCGATTTCGTCGGCTACGCGGTTTGCATCAACAAGCGAATGCGCCACGCCGGAGCGCGGCACCTCCAAGCCGATGCGCAACATTGCTTCCTTGAACAGTTGCCGATCTTCGCCCTTCGCGATCGCCTGCGCGTTTGCGCCGATCAATTTCACGCCGTGTCGTGCCAGTGCGCCGTTGCGGTTGAGCTCCATCGCAGCATTGAGCGCGGTCTGGCCGCCCATGGTTGGCAAAATCGCGTCCGGTTTTTCGCGTTCCATGATCGCCTCGATCACTTCAGCAGTGATCGGCTCGATGTAAGTGCGATCGGCAAACTCGGGATCGGTCATGATCGTCGCCGGGTTCGAGTTCACGAGCACGACCTGATAGCCTTCTTCGCGCAGCGCCTTGCAGGCTTGCACACCCGAATAATCAAATTCGCAGCCCTGCCCGATCACGATTGGACCCGAGCCGATGAGCAGGATTTTCTTGAGATCGTTATTCCGCGGCATCTGCTGTGGCACAGGCATCTTGCCTGTGTTTTGAACAGTTGAAATATCACAGGCTGGAAGCCTGTGCCACTAAGCCACTCGCGCCATACGTTGTCGATCCAGATAAACCTTGCAGATGCTTTTGATGCGCGTGAGCACGTAATAAATCGTCTGGCTGCGGATGCGGACCAGTTCCGCGCCGACGATGCGCGTGACGAAATCGCTCGGCAGATCGAGAATCTCCTGGGGCGTGCAACCCTCCAGCCCCTTGCAAAGGACAGCAGTCATCGCGCGGGTAAGCGTTTGCACTTCCGGCCCAAGCGTCATACGGATGTGCGCCTTGCCGTTTTCATCGACCTGCAGATAAACGCCGACCGTGTCCATGCATTCTTCATCTTTGCGAACATCGACAAGATTAAAGTTTTCGCCTTCCCGTGGCTCCTGCTTCTTCGCGTTGTCGGCGTAGGAAACCAGCGTCTCGCGCCGCTCATCTTCCGGCAGCGACTCGAAAAGATTTATGATCTTGTTCAGTTTTTGCGGGTACATCAAGAATTCACTCAGAATCTACCGCGGATTACGCGGATTTCACATGGAGGTTAGGCTTCCAGCCTGACTCGGTCGACAGCCTTCCCAGGCTGGCACCCTGTAAGACAACCTCAAATTGACAAGCTGGAAGCTTGTCGGCCGAGTCAGCCAAGATGGCTAACCTCCATTAAGCGCCTTTTTCGATCGGAGCACCGACTTTGTTGCCCCATTCGGTCCATGAACCGTCGTAATTGCGTACGTTATCGAGTCCGAGCAGATATGTGAGCACAAACCAGGTGTGACTAGAACGTTCGCCGATTCGGCAATAAACAACCGTGTCTGTGTCCGGGCTCACCCCGCATTGATCGAGATAAATTTTCGCCAGTTCGGATGCGGGCTTGAAGGTGGCGTCATCATTGGTTGCTGTTTTCCACGGCATGCTCTTTGCGCCGGGAATATGACCGCCGCGGAGCACCCCTTCCTGCGGATATTCCGGCATGTGCGTGATTTCGCCTTTGTATTCGCCCGGTGAACGCACATCGATCAACGGTTTGCCCGCCTTGCTTTGCGCAAGCGCTTCATCAGCAAACGCGCGAATCTCTTTGTCGAAGCGTTTTTTCGAAACCGGATAATTCGTCTTCGAGTATTTCGGGACGTCGCGCGTCATCGGCCGGCCTTCTGCTTTCCATTTGTCGCGGCCGCCGTTCAGAATTTTCACCTTCTCGTGTCCGAACAACCGGAAGGCCCAGAGCGCGTAGCACGCCCACCAGTTCGCTTTGTCGCCGTAGAAAATACAGGTCGTGCCCGGTGTGATGCCGTTGCGGCTGCAAAGCTCGGCGAATTTCTCCGGCGAAATGTAATCGCGAATTACCGGGTCCTGCAGATCGGCCCGCCAATCGATGTGCACCGCGCCGGGAATATGCCCGGTGCCGTAAAGCAGGACGTCCTCATTCGACTCGATGATCCGGATGCCCTCGTCTTTGAGGTGTTTCTCGAGCCAATCGGTTTCCACTAGCGCTTCCGGATGCACGTATTGCGTAGGATGCGTAGCCATAGAACCGTAAATTTCAATCCGCTTTCCAATCAGAGCAAGAGGATTTGAACCGGCCGCGGCAGGCGTCGGGGGAGATGCTTCGGCCAGTCTAGTCTGCGCTGTACTTCGCGAGCTTCACCTGATTCCGAACCGCGGTGAAAATTTTGCGAATAGCGACCTCATTCGCGATGTTGGCCACGAACGCAGGAAGTTTTCCGCCGCCATCAGTGTAAATACAATAAGTCGCGCGAGTCTTAGTAGCGCCGGCCGGTTCCAATAGCCACCTCCCTTCGTTCACCTTGACGCGCAACACGCCCGGCCTCTCACCGGGACCAGAGGCGTTCGCAGGCTCCCATTGATCAAGAAAAACGACTCCCCCCTGGCCAGGCCACGACTTCTTCCAAATCCGCAGAGTATAATCGCGGTCGCTGACAACTTTCGGTGAAAGTCGCTGATAACTATAAATCGAATCGCCGTCTCGCTTGATGAGCCGACACTCCGCCGTGTAGGGCATGAAGTTGGGATAACTCTCCAAGTCGTCGAGCACATTATGCACAGCGCGGGAAGAGGCGTCGATTTCGCCCACCGCTTTAAATTCCTTCAGCGATGAACCCGCTCGCGCACGGCTGGAGAAAGAGATGCCACCAGTTTCCTTAACAAATTTCCATCCATCATTCGGATCGGGCGATTGGATGAACTCGTCCGCAAAGACCGACAACGGTGACGTTCCGCCGAGAAAGAGGAAAAGCGCTGCTAACCGTCGCCACTCCATTTTACAATTTAGCGAATTGTCTCAGTGACGCCACAGGACGCCTGTACTGCGCGAAGAAACTCCCTAGCGTGTCTCAGTTAGTAACTCTAGCGCAGGATAAACCACACCATTCTTCATCACGCTGTCGATGTCCGATCCATGCCCGATGTCGTCGAGCGGATTCGATTTCAGAATCACAAGATCGGCGAAATTTCCTTTGTCGATCTTACCAATGTGCGCACCAGTCTCGCCGCCGAAGAGTTTGGCGGCATTGGCAGTAGCGCATTGCAGGATTTGCCTCGACGTGAGACCGGCTTCCTTCATCAACTGAAATTCGCGGAAGAGCGCGGGTCCATGGATCGTGCCGATATTTCCGGCGTCGGTGCCTGCGGCGATCGTCACGCCCGCGTCTTCGAGGGTCTTCAAATTCTTAAGAGCGATCTCATGACCTTTTTTGATCCGATCGAGCGCGTCGTCGGGCTTTGCCAGCGCGGTTTTGATACGATCAGGCAATTGATCTCGCGGAATTTTCGTCACGTCGAGCGTAGCGATCACTTCCGGATTACCCCACCCTTTTTCTTCCGGCGTGAGATTTAACTTGTTCGCAAACGTGCGCCCGTAACGCTCGAAGACCACGAGCGTCGGACACAGAATTATGTGATGATCTTTCAGCAACTTCACAAATGCGGCGTCAACCTCCTTGTCGATGATGCTGTGCACGAGCACGTCGGCGCCTTCTTCAACTGCGGCGCGCGCAGTCTCCAGTTCGGTCGCGTGAACGGCGACACGAATGTTGCGTGCGTGACTTTCGAAGCTGTCAACCCGATGACCTTTATCGACGATGTACCAAATCTTCACCAGATCGGGATTTTGCGCGGCGAGCTTGCGCACGAACTCGCGGGCTTGATCTGGCGTGTCGATCTTGACGATGGGCGGATCGCCGAGATCGAGCTGCGGTCGCGAGACACTTGAGATCAACGGTCCGGCAACGGCGACACGCGGCGCTTTCGCGGTTGCGTTTGCAATTTTGCGAACCTCGAAATTCCAAAATGGCCCGCCGACATCAACAACGGACGTGATTCCGCTACGCAAATAGCGCTCGAATGTGTCTGGCAAATTGCGTTTGATCCACACGACTTCCTCCGCGTACGGCCGAACTTTGGTTAGATCGACCACGTCAGGTCGCGTGAACAGATCTCCCGATTGAAAGAAATGCACATGGGTGTCGATGTAACCGGGCAAAATAAATTTGCCCTTGCAATCGATCACGCGCGTATGCGGCGGCAAAACCTTCGGACCGATCGCGGCGATACGATCACCGTCGATTACAAGGGTGCTGTTCATATTCGGCTCGATAATCTCAATCTCAGCGCCGGGACGGATTAATGTGCCACTGGTGAGCGCGATTTTTTCGCCGTGCGCAGCGAGCGCGAAGATCGACCATGCAAAAGCGAGTGCAGTTTTACGTTTCATCAGTAGTAAGAGATTCCTCGACTCCGCTCGGAATGACAAGAAAAGGTGATTAGCGCAGCGTTAGCGTCAGTTCTTTCCCTCTACTAGAGCCGCTGCCTCGCGATCGATCGCGGCGTAATCGGGCTTGCGCGGCCGCAGGTAGAACTCGTCGATCACAATCTGGACGAGCGCCGCTGCGGGAACGGCAAGAAACACTCCGAGGAGCCCGAACATTGTGGCGGTCGCGAGTGTGAAAAACAAGATGTTGACCGGATGTAATCGCATCTCTTTGCCGAGCACCCCCGGCACAAGAACGTTCAGTTCAATTTGGTAAACCAACACGATGACGCCGAGCGCGAGCCAGAATTTTGTTGCACCCATGCTCAACGCAACAAGCAGGATCGGAATGGAAACGAGAAACGCGCCGATGTTAGGAAGGAACTCACCGAGAAAGGCGAACACCCCGAAGATGAGCGCCGGCTGCACGCCGACCAACCAAAGCAATACACCTATGGAAAGGCCGGTGATCACACCGTTGATGGCGACGCCGCGCGCCCATGCGGTCATTTGTCGCATGAGTCGTGCGAGGGTGCGGTGGGCTTGCTCGCGGTAACGATCAGGCGCGAGGGCCAGATACGCGGCGACGAGCGGCCGGGGATTGGCCAACACGAAAATGAGCAATAAAACGGCAAAAACGACGCTGGCTACGCCACCGACCAAGCCAATTGTCGATCTTAGCAAAATGCTGCCGACCGTTCCGGCAGCTCCGCCAACTTTTCCCGCGATTTCGTCAGTGCGCGGCAACGCCTCGCGAACTGCTGGATAGTTTTGGGTAAGCGATTCTATGCGTGTGCGAATGCCTTGCCAAACCCTCGGCACACTATGCATCAGTTCCTGGCTTTGTCTGGCCAGTGGCGGAATCGCAAAGAGGATGATTGTCCCAGCGACAGCAACCAGCGCAAGGATCAGAAGGATCGCACTTGCGAAACGCGGCACGTGATGCTTCTGCAACCAGACGACGATCGGATTAAGAACCATGGCGAGGAGGAAAACGAGCGCGAAGAGCAAAATCACAGGTTGAAGCGA
>WNFJ01252749.1_pt3 | contig 10731 bp, 10 predicted proteins | sample 5400461 | NCBI WGS metagenome assembly WNFJ01 (sample SAMN13153349, study PRJNA577476) | soil metagenome | isolation source: 115 cm saprolite on Douglas fir-dominated hillslope | place: USA:California | collected 2013-09-17
CGGTTAATGACGATGCGCTGAACGCAATGGAAGATGAGACGCGGCGAATATTCGCTGTGCAGTTTCATCCCGAGGTGGCGCACACGCCGCTCGGGGCGCAGGTAATCCGAAACTTTCTGTTCTCGGTTTGTGGTTGCCGCGGCGACTGGTCGCCGGAAGCTGTCATCGAAGAACAGATTTCCCGCATTCGAGCGCAGCTTGGAAGTGAAGGTCGTGTTGTTTCAGGATTGTCTGGAGGCGTTGATTCCACCGTTGCATCGGCCCTGGTACATAGAGCTGTTGGCGACAGGCAAACTTGCATCTTTGTGGATAATGGACTCTTGCGAGCGGGCGAATTTGAATCGACATTGGCGCTACTTAGGCAAAGCATGAAGTTGAATATTGCGGGCGTTCGGGCAAGCGGGGCTTTTCTTAAGACCTTGCAGGGAGTAACAGACCCTGAAGAGAAGCGAAAGCGGATCGGCAAAGTATTCATTGACGTGTTTGAGCAGGAAGCAAGACGGCTGGGGCGAGTTGAGTATCTGGTTCAGGGAACATTGTATCCGGATGTTATTGAATCGGTTTCCGTACGCGGGCCATCTGCCGTTATCAAGAGTCACCATAACGTTGGTGGTCTGCCCGAGAAAATGAATCTGCGACTAATAGAGCCCCTTCGCGAGTTGTTCAAAGATGAGGTTCGGCTGATCGGAAGGGAACTAGGCGTTCCTGAAGAGATACTCGGACGCCATCCATTTCCGGGTCCGGGTTTAGCAGTTCGGATATTAGGAGAGGTAACTGAAGAAAGAATCCGCCTGCTACAGGCGGCAGACAGAATCCTCGATGAAGAGCTAAGGCTGGCTGATCTCTACAATTCAGTCTGGCAAGCCTTCCCTGTGTTGCTGCCGGTGTCTACTGTGGGTGTAATGGGCGATGAGCGTACTTACGAACGAGTAATCGCGATTCGCGCTGTCACGAGCGTGGACGGAATGACAGCCGACTGGGCACGACTGCCCCAGGATTTGCTGGCACGCATTTCAGGAAGACTGGTGTCTGAAATTCGCGGCGTAAACCGAGTTGTTTACGATATTAGTTCGAAACCGCCTTCTACAATTGAGTGGGAATAATTAGTATAGTGTGGTAGTTCCAATCTTCTTATGTTCGCGTTAGGGCAAGATACTTACGCGAACGCCGCTAAAGGAATAATGCAGGACCCTCAATTCGTACACCTCCACCTTCATACGGACTATAGCCTTCTCGACGGCGCCATACAGATCAAACCTTTATCAACTCGCATTGAAGAGTTGCGGATGCCGGCGTGCGCCATGACCGATCATGGAAACATGTTTGGCGCCATCTCTTTCTACAACGCGATGAAAAACCATGGCGTAAAACCGATAATCGGTTGCGAGACTTACATCACCCGGGGCAGCCGAAAAGACCGAGCTGCTGGCGCGCCGGGTGAGAAGGTAAACTTTCATCTGATTCTGCTGGCACAGAATTTTGAGGGTTATCAGAACCTTGTTCGCCTGACATCCAAGGCTTACACGGAAGGTTTCTACTACAAACCACGCATCGACAAAGAGCTCCTCGCCGAACACAGCAAAGGCTTGATAGCCCTGTCTGCGTGTATGTCGGGAGTGCCTTCGGCGATGTTAGCTCAGGAAAGGTGTGATGAAGCAGCCGCAGCCGCTTCAGAGTTTGAAGAGATTCTGGGCAAAGGAAACTACTTCCTCGAAATACAGGAGCATGGTCTTGATGCCCAACGCCGGATAAGAAAATCCCTCGTTGAACTTTCCAGACGAACAGGAGTGCCCCTCGTAGCCACCAACGATGCTCACTACCTGATGCCTGAAGACGCCCGGGCGCATGACGTTCTGCTCTGTATTGGATCCGGTAAGACCGTCAACGATACAAATCGCTTGCGTTACGCCAGTCCTAACTTTTACGTCCGTTCACCTGAAGAAATGTGGCGCATCTTTGGCGATGAACTACCGGATGCGCTCACTCGTACCGTGGAGATCGCAGAACGATGTGAATTGAAGCTGCCCGAGAACGCGAGCTATCTTCCTCAATATCCGATACCTGAATCAGAAAACGGTCTTTCGGCGGATGAATATTTTGAGAAAGTTGTCAGGGACGGCTTCGAACGCCGTCGCCAGCAAGTTTGGGAAAGACAAACCGCTCGTGGTCAACTTAAGCAGCCGATGTCGGATTATCAGACGCGCCTCTCCAGCGAGATCCAGATGATTAAGCAGATGGGCTTTGCGGGCTATTTCTTAATAGTTTGGGATTTTGTTCGTTATGCAAAAGAACACTCTATCCCGGTCGGTCCAGGGCGTGGATCGGCTGCCGGTTCCCTGGTCGCCTATTGCCTGGATATTACCGACATCGATCCCCTGCAATACGACCTGATCTTTGAACGATTCCTTAACCCTGGACGCGTCTCGCTGCCGGATATTGATATCGATTTTTGTGTACGTGGCCGGGGTGACGTAATTAACCACGTCGCCGATTTGTATGGCCGCGACTCGGTTTGCCAGATCATCACCTTCGGCACTCTTGCCTCCAGGGCCGCTATTAAGGATGTTGGGAGAGCACTCGAGGTGCCGTATGCCGAAGTAGACCGTATTTCCAAATTGATTCCGCCACCCGTTCGCGGTCGAAACGTCAGTATTACCCAGCCAGGCGCTGGAGCAAGTCCCCGAGCTAAAACGAGAGATAGAGACCAATCCTCAGGTACGTGAAATCATCGAAATCGCCAGACGTCTGGAGGGCTGTGCTCGCCACTCGTCGGTACACGCTGCAGGCGTCGTCATCTCCCCACTCCCACTGCAAGAGCTTATTCCCATTGCCGTTTCCGGTAAGGACGAGGTTACGACCCAGTATGTAATGTCGGACCTCGAAAAGACCGGCATGCTTAAGATGGATTTTTTAGCGCTTACCGCCTTAACCGTTATAAGTGACTGCTTAAAGAGCATTAAACAGCTGCTTGAAACGGAGATTAACTGGCCGGATATAGCGCTTAACGACGAAAAGACGATGGCGGTGTTTGCTGAAGGAAGGACCGAAGCGGTATTTCAGTTTGAATCGTCGGGCATGCAGGAGATTTGCCGGAAGCTTAAGCCAAAGGGGGTCGAGGATCTGGCTGCTTTGAATGCGCTTTACCGTCCAGGCCCCCTCGATGGAGGCATGGTTGACGAGTTCATTCTCCGGCACCACGGCAAGAAGAGCGTGCGATACCTCGTTCCTGAAATGAAAGAGATCTTAAGCAACACTTATGGGATCATTGTGTATCAGGAACAGATTATGCAGCTTGCTCAGAAACTGGCTGGATATACGCTTAGCGAAGCCGATCTGATGCGTCGAGCGATGGGAAAGAAAAAGAGAGAAGAGATGGCATTGCACGAAGAGAAGTTCATCAATGGTGCAGTCGAACGGGCAATCAAGCGTGATAAGGCGGAGAAAATTTTTTCATTGATGGCACAGTTTTCAGACTACGGCTTCAATCGCAGCCATAGCGTGGCATATGCGTATCTCGCGTTCCAGACAGCGTATTTGAAAGCTCATTTTCCCGAGCACTTCTACGCCGCGGTCCTCTCTAACGAAGCGCAGGATGCCACAAAGGTATTCAAGTATTCAAAAGAGCTGCGTGCCCAGGGGATCGCGCTGTTACCTCCTGATGTTAACGAGAGCAATTCCGGATTCACTCCCTTAAGCGGGGCGATTAGATATGGGCTGACCGCAATTAAAGGGCTTGGCCAGTCAACTGTTAATGCGATTGCTGAGGCCCGCCAGAGTGGACCCTTCAAATCCTTTTTCGATTTTGCTGAACGTGTGGAAACGTCAACCCTAAACAAAAGGGTCTTTGAAAGTCTGGTCAGCGCCGGAGCTTTCGATTCTCTAAAGGACGCCCGCACTCCTGGTGAATGGCGAGGCGCCTTGCACAACTCGATAGATTCAGTGCTTTCCCGCGCTCAGCGCGCGAAGCGAGAGCGGCAGCAAGGACAGACCGGGCTCTTCGGTGCTGCAACAGCAGCGGAACTGTTAGTTAATGAAATGCCGCCAGCCGCCAAGGGATGGAGCCGCGCCGAGCTTCTCGCGGCGGAGAAAGCGGCTCTTGGATTTTACATCACAGGACACCCCTTGGAGAGTTACCTTGAGTTGCTGCAAAATCTGAAGGCAATCAGATCTTCTGAGCTTTCTAATCTGAACAGCGGCAGCCGGGTAAGCGTGGGCGGCGTAATCGCGGAACTGCAGTTACGCACCACTAAGAAGGGTGATAAATTCGCATTGCTGAAGGTTGAAGATGAGACCGGCGGGACTAAGTGCGTGCTGTGGCCCGAAGTCTACAGAAAACACGCGTCACTCCTGACAAACGAGTTGCCTGTAGTGGTAACCGGACGGCTGGAGCTTAGCGAGGACAATCCTCCGACGATCATAGCCGAGCAAGTCCAGAGTATAGAAGCAGTGTCAAGGAACAACGAATTCGTAGTGTTGCGTGCTCCCAGCCGGGACGATTTTCCAGCACGCTTAGACTCCATCTTGAGCGTTCTTAGTGACTGGTCGATGATCGAAATATTGTCAGGATCAAGGCTAACTCGGCTCTGCGTGTTTCTCGCTGTGATGAATTAGAGCAGTCGTTGAAGCGTCTGGGCTGTGCGTTGAGCACGGAGAGAACCATATCCACCCGCGTCTGATAATGAAGGATCGTTAAATAGCTAATGGGCAAGAACAAGAATAAGAAACAGCCGGACAAGGGTGAGAAGTCTCCAAAAGATACGAAGACGGCATTCGAGCGAGTACTGCTGGCCCGGCATGCCGATCGTCCCTACACACTCGATTTGATCGAACGGCTGTTCGAAGATTTCGTCGAACTCCATGGTGATAAGAGGTTCGGTGAGGACCCGGCTATCGTTTGCGGCCTTGCGAGGTTTCATGGTTTACCGGTTATCGTAGTTGGGCACCAGAAAGGGCGCGACACTAAGCAGCGGAGTTTTAGAAATTTTGGAATGCCCAAGCCTGAAGGGTACCGTAAGGCCCTGCGCGTTATGAAACTCGGAGAGAAGTTTGGACGTCCGATTTTTACTTTCATAGACACTCCAGGTGCTTACCCTGGAATCGACGCTGAAGAACGAGGACAAGCCGAAGCGATTGCTTTCAACCTGAGGGAAATGGCGAAGATTAAAGTGCCGATAATAGTCACAGTTATCGGTGAAGGCGGTTCGGGAGGCGCTTTGGCAATTGGCGTTGGGGATCAGGTCTTAATGTTGGAGAACTCAATTTACTCCGTTATCACTCCTGAAGGATGTGCCGCAATTCTCTGGAAGGATGCCGCACAAGCCGATCGCGCTGCTGAGGGACTTCGTTTAACCGCGCAGCACCTTTACGGCGAGGGAATTGTGGATCAGATCATTCCTGAACCCGAAGGCGGCGCACATAACGACTATGACCAGGCTGCCCGTTATCTCGACTCAGCTTTGAGCGAGCGACTAGCAGAGGCCGTTAGTTGTACTCAGGACGAGAGACTTGCTCGGCGATATAACAAACTCCGACACTTCGGTCGTTGGGGAACCGCTACGAACGAAGCCCAGCCAACACCGACCACCTAACCCCTTGAGTCATGCCAACCTGATCTAGAAAGGAATATCTTCGTCAGATAGATCTGGCTGCTGATCCACGGGTCCCACTGCTGCTGCAGCAGCTTTTTCGGCAAGCGGCTCTTCGGATCTCGCTCCGCCAATGAACTGCATATCTGTCGCGTTCACTTCGAGCGTTTGTCGTGGCTTTCCGTCACGATCAGTCCACTCCTCAACACGCAAGCGCCCTTCGATGTAAACAGGGCGACCCTTTGAGAGATATTGTGAGGCAGTTTCGGCTTGCCGACCCCATAACGTAACCTTGAACCATGTTGTCTGATCCTGCATTTCACCGGTCTTATCCTTGCGTCGTTCATTTGTAGCCATGCTGAAACTACAAACAGGCGTGCCCTGCGCCGTATAGCGCAACTCGGGATCGCGACCAAGGTTTCCCACGAGAATAATTCTGTTAAAGGACATGAGGAGCCTTTCTTTCGTCTACGGGATACGTGAAAACGCCGCGATACTACTCGCGCCGAAGCGAAGGGTCAAGCGTGGTCACTTAATGGCAAAGTACGCATACTTTCGCGGCAAGGAATTGTTAAGTGGAAGGTGGGTTATTTTTTGGCTTTCTTCGTCACTGTGCCCGACAACCGCTTTTTTACGATTCTTACGTACTGAGGTACGATTTCAATCCCCACGTAGCTTCGTCCCAGATTCCTGGCTGCTAATAGAGTTGTACCCGAACCCGCAAAAGGATCTAAAACGATGTGCTCTTCTGAGGCGGGCACAAGCAGATCAACTAGCTTTTCCATTAATGCCAGAGGTTTCACTGTGCAATGAACATTATAGTGCCCATTCCTTTCTCTAGGAATATTTTCAATGATGTTTGACTGGAAAGAGCCCTGCTTCTTAGCAGTATGGAAAAGACCTATCCCGTACTGCATTACTGTTTCGACGTAGTTGTTTAATAAAGGCTTTTGAACCAGGACAATAGCTTCCCACTCATTTCTAAAGCAACTATGCCAGCCCTCCCACTCCTCTGCATCAGCATTGGCTAAACCCTTCTTTCTTAGTTTGGCCTGAAGATTTAGACCTCTGGGAATCCCGCTGGACCTCCTATATGCGATGCAGTCCCGAGCGTAAAATCCCGCCCTTTCAAGAGCTACTTGTATGTGTGCCATTGTTCTAGTGCTATTAAAGGTGGCAACAGCGGCACCCGGCTTACAGACTCGAAACACTTCGGTGGCCCATTCAAAACACCAATTCTCGTAGTCTAGAATGTTTTCCCGTACTCTCTCGTACCATCTGGAATTGCGAACGCCGCCAGCTAACCCGCTGCCGTAAGGGATGTTTTTGACAATTGTCTTGCTGTCTTTAATTCGTTCCAGTCGCCTTTCAACTTCTGCTGCGTTCCACTTGTGACCGATAAACTCGTAGTTATAAGGTGGATCGGTAATGCAACCCGATATGGACTCAGGCGGGAAGTCTCGGAGAAGCGATCTACAGTCACCAGTGAGAATTTGATTCTTTATGATCATCTGTTCCCGTTGCTTGCCAGCTTATCTTTATATTTTTAGAGGTCACCTGCCCACGAACGAGATTCTACCTACCTTAGTGCGCGGAGAAAAGTATCGCTATCGCGTTTGATGAATGATTTCTGGTAGACTAATGGTCGCAATTAATGAGAATGAAGCCCAGCGTATACATCGAAACTTTCGGTTGCCAGATGAATGTCGCAGATTCTGAACGCGCTGCGACCGGTCTGCGAAAAGCAGGCTACGAGCTGTGCGAGTCTGCCGAAAACGCTGACGTTGTCTTATTCAATACGTGTTCAGTGCGGGAACGAGCAGAACAAAAAGTCTACACTCGAATTGGCGAAGTACGCACCGCACGAGGCGGCGACCGTCAGCCGATAATAGTTGGTGTAATGGGATGCGTTGCACAGCTTGAAGGAGAACGAATTTTCGAGCGCGCTCCGGCTGTTAACATTGTAATTGGAACGCGGGCGACGGATCGTGTTCCGTCTTTGATTGATCGAGCACAACGTGGTGAAAGTAACGTTTCCGACCTGGGCGAGCGAGCGGAAAATGAAGTCTGGGATGTTTCTCCGGTTGAACGACATTCCGCTCATGTTGCTTTTGTTCCCATAATCGAAGGCTGCAATAAATTTTGCTCGTTTTGCATCGTGCCTTATTCTCGCGGACGGGAGAAAAGCCGCCCTGCCGGCCAGATTGTTGCTGAGGTGAAAAGACTCCTTGTACTCGGGTACAAGGAAATACATTTGATTGGCCAGAATGTAAACAGCTACCGGCCCGGGACCGAGAGTGGTCTCGGTGGCTTCTCAGGCGCAACCCCGTTCTGCCGTTTGCTCAGGGCAGTTGCCGCAACGGATATGCCGCGAATCAAGTTCACCACGTCCTTTCCGCGTGATTTCCATCCCGATATAGTTTCTGCCATCGAAGACAATCACAATCTTTGTGATTGGGTCCACCTGCCAGTTCAGTCGGGAAGTGATCGAGTGTTGAAATTGATGCGACGCGGTCACAAAAGAGCCGATTACATGGAAAGAATCGATCGCATTAAGAATTCCAGCCGGCGCCTGGCTCTCACCAGCGACATCATTGTCGGTTTTCCTGGAGAGACGGAGGAGGATTTCCGGCAAACACTGGAATTGGTCGAGCAGTGCGGATACGACGGCCTTTACCTCTTCAAGTATTCAAAACGCCCGGGGACACCCGCCGCCAATCTCCCTGACGATGTTCCCGAAAAAGAGAAAACAGCTCGCTTCCTTGAACTTGAGAAGGCTCAGAGGAGAGCACAACAAGAGGTTTACCGCGCTTATGTGGGGCGTAAGCTCAGTGTTCTCGCGGAAAGACAAAGCTCGAGATCGAGTGCAGATCTCGTCGGGCATTCAACCTGTCACAAGGTGGTAAATTTTCCCGGCGCCAGTAGCCTGGAAGGAGAGATTGTCGACGTGTTAATAACCGAGGCCAAAACTAACAGTCTTTACGGAAGAATGGTAAACAGGCCGGTAATAGCGTAAGAGGGTATGGGTATGGAAATCGAGGTTAAGATTCGAGCGTTGATGATGGATCCAAACAGCGGCACTCCCATTATCATTTTGAAGGACGTTGAGAGTGATACGATGTTGCCGATTTGGGTTGGGGCTTACGAGGCAAATGCTATTGCCCTGGAAATAGAAAAAATTGCGCCCCCGCGACCGATGACTCATGATCTCCTGCGTAACCTGATTATCGAACTTGGCGTGCAAGTGGAACGTGTGGTCGTGACCAGCTTACGTGACAATACTTTCTTTGCCGTAATTGAGATGCGCGACAGCGATGGAGCACCCATGGTCCTGGATTCGCGACCCTCAGATGCAATCGCGCTGGCCCTGCGGGCCGACTGTCCGATTTACGTCGACATGGAGGTAATCAAAGCATCTCACAACACACTCCCGGCGGAAGGGAGCNNNGAGATAGCTTCAGGTGAAGAAGAATGGCCCGACGTTATTGGCGAGGCCGGCGACCTGCCGATGTGAAAACGAATGAAGTGTTACTCCGGTTAACGCATGCCTCTATTTCTGTTCACAAATCCATATAGCGTGAGTTTGCCACTGTGCAGCGAATGGTAATTGCCATCGCAAATCAAAAAGGTGGGGTAGGGAAGACAACTACCGCCATCAATTTGGCCGCCGCATTTGCCCGTCAGGGAAAACGTGTCCTTCTTCTCGATCTGGATCCGCAAGCTAACAGTTCCATTTCCTTCCTCGATCCGTTAACTGTCGAAAGATCTGTTTATGAGCTAATGATGGACGGGGAGGCCCCGATCGAACAGTCAGTCTACAGGTCACCGGTTGAAGGCCTTGACATTGTTCCGGCTCGCATCAATCTGGCAAAACTCGAATCCAAGCTTGTCGGCGACTTTGATGCGCCCTTTCGCCTGAAAGACCGTCTCGAACCCTTCCGCAAGGAATATGAAGTTATTGTAATTGATACTCCACCAACCTTGGGGCTGATTACTGTAAACGCCCTGGTCGCAGCAACTCATGTGCTTGTCCCTATCCAGTCTTCCTACTTTGCCCTTGAGGGCACCGATGATCTTCTGGAGACAATTGAAAAGGTTAAAGCTCGACCAAATCCAGGTCTTGAATTGCTTGGAGTGTTGGTAACTCTGCATGACAAACGCACTACCCTGGCGCGAGAAGTACATGAGCAGATTCGTAACGTTTTTGGTCCAAAGTTATTTGATACAGTGATTACCAAAAGCGTCAGGCTTGAAGAATCGCCTGCGTACAAGGAATCGATTTTTAGTTTCGCCCCCAATTCTTCCGGGGCCATTGAATATGGAAAACTTTGCGAAGAGGTAATGAGCCGTGTCTAAGAGGGGACTGACAACAGGTTTGCAAATGCGCCACGACGCGCACTACGTTGAAGAACTATCGCAGCATGGACCGACACAGATCGGAAGAATGATAGCTGTCGATAAGCTGGACCCAAATCCGGAACAGCCGCGCGTCGAATTTGGCGATCTGTCGGAGTTGACGGCCTCCATCGCTGAAAAGGGAGTGCTGGAACCACTACTCGTGAAACCAATGCGCCTAACCGGGCGTTGGTTAATCATCGCCGGGGAACGTCGTTGGCGCGCTGCGCAAATAGCCGGATTGAAGGAAGTGCCTTGCGTTGAAATGGAAGTCGACGAGGGGACGGTCGCCGAAATTGCTCTCGTCGAGAATATGCAGCGCAAAGATCTCACTGTTTGGGAAGAGGCCGACGGGCTGCTATCGCTGTGCGACCGCTTTGGCTACACCCATGAAGAGGTGGCGCGCAAAGTAGGTAAAAGCAGAAGCACTGTCACCGAGGCACTGTCAATTGCCACGCTACCTGCCGACGTCCGCGCAATCTGCGCAGCAGCGGACATCTCGGCCAAGTCTTCGTTATTGCAGATTGTTCGCCAGCCTGACGACGACTCGATGCGACGATTCGCCAAACAGATAGCATCCCGGGGATTAAACCGTAACGACGCAAGGGAAGTAAGGAAACAAGAAATGGGTCCGCGTATTGTAGGGGATTCGAAGCCTTACACTTTCAAATATGCCTCGCCTGAAAAAGACTTCAATCTGGAGATCCGCTTTCGCCGGTCACGTGTAGAGGCTTCTGAAGTCGCTGCTGTT
>WNFJ01291115.1_pt1 | contig 10730 bp, 10 predicted proteins | sample 5400461 | NCBI WGS metagenome assembly WNFJ01 (sample SAMN13153349, study PRJNA577476) | soil metagenome | isolation source: 115 cm saprolite on Douglas fir-dominated hillslope | place: USA:California | collected 2013-09-17
GAGCGTCTCGGGGAGCGTTTTGAAAGACAAGTAGAAGTGCGAGGCTTTCGCGTCGGCCTCTACTCAATAGACCGGGCATCGTGGCATGCTGCCTAACACAATGTACCCGTTCATGGCCAGTAGGTGGTTGGCTGCGTAAAGTATCTCGCGACCTGCTGGGCTGCGTTCTGAGGGAGACCTCTGTTTACGTACGGCTCAATGAAACTTCTCTCCCCGCGCTAGCATCCCGATGATCGCCCGCGCCCGTTTCTCCCTAGTTTCAGGCCTCTTCGCTGTCTGGAGCCGGTACGCTATGGAATACAGATTGGTTCTATTGAGCGTCTTAAAGAAGGCTTGCGCCTTCTTGTTTTTGGCGAGTGCACTTAAGAAATCATCCGGCACTGTCGCCTTGCCAAATGAATCATAGGCCGCCTTCCAGCGGCCATCCGCCTTTGCGGTCTTCACCTCTCTTAGTCCGGCGGGAGCCATCTCGCCGGACTTGATGAGGCGTTCGGCGTGCTGAGTATTATTCTTGGACCACCCGCTCCTCAGTCGCCTCGGCGTGAATCTCTGCAGCCAGGACTGCTTGTCATAGGGCTTTTTCTGTCCATCAATCCAACCAAAGCACAGGCCTTGATCAAGAGCTTCTGCATAAGTCACGGTGGCTATGCCTGAGTCTTTCTTGTAAATGCGCAGCCAGACGCCGTCCTCCTGGCCGTGGTTCTTCGCAAGCCACGTCCGGAAATCAGCCGACGACGTGAACCTCATTATCGTCTTCACGGCGAGTCTCCCAGACTGGCCGTCAGCTATGGGATTCACAAGCTGGATCCTGCATTGCGGAATGCCTCCATGTCGGTGGGCGCACCTAGTGTGGCGCGAGCGCGCCGGCGAGATCGGGGTATTCTCGGCGGACCAGTGTCCAGATTGCGGCCGGTCCTGGCAACCCGCTGCCAGGAGCGAGACGCCCAAGCCGTCTGACCGGCTCAGGCGTCTGGCCGTCAAAGTGGGTCAGACGAAAAGCCAGTCGGTGCGCAGCAAAGTCCGCAAGCAAGTCGCCGGCTGCAGTGCGGATGGCCAGTGGGAGTAGGTAAGCGGCATCGAGGCGGAAGGGCCCGAACGTCGCGCGAACATTCGTGTCCACGGTGTACGACGCCACGGCCGACACGAGTGATAACTCTTGCGTGCCAGTCGCGGCGGTGAGGTATACTCTGCGGAGTGGGCATTCGGAAGAGTCCTGGACGACCGCAGTCACGACGAGCACCGCATTGCCATTCATCGCGACGGCTTCAGCCGAGTCCTTCGGATAAGCGATATCGTAGAAGGCCACGCGTGGGATAGGAGCGTAGCTCCGGTATTGGGCTGCGGCGCCCGCGAGGCGTGCGTCGAGCGCTGTGTTCGACACTGGGGCCCGCGACCAGCCAAGCACGTTCTCGACGTGGGTTGATGCCTGTGCACCTGCCAGGTGGCCAAGGGACGAAAATGCGGTCGCGAGTGCGAACCTGAGGAGGTTCTTGGCGCTGGTCATAATCGGTGCACCGCCTTGTATCTCGATTCTTCCCTAAAACAGGCCGTTCAGGCCACCTAGTGTGCTCCTGACGGCGTGAGCGTGTCTGTGATGATACTGGGGCTCCCCACAGCGCCGCGCAAACGGAAACGTTTGTGAATAGGATGTCCGATAGTTGACATGCCGCCCAGAGAAGTGTCTGCGCCAGCGGTTGCTGGTCGGGCCCGGCGGCCAGTTCGGGGGCGTCCGGCGTCGCGCCCAGGACGGTCGCGCGGCACGCGGTGCGCCGGGCGCGCCGTCGCGACTGGGGGCGTCAGCGCATATCAGCGAGGGGAGCGCCAGTGCGGCCGGAATCGCCGTCGCCCGACACATCATCAGGCCGCACGGGCCGGCGGGTCGTGCGCAAGCGGGCTCGGCGGCGCGTAGCGGCGCAGGGTCAGCGCAATCGCCAACCCGATGCACGGGATCTGAATCGCCACTCCGACGAGCGCCGCGTGGAGCGTGGGCGGACGCGGGCCGATCGCCGAAAGCGGGAGCACGACGAGCTGCATGAAGAAATAGACCGCGATGCCGTAGGCCGCGCCCGAGATCACGGCGTGTTGCAGCAGGAAGGGTAGGCGTCGGCTTGCCACGTAGTAGACTGCGGCGACGCTCGTCGCGATGCAGAAGTGGCACAACAGGCCGAGCGCGGCGGTCGCGAGCCAGCCGGTGAAGGCGTCGCGGCCCAGGATGCCGCTCGCGATGCCCTGAAGCAGTGGCACGACGTGCGTGACGTGCGCGTAGACGACGATCGCGGCGGTGATGTCGAGCACGCCGGCCACGAGGCCCGCCCGCAGGATCGCGAGCCAGGCGTTCGGCCTACGGTCGTTGAGATGCGGCGCCGTGGCGCTCATGGGGCGTCCGGGTTTCCCCCACCCCTCCCTCGTCTGTACCTCCAGGGCGCTCCGCGGTACGAATCAGCGACGACCCAGGCGGCAGCCCCGATCGTCCAGGAGACGACAAACGCCGTCCATTGAAGCCGGTTCGTCGGTGCCGCAGCGACCCCGGGGACCCAGACGAGCAGCGTGAACGCGCTGATCATCCCAGCCTCCAGCGTCGCCGCCAGCCGTGGATAGATCCCAAAGAGGACGCCGAGGCCAGCCGCAATGTGTCCGGAACCGGCGAGATACGCCCAGACCGGACGTTCGGGAAGCCACGCAGGTACCAGGTTCACGACCTCGGTCGTGTACACAAAGTGTGAAAGACCAATTGGGGGCAACGCGATGGCAAGAAGCAATCTGGCGAGACGGATCCCCTTCTCGCCGGTGGCGAATTTCAGCTTCAACCCGCGCCATTCTCCGCCAAGTGTGGCGAAAAGAACCCATCCTCCGGCCACGAGCACCGCGATTTCACCACAGCCCAGCCAATTCCCTTCAACCGATGGGCCCATTACGACGCGCGGGATTTTCAGCAACACCCACCAGAACACCAGGTATACGATCAGCACACGAGATGAAGGTGTGGCCGCACGCCTAAAGAGGAGTCCGACTCCGCTTGCCAACATGACGGCGCCCGAGACATAAGCAAGAGCTTGCCGCCAAGGGACCCACGACGGGACCGGCTGCCACTGCAACGCGAAATCGCCGTAGATAACGCTCAGGACGCCGAGACCGATCAACCCTATTGCGAGTAGCACACGCCCCAACCCGTCAACACGCATCTTTTTTGATCCTCCCGAATCGGCGGCAACGCACACAGTCAGATGATCCCGACCGCTCCCGTATGCGCGGGAGGACGCGGCAGTCCATCGATCGGATCTCGCCAGCGGTGAGGACCGCGAGCCAAGGGCTTCTTCGTTTGGCTGTCAGCGGTTATCGCCGCGCGCCCCAGCGCGCACGGTACTCTTGATAGCCTCCACGAACGTCCGCTCCTCCCGCAGAATCAAGCGCTTCGTCTGCGCCATGGCGAAATTCGCCCGACTGTCAGGGTCCGCCTTCAACCGGCTGCGATAGACTTCGTAGGCGGCGAGCGATTCGAATGAAATGAGCGCCCAGGCGATGTTGTTCGTCCCCTCATACGGCAGGAAGTAGCCCAACAGGTCCCCGCCACAACGCGGAATGATCTTCCCCCAATTGTCCGCGTACTCGGCGAACGCCTCGCGCTGGAATGGGTCGATCTCGTAGCGAATCAGACACGTGATAGGCATAGAGACTCCAGGGAAGTGAGGACGCCACCCAGTCACGGCGAGCGTGCCGGCCGCGAGCCGCCCCAGGAACGAGCGGCGCGGCGGAAGATCTTCACGGGGAAGCGAGAGCATCTCTGACCTCCGCTGGTCGCGAAAACACTCCGGCAAGAATGAGCCCCGCGCTTCTCAGGTATACCGGCACGAGCATAGCTAGCTCCTTATTACCGTCAGGGGGGGCGTGCGCCATCCGGTGGGCGTGCACCGTCACGACGAAGAGGAGAACTCGTTCCCGATGCGATTGCCTCAGCCATCTTTCGGTTCAGTAATCACTCCAAAGAAACGTGGACCGTAACTGGTCGCTTGGGCCTCGTGACTGACTCCGCCGGTCCCTTGGGATCGGTGCCTTCCGGCAGCGTACGCACGGCCGCTCCTCTGGCGGTCTCGGCCCGTCGCCCAGCGACACACCAAGCCCGGCGCGCTGCAGGCCGCCGGGCCGGTGTCGGTTGGGTTTCGGGGGCCGTCACCCCGTCCCCCAACCACCATCACGAGTCTAGAAGCTCAGCTGGAAGCCGAGGCGAATGCTCCGAGGCGAACCGTAGAAGTTCTGTACGCCGTTGACGTAGCTATCGTAGTAGGCGTTCAGCGCCCTGGTCTGCTCAGCCAACGTGTAGCTCTTGTCGCCGTTGCCGAACCGCGCTTCGGTCCGCTGCAGCATAACGCAATCCACGGTCGAGGCCGCGGTCGCGGTCCACTGCGTGCAGTCGGCGATGTTGATCGAGCCATCCGCGCCCAGCTTGCTGACCGGCTGGGCCGCCGCCTCGTTCGCCAAGTTCGCGAACTCCGGACTCAGCAACGACTGTCGGTTAAGAGCATTGACGACGTCGCTCGTTTCGTTGAAGAGCCGCACGATGTTCTTGAAGTTGAACACGTTGCGCAGGTCGGCGAACAGTGTGATATCGGTCCGCCCGAACTTGACCGCCTTGTCGATGCGCATGTCGACGATCTTCTGCCACGGCATCGTCGAGCTGTTAATCGGCTCGAGCGAGTTGGCCTCGAGGCCGAACCCCGCGCGCGGCGCGACTGATCCGGCCCCGGAGTTGGCCACACGGGTGAAGGGCAGACCGCTGAACGCCCGGAATGTCACGAACACACTCACGTCACCGAACGCCTTGGCAACGGTTGTGTTCTTCTGCCAATCCTTCGGGACGGTGAAGGAAACCGTGCCCACGATGTTGTGCTGCCGCTGGTCGTCGACCGGCAGCGGCTGTTCCGGCGGCGGCACCCGGTCGCCCGTCACCTGCGAAATTTGCCGCGAGGAGGTGTTCAGGTAGGCGAACGGATCGGACCCCGTGTTCTTGGCCACCTGGAAGGTGTAGGCGACCGAGGCGTTCACCCAGTTCCCCACGCGCCGATCGAGCTTGAAGTCGAGGCCCCGCGCGTAGCCGAAGTCCGCGTTGGTCAGGATGTTGAGGTTGAGCGTCCGACCCGGATTGCTCGGATCATCGTACGGCTTGATCCGATAGGCGAGGTCGGAGACCTTGTCCTTGTTGTAGGCCGCGACGTCGAGCACCAGATCGGGGTTGAAGGCGTGCCGCACCCCGAACTCGAACTGAATCGTCTTGCCGAAGGTGACGTCCCGCCCGAACGAGTCGTTGAAGTTCGTGAAGGAGATATCGTTATTCGTGCCCCGCAAGAACGTATTGAAATCCGGCGTCTGGACCTGGTGCGAGTAGGACAGCCGGAAGTTGGTCTTCTCCGAGATCGGGAACGAGATCCCCAGCCGCGGCGAGATGGTGTGGTGCGCCTGGGCCGGGGTCATCACCCGAGCGAGGGAGGAGTCATACGCGGCCTGGTTCGTCGCGGCGCTGGGGCTCCACGCGGCGAACGGACCCGTGTCGCCCGAGGGGCAGGTCTTCGCCGTCGCCGCCTGGCCCGCATACCCGCCCGACCCCCTGACGCAGACCTGCGCATTGTCGCTGAAGATCTTTCCCGGGGTGTTCGCGAACAGCGACTTCGCGTTCATGTAGTCGTAGCGCACCCCCAAGTCCACCACCACGTCGCCCAGATCGAGGCGGTCGGCCGCCCACGCGGCGTACGTTACGGGTTGCACGTCGTAGGCCTGCATGAAGATCTGGGCGATCATGCTGCTGTTCCGGTACGACAGGTGCGTGTGCTTGCCCTCGCCGCCGAAGTTGAACCGGTGGAAGCGGTTGGCCTGCCAGTCCACCTGCACCCGACCGGTCACGCGGCTCTCGCTGCTCAGCGCGCCAAAGGCAGCCATGCCGTCGGTGATCCAACTCCCCGACTGCATGCCGAAGGGGTTCATCCGGTAGGGCTGGCTGTTGCGCAGGTCGGTGCGGTTGAGCAGCGGCGTGCGGTCCCCCGTGTTGGTCCGGATGTTCCGGATGATCTGATCGGTGATCGGGAACGGGAAGCTGCCGAACCCAGCGAAGTTCAAGTTTGAGAACTGGACGCCCATCGCCGGGCTACGCGTGGACAACTCGGTCGCCGGATCGAGCGGGCCCGCGATCCCACGGTCCTGGCCCCAGCTGACATTGGCGTTGATCGCCAGCTCGTGCTCAGCCGCCTTGTAGACCGTGTGACTCCAGTTCAGCACAGCCAGCCGATCCCAAACGTGACCGCCGCTGAACAACTGCGGGTCGGCGATGTTGGTGCCCGGCCAGTTGCGGAACTGGTTGCCGTGCGCGCTGCCGGTGAGCGAGACGTTGGAGCCGTTGCCGTAGGAGTAGGAGAGCTTCCCCGTCAGAGAGATGTCGCTGTTCCAGTTCATCGGGAAGCGCGCGCCCTGGCAGTCGTAGCCGAAGTTCTTGGACGCATCGCACGTGCCGCCGAACTGCGCGAACCGCGGGATTAAGACCGTCTGGCTGGTGGTCCCCGCGTTCACCGTGACGCTCGTGTCCACACCCGCCACCACATACGTCGGGACCTGGTCCCACCCCGTGCCGCGGAACGGCGAGACCTGCCCCTGCAGAACACCGGAGGCAAAGAAGTGCAGGTTGGCGATCCGAGGGACCGGGCCACCGATCGAGCCTTCGAAGCGGTTGAACCCGAGCGAGATCGCGTTGCCGAACGGCTCGTCGGTGGCTCCCGAGAGCGCGCCGGACAGCTTCTCGCCGCCTGACCTGGTGGTGTAGGAGATGATGCCTGCCTGCGCGTCGCCGAACTCCACGCCGAGCGCGCCGGTCGTGACCGATGCCTCCTCCACCGCGTTCGTCCCGACCGTGATCGCCTGCGAGGAGCCCGTGCTGCCCCCCATGCCCATTCCGGGCAGGGCCCCATTCGCGCTGCGGACAGGGGCGCCGTCAATGTAGACGTTTACCTCCCCGGGACGGCCGCCGCGGATCACCAAGCCGGCGCCTGCGCCTGATTCGACCACCCCGGGAGTGAGCGAGATCACGTTGCGCACGTCATCGACCGGGAGATTGTGGACCCCAGTGATGATCACCTTGGAGCTCACCTCATCGCGCGGCACGATCGGGTTCTGCGCTGCCGTCACGTTGATCACCTCGACCTGCAACGCCGACGACGACATCTTGATGTTGAACGTGACCGTCTGCCCGCCCAGCACGCGCGCGTTGGTCAGCTCTGTCGGGGCGTACCCGATGAACTGCGTGCGCAGCGAGTAGGAGCCGGCCGGCACGTTGTTGATGAAGTAGTAGCCCTTATCGCTCGACACCGCGCCGAACGAGGTCGCGACGATGAAGACCTGGGCGTTGGCAATGGGGACGCCGGCCTGATCGGTCACTGTCCCCTCGACCTTGCCGGTCGTCTGCTGCGCGCCGAGCGAGCCGGCGGCTGCAACTGCGACGAGCGCCGCGAACACCAGGTGGCTCCCCCAGCTCCGTCGTTCTGTAGCATGTGAACGCATAGCGTGTTCCTCCGTCGAACGGGATGACTTAGGAAAACCGTGATCGCCGCGCCGACAGCCCTCCTCTCGCGCGATCGCCAGGCCGCAGCATGTGCGATCGGGTCGGAATCACTGCACGTGGATGATGAAGTCGACGTGCCCGATGCCTCGTAAGGGGATCACGACGTGTGTGGTTTGATTGTCGCGGGTATTCTGCTAGACCGGTAGCACCATTTACGGGAATGATGGGCATACCAATTGGGGCGTCTCTCGTAGTGGACACCCGCGGCGGCGCTGGAGGAACACATCGCAGCCGGGGCTGGTATGATGCGGTGCCCGAACAGTACGCCGCGAGACGAGAGGAGCCCCTGGTCCGAACTGAGTTGGCACCACCTCGAGGCCGGCGCCGGGGCGTCAGCACCGTTCCGATGATACTGGTGCTGCAGCGGGCCAGCTCTGTACCGCTGCACCGCCAGATCTACCTTGCGTTGCGCGCGGCGATCATGGAGGCGCAGATGGCCGTCGGCGTCAGGCTCCCGTCGTCACGGGTGCTCGCTGCAGATCTCCGCGTCTCCCGGACCACGGTGCTCGGCGCCTACGGTCAACTCGCCGCTGATGGATTCATCGTGGCCCGCCGCGGTGACGGCAGCCGTGTATCAGGCGCTGTGCCGCGATCGGCACCCACGCCACAGGGCACCGGACTCACGGGCCGTGCCGGCGGCGACGCGGCTGGTTCCCCGGCTATGCTCTCTGCGTTTGGTGCCCGAATGGTCGCTGTCTACCGGCCGCCGCGTGGGCGCTCGGAACTTCGGGCGGTCAACGCTCCCGTGTCGTTTGGCTGTCCCCCGTTGGCGGTCGGCATACCGGATCTCGAAGCTTTCCCGCTGGCGATCTGGTCTCGCTTGGCCAACCGCCAATGGCGTCGCAATGCGGTTGAACTCCTGTCACCCGGCGACGGGGCAGGGTACCTCCCGCTGCGCCAGGCGATCGCCGAGTATGCCCTCATCAACCGCGCCGCCCGCTGCACCGCCCAGCAGGTGATCATTACCGCGGGGGCTCAGCAGGGGATCAGCATCGCAGCTCGGCTGTTGCTGAACCCCGGCGATCAAGTGTGGATCGAACAGCCAGGCTTTACGCCAGCACGCTCGGCGTTTCTCGGCGTCGGCGCGGAGTTGGTGGATGTTCCGGTTCACGCAGAGGGCCTCGATGTCGCCATCGGTCGCACCCGCGCGCCGCACGCGCGGATGGCGTTCGTGACGCCATCATTCCAAGCGCCCCTCGGCGTGGTCATGAGTATCCGGCACCGGCTCGCGCTACTCGACTGGGCGGCTGAGACGCGGTCGTGGATTATCGAAGACGACTACAACGGCGAGTTCCGTTATGACGGACAGCCGCTCGCCTCGATGCAGGGACTTGAGCATCCCGGCGCCCGGCGCGTCATCTTCCTTGGCTCGTTTAGCAAGACGATGTTCCCCGCTCTGCGACTCGGCTACGCCATCGTTCCGCCGGAGCTGGCCGAGCCGTTCGCCCTGGCGCGGTTGACGGACGATCGCCATTCCCCGACCATCGAACAGGCGACGCTCGCCGACTTCATCGCGGAGGGGCATTTTGCGCGCCACGTTCGCCGGATGCGCGTGCTGTACGCCGAACGACAGCGGGTCTTCCTCGACATCGCACGGCGGGAGCTCGGCGACCTGCTGCGGGTGGATCCAGCGCCGGCTGGCATGCGACTCCTCGGCTGGCTTCCGACCGGAATCAGCGCCCGACGGGTGGCCGACGAAGCCGCGCTGCGCAACGTCATGGTTGCGACGCTCTCACGTCACCGCGTGATGGCAGAGAACACCGACGCGCTGCTGCTCGGGTACGTGCCATTCGCAGCCGCGACAGCGCGCGCCGCGCTCTGCAGTCTCGGCGAGGCAATCAAGACGGTGGCGCGGGAATCGCGCGACATTGCCACGAGAAGGTTGGGAAAATGACGTCAGGTTCGGACGGTCCGGTCCCGTTCTTTCAGCACGCGCCGCAGGATCTTACCTGAGGGCGATTTCGGAATCTCCTTGATGACCTCGACGAAGCGGATCCTCTTGTAGGGCGCCACGCGCTCGGCCACGTAGGTCATGAGTTCCTCTGGCGAAACCTTTCTCTTCAGGACTACGAATGCCTTCGGAACCTCCCCGCTCTCTTCGTCGGGAAACGGGATCACTGCAGCGTCTCCGACGGCGGGATGCGTGCGCAACACCGCCTCAAGTTCTGCGGGCGGCACCTGGAAGCCCTTGTACTTGATCAGCTCCTTCAACCGGTCCACGATTGTGAAATACTCGTCCGCGTCCACGTGCCCGATGTCGCCGGTATGGAGCCAGCCGTCAGCGTCGATCGTGGCCGCCGTCGCCTCCGGGTTGTTCAAATACCCCTTCATCACCTGGGGGCCGCGGATCAAAAGCTCCCCGTCCTCATCCGGCCCCAAATCCCCACCGGTCGCTGGATCGAGGATGCGACATTCCGTGTTGGGCAGCAGCGGCCCGACCGTTCCCGGCTTGCACTTGCCAGGTTCGTCTGGAGTCGAGTGGGTCGAGGGGCTCGCTTCGGCCGGGCGCACGCGGTTTGGAGCGTGGCATCGAGCGGCGCTGCGCCAGACACGATCGTGCGCACGCTCGACAAGTCGTAGCCGTCCACCGCGGCATCCTTGGCCAGCGCGAGCACGAGGGGCGGGACCACGAACGCCCAGGTGATGCGATACTGCTGCAGGGCGCCAAGGAACCGGTCCAGCTCGAACTTCGGCATCGTCACGAGCGTTGCACCCCGCCACAGCGCGAGGTTCAAGACCACCTGCATCCCGTAGATGTGGTAGAACGGCAGGACCGCGATGATGCGCTCGTCCTGCGCGAGGTGGAACGCCCGGTCCGTCTGAAGGAGATTAGCGACGAGATTGCGATGCGTCAGCATGACGCCTTTGGGGAATCCGGTGGTGCCGCTCGAATACGGCAGTACCGCCAAGTCCGCCGCCGGATCGATCGACACGGGCGGCAGCGGCGCATCGTGGTCGAGAAGGGAAGCGAACGGCGTTGCGTCCGGCGCGCTCCCGAGCACGAAGATTTCTTGGATCCCTACCTGTCTCGCGACAGGCGTCGCCCGGTCCATGACCTCGGGCACGGTAGCCAGGAATCGCGCGCGGGCGTCGCGAAGCTGGAATGCGGCGTCCTGGACCGTAGAGAGAGAAT
>WNFJ01343605.1_pt1 | contig 10730 bp, 7 predicted proteins | sample 5400461 | NCBI WGS metagenome assembly WNFJ01 (sample SAMN13153349, study PRJNA577476) | soil metagenome | isolation source: 115 cm saprolite on Douglas fir-dominated hillslope | place: USA:California | collected 2013-09-17
TGCCGTTGCTCTTGCCGTTGTTCTTGCTCTTGTTCTTGTTCTTTTTGACCCACCCAGAACAAACGTCATCTCGACCGAAGGGGGCGCACTTTGCCGCCGCAGTGGAGAGATCCCTGTATTTCGTCTTTTGCTCTTGCCTTTGCAGTTGTCGTTGCTCTTGCCTTTGCTGTTGCTGTTGTTCTTGCCGTTTGTCAGTTTTACGTCGTCATTCTGAGCGCAGCGAAGAACCCCCGCATTTTCAAGGGGAGCGTAGCGACCCGAGTGCCTTTCTCTTCCGCCCAACCCCAGGAATCGTCATTTCGACCGGAGCGACGGGGTCCCCGACGAGCGCACTTGCTCGCTGGGGTGAGCTCGCGCTTTTGTGAGCAGCGCAGCGGAGAAACCTGCTTCTCTACCGATCCCGCCTCCCAACCCCAGCAAAAACCCTTGTCAAGCCCCCAAACCACATAACTCCATTAAAACAAACAACATACACATTGCCAAGTAGTTTCACCCAATCCGCTATAATCAATAAAGAATCAAAGAAAGCCCCCGGACGCCACCGGGCCTTTGCCGTTAATAACCATAAACCCTTTAGAAAGACGATTTTACCCGTAACCCATTTAGAATGACGATTTTGCAAATGCAATACTGCGTAAATCATTGAATCCAGATATTTTACGCCAAGGTACCCCCCGGGGGGGGAGGGTACCTTGGCAAGAAGGAAAGAGTTTGGCTGGGGGACTTAAAACAAACAGCCCCCGCGAACGAGGGCTATTTTTGCCAACCAGGAAAGCTAGAGCGCTGACCCCAAAGCAAGATCGATAAGAGTCTTCTCTTCGATCTCATGCGCCTTGGCCGAGCCCGTCGCTGGTGTCGCACTGGCGCTCCGCTTCACGCTGAGCACCGCACGGTCTCCAGCCATCCGCCGCAGATGGGGCATGACGTAGAAGAACGCGCCCATGTTCGCCGGCTCCTCCTGCACCCAGACGATCTCCTGGGCACTCGGATGCTGATCGAGCGCAGCCTGCAGCTCCTCCTCGGGCCACGGATACATCTGCTCCAGGAAGATGATGCCGACGCTCATGTCCTTGCGCTTCTCGCGCTCGACACGCAGGTTGTGCCCGATCTTCCCGCTGCACACCAGCAGCCGGCGCGGGCTCTGGACGTCGTTGTCAGGCAGCACATTCAGGAACCGCTCCCGCGAGAACTCCGCCAGCGAGGACGACGCGTCCGGATGCCGCAACATGCTCTTCGGTGTGAAGACGATCAAAGGCTTGCGCCACGGTCGCAGAGCCTGCCGCCGCAGCAGATGGAAGTACTGCGCCGCCGTCGAAGGCTGGCATATCTGGATGTTGTCGTTAGCCGCCAGCTGCAGATAGCGCTCGATGCGCGCGCTCGAGTGCTCCGGCCCCTGGCCTTCGTACCCATGCGGCAGCAGCATCACAACGCCGGAGAGCAGTCCCCACTTCGCCTCGCCAGCCGCGATGAACTGATCGACGATGATCTGCGCGCCGTTGGCGAAGTCGCCGAACTGCGCCTCCCACAGCACCAGCGCTTCGGGATAGTCGCGCGAGAAGCCGTACTCGAACCCAAGCACCGCGGCCTCGGAGAGCAGTGAGTTGTACACCTCGAACTTCGCCTGCTTCGGGCTGAGATGCGCAAGCGGGATGTACCGCACCTCGGTCTCCGTATCCACCATCACCGCATGGCGCTGGTTGAAGGTTCCACGCTGCGTGTCCTGCCCGGTAAGCCGTACCGGAACGCCTGCCTCCAGCAGAGACGCGAACGCCACCAGCTCCGCCATCCCGTAGTCGAATGGACGTGAGCCGGCCCCCATCTCCACACGCTGCTCAAACAGCTTCTTAACTTTGGGATGGATGTGAAAGCCGTTCGGATAGTTCGTGAGCCCAATCGCAAGCTCGTTGACTCGCTCGCTCGAAAGCCCGGTAGGAACATCATCCTCCGGCTCCAGCTCACCGCCCTTGTACGGATCCCAGTACTCGGGAAGCTCCGCCAGGCGAGGCTTCTGATCCGCCTTCGTCGCAACCTTCTGATCGTCGAGGAACTCCTGCTGAATCTGCTGAACCTCTTGGGCCGGATCTACGCCGATGCTCTTCGCGTAGATCTGGTACAGCGCCGGACGATCCTTGATGATCGCGTAGCGACGAGGCTGAGTCACGGTCGGATCGTCCACCTCGCTATGCCCATGCTTCCGGTAGCCAACCAGATCGACCACGATATCGGAGTGAAAGCGCTGCCGATATTCCGTCGCAATCGCAGCAACTCTGATCACGGCATCGGGATCTTCCGCGTTCACATGGAAGATAGGAATCGGCAGCCGCTTGGCGATGTCGGTCGAGAACCGCGAGGAGTTCGACTCCTCCGGAAGCGCCGTGAATCCGAGCAGGTTGTTGACGATGACATGGATCGTTCCGCCCACGTTATATCCATGCAGCGTCGCCATATTCAACGTCTCGGCCAGGATTCCCTGTCCAGCGAAGGCAGCGTCGCCGTGGATGATCAACGGAAGGATCGTATCCTTGCCACCTTTGCCGATGCGCTCCTGCTTGGCGCGCGTACGGCCGAGCACGACCGGATCGACGGCCTCGAGATGGCTCGGGTTGGACGCAAGATGCAGCCCGATAACGTGACCATCTGGCGACTCGTACTCGCCCGTTGCGCCGACGTGGTACTTCACGTCACCGCCACCCATGGTGCTGCGCGGATCGACGTCCTCGAACTTGGTGAATATCTCCGACGCTGCGCGACCGATGGTGTTGGTCATCACATTGAGCCGTCCACGGTGGCTCATGGCGATCATCGCCTTCGTGACGCCGCGGTCGGCGCTGACGGCGAGCACGCGATCGAGAAATGGGATGAGCACTGTAAGGCCTTCGAGCGAGAAGCGCTTGGTGCCGAGGTAGCGCGATTGAATCACCTGCTCGAAGATGTCGGCGCGGATCAGTTGGGTGAGGATGAGCGCCTGGTCCGGGGTGGGGGGCTTCTGCTCCATGCGCTCCTGCAGCCACTGCCGCTGCTCGGGGCTGGGGATGTGCATGAACTCGGCGGCAATGGTGCCGCAGTAGTAGCTGCGCGCCTCGGCCGCAGACTCACCCTCAGGGACCGGAGTCGGAAACGGCTCTGGAGGAAGATATTGCCCGAGGGGATCGAGCGAAGCCTGCAGGTAACCCCAGCGGCGAAAGATGTCGAAGGTTGTTTCGCGTTCGTGCTGCTCTACTGCCGGAGCCGGTGGGGTAAGTGCCCCTGCCTTAGTGGCCATTGCTTCCTCGCTTCAGGTCTATTCGCGAAAATGCACTTTCGCGTACCTCTTTATGCTAGACCTTTCGGCGCAAGCTCGCACGTACCTTTCAAAACTTCTGGGGCGACATGACTATAAAGTTGCACTCTGGAGCCAAGGTTGGAACTCCTCTTCCCCGAAGCCATGGATTTCGCTTCGGGTCGGCTTGCCGGACGCTATGGCGAGAATCTCTTCAAAGATCAGGGCTCCGGCCTCCTGCACTGTTTGAGTGCCGTCGATGATGGTGCCGCAGTTGATGTCCATATCGTCGGACATGCGGTTGTAGAGGGTGGTGTTCGACGCAATCTTGAGGGAGGGAGTGGGTTTGCAGCCGAAGACGGACCCTCTGCCGGTAGTGAAGCAGATGACATTGGCTCCGCTGGCTACCTGTCCAGTGGCTGAGACTGGGTCGAAGCCCGGGGAGTCCATGAAGACCAGGCCCTTTTGTCGAATTGGTTCGGCGTAGCGGTAGACCTCGTTGAGGTTGGTTGTGCCGCCCTTTGAGATGGCTCCGAGGGACTTTTCCAGGATGGTTGTCAGACCACCGGTCTTGTTGCCGGGCTGGGGGTTGTTGTCAATAGAGCCTTTGTGACGGGCGGTGTACTCCTCCCACCAGTGGATGCGCTCGATGAGGCGCTGGGCCACCTCGGGGCTGGCGGAGCGGCGGGTGAGGAGATGTTCGGCACCGTAGATCTCCGGGGTTTCGGAGAGGATGGCGGTGCCGCCGTTGCGGACGAGGATATCTACGGCGGCACCCAGGGCAGGATTGGCGCTGATGCCGGAGTAGGCGTCGGAGCCGCCGCATTGGAGGCCCATGACCAGATTCGATGCGGAGACGGCAGTGCGGGTGACTTTGTTCGCCTCCTCGAGCATCTCGAAGACGGTGGCTATGCCCTTTTGAATGGAGGGGGCGGTCCCTCCCTCTTCCTGGATAGTGCTGGTGCGGAGAGTACTGGCTGGGCCGGTGAGGGTTACCAGACTGTCTATCTGATTGGTCTCGCAGCCGAGGCCGAGGAGGAGGACAGCGGCAAAGTTGGGGTGGGTGGCGTAGCCGGCGAAGACGCGGCGGAGGAGGTCGGCGGGCTCGCCGTGCTCGGCCATGCCGCAGCCGGTGCCGTGGGTGAGGGCTACGACGCCATCGACGTTGGGGTAGGGGCTGAGGACCTCGGGGGTGAAGTGGGCGGCGATGCGGCGGGCTACGGTGGCGGAGCAGTTGACGGTAGTGAGGATACCAACGTAGTTGCGGGTAGCGACGCGACCGTCGTGCCGGACGATGCCCTGGAAGGTGGCGGCTTCGGAGGGGGCCACGAACTCGGTTGGGCGGGCTTCCGAGCCTATGGAATAGTCACGTTCGAAGTTGCCGGTGACGAGGTTGTGGGTGTGGACGTGTTCGCCGGGCACAATCGGGTGGGTGGCGAAGCCTATGATTTGACTTGACTTGCGTACGGGTTGGCCGGTAGCGAGGGCACGCAGGGCGATCTTGTGGCCAGCGGGGATGTCGGAGAGCGTGGTGACCTGGAGATCGGCAAGAAATTGCTCCGCAGCGACGGGCTGGAGCGCGACTGCGACATCGTCGGAGTTGCCGAGCTTTAGCATATGGACCATCAAGAGTTTCTATTTCTCTCCAGCGAACAGATTAACAATTAGCAGCGAGTAAAGCATAACCATTGGTATGACCACAATCTACTCTAAAGTTCCGGATTGCGAGTGGGGTACCTCCCCCCTGGGTATTTGGTAGCAATATCCTTTGATTCAATGACTTGCGATGGAAATCTATCTGCAAAGTATTCATTCTAGATACTTTACAGGCAAAGTATTAATTCTAAACGTCTTATTTATTCTTGACGGCAAAAGCCCCGGCGATGGCCGGGGCTTTTTTGATCTCTAGTTCAATTGTAGCGGATTGGGTGGAACTACTACGCGACGCGGATCTCGTTTGTTAGTATGCGTTTAGGGTGGTTCGGGACTTGACAAGTTTTTTGGGGGGTGGAGAACAGACAACAGCATCGACACGTGTGAAGTCTGATTGCGACGAGGAGAAAAGGCCCAGGGCCAGGTAGTGTCTGAGGAATCAGGTAGTGGGTCAATTTGACATGAGACCCGTGGATACAAATAGGCCGGGCTTTCAGCTCTTAGGCTGTGGCTCTATCTGTACCCAGGGCTTTGCGCTGGGCTGGTATAGGAGCGCGCCGTTGGCGCTTGAGGCCATCCGCCGCAACCATCTCCGTGTTGGGGCTCGATTTTCCGTGACAGGAGCTATTTTTTCTTCTTCCTGGCTGCCTTTTTTGCCTTGGGCTGGTCGGTGTCGCGGTCTCCTACCATGTGGAGGCGCATGAAGTTGGTGGCGCCGGATTTGGTGCGGGTTCCGGCTACGATGCCTACGATCTGGCGCTGCTGGACGTGGCCGTGGTTCTCGAGGATCACCTCGGCCATGTTGACGAGCTTGTCGGTGTCGCGGAAACGAGCGCAGAGGATGGGATAGGTGCCCCAGAGGAGCATGCAACGGTTGATGACCTTCTCGAAGGGAGAGAGGGCGAAGATGGGGGGGCCGGGGTGGTACTTGGAGATGAGGCGGGCGGTGCTGCCGGTCTCGGTGAAGATGGCGATGGCGGCAACATCCAGATCATCGGCCGCGTGGGACATGCACTCGCAGATGGTCTCGGCGATGGAGAGGCGAACGCTGGGCGGGTGGCCAAGGGCCGGCGGGGGGTCGATGCTTATCTGATGCTCGGTCTCGGCGACGATCTTGGCCATCATGGCTACGGCTTCAACGGGGTATTTGCCGGCGGCGGTCTCGCCGGAGAGCATGACGGAGTCGGTGCCGTCGTAGATGGCGTTGGCTACGTCGGAGGCCTCGGCTCGGGTGGGGCGCGGGTTCTCGATCATGGACTCGAGCATCTGGGTCGCCGTGATGACGGGTCTGCGGTATTCGGCGGCGCGGCGGATGATGTGCTTCTGGATGGCGGGGACCTTCTCGGGCGGGACCTCGACACCGAGATCGCCGCGGGCGACCATGATGGCGTCGGTTACTTCGAGGATGCTGTCGAGGTGCTCGATGGCCTGGGGCTTTTCGAGCTTAGCGATGATCCAGGCGTCGGATTTGAGGGCAGCGAGGCGGTTCTTGACGTGGCGGATGTCGTCGGCGGTACGGACGAAGGAGACCGCTATGGTGTCGACGCCCTGAGCGATGGCGAAGACGAGGTCTTCCTCGTCCTTCTCGGTGAGCGAGGGGACCTTGACGGGGATGCCGGGTAGGTTGATGCCCTTGTTCTCGCCGAGCATTCCGCCGTTGACGATGACGCAGGTGACGTCGGCGCCCTTCACCTGCTCGACGTGCAGCTCGATGAGGCCGTCGGAGAGGAGGATGCGGGAGCCGGGCTCAAGGTTCTCGGCGAGGGTCTTGAAGGTGGTGCTGACGAGGGAGGCAGTGCCTTCAATCTCGCGCGGGGTGATAGTGAGGCGCTTGCCGGCGATGAGCTGGACGGGCTTGTGGCCCTTGAGCTTGCCGGTGCGGATCTTGGGGCCCTGCAGGTCGGCGAGGATGCAGATGGGCTTGCCCTCTTCCTTCGAGACCTTCCGCACCATGCGAATGAGCTCGGCCTTCTGGGCGTGGGTGCCGTGCGAGAAGTTGAGGCGGGCAACGTCGAGGCCGGCGCGGACCAGCTGGCGGAAGACATCAATGGAGCTGCAGGAGGGCCCGAGGGTGGCGACGATCTTGGCGCGGCGGGTGCGTTCCATTCCAGCGAGGGCATCGGTCGAAACTAGATTCAGAGAGGTATTCATGGATCGCTTTTGCCGTGTTCTTTCTCACCATCTCCGTGGTTCGGATGGTATTACCAGTAAGTTTTGTTGCCGTTGGCAATTCTAACCGGGTGGCGGCTCGTTTGGGGCTGAAGCGGTTGAATGGGGGTGAATGCGCGGCAAAAAATCCCCGTGGAAGTGTGCGTGGAACTGAACATTGAACTCTGAACCGCAAAGGACGATCAGAGAGATGATGTAGACCCAGAAGAGAAGAGCTACACCCGCGCCGAGCGAGCCATAGACCTGCGAGTAGTTGGCGAAGCGCGGGACGTACCAGCCGAAGGCCAGGGTGGTGAGGAACCACATGGCGGTGGCGGCGATGGCTCCCGGGAGGGTGCGCCTCCACGGCTGCCGAATGGGAGTACCCATGTGGTAGATGAGGGCGATGAGGCCGACGCTGCCGGTGAGGGCGACCGTCCATCGGATGATCATTGCGATGATGTAGACCGGGGTGCGGACGGAGGGTATGACGTGCATGGCGAGCCAGGCCGTGATGATGTGACCGAAGACGACCAGCGAGCTGGCAATGGCAAGTGGGACGAGCGAGAGGGGGACAAGGGCGTAGGCGCGGCCACGGCGGCCCCAGAAGGTCCAGGACTTGGGCGGGAGATGGTGGGCGCGGCGGAGGCCCTCCATAAACGTGGCGATGACGCTGGAGGCTCCGATGAGGCTGACGAGGAAGGCGAGGATGAGGGCGCGTGTGGACTTGGGATTGTGGGGCGAGGTGTTGAAGTAGCTTTCGAGCAGGGGGGTAACGTCCGGGGGGAGAATGCGATCGAAGAAGGCGCCTAGCTGCGATCGGATGGGGGCGGTATCGGGGAGCAAGGCGATGATGGCCGCGGCGACGATCAACGCCGGAAAGAGCGCCACCATCGCGGAGTAGGCCGCTGATTGGGCAAGGTTGAAACAGTCGTGATCCACCGCGCGAAGGAACGCGCGATGGAAGATGACCGGGATGCGGAGCGTTTTTCTCACGGGTGTTGCCCGTAAGGATACAAGGTGGGGTGGAGGAGAACTAAGCCTTCCACTTATTGAGGAACTCGGTGACGGAGCCGGAGTTCATGTTGCGCATGTTCTCGAACTCCTTGTTCTCCTGCGAGTAGAGGAGCTTGCCTTTGGCGTCGAGGACGGCGAGGGCGGGGACGCCCTTCTTGATGTGGACGTTGTACTTCTGCGCGACGTCTACGTTGCGATCCATGCGGCCGATGTCGACGTGGACGACGACGAAGTGTTTCGCGAGCAGCTCGGCGTTGGGGCTCTGATGGAAGTAGATGTCGAGGACCTGGCAGTCGCCGCACCAGTCGCCGCCGAAGTCGAGGATGACACGCTTGTGCTCAGCACGGGCCTGCTTGAGGGCGGCAGCGATGTCGGCCCTGGGATTCGCCGTGTCGGAGTAGAGGTGCTTCTTGACGGCGGGCGGGGTCATCTGCGCGGAGGCCTTGCCTGCGGGCATGACCGCCAGAGCGATAACTGCGAAGACCGCTGCATGAAGAAGAGGAGTGCGGGAGCTGAGGTTCATCTGGGTGGGACCGTCCTTGCTGTGCCTCGGTGCTGCCGAGGGCCAATACAGATGATGCCTGAGCGATGGTCTTTGACGCAAAGATTGGGACGCAAAGGTTGAGACGCAAAGATTGAATTGCTACGCGCTGGGTGCGGAGCTATTTGCCGGTGTAGTAGCCGTCACGCGTCTGGACGATAAGGCCCTTCTCACGTGTGGCGAGGTCGATCTGGTGGTATCCGTCGGCGGCGGTTGCCTGGTCCGGGGTGTAGCCGAGACGATACTGGGCACGGAGCTCTTCGGCGATCTGAGTGTAGATCTGGGCTACGGTCTGCTTCTTCGAGACTTCGAAGAGGCGTCCTCCTGTCTCCTGGGAGATGCGCTCGAGGATTTTTTTGCCGTCGACGCGGCTTGTGCCGCCTCGGCCTCCCGGGCCGCCGCCTGGGTTGCCGCCACCGCTACCGGGGTAGCCGCCTCCACCGCCGGGGTAGCCTCCGCCACGACCGCCGGGGAAGCCTATGCCGCCGCCTTGACGACCGCCTCCGCCGCGTTGCCGGTTGTCGTCTGAGCGCTGGGGCTCCTGACCTTTGAAGTAGATGGCGTAGATGATGGTGTCGGCGCGCTGGGCTGCTTCGATGGCCTGGACGAGGGTTTCCTTGCTGCCATTGTCGACGCCATCGGTGAGGACGATGACGGCTTTGCGGCCCTTCTGTTTGGCCATGATTTCGTCGGAGGCGAGAAAGGCGGCGTCGTAGAGGGTGGTGCCGGCTCCCATGTGTCCGCGACGACTGCCCTGGTTGTTGCCGGAGTCGTCGGAGTCGCCGGCGGGGCGGCTGTTGGGGCTGGGGGTGTCTATCTCTTTGAGGGCGGACTGAAGTTTGGGGCGGGAGTTGGTGAGGTCCTGCAGGAGCTCGATCTGGTGGGCGAACTGGATGACGAAGGCCTGGTCTTTTGGCGTGGTCAGCATCTGATCGAGGAAGGTGCCGCTGGCGGTGCGCTCCTCGTCGATGACGTCGCGCTGGCTGAGGCTGGTGTCGACGAGAAGGCCGAGGGTGAGGGGAAGGTTGGCGTCGATGTCGAAGTAGCGGATGGTCTGGGGATGGCCGTCGACCTGGAGGATGAAGTCGTCCTTGGTGAGGTTCTGGACGAGGGCGCCTTTCTTGTCGCGGACGACTACGGGGAGATTAACCAGGCGTGCATCGACGGCGATGGTGGAGGGGGCTGGCGCTGGGGATGGATTGGGGGTTTGCTGGGCAAAGACAGGCAGTACGAGCAACAGAAGCAGGCCGGCGAAAAAAGGATGCCGGGCGGAGCGAAGGGGAGTCATATGATTTTAGACGAGTTCTTTGCTGGAGGGTTTCAGTCTACGGAAATTATGCTGGAGCGTTTGAGGGTTGCCGAAATCGAGCAGACACGATTTTTCTTTGCTGATGTAAAGCCGAGACGCGTGTATTCTTGCCGGACAATGAGACGTCTGTTTGTTTTGGCTGCTGGGTTGATCTGTGCCTGCCTGGGTACAAGTTGTGCGCAGGCTGCTGTGCCCGGCACGGTGACGAAGCATCCGTCCGGGTTTGCGCGCATGGTGGTGTTGTGGCCGAAGGGAGCTCCGGGGGCTCTGGGCAAGGGCGATGGCGATGTGCCGAAGCTGTATGTCTATCCGGCGACTGGGGCCGGGGTTCATTCCGCGGTCATCGTCATGCCCGGCGGTGGCTACAGTGCTCTCTCGATCGAAAAAGAGGGTGGGGAGGAGGCACGGTGGCTGAGCGCACGCGGAGTTACGGCGTTCGTACTGGAGTATCGCCTGGGGCCTCGGTACAGCTTCCCTTCTCCGATGCTGGATGGCGCGCGCGCGGTGCGGTATGTGCGGAGCCATGCGGCAGAGCTTGGAGTGGCTGCAGACAGGATTGGACTGTGGGGTTTTTCCGCGGGTGGACATCTGGCAGGGTATCTGGCGACCACGAACGATGCCGGGGATGCGGGCGCGGCCGATCCTATCGACCGGGTGAGCGACCGGCCTGACTTTGCCATACTTTCCTACGCGCGGCTGAGTTTAGACCCGGGGATCCCGCGCAAGGCGAGCCTTGAAGCGCTGATTGGAGAGCATCCGACGGCTGCCATACTGGACACGGTCTCGCTGGAGCGCCATGTCAC
>WNFJ01389228.1_pt1 | contig 10730 bp, 11 predicted proteins | sample 5400461 | NCBI WGS metagenome assembly WNFJ01 (sample SAMN13153349, study PRJNA577476) | soil metagenome | isolation source: 115 cm saprolite on Douglas fir-dominated hillslope | place: USA:California | collected 2013-09-17
ATCGGCTCCATCCTCGGAGGGCTGAACGTCAACATCGCCTCGATGCACGTGGGCCGCAAGACGAAGCGCGGGCGCGCCATCGTCGTGCTCCTGCTCGACGAGGATCTGGCCGCCGAGCAGGTGACCGAGGTCGCGCGCGCGGTGGAGGCGGATTTCGCCCGTCTCATCCGGCTGCGCTGACCGCTTTTCCTTGGTCGGCGACGGGAGTCCTTGCTAGGATCGTCACATGCTTTCCATACGCGTCATCACCGTCGTGACCGCCGTCTTCGCGCTGGCCGCGTGCGCCAGCAATCCTCCGCGGCCCGTGAAGAGCCAGTTCGAGGACATCCCGGTGTCGAAGGGCATGAGCTACCAGTCGGGCGAGTCCATGGCCATCGAGACGCCCACGGTGCAGGCCGCCCGCGAGGTCTATCGCGGCCGGGTCGAGCTCGAGAGCCTGGCCACCGCCACCCGCACGACCCTCGAGGCCAACGGCTGGCGGCACCTGAACACGACCAAGACCGCGCAGCACGGCATCAATCAGGTCTACGAGAAGCAGGGCACCTCGCTGCAGGTGTTGCTGTGGGAGGGATTGATCTACACCTACGCCGAGTACACCACGGCGCGGGTGCTGCCGGCGCCGAAGTAATCGCGCCGCCGAGCAAGCTGCGCGCGTTGTGATGCATCGCGGTCGGCTTCCGCTGCGCGGTCCGTGTGCTGGTCTCTTGCTGGTGCTCGGTGTGGCGGCGATCCATGCCGCGTGCAGACCGATGGTCGCGCAAGACCGCCCACCGATGCTCTCCCCGACGGTGTTGCCACGAGCCCGTGTCGGCGACGTGATCGAGGAAGGTATGAGGGGACACAACGCGGCCCGGTCGCTGCGCCCGGACCACGTCTAGCGCGATCCTGAACGCGTCCGCTTCGGCGCGCGCGTGTCGATGAGCTGCAGGCGGTCGTTGCGCCACACGTAGTATTTCGCGATCGGCACGCCGTCCGGCGGATCGGCCGCCGTGAAGCGGCCGACTGTGTTCACGACGAGCAGCACGCTATTCAGCTGATATTCGAGGCTGAAGGCGGGCTCCGGCGAATCGTGGATGCGTCCATTCCGCGTGTTCACGACCATCCAGCGTTGACAGCTTATCCCGCAGCTCCACTCGACCACGCGGAGATATCCGGCGAAGTTGGGGCCGCGACGCGCGCCTTCGCGAAGCTCCCTGGCAAAGGCTTCCGCGGCGGGATTGCGTTTGAAGTCCGGCGCCGCCGGCGTACCGACAAAGGCGGCGCCGGCCGGATAGTCGGCAAATCGTGGCGCGCGCGCGGCGCCGCCGCGCGCGTCCTGACCCGGGCCATCGTGCGCGCCGTCCATGCGAAGGAAGGCCGGGGCGCCAGCACTCGTTTACGGCCGGCGCCAGGCGCCGCCGTCACGCGCGATGAAGGCGTCGGCCTCCGGCGGCCCCCAGGACCCCGCCTCGTAGATCGGCAGCGCCGCCGTCGGGCGACCCCACGCGTCGAGGACCGGCTGCAGCAGCGCCCACGCCTGCTCCACCCAGTCGCCGCGCGCGTAGAGCGTCGCGTCGCCGTGAATGGCGTCCAGGAGCAGGCGTTCGTACGCCTCGGGCGGCTCGGCGCCGAACACCTCACCGTACTTGAAGTCGAGCGTGACGGGCGCGAGCCTGAGATCGGGCCCGGGCTCCTTGGCGACGATCTGCAGCGAGATGCCCTCGTCCGGCTGGATGCGGATGGCCAGGAGATTCGGCTCCACGCCGGCGGGGTCGCGGCGGAAGATCATGTGCGGCGTGCGCCGGAAGCGGATGGCGATCTCGCTCACGCGCTTGGCCAGGCGCTTGCCTGTCCGCAGATAGAACGGCACGCCCGCCCAGCGCCAGCTGTCGATCTCGAGCCGCAGCGCGACGTACGTCTCCGTCGTGGAGTCCGGCTTGACGCCCTTCTCCTGGCGGTAGCCCGGCACCGGCTTGCCGTCCACGTAGCCGGGTCCGTACTGCGCGCGCAGCGCGACCTCGTCCACCTTCGCGGGGTCGATCGGCCGGATCGCGTGCATGACCTTGTTCTTCTCGTCGCGCACGGGGCCGGCGTCGAAGGTCACCGGCGGCTCCATCGCGATCAGGCACAGCAGCTGGAGCATGTGGTTCTGGACCATGTCGCGCAGGGCGCCGGCCTCCTCGTAATAGGAGCCACGCCCCTCGACCCCGATCGTCTCCGCCACCGTGATCTGCACCTCGGCCACGTGGTTGCGGTTCCACACCGGCTCGAAGATGCCGTTGGCGAAGCGGAAGACCAGGATGTTCTGGACCGTCTCCTTGCCGAGGTAGTGATCGATCCGATAGACCTGCTCCTCGGCGAAGACGCTGGTGAGCTGTCGGTTGAGCGCCCGCGCGCTCTCGAGGTCGCGGCCGAACGGCTTCTCGACGATGATGCGCGTCCAGCCGCCCGCCACGCGGGCGAGGCCGGCGGCGCCGAGGCTGCCGACGATGTCGTGGTAGAGGCTCGGCGGCGTCGCGCAATAGAAGAGCCGGTTGCGCGGGCCGCCGCGCGCGCTCTCGATCTGCTCGAGCCGCTGCTTGAGGCGGCCGTACAACTCCGGGCCCGTCGGGTCACCGGCGACGTAGTACACGCTGCCCGCGAACCGGTCCCACACGTGCTGCGAGGGAATCTTGAGCCGCGCGAAGCGCGTCACGCTCTCGCGCGCGCGCGCGCGGTACTCCGCGTCGGACATCTCGCTGCGCGCGGTGCCGATGATGGCGAAGGGCTCGGGCAGCGTGCGGGCGGCGTAGAGGCTCCACAGCGCGGGGATGAGCTTGCGGTGCGTCAGGTCGCCCGACGCGCCGAAGATGACGAGGGCGAACGGCTCATCGGCGTACGGCATGGCCACCGAACTGGTTGCGGAGCGCGGCGAGCAGCCGGTCCGCGAACGAATTGTCGCGCCGCGAGCGGAAGCGCGCGAAGAGCGCGGCGGTGATGGTGGGCGCCGGCACCGACTTGTCGACGGCGTCTTCCACCGTCCACCGGCCCTCGCCCGAGTCCTCGACATACGGCTTGAGGTCGTCGAGCTTCGGATCGGCCGCCAGCGCCGCCGCCGCCAGCTCGAGCAGCCAGGAGCGGACGACGGATCCCTGGTTCCAGAGCCGGGCGATCCTCGGCAGGTCGAGCCCGTACTCCGAGGCGGACATGAGCTCGAAGCCCTCGGCGTAGCCCTGCATCATCGCGTACTCGATGCCGTTGTGGATCATCTTCACGTAATGGCCCGCGCCGATCCCGCCCACGTGCAGCCAGCCGTCGGGCGGCGCGAGCGTGGTGAAGACGGCCGCCAGGCGGTCGACCGCCGCCTTGTCGCCGCCGATCATGAGGCAGTAGCCGTTCTGCAGGCCCCAGATGCCGCCGCTGGTGCCGGCGTCGACGTAGGACAGGCCGCGCGCGGCCAGCTCCTTGCCGCGCCGGATGTCGTCCTTCCACTTCGTGTTACCGCCGTCGACGATCGTGTCGCCGCGCTCGAGCACCCCGGCGAGCGCCCGGATCGTCGACTCCGTCGGCTCGCCGGCGGGGACCATGATCCACACCGCGCGCGGCGGCTTGAGGGCCTTCGGCAGCTCGGCGAGAGAGGCGGCGAGGTCGGCGCCGTTGTCGCGCGCGCGCGCCGTGGCGTCGGCCGAGGGATCCCACGCGACGACGCGGTGGCCGCCGCGGGCCAGCCGCGTGACCATGCTGCCGCCCATGCGGCCGAGACCGACGAACCCGAGCTCCATCAGGACGTCCTCCGTGAGGGCAGCAGTGCGGCCGCCGCGCGATCGAGGATCCAGAGCAGGCGGCCCTCGGTCGGGCGCACCATCGCCGCCGGCAGTCCGCTCGCGCGGTCGCCGAGCGCGGCCTTCACGACCTTGGCCTTCTCCGCGCCCGAGACGAGATAGATGACGCAGGCGGCGGCGTTGAGGATCGGGTAGGTGAGCGTGAAGCGTTGCGGGATCATCGCGGCCGCCGCGTGGACCGCGGCCACCGTGCGGAAGGTTTCCTTGAGCACGGGCGAGCCCGGAAAGAGCGAGGCAGTGTGGCCGTCGACGCCGAGGCCGAGGAGGACCAGATCGAGCCGCGGCACCTCGCCGCGCCGCACGCCCAGCACCTCACCCAGCGTCCGCGCGTACTCGGCGGCGACGGCCTCGGGATCGGCGCCTTCGCCGGGAATCCGGAAGATGCGCTCGGGCGGGATCGGCACCCGCGACAGCAGCGCCGCGTGCGCCATGCGGTAATTCGAGTCCGCGTGATCCGGGGGGACGCCCCGCTCGTCGCCGAAAAAGATGACGGTGCGGTCCCACGGCATCTGCGCGGCGAGCGGCGGCTGCGCCAGGCGCGTGTACGTCGCACGCGGCGTGGAGCCGCCCGCCAGGGCCACCGTGAAGCGCCCGTGCGCGGCGACGGCGGCGCGCGCGACCGCCAGCACCTCCTGCGCGGCGATCTCCGCGAGCGCGCTCGGATCCTCGGCGATGCGGAGCTCGGCCGTCGCGTCCATGAAGCGCTGCCGATCGAGCGCCTCACGATAGCGCGCGTGGCGCGCGCGATCGGGCTCGAAGCTCTCGCCGAGGGGCGCGCGGACGGTGGTGAGGTCGGCGAGCGCGCCCAGCGCCTGCCACGCCAGCAGCGCGACGCCGCGACTGGTGGTCTCCGGCTCGTGCGACCACGTCACCGGGTGGCCGAGCGCATCCGCGAGCATTTGCGTCCACACGCGCGAGCGGGTGACGGCACCGCCGGAGGCGACGATGCGGTGCTCGCGCGCGGCGTGCGGCGCCAGCAACCGGTAGACGAGCGCCAGGCGCAGCGCGACCGCCTCCAGGGCGGCGCGCACGATCTCGAGCGGGCCGGTGTCGAGCGAGAGCCCGGCCACCGCACCGCGGCGGTCGCCGCGCCAGCCGGGCGCCCGCTCGCCGGCCAGGAACGGCAGCACGGTGAGCCCGTGGGCGTCGGGCGTCATCGCCTCCAGCCGCTGCTCCAGCGTCGCGTCGTCGGGCAAGCGCAAGACCTCGCGACACCACGCGTACACGTTGCCCCCTTCGGAGGTGGCGCCGCCGAGCAGCAGGCGCTCGCGGTCGATGCCGTAGCGCCACAGACCGGGCGGTGGCGGCTGGGCGCCGCCGGTGGCGACGCGCAGCGCGGCGGAGGTGCCGATGTTGAGCGCGATCCGGTCCGGCGCGATGCAGTCGGAGCCGACGTTGCCGGCCGCGCCGTCGCCCACGGCGGGAAACCAGGGCACGGCGTGCAGCGCCGGCCAGCGGGCCGCCCACTCGCGGCGCAGCCCGCGCCGCCCCTCGGCCCGATCCACCACGCGGAAGAGGTGACGCGTCTCGACGCCGGCGGCCGCGAGCGCCTCGGCGTCCCAGGTACCGGCCGCGACGTCGAAGAGCCCCGTGGCCGAGGCCATCGACACGCTCGTCGCCGCCTCGCCGAAGAGCGTCAGCTCGAGGTGCTCGCCGAACGAGCCCCAGCGTGTGACCCGCCGCGCCTCGGCGGGGCGCTCGCGCGCGAACCACCGCAGCTTCGCCGGCCAGTACGACGAGTGCAGATGACAGCCGGTGCGCGCGTGCAGCCCGGCCTCATCGAGCGCGTCGCGCAGCAGGCCGGCGTCGCGCGCGCTGCGGGAGTCGGCCCACGTGTACACGGGCGTCACCGCCTGGCCGGCGGCGTCGAACCCGCAGAGGCCGTGCCAGAAGGTGGTGACGCCCACGGCGCGCACGGCCGCGCGCCCGGCGCGCGCGCAGACGGCGTCCAGGCAGGTCGCGACGGCGGCGAGAAGGACTCCGGGGTCGTGCTCGACGCCGCCGTCGGCGGTGACGCGCGGCTCGTAGGGTACCTGGTGGTAGAGGGCGGCGACGGCCCGCCCGTTGACGGCGTAGGCGCGCGCGCGGGCCGACGACGTGCCGACGTCCACGGCGATAACCATGGGGGGCCTATTGTAAGATGGCCGCCATGGCGGACACGTGGGAGTTACTCCAGATGCGCGGCCTCGCCGCCGTCGACGAGACGGCCCAGGAGTTCACAGGCACGCTCGTCATCCATCGGATCGGAAGCGCAGAGCCCGTGGAGTCGATCACGATCCGCGTCAAGCGGACGATGCTGGCCGAGCTTCACGAGACCGTCGGTCGCCTGCTCACGCGCTCGACTGGCTTCAAGAGCTTCAAGAAGAAGTAATAGAGGAGAGGTCATGGCCCAGATCCGCGTCCTGAGCCCCGTTGGCGTCGTGAAGGCCCAAACGGTCGCCGTGCCGTCCCTGCCGCAGAGCTGGAACGGCCGCACCGTCGGCTTCCTCGACAACACCAAGTCGAACTTCGACCGCCTCGTCGGCGACCTCGGCGCGCTGCTGCGCGAGCGCTACGGCGTGGCCGCCGTCGTGCATCGCAAGAAAGCCAACGCGTCCACGCCGGCGTCGTCGGAGCTGATCGAGGAGCTGGCGAAGGCGTGTGACGTCGTCTTCGCCGGCTCCGCCGACTGAGGGTCGTGCACGTCGTGGAGTCTCCACGACACGATCGCGCTGGCGAAGCGGGGCACGCCGGCCGGGCTCATCGGGACGACAGCCTTCCAGGGACTCGCCGTCAGCGAGATGGGCGCCCAAGGGGTCTCCGCGCTACCGCTGCTGGTCGTCGAACACCCGCTCGGCGGTGAGCGTCCCGAGGCCATCGCTCGTCGCGCCCAGCAGGCCTTCGAGCAGCTGAATAGCTTGATCGCGGGGTCGAGCTCCGGAACGGTTGACCCCAAAGAGTCGACGTCCGGAGCCACCACTCTCTCGAACAGGCCACCCACGGACGAAGCCGGTCTCAGGGACCCCGCTCCAATAAACATCGCCGATGACCCGATCGCCGTCCTCGAGGCTTTCACGCAGCGCAACTGGGCCGACGGCTTGCCGATCATCGCGCCGACCGAGGAGCGCGTGACGGCCATGCTCGGCGGTCGCGACGGCGGCAAGAGCCTCGGCATGATGCCGCCGCTCTGGCGGCAAGTGACGCTCGAGAAGCTGGCCGTCAACGCGGTGATGGCGGGCTGCGAGCCGCGCGCGTTCCCGATCGTCGTGGCGGCCGTGGAAGCGATGCTCGACCGCGCGTTCAACCTCTACGGCGTGCAGGCGACGACGCATCCCGTGGCGCCGCTGCTCGTCGTCAACGGTCCGTACGGCCGCGAGCTCGGTTTGCACGGCGGCAGCGGCTGCTTCGGCCCCGGCTTCCGCGCCAACGCCACCATCGGCCGCGCGGTTCGCCTCATCCTCTTGAACGTCGGCGGCGCGTGGCCGGGCCGCTACGACATGGCCACGCAGGGCAGTCCCGCCAAGTTCTCGTACTGCATCGCGGAGAACGAGGCGGCGTCGCCGTGGGGGCCGATGGCCGCCGGCGACACGGTGACCGTCTACGGTGGCGAGGCGCCGCACAACGTGAACGATCACGTCTCGACGACGGCCTCCGGGATCCTCACCACGCTCTGCGACACCGCCGTCTCGCTCGGCAGCAACGTCGGCTGGTATTTCTCGCAGAGTCAGCTGCTCGTGGTCCTGGGACCGGAGCACGCGAAGACGGTTGCCGATGACGGCTTCACGCGCGCCGACGTGCAGCGCTTCGTCTACGAGCACGCGCGCCTGTCGCTCGGACGCCTGAAGCTCGGCGGCATGTGGGGGATGCACGACTGGCCGGGCTGGATGAACGCGGTGACCGATCCGGCGGCGCTCATGCCGCAGGTGCCGTCGCCGGACGACGTCTATGTCGTCATCGCCGGGGGGTCGGGCAAGCACTCGGCGGTCGTTCCCAACTGCACCTTCAGCCGAGCGGTGAGCCGGCCCATCCGGAGGGGCCACGACTGACGGTTTTCGTCAGCCTTGACAAATTGCGACGCCACGCTTTGTCGGTCGTCTGCCGGAATTCTTCCGTAAGCGCTCGATTTAGAGTACTTTTTAGCCGTGGCACTCCCACTGCATCTTTCACGACACGGTCGCGCAAACCGAGCCGCGCGCGCCGAGAAAGGGGACCGAACGTGCGACGGGGACAGGCCGGCTTCACGCTCATCGAGTTGCTGATCGTGGTGGCCATCATCGGAATCCTGGCGGCGATCGCGATACCTCTCTACGCCAACACGCAACAGAGGGCGCGGATCGCGAAGGCGCAGGCCGATATGCGGGCGATGTCGTCCGCGATCGCGATCTACTCGGCGCACATGAACGTCGTGCCCGTCGCGCTCACGGATCTCACGTCAACGGTGACGAACGGCGTGGGCCAGTTGGCCGGACCGTTCCTGGCGTCGGTGCCGCCGGCGCCCTCGGGCTGGGCGGCGTATTCGTACGTCTCGGATACGGCCAGCGGCACGTTCACGATCTCGAGCAACGGGGACGCGATGACGCTCGCGATGCCCTGAGCCCTCGGGCAGGCCAAGCGGCGTCAGCGCCGCTCGGCCTGCGCCAGCAGCACGAGCGCGCCGAGCAGCAGCACCGCACCCGCCCACCCCGCGACGTCCAGCTGCTCGCCGAAGACCAGCACGCCGAGCAGCGTCGCGGTGAGCGGCTCGAGCAGCGATGCCACGCCGGCCGCGGCGGCCGCGACGTGCCGTAGTCCCGCCATGTAAACGACGTACGCACCCGCTGTCGTCACCGCACCGAGATAGAGCAAGCCCGGCCACCCCAGCGCCAGCTGTCGTCCCGCCCCGGGCGTCGCCAGCGCCGGCGCCAGGAGCACCGCGGCGACGGCGAAGGTGAGCGCGGCCAACGGCAGCGGCGCCGTCCGGGCGAGTGCGGCCTTCGCGAGCACGACATAGAGCGCATAGGCGAACCCCGCGCCGAGCGCCAACACCACGCCGCTGAGCGGACGCGGCGCGGTCGTGCCGGCAACGGGGGCGGCCACCATCAGCGCGGTCCCGGCCACGCCGAGCGCGAGCGCAAGGGCCAGACGCGGCGTCGGACGCTCGCCGAGCAGCACCGCCGCCAGCGCGGCGATCATGATCGGCGCCGAGCAGATCGCCACCAGCGCGGTCACGGCGATTCCCGCGCGCGTCACCGCGGTGAAATACGTGGCCTGGAAGGCGGCCATGCACGCGCCGAGCGCCAGGCAGCGCCACGCATCGCCGGGCGCGGGCCACCGCCCGCCCGCGACTCCGCCGCGCCTCCGGCGCGACCCGCCCGCCGCCGCGAGCAAGAGCACGGCCGCCACCAGCATGCGCGCTGCGCCGATGACGAGCGGGGTGGCCTCGGCGCGGGCCACGAGCAGCGCCGTCACCGAACCGGTCGTGCCCCAGGAGACGGCGGCGAGCGCGATGAGGCCGAGAGCGGCTGCGGGCCGCGCGGGACTTGACGTCGCGAACATGGGCCGTGATCATGCCTGACACCCTTCGGCCCGCACAAGGAGAGTCAGCATGAACGTTGGATTCGTCGGAACGGGAACGATGGGCGCGCCGATGCTCGCCAACCTCGTCAAGAAGGGGTTCGGCGTCATCGCCTACGACGTGGCGCCGGCGGCCCTCGCGAACGCCGAAAAGCGCGGCGCGACGCGCGCCGAGTCGGCCGCGGATGCCGCGCGGCGCAGTGATCTCGTCATCACCATGCTGCCCTCGTCCTCGCACATCGAGACCGCCTACCTCGGCAAGAACGGGATCGCCGAAGGTCTCACTGCGGGCCGGCTCTGCGTGGACATGTCCACGGTCGATCCCGCGGTCTCGCGCCGCGTGGCGCAGGCGCTCGCCGCGAAGGGCGTCCGCTTCATCGACGCGCCGGTCTCGGGCGGCGTTCCGCGCGCGGAGGAGGGCACGCTGGCCATCATGGTCGGCGGTGAGGCGCGTGACGTCGACGAGGCGCGGCCGGCGCTGGCGGCGATGGGCGCCAACGTCATTCACGTCGGCGTCGTCGGCAGTGGCGAGGTCGCCAAGCTCTGCAACAACCTGATTGCGGGTGTCTCGGCGGTGGCGGTGTCCGAGGCCTTCCGGATCGCCGAGGGCTTCGGTGTCGACCCCCGGATCCTGACCGACGTCATCTCGAAATCGTCCGGCAACACGTGGGTCATGCAGTTCATGCATCCGGTGCCGGGGATCGTGGCGAAGTCGGCCTCGTCGAACGACTACGCGCCCGGGTTCATGACGGACTTGATGGCGAAGGACCTGGGGCTGGCCGTGAATGCCGCGCGTGAGCTGCGCGTGCCGGTCGTTGTCGCATCCGCGGCCCAGCAAGTTCTGCGACTGGCGTCGTCACACGGCCTCGGCCGGCGCGACTTCACCAGCGTCTATCTCTTCCTGAAGCCGTCGGACGAGCGCGCGCCGGTATAAATGGGGGGCCCCGAAATGGCCCCCCAACCCCCCCCAACGTTCGGAAGCGGCCCGGCGGAGCCGGGGCGCTCCTCGGACGCCTGGCGCTCGGAAGCGGCGCGGCGGAGGCTTGGCGCTCGGAAGCGCGCGGCCCTTCGATCGCTGCTAGCGGGTCATTCCGCGGATGTTGGGGGCGCCGGATTTCACGACGCCGCCGTTGCCGACGTGGCAGGGATCGTCGATCGCCTGGAGGGCGGCAACCACGTGGCAGAGCTCGTGGGCGTCGATCTCGAGGGCAAGGGGCGAGGGCAGCGCGTCGGTATAGCGCACCACCTTCATCATCTTCACGTCGGTGCGGCCGTCGGGCTGTACGGTGCGCCAGATGGAGCAGCCGAGGATCGGGCCGAGCGCCGGCACGTCGCGGCACTCGCGCTCGACCACCGCGCGATCGTCGGTCACGACCAGCGTCACCAGCGGTCCCGTGC
>WNFJ01343385.1_pt1 | contig 10729 bp, 7 predicted proteins | sample 5400461 | NCBI WGS metagenome assembly WNFJ01 (sample SAMN13153349, study PRJNA577476) | soil metagenome | isolation source: 115 cm saprolite on Douglas fir-dominated hillslope | place: USA:California | collected 2013-09-17
GAGGAGGTGCGGTTTTTCCTCGGCGAACATCGCCGCCACCTGGCGCTTGGTGGTGCCGTGAATGCGGGTATCCGCCCACTTCGCCTCCCAGTTGTCCAAATGCTCTTGAGCTTCTTCCAGCGAATCGAAGCGCATTCCTTTGAGCGGGGTTCTCTGGGTGTGGCCGATGCTGGATTCGACTTTGCCTTTCCGGTTGGGGTGGCGAATTCGACAGGGCAAGGCGACGACGCCGTAGTGTTTCAAAACATCTGCATAGAGCGGATTGAGGGCTGGCTCGTAAATGTCGGGCTTGAGCACGCCTTCTTTCAAATTGTCGAGGACGACAGTCTTGGGGGCTCCACCCAAACGGCGAAAGGCCGTTTCGTGAAGGCGCGCCCAAATTTCTGCGCTCGACTTCCAGGTGAGAAGGCGAACCGATTTCCGGCTGTAGCCCAAGGTGAGGACGAAAAGTCGGGTGCGTCGGTATTTCCCGCTCTCGGGATGGCGAACCATCGGTCCATCGCCGTAGTCCACTTGGCCTTCCTCTCCCGGCGCCGTCTCGATGACTGGGTGGGCCTGGGGCTGGACGTTCTTTCTGAGCGTCCGGACGAATCGCTTCACGCTCTCGTAGCTGGCCGAAAATCCATTTTGATCGACGAGCTGCTGGTAGATGCCGAAGGCATTTCTGCCTCTGGCCAGCTGCTCTTCGATGAAATCGCGAAACGGTGCCGAGAAGCTCTTCTCCGACTGCGCGAGCTCCTGCCGGGACTCGGCGGTCACTTCGTTGGCCGGATTTGAAAGCTCCAGTGCTTCAGGAGAGTTGGCCTCAAGGTCGGCGGTCACCTCGTTGGCCGGATTTGGCGGTGCTCGCCCCCACTTGCCAGAAGGCCGTACGGCGATCCCCGCCGCTCTCAAATAAGCGCTCGCCGTTTCCCGACGAACACCAGTAGCCTTCTCGATGCGGCGCAGCGCCCAGCCAAGTCGGCCGAGAGCGAGCACCTGTCCTTGTTTCTCTTTGTTCAAGACGTTGGCCATGCACCGGCGGAACTACACAGCCGCCGGCTGCGTCAACGTCTCAGCCTCTTCCCGTTGGCCGAGTATGAAGTGGCAGCGCGGTCAAGTAGAGCCCCAGCGGTTGAGTGGCGAGCTGTCTCAATCGAGTATTCGCGCTCTGTGGCGCACTGGTTGAAATCCGTCGATGGGTCGCAATCGGTTTTGCGAGGTTATTCCCTCATGGCCAACGTCGCGATCTCCATCTTCGGACAGCTGTCACTCTCTGCTGAGTTAAACGCTATTTGTTACTTCCTGTACCTTGACTGAATCCGCGCACGACGGGGCTGATGGCCGGTAAGTGCCTCCTCCATGGGCGAGAGCGATCGGGACCCACGCTCGGGCACGTACGTTCCGCCGTCACGCCAGAGCGCGTAGAGAATGCCGGCAATCTTTCTTGCGAGAGCGAGGACAGCCACGCGTTTTCCACGTCGCTTCTCGACCTCGTTCGCCCACTCGTGCATTGGGTCCTTTTGGCTGCATCGCCGCGCCGACCAGGCGCTCTGGACAAGAGCCCACCGAAGGGCGGAGGGGCCTGCCTTGGTGATGCCCACGCGACGCTGCCTCTCGGAGCTTGAGTCTTCGCCAGGCACAAGGCCCAAGTAGGACTCCAACTTGTGGGCATCCGGGAAGCGACCCACATTGTCGATAGCTGCGACAAACCGTACGGCGGTCGTGGGGCCAACGCCTGGCACGGTCATCAACCGGCGACATGTCTCATCCTTCTTCGCTGCAGCTTCGAGCTCGTCGGTCGCTTCTTGAATGCTCGAGCTGAGCTGTTCCACCACAGTCAGCTGGCGCTCGACGCACCTTGGCAGCTGCAACGAAGCTTGTTTGAAGTGGATCCGGACTCGCAAGGCAAAGGAGCGCGTCTCCCCAGAGCGGATACGATGGCCTTGTGTCCTCAACCACCCCCGAACGCTGTTGATCAATTGAGTACGCGCTTGGACCAGACCTTCTCGCATCCCGCAGAGTGTCTTGCGCTGTCGCGCTTCCTGAGAGGGAACATGCACTGAGGGCAGGTCGATCCGGCTGGACACCTCGCTCAACACCTGTGCGTCCCGCTTGTCTGTCTTCGTTCGCCGGGCACCGACTCCAAGGCTACGTACCAGCGTCGCCGGGACGACGCGCACCTCGTGTCCGTGTGCCAGCGCTGCATCAGCGATGCTAAATGCCTCCGCGCACGTCTCGACCACGACCCTCGACTCTGGTCTGTCAGCTAGGAAAGCCTTCAGGGCTGATGTCGGGCAACGTTTCTCATGCACTACCTGCCCGGCTGCGTTGCGGATACACACCTGGGAGTTCCTTCCACCCAAATCAATGGCAATATGTTCCACGGCTGGTCTCCTTTGCTTTTGCGCCAATGAGCGCGTTTGATTCTGAGGGACGCTAGCGCGTCACCTCGTGGCGACCGAGGCCAGCCACTTCATCCAATCTGTTTTCAGGTGACCGCGTTTGGCCGGTTTTCACGTGACCGCTGAGGCTCGAAGGCTCCGCAATGCTGGGCTCTCACTTCGGTCAGTGGCGCGCGAGTTGAACGCGGAATGGTATCGAAGCAGCTCGTAACCGCTCCAAGAGATTGCGAGGGAACATCCGAGACTTTTGGGCGAGAGAAGCCCGGAGAACGTCGTGGGATGGGAATCCATCCTTGCGGAGATCGAGATCGGGAAGACGACACTGGTCGCATTTCGGCTCGAGAATGAGTTGCTAAAGCGCATCGATATTCTTGAGCGAGTCTTGCTCTTGCACAGAGGGTCAGCGTGTGGGAGACGTCTCTCGCTTTAACGTCCGGTAGACGTTCGTGAATGTGCGTTCCGTCGGATGTCTCTAGTGGGGTGATCTATGGAAGCCAGGAATGATTCCGTGCAGTTTGCCGGAGACAGTCTCCCCGCGCGTCATATTTGCGCTTTCTTCAACACTGCTGACGAGGAGTACCGGGTGCTTCGCTCGTTCATTAAAGATGGCTTAGACCGGGGGGATAAAGTTTTCCATCTCGTTAATCCCGAGCTCCGGAAAGAACATCTCAGACGGCTCGGCGAAGCAGGCATCAATGTGCAAGACGCGATGGACACCGGGCAATTGGAGGTGCGGCCGTGGCAAGATGCTCCGCTTCGCGGAGGCCGGTTTGATCAGGACGCCTGGCTGGTGTCGTTCGAACAAGTGCTCCAGTCCGGGCCGGTGGCAGGGTACGCGCAGACAAGATTCCTGGCGCACATGGAATGGGCGCTTGTCGACTTACCAGGCGTCGGAGACCTGATCGAGTTCGAGACGCGAGTCAACTACGTGATTCCCAAGTACAACGATATCGTGATCTGCGCGTATGAGCTGTCGAAATTTGGCGCGAGCGTGGTGATGGACGCCTTGCGGACGCATCCAGTCGTGATTGTCGGTGGGTTGGTGCAGGAGAACCCGTTCTTCGTTCCACCGGACCAGTTCCTCCTCGAGATCAGGGAGCGACGGCCGGTTCGCAAGAGCGCAGCTGACAATCGACCCGGATCGGATGCGCGCCTTCGTCCAGGATCAACCAAGTGCTAAACAACAAGAAGGCCCAGCCTCTTGCGAGACTGGGCCTCGGAAAATCAACGAACGCGAGCTCTAGCCGATCGGGCGGACGTTCACGGCTTGCAGACCCTTAGGACCCTTGGTCGTTTCGAATTCCACCTTTTGGCCCTCGACCAAACTACGGAATCCGCTCCCTTGAATCGCGCTGTGATGACAGAAAACGTCTTCACTCCCGCTATCCTGAGTAATAAAGCCAAAGCCCTTCGCATCGTTAAACCACTTCACAGTACCAGTTGCCATTTGAGTTTGTTCTTCTTTCGATTTTGAACCGCAAAAGCGCGGCCCACACCTGCGCATGTCTTGCAGGGTCCTGCCCTTCTAACGGGATTGGCGCTCAATGTCGATAGGATCCGATTTCGAAGGCCTTTTCACGCAGCTTTTGGTGCCCTGGCTTGTGAAACGCGCTAGCATTGTCCGCCTCGTTCAAGCTTCGCCGTCGGAATAGGAGATGTTCTTGATGCTGCGGCACTCGGCCGACCGCCGCGCTGTTGGGTATCTCGCTTTCACGGTGTTCCTGGCGGTTCTCCAGTGGAAGGTGACCGGATTTTATCCCGCGCTCTACGCGCTGTATTTGTTCATGGGGGTGACCGTCGCGGTCATCAGCCACAACCACAACCACCTATCGATGTGGAAGTCGCGGACGCTGAACCTGCTGACCAGCTACGTAATTTCGATTCACTATGGTCACCCTGCAATTGCTTGGGTGCCCACGCACAATCAGAATCACCACAAGTACAACAACCAGCCGGGGGACAGCGGCCGCTCGCCGATTCTTTTCAGGCGCAATCATCTGCTCGCGCTCCTGGTGTACCCGACGGTCACCGGCATCAATCAGCAAGCGGACATCAAGCGGTTCTTCCGCGAGCTGTGGCAAAAAGATCGCGACGCATTCTGGCTCGGCATCAGCGAATACTTTGTATTCTTCGGCTTCATGGCAGTGGTGCTGGTCCTCGACTGGCGCAAGGCGCTGCTCTTCTACGTGCTGCCGCAGCAGGTCGCGCTTTTTGTGATTCAGGTGTTCAACTACGTGCAGCACGTCGAGGCCGACGAGAACAGCGCGTGGAACCATTCTCGGAATTTCGTTTCGCCGCTGCTCAACGCCCTGCTCTTCAACAACGGCTATCACACCGCCCATCACTACAAGCCCGGCCTGCACTGGTCGCAGGTGCCGGAGCTCCATGCCGAGCACGCAGCCAAGATTCATCCGTCGCTGCTGCAGAAGAGCTGGTGGGGCTTCATGTTGTGGACCTTCATCGTTCGGCCGTTCGTGCCCGGCGCCAAGGCTGCCGATTTGGGCCAGACGACGGTCGTCAATTCGGTCCAAAATGCTGAGGGCGTGAGCTAGCTGTCGGCACGCCTCCCTCAGTATCCCTAGTGTCCGCTCGCTGAGTCGGGTTCCTGCGACCGACATCGCGTTCAGTTGGACCGTCGAGATCCTCCAATCACCGCGGAAGAACCGAGTGGTGTCGGCATCGCCGCGAGAGTGGATCTCGACTTCCGTCCGGTTCCCGACGGTGAAACCAGGCAGGCCCTTGCTCCTCGCACGCGCAGTGCTTAACCAGTGAAATCCTAAAAATAGGGACCCTCATGAATAGTTAGCCAGCCCCGCATTTCTTGTTTCTTTTGTTACGACGCATCCTTAGCAAGCTCAATATCCCGGTGGCTCCAAACCAGACATTGCAGAGGGGGTCAATCAGATGAAATCAAGCTGTTTGTTTGTTCTCACGGCCAGCTCCTTTTTTTCTCTCGCCGGAGAAGCATTAGCGGGAGGACCGACTCACATGCCACTGGGTGTGAATCTCGACTCACTGAGCGACTGGAGTCCCCAGCAGATGTTTGTCGATCTGGTGAAAGCGGCGCGGGTCCCTTTTGGAACCGCACAAGATCCCTTCGATGATCGCGGTGTCCCATTGGGCGACGACGGCTGGCCGCTGGGAGATTTCGGCGTTGTCTTGTCGATCAATCGCATCGACGCAGACCAAACGTACAGTCTCAGTTTTGAGGGCTTTGCGACTTCGATTTCTACCTATGCCACGTCAATCATTCGCAACTTAAGCTACGATCCAATTGCCAACCTAACCACTGCGGATTTGGAAGTTTATCCCGATACCTATATCGCGCTCGGCTTCTCGGGAGTTGGCCCCAGGGTAAGAAACCTAAAAGTTCTTCGACCTGGATATGCGCCGACTCAGACGTTTACAACTCCCTTCCTCACCCGGTTGGAGCCCTTTCAAGTGATCCGCTTCATGGATTACCTCATGACCAATGCAAATCCGGTTACGACTTGGAGTGAGCGGACCCTTCCAACTTCTCCCTCCCAGGCAAGACGTGAAGGGGGAGCCTGGGAATACGCGATCCAGCTGGCGAACGAAACCCGCAAAGACATTTGGATCAACATTCCCGCCCTGGCCGACGACGACTATGTCTTGCAGCTCGCTCAACTCATGAGAGCAAATCTGGATCCAGGTCGGGCGATATACTTTGAATACAGTAATGAAGTCTGGAATATGTGGCCTGGTTTCGATCAGGGATGGCAGAATCTATGGTTGGCTCGCACTGAAGCTCTGATTTGCAGCGAAGGTGGAACCTGCCAATGTAACGTAACCAGCAACCTTTGTGCCTTTGATCTAGAGACCAGGGATTTTGTTTTAGCCTGGAGACGGATTGTGCGCAGGGACATCCAAATCGCCGATATTTTCAAATCTGTTTACGGACCCGAGGCCATGTTGACTACCATTCGACCGGTGCTAGCAACCCAAATGTACTCGATGACTCCGCGACAACAGCTCTACTTCGTTCAGAATGTGTATGGAGCGCCTTCTCGGTTTTTTGTCGGGATGGCGTTGCATCCTTTCTTTGGGCCATGGGGTAGCCCCAATGGACCTACGGACGATATCATTACGGATCCCAACGCCACCGTGGACCAGCTCCTGGAAAGTATGTCCTGGGATATCAGAGAAATGCTTTTGAACTCAGAGGAATATTCCTTGGCTGGATTCAATAGCTTGGCCAGGGCCTTCAGCCTCAGGATGTTTGCCTTTGAAGGTGGGTTGGATACAGGATATTACGATATCAACGTCGAGAGAAAGATTGCGTGTAGTTTTGACCCCAGAATGACGACCCTCCTGACCCACTATCTTGCGACTTGGTCAGCTTGTATGGGTGATGGTGACAGCGGCGGTCTCTTTAATTACTACAAGTTGGCCTCTGTTTACGGTGTATATGGGCAATGGGGACTCACCGATAACATCAATCTGCCGAGTGTAAAAACCGCGGCTATTGATGCAATGATGCAAAGAAATCCTGCGAGTTTCGAATGCTCCACGATCCCCTATGATCCCGCGGCGCCACCTCCCGGAACAGGCACGGGCTTGTCCGCTAGCTATTACCGAGATCCAAACTTTGGTCAGCTCGATCGTACGCAATTAGATTCGACGGTCGATTTCTGGTGGTGGGATATGATCTGGGCGGTGAATCCGGCCATCTTGCCTGCTCAACTTGTCGGAGCTTATTCGGTGGTTTGGACCGGGGCTGTCGAGCCCAAATACAGTCAAACCTATGCCTTTTACACTCTGGCCGAGCATCCGATCAGATTAATGGTGAATGGCGTCACTTTGGTTTCGGACCAATCGGAGCACCCAACACCTGTTGAGCAGAGCGGAACGATCGATCTTCAGGCCAACCAGAGGTACCCGATCCGGATCGAATCCCGCAGCCCGGTTGGACCCGGCGGTACAGTTAGCCTTTCTTGGTCAAGCGCCAGTCAGACCCGGGCAAAAGTCTCGCGGAGCCAACTGTACCCCTTCTAAGAAGTTCACCACCGTCGAGCTCGCGCGCCGCGTCGATCGCTTGCAGCCAATCGAACGGGACGTGCGCGAAGTCCGGCAGGTGCGGGCTGAAAAAAGGACGTAGGTAGGCGAAATCCCACGCTTTTACGCGTCACCCCACGAACGTGCTTGGTCTGGGGCTGTCCCGAAGTCTCGCGGTGAGGACTGGGGACTTCTTCCCTCAGGTTGGGGTGTCCAACTCCCTAGGCTCGATAGGTTCGTGATTCAGCGCACGAGTGGATCCGGGATCTTTACGGAAAACAGGGATGGCACGCCCGTTGAACCTGCCTGGCGATATGTTCACTACTTATCATTCGTCCCCCCCACATCGGCTGCCACTGATTCTGCTCGCGACCCTCCTTGGATGCAGCGGCGGGACCGTTGACTACGGGCAGACGGGCAAGGAACTCGGCGTCAATCTCGAGGGCGTATCCGACTGGGGCCGGTCGTGGATGTTTGCGGACGCGATGAAACATGCTCGCAAGTGGGGATCTGTTTTTACCCCCTGGGACGAATTGAGTCCCGTCGATGCACAGGGCTGGCCCACCCGCGATGCTGCGATCGTGGTGATGGCAGGCGAGATTCCGGCGGACATCGCCGGCACCTACAAACTATCGTTCCTTGGAAATGCCCAAGTCGCCCCGATCGCATCGAACTTCACTGTCGTCAATCAAGTCTACGATGCTGCCACGAATACCACCACGGCGGATCTCGTGGTGGACGACACGCTCAACCAGATCATGATCTCGTTCGTCGGGCAGCCGGGGGGCGTGAAGAATGTCCGGCTGATGAGACCGGGCCACACCGACGCCGACCAGTTCACCCGCCAGTTCCTGAAGCTGCTTAAGCCCTTCACTGTGCTCCGGTTCATGGACTACTCGAACACCAACTACAATCTCGAAAGGACTTGGTCCGACCGGTTGCTTCCGACCTACGCTACCCAGCAGCGCCCGAGGCAGGGGGCCTCTTGGGAGTACGCGATCGACCTGTGTAATACGGCGGGCAAGGACGTATGGATTAACGTCCCCGATCAGGCGGACGACAACTACGTCCGCAATCTCGCCACGCTGCTGCGCGATCGGCTCAGGCCCGATCTGAAAATCTACGTGGAATGGAGCAACGAGGTCTGGAACGACATGTTTGGCCAGACGCAGCGGAATTACGCCGCGACCCGGGCAGAGCTGGCGGCCGGCGGATCAAATTTGAACGCCGACGGCGAGACCAATTTTTACTACCTCGCGTGGCGGCGCACCGCCCGGCGCGTCAAGGAATTGAGTGACATCTTCCGCGACGTCTTCGGAGATGGGGTGATGATGACTCGGGTGCGGCCAGTGCTTGCGAGCCAGCTTTACCGAATGGTGGTGTTAACACAGGGGCTAGAGTTTATCGAGAGGCAGTATGGGCCACCCTCGAGGTACTTCTACGCAGCCTCCGAGACGAACTACTTCTCCATCGCCAGCGAGAACCGGACGGATCTAACGGTCGATCAGATCTTCGCCGAGCTTCCGGCGGGCCTGCGGGCCGAGCAGGACCAAGAGATGTACTTCGGCTCTTTTTGCCGCTACTACAAGCTCAAGAACATCGCGTACGAAGCCGGCCCGGCTTTCGTCGGAGCGGAGAGCCTCGATGCAAAGATCGCAGCGAACCGCGACGACCGGATGAAGAACACCCTCATCGACAGCATCAACAACTGGTACGCGATCGGTGGCGAGCTCAGCATGCACTTCAACTTGGCGAGTCCCTACAGCCTGTTTGGGTCATGGGGGCTCGTGGAGCGGCTGGGAACTGAAACCCCGAAGTTCGCCGCCATTGAAACGGTACTCGCGCAGCCGCGTCCGCCCCTCAGCGCCGGCATCAGTATCCCGGGTACGCTGAGCTATTCGCAAGCAGTGGCCAGCGGCGGCGGATTCGTCAGGGAAGCGGAGGACTACTTTGGGATGGGCGTCGGAAACTGGATCAACTTCATGCTGCGCGTACCAGCGAACGGAAATTACAGGATTCGGGCCCGGGCACGCGGAGACGCGGGAAGCACCCTCAAGGCACTGCTCAACTCGGACCAGGTGGCCACCTGGGACGTCTCAAACACCACTTGGGCGGATCTGCCGTGGGTGTCGGTCTCGCTAGAAGAGGGATTGAACGTCATCCGCATGACGCCCGCTGCAGGAGGCCTGGACCTCAACTCGATCACCATCGAGGCCGCTCCTCGCCAATAAGTGGCTCAGTCGCAACGATTTCTTTCTACGCAATAAAAATTTCGTCACTCTGCATGGAAATGTTGAGTCAACACTCCACAATGTTGACCCAATGCCACGGTGGGAGCTTGGCGGCCCTGCCTGATTTCAGGGGGTCGGTCTAGGGCGCCGGGCTTGCATTGTACTGCGGTGAACAGCGGCGAGGGGGCCGCTCACCCAAGTGGAGCCAGCACATGCGTACACGCCCGATCATCATCGCTCTCGCCCTAGCTTTGTTCTCAGGAGGCCTCGGCGCCGGTTGCGGCGGCGGAGCAATTAACCCAGCGGACGTCTCGGTCGCCGTAACTCCGGAGCAGGCCTCGGTACAATGCGAAGGAGTCACGGGCACGACTCCGAACGGATCGACGGCCGTGACCTGGTCGGTGGAAGAAACCGCAGGTGGTACGGTGAGCAGCTCGGGGCAATACACCGCACCTACGACCGCAGGCACCTATCACATCATCGCCACCAGCGTCGCGAGTACCTCGACGCGTCACAGAGTGACTGTGACGGTGACACCGCCTGGCGTTTCGGTATCGGTTACTCCGAGCAGCGCGTCCATCTCGAGCGGTTCAACCGTGAGCTTCACCGCCAGGGTCACGGGGATGAGCGCCGGGCAGTCCAACGCAGTGACGTGGTCGGTGCAGGAGGCTGGCGGCGGATCGGTCAATTCCTCGGGGACGTACACCGCACCAGCGACGGCGGGCACGTATCACGTCGTCGCCACCAGCGTCGCCGATCCGTCGAAGTACGGTAGCGCCTCCGTGCTCGTCACGTCCGCCGGCATTTCGGTGTCCATCGCGCCGACCATGGCGAACATTCAGCCCAGCGGCTCTTTCACATTCATCGCCACGGTTAGCGGGACCAGTGGCGGCCAATCGAGTGCGGTCACTTGGTCGGTGCAGGAGGCCGGCGGTGGAACGGTGGATCCCTCGGGCCGCTATCTCGCTCCAGCCACTGAGGGCACCTATCACGTGGTTGCCACCAGCGTGGCCGACGCGTCTAGACGCGCACCCGCGACGGTGGCCGTCTCCACGTTCTCCGCGCTGCCGGCTGATCGGCGCACCGTCTGGAATCCTG
>WNFJ01273909.1_pt1 | contig 10728 bp, 6 predicted proteins | sample 5400461 | NCBI WGS metagenome assembly WNFJ01 (sample SAMN13153349, study PRJNA577476) | soil metagenome | isolation source: 115 cm saprolite on Douglas fir-dominated hillslope | place: USA:California | collected 2013-09-17
AGAAGCCGGAAGGTGTCGCCGACGACGCCTGGAATAAGCAGAAAACTCAGTGGCTTATTACAGGGAATGATTTTGCGGCACAGGCAGCCATGAACGCGAAGGATTGCTCCTCGGCCGTGAACTCCTACAAAGCAGAACTGGCGGTGAATCCGGATAATGCGGTCGCCACCTACCAGCTCGGCCGGGCGTATTTGTGCATGACTCCTCCACAACAGATGGATGGTTTTTGGTATGTGGCGCGAGCCGTGACCTCCAAGGGAGCTACCCAGGCACAGTCCGACCAGGTAAAGAAATACTTGAAGAACCTCATCCTGAACTATCAGGGCGGGAACATTTGCGAAAGCCTGGAGGATGCAGAATTGAATGAACTCCTCCAACTCGCAGGTAGTTCGGCGGAACGTCCGGGCAGTTATTCCTTGTCGAGTGCCTCGGGGATTGATGCGGTCCGGAACGCCATGACGATTGCCACGGTCGTTGCCGATTTGAAGGCCGGTGGGGACAAGAGCAAGCTGACCTGGCTCGCCGCCTGCGGACTTGAGTTTGGCGCTCCTGGCATTCCCGGCAAGCTTATTGAAGTTGTTCCGGGAACGGACTCGGTGGAGCTCAAGATTGCCTTTGTGACTAGCGACGCTGAATTTGAGGCTGCGACAACCCCGAATATGGATGTGAAGATAGTCGGCCAGCCCGCCGCCGCGCACTTGGAAAAAAACATCCCCGTACACTTCACTGGAACGCTCGTCTCTTATGATCCTGATCCGGCATTCATGCTGCATTTTGACAAAGCGAAGGTCAACGAGGAAGACCTTCCGAAGGAAAAAGCCACGCCGAAGAAGCCCGTGCGCAGGCCCGCGAGGAAACCCAGCGGAAAGTCCAACTAAACTTCTCGAATATCAACTGCCTCACGAAAACGGCTCTCTAGCGACGCTACAGAGCCGTTTTGCACTTTGCGGATGACCCCAGCTCGAAGGCTTTCTAACGCGAACGCCGGCGATTCCCGTTCGATTCCAGTTTGTACTCATCGATCTTCCGGCTCAGCGTGTTTCGGTGGATGCCGAGAAGCGCGGCCGCGCGGGATTGATTGCCATTGGCGCGGTCCAACACCCGCTTGATAAAGCGCTTTTCAAACTCGCAGATAGCCTCGTTAAATAGAATCCCGCGTTCCACCATCTGACTCACGAGCCCTTCCAATTGATCTTTCACCATGACACGCTCCGCGCAATTGAAGTGTGGTAGGGGCCTGCTTGCTAGTCCAGTTCGCGCCTAGTCAGGATGCGATAGGCTTCCCGGTACTTGTCGCGAGTGGCGCTAACCACCTCCGGTGGCAATTCCGGCCCAGGCGGGGTCTTGGGCCATTGCATTCGTTCGAGATAGTCGCGCACAAACTGTTTGTCAAAAGAAGGCTGCGGGCCGCCGGGGCTGTAATGCGCCGCGGGCCAGAAGCGGGAAGAATCCGGCGTCAGCGCCTCGTCAATCCACAGCAGCTCGCCGTTGAGCAGGCCGAATTCAAATTTAGTGTCCGCCACGATGATGCCGCGTGGCTCCGCGTAAGCGGCAGCGCGCCGGTAGAGCTCCATGCTGACCACGCGAACTCTCTCCGCCAGCTCTTTGCCGATCAGCGAGGCTGCTTGCTCGAACGAGATATTTTCGTCGTGGCCGCTTTCCGCTTTTGTCGCTGGCGTGAAAATGGGTTCCGGCAAACGGTCCGATTCACAGAGCCCGCGGGGCAGGGCGATTCCGCAGATTCTTCCCATCACGCGGTAGTCCTTCCAGCCTGAACCGGAAACGTACCCGCGCACCACGCATTCAACCGGCAGCGGTTTTGTCTTTCGCACCACCATGGACCGCCCTGCCAGTTCCTCCTTAAAATTGTCGAACGGCGAGGGAAATGCGGTGGCACTGAGCACGTGGTTGGGAATGACGTCCTTCAAAAGGTCGAACCAGAAGAGCGATAGTTGCGTGAGGACCAGGCCTTTGTCGGGAATCGGCGTCGGAAGGATTACGTCAAACGCAGAAAGCCGGTCCGTGGCGACGATTAACAGCTTCTCGCCCAAATCATAAATGTCGCGAACCTTGCCGCGCACGCTCGGCGTCAGCCCGGCGAACTGAGTTTCCCTCAAAACTTTCATGGCAGGAGCAGCAGGCACTGACAACATCTCCCCGACTAGGTGGGCAGCATTCTAGCGCACCGAATGGCGAAGTCAAACCCGCGCGCGGTGGAAATCTGTGCGAATCGGGATAGAAAAAATTTATAGTGGCAATGAAAATTGTGACGAAAGATTCTCAGCGGTTTCATACGCGCCGCATCGGGACCGAACGACGCTGCGTGGCTCTGCTACGCCGCGGAAGCAGCCGCCACTCGCTGCTTAGGGCCTTGGCCATCCGCTTCTTCCCAGCGCACGCTGACGAGCTTCGAGACGCCCGGTTCCTGCATGGTCACGCCATAGAGCACGCTGCTCATCTCCATGGTCTTGCGGTTGTGCGTAACGATGATGAACTGTGTCTGGCTGCTCATTTCCGTTATCAACCGCGTGAACCGCCCCACGTTCGCTTCGTCCAGTGGTGCGTCCACTTCGTCCAGGATGCAAAACGGGCTCGGCTGGTAACGGAAAATCGCAATCAGCAGCGCCAACGCGGTCATGGCCTTCTCTCCGCCGGAAAGCAGCAGAACGTTCTGCAGCCGCTTGCCCGGCGGCGAGGCGACGATATCAATTCCCGCGTCGCCGGAGCTGTCCGGCTCGGTCAAACGCATCTCCGCCATGCCGCCGCCAAAAATCGCATGGAACGCGTCCGAGAAACTCTTATTGATCGCGTGGAAGGCGTGCTCGAATTTTTCCTTGGTGGCTTGGTTCAGCTCGGCAATCGCCTGCTGCGTGTCGGCGATCGAATGCAGCAAGTCGTCGCGCTCGCGCGTCAGGAACGTGAACCGTTGCTCGCATTCGTTGAATTCCTCGAGCGCCATCATATTCACCGCGCCCATGGACTCGACGCGCTGCTTCATTTCGCGGTAATTCGCTTCCGCGTTGGCCAGTTCCTCGCCGCTCATGAATGCCGCTTCCGTGGCGATCAAATCCTCCGGCTGCGCGTTCACTTCGCTCAGGCACGTTTCGCGCAGATGCTGCCGGTCCGAATCGTTTTTCGCGCGCTCCACTTCGGCGTGGCTGCGCTGTTCGCGAAGCTCCTGCAGCGACTGCCTTCCCAGGCGCAGGTGATCTTCCATCTGCGTCAAGCGCGTGCGCCCTGCATCCCATTCTTCTTCGAGTCTTTGCTGGCGAGTTTCCAGCCGCAGCTTCTCGCGGCGCAAGCCGTCCAGTTGCACTTGGAGCTCTTCACTTTGCTTCCCGAGCGCGGCCGCTTCGTCGCCGATGGACAGCACTTGCTGTTGCAGCGCCGCCTCGCGCCGTTCCATCTCCGCGCGTTCCTCGCGCAGCCGCGCCGCCAGCGCTTCCGCCGCCGCCAGCCGCTCATTCATCGCGGCGAGTTCCGCGCGCCTCGTGGCCAGTTCCTGCTGCTCGGACTGAATCGAGCCGCGCGACTGAATCAGTTCCTCGGCAAGGCGCGTGCTCTCCGTTTCCGCTTCGGCGCGGCCCAGTGCCGCGGCGGCATGCGCGTGCTTCGCGCTCTCCGCGCGCTGCCGCGCATTCTCCACATCCTGGCGGATGCGCGCGAGTTCGGTCTGGCACACCGTCAGCTCCAGCCCGAGTCGCGCCAGTTCGCTTTGCATCTGGCTGTATCGGTGCGTCGCGGAAATCACTTCGTGTTCCGCTTCGCGCTGCTTCGTGTTGATTTCTTCGAGCGCCTGCTCCGTCGCGCGCAGTTCTGCCGCCGCCGTTTCCAGCGCCGCCTGCTTTTCGTTCATCTTATGCTCAAGTCGCAGCACCTCGGCGTCCAGCGCGCGCAGTTGGCGCTTCATTCCCAGCGGTCCCGCTTCATCCGGACGCCCGCCCGTCACCATACGTCCCTGGTAGCACGTGCCGTCAGGCGTTACGAAGGCGTATTGCGGATTCTCCCGCGCCAGTTTTTCCGCTGCCGCCACGCTCTCCGTCAAATACGCGCTGCGCAGCCGCGGCAGGTATTGCTTGGCCGCCCCGCCCAGCGGATCGCGGAAATTCACCAATCTGTCCATCCGGGAAATCACGCCGTCTTCGGCGCGGAAATTCAGGATCGGCTAATATTCGTTCGAAACCTGTAGGTTGCGCAGCGAATCCACAAAGAACGTCGCACGCCCGCCGACCTCGTCGCGCAGCAGGGAAACGCCCGCGCGCGCGTGATCGTAGGTTTCCACCACGATGTATTCCAGTTCATCGCGCAAATACTGCTCCACCGCAGCCTCGTGCTGCTCTTCGACTTCGGCATAATCGGCCAGCACGCCCACCGCGCGGAAATTTTTCCCACCGCCTCGTGCGTTCGCGGCAAATAGTTTTTGCACCGCCTCTGCGGTGTAGGCGCGGTCGTTCAGGATTTGCGTCAGTGTCGAATGGCGCGCGCGAACTCCCGCTAGCGCGTCGCGCAGCTCGTCGGCCTGTTTCGTTACTGCATCGCGTTGCTCGCGCAGAGTCGCGAGCTTCGTCTGCAGTTCCGCCGCGTTTTGCTTCAGCGAATAGAGTTGTGCCGAAGACGCCTCGAAGTCATAGGCTGCACGCTCGGCATCGTCGCGCGCGCGCAGCGACGTCTCCAGCAACTCATGCTCATTCGCTTCCAGCTTGCGCAGCGCTTCGCTTTGATGCACCAGCGCTTCTTCCGCCTGCTTTTGCTCGCCATGCAGCCGCAGCAGGCTCTCGCCTGCTTCTGATGCGCGCCGCCGCAGCGCCTCGATGCGGCCTTCGGACTCCGCGATCTGCATCGCGCGCTGTTCCGCGCGCATCGTAAGTTCCTCGACCCGTGCGCTGAGCGCGCCCGAATCCTCGCGCAGCAGCGTCACCGCTTGCACCTGCGATTCGCTCCGAGCTTCCCACTCTGCCGCCTGCGCCTGGGCCTGCGCCAGCTCCGTATTCGCTTGCGCATGCCGCCCTGACAGCTCTTCCGTGCGCTGCCCATTGAACGCAATGCGATTCTCGCTGCGGTCCGTTTCCAGCGCCGTCAAATTCAAAACATTCTGGTTTTGCCGGATTTCCGCATCCAGCTCATAAATCCGCTGGTTCAGCCGGTCCTGCTCGCCTTCTTCCTGTTGGATGGCCGTGGCGCGTTGCAATTCCGCGGCATTCAATTCTTCGAGTTGCCGCGCAATCTTCTCCGCGGCGGCATCCAATTCGCGCGCCTTGCCTGCGAGCATTTGCCGCACGATCGCGCGCATCTGCTCGCGAATTTCCGAATAGCGGCGCGCCTTGGCCGCCTGCCGCTTCAGCGAGCCGAGCTGCTTCTCCACTTCCACCACGATGTCATTCACGCGCGCCAGGTTTAGCTTCGACGATTCCAGTTTGGCTTCCGCCAGCCGCTTCTTGGTCTTGAATTTCGTCACCCCGGCGGCTTCTTCGATGATCGCGCGCCGCTCCATCGGCTTCGTCGAAAGGATCAGCCCGATGCGCCCTTGTTCAATGATGGCGTACGAATCCGGCCCGAGTCCCACGCCCATGAACATTTCCTGAATGTCGCGCAGCCGCGCCACGCGCCCGTTAATCAGGTATTCGCTCTGGCCGGACCGGTACAGCCGCCGCGTCACCACCACTTCGCCCGGCTTTGTCGCCAGCACCGGCTTGCCCTGAGCCCCGAAGGGCTTGTCCGCGCCCTTCTTCTTCCTTTTGAACTTGCCCCCGGCTTCCCCCGCAGCATCAGCCGCCGGTTCCTCGGTCCGCGCCTTTTCGTCCCCTTCCTGGTTTGCATGCTGCTCACTGGATGTTTGTTCCTGATCGGCGGTCCGAGTCTCCTTCTTCTCTGTGCCCTCTGCGTCCTCTGTGGTGAAATCTTTCTTCTCTCCTTCTCCCGCACCTTCCATTACAAACCGCGCCGCTTCCGCCAGTTCCGGATCCTCCATCGTGAGCGTCACTTCGGCCAGCCCCATCGGCGGCCGCTTCGTCGTCCCATTGAAAATGCAATCCGCCATGCGCTCCGCGCGCAGCGACTTGTGGCTCTGTTCGCCCAGCACCCACGAAATGGCGTCCACCACGTTCGATTTCCCGCAGCCGTTCGGGCCCACGATACACGTCGTCCCCAAGCCGCTGAACGTCACCACCGTGCGCTCGCAAAACGACTTGAAGCCTACGATTTCCACTTTTCGCAGCTTAAGCAAGTTGTCCCCTTTGGCTCCTCGTCCTTACTTCCCGTGCTACGAACCCATTCCATTTCCCGTCATTTCGAGCCTGCCTGCTGCAAGCAGGCGGAGCGAGAAATCTCTCCTCCCTGCCTTTTTGCTTCTCAATTCTTTGTCTCCCGTCGCACGCATCCTAATTTGGAACCCCGTGCCCAACCGGGAGTTGCTTTCTCCCATCTTTCCTTTATAGGGGCGCCGCACTGCTGCGCCCGATGTTAGTCCTTCCTTTGTAAGGGCACGATATATCGTGCCCTTTTTTGTAGCGGGTCCATCTTGCCGGCTCCTATTTTCGTGTACGAAGTCCCTGCATCCTAGTCCCAAACCCCTAGCTGTTGAAGATCTTTCATGAGTCACCAGTCACGAGTCATCAGTCACAAGTCACTTGCCCTTCTTGGCACTAACGTCGCAATTCCACTTAAACGCCTGAACACGCACCAGTAGACGACGTTGTCTTTCTCTAGGGGAGGGTCTTTCGAGCAAGGGATCGATCCCGTGGACAACTGGATCGCCCGCAGGCGCGGCCGCTATGCGTTTCGTGCAAAAGTCAGCCCGGTAAGGGCCGCTCATAAAGAAGCGGGCCCGCTTAGGACTGCCCGCAAACGAGACGGCCCGGTCAAGGCTGCTCATAAAGTCGGCCCAGCAAGGGCCGCCAATATAAACGTTTTGGCAGGTTCCCGTTCAGAGGCCCAGCCGCCTGGCGCAAGGATGGCGGTACCCAAAAACCCTAGCACGCTGTCCGTACCCTGTAAAGCCCCGCGCTATCCTTTGTTACTCATTCGCCAGCGCCACAAGTTCCCCCTGTAGCGCCGTAAACGCGCAAGAATTTAGCCACGCTCGTCAGGGCTGGGAGGGCCTGAGATAGACTCACGGTGACCAAACCGATAGAATCCCCGCTAAGTACAGTTTGGGTTGTCGATAATATGAGTGAATTGATGGGAAAGATTATCTCGGCCCTGGTTGTTATCTTGACCTGCTGGGGAGCACTCGCTCGGATCATGCCTGACGTGTTCGAGGTACGGCGTACCAGTAAGCTCATGGAGTTTCTCTGGGGGCCGAAAAGCATAGGGGTCGCCGTCATGTCCGTTGGCTGCCTCTTAGCTTTTTACATTTGGACCCTTGAACAACGTCTTAGCATGCTTTCACCGGCATCGGCTACGATTAGTGCCGCCAACTCCCCCGACGAGACGGGACTGCAGTTTGTTTCATGGGGGCCATTTCCTGATGGTTCTGGTTGCCACGCCGTTATCGACGCTACGAAACTCCCAGCAAAATTGCGGGATAACTTTGACATTGCCCTAGTTTGTGGCTTTTCGGACCCAAGCGTTGATCTGCTTAAGGACGCCAGGATTTCCTTGAGCCAGTTGTTTACTCCTCAGAACCAACTCTCAATCTCGGCAAACTTCAGTAAAATCATGGTGGATAGCCTGGAAAGAGACCGGGAGGCTACGGTAAGTAAGATACAACCCAAGCCGCGATTCCGGTACGGCGATTACACTAGGGAATCTTATTTGGATGAAGGTCGTATTACTTCCAAAAGGATTCGATGTGGCCAATGTTCACAGGCTTGCTGACATACCCTCGAACGGTGGAAAGATCGCGAACGCTGAAGTTGCGGTAGGAATTGTAAAGCAAATTATTTCTAAATAGGAATAGACAGCAGGTTTGCTGCGCCGTGCCCTCCGTTCCTCCTATTCGAGTTCTGAACGCGGAGCGGCGTGTGGGAGCAGTCCGTGAATCATAGAGTTCAGGGCAGTGGCCCGGACGTAAACCGCGAGACCGCTTCGGGTGCCCAACCCCCGGTTTTTGAGGTGGGGTCTTTGACTCTTCCTCGATTACTCGCTCCAAGGTCTTTTCTCAAGATTTCCCGCTTTCCCGCCTCGTATCCTCATCCCTGAACTTCAACCTTCAAATTTGTAACACGCAAATCTTTCAACGTCTTACGGGTTCGTTCGAATGATAGCCGAGAAATGACTTAACAGCGCGTGTACTTCTATGGCAATCTTCTGTGTGTTTGCCAAGCGCCAGCCCCGCCGGCCGTTTACCCCGAGCTTCGAGGGGCCCTTATTCAGTCTTATCGGGGAGGTCCCGATCGAAGATCCCGACCCTGTCGGGACCGCGCCGGGATTGCCTTCTCTTGATTCCTTCCTTGGCCTAACCTCTATTGCCTCTCCACGATTCCCTAACTCCTTCCGAATGATATCCTTAGCACGATATCTCCTTTTAACCCCCGTAGAATCATATCCTTGCAAAAAAACACCCAGGGGCCACCCCCCGCCCCTCCCAGTTGAATTCATGCAAACAGAGCGTCCCACCAACTCCTTTAGAATCAACAGTTGTGAAATCAGTTCAAAACAAAGGACTTTAACCACCTTTAGAATCAACACTTACGCAAAAGCCGGGGGAGGGGGTCCCCTGGTCAGCGAGTGTTGGTATCTGTCCGATGAGTCACCGGTCTGGCCCAATCTGATCGGGGTCGCGAATCACCCTGTCACGTTCGCCTGTCACTCCCTTCTATCCCTCTTGTTTTCAATTAGTTTCGCACTCCTTTTCGCGACGGAGCACTCGCAAGCCCTTTGTCAACAATCACTTCCGCGCTCTTTCCCATGCAACGGAGGGTGTGTCCCCCTCCGAGATACTACGGTACCACCGCGCCATCGGCTACGCTCGTTTTCCGGATCGGCCCTGCACACGGGGGTTGTTTTCTCTTCCACGAGTCACCAGCTTCGCTACTTCCTTACTTCCTCCTTCAGCCCCCTTCCAGATACAATCCTGTGTTTCTCCAATCCTCGAAAGAGACGACCGAGCGCCGATGCCCGAAATCCAGCTCCACAACACTCTGTCCGGAAAAGTCGAACCCTTTGTCCCCCAGAAACCCGGCGAAGTGCGCATGTATACTTGTGGTCCGACCGTCTACGACTACGCGCACATCGGCAACTACCGCACCTTCGTCTTTCAGGACATTCTCCGGCGGTTCCTCAAGCTCCGCGGCTTCAAGCTGAATCACGTCATGAACCTGACCGACGTGGACGACCGCATCATCGCCAACGCCGCGGCCGCCGGCAAAAGTATCCGCGATTACACCGAGAAATTTGTGCTGGCCTTCTTCGACGATTGCAAGGCCCTTAGCATCGAAACTCCCGAACGATGGGTTCGCGCCACCGATCACATCGACGACATGGTTCAGCTCATCCAGCGCCTCCAGGAAAAAACCTTTACCTATCCGAGCGAAGGCTCCAGCTACTACCGCATCGCCAAATTCCCCAATTACGGCAAGCTGTCAAAAATCGATTTGTCCGGCATTCAGGCGGGCGCGCGTGTGGACAACGATCGCTACGAAAAGGAAAGCGCGCGCGATTTTGCGCTTTGGAAAGCGCCGAAACCCGGCGAGCATTTCTGGGAAACCGCCATCGGACCGGGCCGTCCCGGCTGGCACGTCGAATGCTCCGCCATGGCCATGAAATATCTCGGCGAGACGCTCGACATTCACACGGGTGGAATCGATCTGGCATTCCCACATCACGAGAACGAAATTGCGCAAAGCGAGGCGGCCACGGGAAAACCCTTCGTGCGCTATTGGCTCCACGCGGAGCATCTGCTCGTCGAAGGCGAAAAAATGTCCAAATCGCTTGGCAATTTCTTCACGCTGCGCGATCTCTTCGCCAAAGGCTACAAGCCTTCCGCGCTCCGCTTCGCCCTTGCCAGCGTGCCGTATCGCAAGCAGCTCAACTTCACCTTCGACGGCTTGAAGCAAGCCACCAACTCCGTCGAGCGCTTGCGCAATTTTGCGGACCGTCTAAAGCAGCGAAAATTTCCGGCAGGGAAGCAAGACGGCATGGCCGCGCGCATCGCCAAAGCAGCGGAAGAATTCGACGCCGGTCTTTCCGACGATCTCAATACTGCGCGCGCGCTGGCCGCCGTATTTGACCTCGTTCGCGAGGTCAATATCGCCATGGACAAAGGCGAATTCCGCCAGGGCAACGTCGCTGCCGTTCAGCAGTTTCTCACCACGTTCGACAAAGTTTTCGCCGTCCTCGAAGACAACGACGCCGAAAAACTCCGCGCCCTCGGCTACGGTCCAGCGACGGGCGGCCTCAGCGATGCGGAAATTGACAAGCTGGTCGCGGAACGCAACGCCGCCAAGAAAAAGCGCGATTTTGCCACCGCCGACCGCATCCGCAAGGAACTCGCGGACCGTGGTATAATTCTTGAGGATGCGAAGGATGGAAGCGTCCGCTGGAAACGCAAGTGAAACTGAATTTCAAAACTCGCGCCCCGTACCTGCCGGGATACTTCCCGCCGTCCGCCCTGCGGCCAAACCTCTTCGGCGTTGACTTAACTTAGGTTTCTCGCAGGCCGGTCCCGGAATCGTCCGAAACCGATCAATCGTTTTTCGCGCCTGCTTTTTTCCCGCGCAGTCTTGATTCACTCCAACCTGATTTTCTTCTTGGAGGAAGAAATGCCAACGACTTTGGAAGTAAAAACAC
>WNFJ01464698.1_pt2 | contig 10728 bp, 9 predicted proteins | sample 5400461 | NCBI WGS metagenome assembly WNFJ01 (sample SAMN13153349, study PRJNA577476) | soil metagenome | isolation source: 115 cm saprolite on Douglas fir-dominated hillslope | place: USA:California | collected 2013-09-17
TGCTTCTGATGGCTAGTTCCGGAGCGTTGACGCCGGCCCAGCAAAAGGGTCAGAAGACATTTTCGACGCCGGAGGAAGCAAGCCAGGCACTGTTTACAGCGGCACAAAACAACGACGAAAAGGTTTTGCTCGAACTGTTCGGACCGGACGGAAAACAAATCGTTTCTTCGGGAGACGAAACGGAAGATGCGCAGAACCGCGCCAATTTCGCAAAGAGATATCAGGAAATGAACCGCCTGGTGAAAGAGCCGGACGGAACTATAACCTTGTACATCGGGCCACATAATTGGCCGTATCCGATACCACTGAGAAACAAAGGGAGTGCGTGGTATTTCGACACCGACGCGGGGAGAAGAGAAATTGTGTTCCGTCGAATTGGCTGGAATGAGGAATCGGCCATCCGGATTTGCCAGGAGCTGGCGGCGGCAGAAAAAGAATACTACGCCCAAGGGCACAACGAGTACGCGCAGAAGATTTTCAGTGAGGAAGGGAAGAAGGATGGACTGTATTGGAAAGTCGCAGAAGGCGAATCGCAGAGCCCGATTGGACCGTTGGTGGCCTGGGCCGTCGCGGACGAGTACGCCAAAAGCCGGGGAGCGGAGGCAGTGCCGTACCGCGGATACTACTTCCACTTGCTGACGAGCCAGGGGAAAGATAGCCCGGGTGGCGCGAAAAGCTACATCGTGAATGGCAAAATGACGGAGGGTTTCGCCTTCGTGGCGTATCCCGCGGAATACCAATCGTCCGGTGTGATGACATTTCTTGTGGGCGCGGATGGAGTTGTGCACCAGAAGAACCTGGGCAAGAAGACCGAAAGTATTGCCCAAGCGATGAAGGAATATAATCCGGGTTCTGGCTGGCAGAAGGTGGGGGAAGAGCAGCAGGAAGCTGCTGGCTCAACGCCGAGCGAGTAAAACGAGTTTCACTGAGCTGTGGAAACGGCACTAAAAGCAAGCACCGCTTAGCAGGTGACGGTTGGACGAACGTCGTGAGCAACTCACTCACGGGTGTACGGTTTACTTTGGTCGAAGATTCTTGAATAGCTTCTCGATTTCCTTGTTCACTCTGGCGTCGTGCTGCATCGCTATCGCGAGGAATAACTTGGATCACCAGGCCGCAGAGATTGCAGGGGAAAGCTATCGGGAGCACGACGGCATACCGGCACAGACTCGCCAGTGGCTTAGTTAACTGGTCTTCGGATTATTTCTCAAGCGGAAACAGGAGTGGCGGATCTGAGCCATTGCTCCATCTGGTCATGGCCTACCAAGCCGGCTTGCTGCATCACAAGACGACCAGCGGAGAAAACGGCGAAGTTTGGTATGCCGCGAACGTTGAAGCGCTCCGCAAGTTGCGGGTATTGTTCGGTATCAACTTTTAGGACTACAGCTTTGCCAGGCATATCGGCTGCGGTTTTGGCTACTTCCGGAGCAGCGGCGCGACACGGGCCGCACCACTCCGCCCAGAAATCCACGAGAACGGGTACCGGACTGTTTTGAATGATTTCATCGAATAATGCGATGTCGACCGGCAGTGGTTCAGCGATCGGGGGCAAGGGTGATTTGCAGCTACCGCAACGGCCGGTGCTGGCCAGATATTTAGCCGGTACCCGGTTCTTCTGTCCGCAATGGCTGCAGGCACGGATTACAGGCATAGCGAACCCCCATCGTTCTTCTCGCTGAATATACTCCGAACGTGAGATGCTGTGGAGGCTCGGACCGGCTACAACAGCAGAGCGAAGATTCGGAAGGCGAACGCCTGAGCGACGGCGAGACTCGAGCCCCCGGCAATTACTGGCAAACGCGCTTCCACCTCATCGCCAGTGCAGAAGTGCCTCCAAACGCGGCTCGGCCATCCATCAAGTTTTGCGGGTGATCGTGCGGTTCAGTGCCCACCACGTGGCATCCGCCAGAATCACGGAGGTCTCCCTCTGGCGTTCGGGCACGGTCCAATACTGGCTCAGAAGCTGGTCCTTCTCCTGCTTGCTGACCATCTGGAATCCATGCCTTTCGTAGAAGCGAATCGCCCAGAGCGCATCAGCCCAGGTTCCGATCAAAACAGGCCCCTTCGCTAAATGGCGCAAGTGGGACAGCAGCTGCGTTCCGATCCCGCGTTTCTGGCTGTCCGTCCGAACGTAAGCGTGTCGAATGAGGGTCACGTCGCGAACTTGCTGAAGGCCCATCACGCCTGCCAGCGTTCCTGCCTCCTTGTAGCCCCAGAACACCACACCCTCATCGATTTCATGCTGTAGTTCCTTGCGGGACATATAAGGTTCCGTCCAGCAATCTTCAGGGATGATCCCTTTATAAGCGCCCGCGCCGTCGTTGATAATCTCCCAAATCAGTTCGAAGTCATTACTGTCGCAGCGGCGCATCATGGAAGCTCTCGGCCTCCTGAGCAAAAAATCGCACAATGGGCTAGCTGCGTCTTGAACGGAATTGCGTACTACCGCGCTGGATCATGTTGTGGCGGCTTGATAACGGCTCGGTGTCACGCCGATTTGTGGTCGGCGAAGCCGGCCTGCATTGCTGCCTGCACGGGTGTTTGACCCTTGGCCAGAAGCTGCCGTGCCAGACGCACGCGCCGTTGCACAAGATAGGCATGCGGTGTGATTCCCACTTCGCGCGCGAAGCCTCGCAGCAGCTGAAACCGGCTGACTCCCGACAACTCGGCCAGCTCGGCCAGAGACACAGGTGCCTCCGGAGCAGAGTCCAGGCGTTGGATTGCTTTCGCAACGCGCGGTGAGGGGCCGCTCGCCGAAGGTCGCGCCATTCCATGCCGCCGTACGATGTGCATCAGCGGGAGCAGCAACCGCTCGTCTCTGGCGAGGCGATCTGATCGCGCGGCCGTCAGGCAAGCAAACAGGCGGGCGAAGTGTTGGGCCAGGAGCGGGTCCTGCGCGACGGGATGCACGATCTCGACTGGGCCCGCAGTCTCCTCTTTCAATTCACGCGCCACCAGCGCCGGGTCGATATAGATCATCTGCCAGCGGCGCCCATGGCTATCCAAAGGCACACCGTCGTGCATCTCGCCAGGATTCGCCATAATCACGTCGCCGGCTGAGGCGCTAACCTGTCCTACGCCACTCCATGAGCGCTGAGCGCCAGAGACGATCACTCCGATGCCGAACTGATCATGGGAATGCCGAGGGAAGTGATGATTGGAGACCAGCGTCATCGGCTCAATGCCGGGAACCGTTGATCGGTGCTGCTCCACACGATGAATACGCAAAGCCATAAGCTTATTTCAGCATTCACACGGCAGGGCGCGCCAGGGTTTTATTCATAGCGCAGGCAATCGATAGGATCAAGGTTGGCCGCCACTTTCGCCGGATAGTAGCCAAAGAACAATCCCACGCCGACGGAAATCGCGAAACCAATGGTTACCCAAAGATAAGAAATCGTTGCGGGAATCGACGGCACCAATGTGCGGACCAGTGTGGATATCGTGGCCCCGATCAAGATACCCAGAGTTCCCCCGACGAGGGTCAGGGCCACGGCTTCCAGCAGAAACTGCAGCCGTATATCCGCACGGCGAGCGCCGATGGCCTTGCGTACGCCAATTTCCTGGGTACGCTCGGTTACGGAAATGAGCATGATGTTCATCACTCCGATGCCGCCCACCAGCAAGCCTATCGAACTGATCACCGTCGTCAGAATCACCAGCGCCCCAGTAAGCTGATTCCACAGATTGCTCAGAAAGTCCGGCGAACTCAGCTCGAAGTCGTTTTCCTGGTCCACGGGAACGCGGCGTAAACGGCGCATGGCTTGAATCACTTCTCCTTGTGCCAGTTCCACGTTCACATCCTTGGGAACCGTAAATATCATGATCAACTCTTTCGCCTCGGGGTACTGCTTCTTGAAGTTGCTGAGTGGAATGATGGCGAAGATGTCGACGCCTGGGCCGAGAAACAAGCCTTGATCGTGCTCGAAGACCCCGATGACCTCGTACTGGCTGCCGTTGATTCGCACCATTTTGCCAATGGCATCCGTGCCCGGGAACAGCGATTCGCTGATGGCCGCGCCCAGCACTACCACGGGACGCGCGTGCTCCTGGTCGAAGGTGCTGATGAAGCGCCCTTGTGCAATCGAAAACAACGGGATGGCCTCCGTGTATTCCGGTTCGGCGCCGCGCACGATCAGTTTCTCCACGCTGTGGTTGCCGCTGGTAATCAGATTGCTGTCCCCAAGGAAAAAACCTCGGGTACCAGAAGTGGTCACGATTGCGACATGTGGAGCAGCTCGGCGGATGAAGTCGGCATAATCGTATTCGATATATTTGCGTGTGCGGATGCGTTCCGGCATGTGTGCCGGGTCCATCCCCGGCGGAAATCGCGTCAGAAAATAGGTACGCGAGCCGAGCGACTCTACCCGGTCTTGCACGAACTTGTTCAAGCCCTGAATGATCGCCGCCATGGAGATCACCGAGGACACCCCAATCACGATGCCAAGCACGGTCAGGGCTGTGCGCACCTTTGATGAGCGCAATGTCTCCATCGCGGCAAGAAAATTCTCCCGGGTCTGCGCAAGGGTCATTCCCATTACTCAGACCTCAACGCAACTACGGGGTCCAGCTGCGATGCACGCAATGCCGGATAAATCCCGAAAAATAGTCCGACCGCGGAACTGAGGAACACTCCTATCACCGCCACCCAAGTCTGCACCGACGCAGGGAATGGCGTATACGTCCGCAGCGCCGTCGCGACCAGGAATCCTAGCGTGATGCCCGCTACACCTCCGACAATGCATTGCACGACGCTTTCGACGATAAACTGGCGCAGGATGTCTGCCTTGGTCGCACCCACGGCGCGCCGCCCCCCAATTTCTCTGCGCCGGAGCGTCACGCTCATCAGCATCACGTTCATGATCACGATCCCCCCGATCACCACGGAAATGGCGCTAACCATGATGAACACGGCGAAAAACGCCGAGCTGATACTGCGCCAAAGGGCCATGTAACTGTCCTTCGTGCCGATGAAGAAATCGTCGTCCATGTTGCCGGAGAGATGCCGGCGCGAGCGCAGGATCAAGTGTGCCTGATCCTGCGCCTTCTCAAAGTTCCCTGGGCCTGTCTTCACGTTGATCGTGATGCTGGAATGGATTCCCTGAATACGCAGGAAAACGGGTAGCGGCACGATGACGAAGTTGTCCTGATCCTGGCCGAGCACGCTGCCGATTTTTTCCATTCCTCCTACCACCGTGAATTCGTCGTTGCCGATGCGCACTGGCTTGCCGATGGGATCCACGCCGAGAAACAGCTGCCGCATCAGCGTGTCGCCGATCACGCAAACATTGGCTCGATGTTCCGCTTCGGATGAAGTGAAGTAACGACCCACTTCTATTTTCCGCGTATCGATGTCTGCCATGTTTGCTGTTTGCCCGTAGAAGTTGACGTCTTGCAGTTCTTTGTCGCCCGATCGCGCTCGAACGCTGCTGCTGGTACTGGCGCCAACTTCCTGGCAAGCCCCGCATCCCTCGGCAACCGCGTTCATATCCTCAACCTCGAGCTTCTTGAACTTCAGCGCCTTGATGATGATGCCGAAGTCCGTCACCGCAAACGGTGTGCGAGCGATCTGGAACACGTTCGTGCCCAGATTCGCGATCTTTTGTTCAACATACAGGTTTGCGCCCTGCACGATGGTCATTACCGTAATGAGCGTGGCCACACCCATCGTCAAGCCCAGGATGGTGAGCGATGCACGCAGCTTATGCCCGCGCAAGGCGCTGAGGCACTGGGCAAGGTTGTCGCTGACAGCGAGCATGGCGGTAGTGGGCGGCCCCAACTACGGGCGTCAACACTAAGAGTATACGAACTCCGTGTGGGCAAGATTACATTGTCCAAGCAACCTCGGGGCTGGAAGAGTTCGCAACTCCGGTAGGACGCGGCCGCTCATCCGCCTGGATCACCTGTCCCAAAGTACAGTGTGCAAAACTGAACAGACGTGCTCCGCGTCCCTCCTATTCTGGCCGCGAAGGATCAAGTTCCATGCCGCCAATCCGCGTGCTTCGTGGGCGGCGTGGCCGGTGGCGGGTGTGGGCGCGCTATGACAGACCTGGCACAGAGCCAAACGCGTTCGGAGAGAAAGGGTCTGCGCACGCAGAACGCGCACGTCCACCGCTATCGCCCCCTATATGTCCTGTTTGTCCACCGAGATCTGGGAGCGATTGACAGCTGTCTGCGTGAACTCAAAAAAGGCCAATTTACTGTCAGCTCTGAATTTGTTTCGAACCCGTCGCAGTGCGCAGAGCAGCTCCGTTCCCGGTCCTATGATGTCATCGTCGTCGAATACCCCAGCCCGGCCTGTCCACGCTCGCAGGAACTACAACTCCTCCGAAAGACTTTGCGGGAAACACCCCTGGTTCTTTTGACCACTGGTTTAGGAACCGAATCCCGCGCGGAGCTAACCGCTTCGGGTGCTTTCGAGTACGTCGAGCAGGAACACATCGCGCAATTACCAATGGCGGTTCGCCGAGCTTTGAACGACAAGAAATTGCGCGAAGAGTTGGAAGAAGTGCGGCAGGCCTTGCAGCATTCGCAATCCCTCTATCGCGCGTTGGTGGACAACCCTGCCTATGGAATATACCGCTGCGACGCCCAGGGAAACGTCCTCGACGCCAATCAGGCCCTGGTAAACATGCTCGGCTACGCCTCCAAGGATCAACTTCTCTCCGCCAACCAAGTCGCCCCGATATTCCCGGATCTCCGCCACGGTTCGCCTTTCGCACCGATTGCCCCTGACTCCAAGAGAATCGACCCGGTCGAAACCGACTGGAAGCGCAAGGACGGAACCACACTGAAAGCGAGGCTAAGCGGTCTCGGTGTCTATGACGAACAAGGAAACTTCGCCGGCCACGAAATCATCGTCGTTGATATCACCGAACAGCGGACGCTTGAGGAGGAACTGCGCCATCAGGCATCGACTGACTCGCTGACCGGCCTAGCCAATCATCGCCGCCTCTTCGAGGCGTTGCATGCGGAGATCTGCCGGTCCAAACGCACCGGCCGCGAATTCTCCTTGCTGCTGCTGGATCTCGACGGATTGAAAAAGATTAACGATCAATTCGGTCACTTGGTCGGGAACCGCGCCCTCTGCCGACTCGGACAGATCCTGAGGGACTGCTGCCGGTCCATCGATACCGCGGCACGCCACGGTGGTGACGAGTTTGCCGTGGTCCTGCCGGAGACTGGCGTAGCCGCCGCCACCTTGGTAGCGCGGCGAATTTGCGAACTTCTTGACGCCGACGGCGAAGCGCCAACGCTCTCGGTAAGTTTGGGAATTGCCAGCTATCCGCGCGAAGCCGACACCATCGGAACGCTCCTCTACACGGCGGACAAGGCCTTGTACGCGATGAAAGACCAGCGTCAGAAAGCTGCTCAGACGCTAACGGCTCGCAGCGGCGCTTAGAAGATTCGCTCGACGAGCAATTGACGGCTACTTCAGTCGTGCAGAACCACGCTCAAAAGCGACGCGTTAACTTGAAGTCCCCCGTTGTACTTGATGAACCCCATTTTCCGGAACTTATTCATGAAGAAATTGACCCGCGAGCGCGTTGTGCCAATCATCTCCGCCAGCATTTCCTGCGAAACTTTCGGGATCACTCCGTGCGGCTGGTCCTCCTGCCCGTAACGGGCCAGCAACAGCAGTGAACGAGCCAAACGTTTCTCACTGGAGTTAAACAGCTGGTCAATCAGATCCTCTTCAATGCGAATGTTCCTGGTCAGCATATGAGAGATGAACAAGTCAGAGAAAGCGTGTTCCGTCCGCAGCGCGCGCATCATCTCCTTTTTTTCGATGAACAATAGGGAAGTCGGAACGATCGCGGTAGCGGCGCTCATGCAAACCGGCTGGCCGGCCAGGCATCCTTCGCCAAAAAAATCGCCCGGTCCCAGAATCGCCACAACTGCTTCTCGCCCGTCCTGATTGGTGACGGAGAGCTTCACTCCTCCGGTTTGGATGTATTTCACTCCCCGCGCGGGGTCACCCTGTGAATAGATCCTCTCGGATCTCCGAAACTTCTCGACGCGCCGTGCCGCGCCCGACGTATCGAGAAAAGCTCGCAAATCGAAAGTAGCGTTCTTCTTGAGAGTTGGCTTGGTCTTCTTGGCGGTTACCCTGAGCATACTTGAAACACCACAGGATAGGATCGACTCCATCTACCTACAAGGAAATGCGTTTTCAGGAAGCCAATTATATCATTGCTGCCCGTTACTTGTGCGGCGTAACCGTGAGCAGGATTTGTCCCATCCGGATCGAATGATCGCCTAGAGAAAAACCGGGGTTTGAACGCCCGGCAATGACCAACCAGCGTGCCATCCTACCTTGTGCTTTATACTGCCACCCAGAGGTTTTGCGCAAACGCCCACTCCTTATCGACCCACTGTGCTTCGCCGTGAAACCCCGTACGCCATATTTGTGAGAACTTTCCGTCCAGATGGTTTCTCCCGCCTCGAATTCGACGACCACTTCCGCCCTCGGTATATACACGCTCTGGCGTTTTTCGGAGCGCAAATGCATTTCGATGCGCCGCTCCTCTGCATTCCAGCGCGCTTCATGCGTGAACTGTTTCAAATTGAAGTTGGCTCCTAGCTCCCGATTCACACGAGCCAACAAATTAAGATTGAACGCCGCAGTCACTCCTGTCGAATCGTCATAAGCCAGCAATTGCGTCTCGACGCTCTTCTCCAGATCGGTTCCCAGCAGCAGCGCGTCTCCAAACCGCAAAATTCTGCGCACCTCGCGCAAGAACTCTTCTGCGGCCTCGCGATCGAAATTCCCGATGGTGCTTCCCAAAAACAGCACCAGGAGATGATCTTCCTTGCGCAACCGGCCAGCGACCGAGCGCAAGCCATCCAGGTAGGGCTGCTCGTATCCCACGATGCTCACCATGTCGATTTGCCCGAGTTCCTTCTCACAGGCAGCCAGCGCCGCGGGAGAAATCTCGATGGGATAATAAAACGTGGGTTGAATTCTGGACACCGCTTCCAGGATGTATCTCGTTTTCTTGCCGCTGCCGCTTCCCAGTTCTGCCACGTGAAGATTGCTGGGCAGCCGGCGCACGATTTCTTCGGCGTGCTTCTGCAATAAGCGCGTGTCGGCCCGCGTCAAGCAGTATTCCGGCAGCAGCGTGATGACCTCAAAAAGCGCCGAGCCCACTTCGTCGTAGAGATATTTGCTCGGCAGCTCTTTCTGCCCCGCGCGGGTCAGCCCGGCCCGCACGTCTGCTGCAAACTGCAAAGCAGTCGAGATGGTAGATGTTCGTGTTGCCATGTCCGTTTGCTTTCTTTCTTACGATTCCACGCAGCGAAATGTCGCGTAGACGTACGGATAGTGGGGCTGGAACCAGTTTCGGAACGATCGCCGGAGCATGCACGCTGCTGTTCGCGGCGAGCCGCCCTTCATCACGTAGTGCTGGCCGTCAAAAAAGTCCGCCGAATAGCCCGCATAAAACTCTCGCGGGGCAAAGCCTTTGAATGGCGCGAACTGCGTCCCGGTCCACTCCCACCCGTTTCCCACCAGGTCGTGCACGCCGAACGCGCTCGCCCCTCTGGGCTTCGATCCAACGGGCAAAGGCTCCCATCGCTGAAAATCAAAATTCCCGTGCTCGGCCGAAGGAGCTTCGTTGCCCCACGGGTACAGTCGCTCGTCTTGCCCGCCTGGCGTGCCGTACGCCGCGCGATGGAACTCCGCCTCGCTCGGCAGTTTTCTTCCCAGCCATTTTGCATAGGCGCTTGCTTCCGCGTGGCTCACATACACGGGCCATTCCAACGGCAGGCGAATTTCCCCGAACATGGTTCGGTACATCCACAAATTTCCCGCGCGACGCCAAAATCCGGGATGCTTTATTCCTTCCCGTTTCTTCCACTCTTGCGCTTCGCTGCTCCAAAGCGCCTCGCTGTCATAACCGCCCGCGTCCATAAACTCCAGGAATTCCCGGTTCGTTACGTTGAAGCTCTGAATGGCGAACGCCGGCACATCCACTTCGTGCGCCTCGAACTCGTTGTCCCATCCGAACTCATTGCCACTCACTGGCGCTAAACCAAGCGTTGCTTTTCCAGCAGGAATGTCAATCAAACGCGCTTTCGTCGCAGGCAGTTCCGCTGTTTTTTCGGGCTCCCGGCGGACTTTCTTCTCCGGGGCCAGCCGGTGCAACAGGTACGCCAGGGTCTCCAGGTGCATCAATCGGTGCTCGATGGCCGTTTCGACCATTGTCAAAAGCTGCGGTTGCTCGCCGTCCGTACCCTGCAATCCCTGTTCTAACCCTGCATCCAGTTTTTCTCTTGCTTTCGCCTTGTACTGTTCAATCGTTTCCCGCTTCGGCCAATCGGCTTCCGTATCGGTTGGCAGTCCGCCAACCACCGGATCGATTCCAAACGCAAACAGTTTGTCGAATGCTGGATTGAATGGCGGCAACCCCAAAGCGCGGCCTGACAACAAATTCCAGTCGAATGCTTCCAGGTGTCCAAGGTAGAAGATCAGCCGGTGGCGCTGCGGAATGGGGCGTTCATACATCGCCTCGGGGCGCACAATCGCGAATAGTTCATCAGTTCGCCTGCGCCCCTCCGCCAATCGCGCGCGCAAACCCTGGCTGCGAGACGTAACCCCGATGGCCGTTGCGTTCATAGATAGTCCCCACCCTAGGATGCAACCGCCCGGGAATCCATCAGGGTTTTACCCGAGAACAATCGCTTGGGAAAGCCTCTGTGCACCCTCGATTAGAACTGCGGGACCCT
>WNFJ01044085.1_pt4 | contig 10727 bp, 3 predicted proteins | sample 5400461 | NCBI WGS metagenome assembly WNFJ01 (sample SAMN13153349, study PRJNA577476) | soil metagenome | isolation source: 115 cm saprolite on Douglas fir-dominated hillslope | place: USA:California | collected 2013-09-17
GCGGCGGCCAGGGTGACCTGCTGGCCGTCCGCGGTGACCCGGGAGGCACCGGTGCGGATCGTGGCGTACACGCGATCCGCGAACAGCCGCGCGCCCGCGGCGTCCGTGGCCTGGCCGTACCTGGCCACGGCGCCATACCACCGGCCGGCACCGCGGGGCAGCGAGCCCACCAGAGCGCGCTCGTAGGAGGCGAGGAGGGCGGCGCCGCCGCGCACGCTCTGCCGCATGTCGCGGCGCAGCGCCGCGGCCGGGCTGCCGGTCAGCCGCGCCGCCGCCGCCAGCGTGTGCTCGGCCGGGCCGGTCGGGACCCAGGCCAGGTCGGCGAGAACGGCCGGGTCGGGTGTGGGCTGAGCCCGGCCGTCGCCGCGCAGGCCGAGTTCCCGCATCCGCGCCGCGGCCGACGGCTTCGCCACCTGGGCGGCGTCGAGCTGGGTCAGGCCCATCACGTTGTAGTTGCCGGTGAAGCTCGGCTGGCCGTGGTGGGACTCCCACAGCGTCTCGTGGTAGGACACCGCGAGCAGCACGCTGGCCGGCACGTGGAACTCCCGCGCCGCGGCGGCGAAGTCGTGCTGCAACGTATGCGAGGGGGGCAGCGCGGCCGATAGCGCCGAGTTCGCCGCGACCGTCCCGCCGCGGGTTGACTCGACCACCGCGACCGCGGCGACCAGCGCCACCGCGGCGGCCGCGGCGACTATCCCCAGCGGCAGTGACTTCGAACGGCCGTGTCTCGCCTTCAAACCGGCTTCCCTTCGCCCTGGTCCGTCACCGGGCTGGCCCGGCGACGGCCGCCTCGTCAGCTTTCTCCGCGCACGCCGCGCCGACCGCGAGGCCGACGAGCAACCCACGCCGGCGCGGCGGCCGCGGCGAGACTAGACGTCACGGTGACAAGCGCCACGCCCTTTCGCGGCGTTACACCCGCCACGGGGCGGTCCGGGCGACGCTGCCGCGCCACCCAGGCGTGATCAAGCTCGCCAGCCCTCCGCTGCGGCCGTGCGACACCGCGCGGCAGCCGTTCTGCAGTGTCAGCCCGGGGGCGACCCCGGACCCCCACGACACCGGCCAGGCCAGCGGCGCTCCTGCGGCAGCCGTTATGAAAATGATCCAGAACGGCTGCCGCAGGCGCGTCACATCGTTTCGTTGGCATCTGCGCACACGGTTACCTCTCGCGTGTGCTTGCCAGCCAATCGCGGTAATTTCGTTCTTGCTCTTCGACGGTGCCGAGATCGGCGGGGTCCGCGTCAGCGAAGATGTCGACAAGGTGTTCCCGCGCCACAGGCCGACCGGGTTCCAGGACGTACACGCGCCGCGCGCCACCCATGTCGCGGACCATGCCGCTGGGGAAGGTGTCACGGCGAGCGCCCTGCACGGCGATCAGCCAGCCGGACACCTCCAGTCGCCGCCGTACCGACGCCAGTGCCTCGAACAGGTCACGATCGGCCGCTTCCAGGTAGCCGTCCGGGCCATCCAGCGCGACCCAGTAACTGTTGCCGCGCCTTGCCCAGCGCAGCCGGCACTCCCGCCGTTCCTGACCGCGCACGAGCACTACTCGGCATTCACTGATGGAAGTATCACTGTCCATCACGAGGAATTCGTTAGGGCCCTGTGTAGTTGGGATTGAAGATCGGATTTCCGATTGGGACATCGCCGCCGAGTGCGTCCTTACCGAACTGTTGTGCACTCTTTATGAATTGCCTCGCGATCCCGCCTGGGAAGAGTATTTCTTCTTCACCGGTATTTGCGCCTCTGGGCAGCGCACCAGCTAGGTCTGATGCATTCATGTCAATTCCTCCCGGGGCATGGATCTCGTAGAACCATGGGTACTGCCCGAGACCCTGCGCGGAACGGGTTGTGCTGACATATGGTCCGTTGGGGTTGACATCGACATGGTCCTGCAGACTGTAGTTGCCGTTGACGTCCTTTGGCTGGAAGCCGTTTTGGAAGATCTCGCCGGAGGCCCTGTCGTCCGTACGGTAAAGCGGGGCGTTGTCGGCGCGGGTGACATAACCGCTCTCTGGGATCCGGTTGAGGTCGACGTTGGGGTTGGCCGCAGCCTCTGCCGGATTCGGGCCTGTACAGCTGTTGTGGACGAGGACGGGGGTGGTGCCCGCGAACACATAGTAGGTGTGGATGCCGGAGACGGTGAGGTTGTAGGCGGTCAGGTTCGCGCGGTAGTCGCGGACCTTGGTGATCGGCACGAGGTGGCCGGAGGGCTCGCGGAGCTTGTCACCGACGTGGAGCGCGTTCGCGTAGGTGAAGGCGCGCGTGGTGGCGTCCCAGAAGGGGTGGTGGCTGGTGGCGTTGAGCACGGCGCCGCCAAGCAGCACGATCGCCACCATCGAGTGCATGCCGGAGTGGGTGAGCACCTTGGTGACGCGGCGGTTCGCGCTGATGTTCATGTAGGGGTCGCCAGCCAGTACCTTCTGCCCCACCTTGACCTTGCTGATGGCCTCCTTCGTGCCGTTGGCGAGCAGGACCGCGGTCTTGCCAGTGAACGAGTTCGCGTCGCAGGAGACGGCCGGATCCTCGGTGCCGGCCGACGGTTCCGCGGCGGCGGGCTCCGGCTCGGCAGAGGTGACCCGGCCTGCGTCGCCGGCGGCGCTGTCGAGCGCGTTGCCGCCCGCGTCCGCCGCGGCGCTCGCGCCGTCGTCGAGAGCCGCGATGCCCAGCCGGGAGGCGACGGTCTTGAGCACCGGCCCGAGCAGCTTGCCGCCGAACACGCCGAGCAGGCTGCCGGCGGCACCGGCGACCGCGCCGATGCCGACCTGCAGCGCAAAGCCGCCGAGGGTCCACTTGCTCATCGGCGTGCTCATCGCGTAGTTGATCGCCCCGCCGACGGCGCCGGACAGGGCACCGCACGCCACCGCGCCGGGGATGGAGAGCGTGGCCCCGCTGACCGCCGTGATGGCGGCCTCGCAGCCGACGAACACGGCCGTGCTCGCGACGAACGAGACGATCGCCGCTGCGTGGTGCTGGACAAAGTGGGCCACGCTCTGAATCCCGTACTTCACCGCGTGGTAGGTCGCATAGACCACGTGCGTCCCGGTTTGCCAGATGGTGCGCGCCCCGTTATACACAGCGTGAGCGACCTGGTGCACCACGTAGTTGACCGCGTGCCACGTGTTATGCCAGGCGTCACTGACCCAGTGCGTCCACGTCGTGACGGTGTGGGATGTCCAGGAGACGAAGTTGGTCACCGCCTGGGTGGCCTGGTGGTACACGTACTGGAAACCCTGGGCGACGTGCTGCGCCGTGTTGGCGACCCAGCTTGTGGCGCGGTGGACCTGGGTTGTGGCCCAGTTCCAGGCGCTTGAGGCGGTGTTGGAGACCCAGCCGGTGAAGCCGTTCCACGCGTTGGACAGGTTGCTCCCCCACGAAGAGAGCGTGCTGCCGACGTTGCTGGCCACCTGCTGGGCGCCGCAGATCACGTTCCACCAGTCGCACGTGCCCAGCGGGTCGAACGCGGTGAGCGGGTTGTCCCCGCCGTAGGCGAAGGTGTTCGCGGCGGCCGGGTCCGGCACCGGGCTGTTGTTCGCGCCGTCGCGGCTGGTGAACTGGCCGGTGGCCGGGCTGTACCAGCGCGACGCCATGTTGACCTTGCCGGTGGCGGGGTCAGTCCAGCCCGACTGGTAGCCGAGGCTGCCGATCTGGCTCGCCGTGGCGGTGACGTTGCCGAGCGGGTCGTAGGAGGTGGACCCGGTGAGCGCGCTGCCGGTGGCGGTGAACTCGCCCACCACGTCCCTGTGCTGGTCGGTCAGGGCCAGCACCGAGGCACTGCCCTGCGCGATCCCGACCAGCCCGCCGGACGGGTCGCGGCTGTAGTGGTTCAGGCCGTCGGAAGCGACGTCGTTCGCCAGGCCGGAGTAGGCGAACGTGTGGCCCTGGCTGGTGACCACCCGGCCGAGCGCGTCGTAGCTGTAGGTTTGCGCGGCGTCGGTGGCGACCTGGTTGAAGGCGTCGGAGGTGGAGGTGGTGGTGCCGCCCGGCGAGGTGGTCGAGGCGACCGTGCCGCGGGCGGTGTAGGCGTAGCTGACGCCGCCGCCGGAGGTCAGCTCGTCACGGGCGTCGTAGGTGTAGGTCTGCGAGCCGGCCTGGGTCCTGTTGCCGTTGGCGTCGTAGCCGTAGCTGACCGTGGTGGTGCCGTTGTTCCACGACGTCAGCCGGTTCGCCTCGTCGTAGGTGTAGCTGTTGGCGCTCGATCCGGCGAGCCCGGACGTGGTCTTGGACGTCTCGTCGCCGTTGAGGTTGTAGCCGTAGCCGATCGACGCCTCGGTCGGCCCGGACGGCGACGTGAGCGTGTCGCCGGTGACCTGGTGCAGGCTGTTGTAGGTGAATGCCCGGGTGGCACCGCCGGTCCCGTAGCGGATCGAGGCGAGCTGCGAGGTGGTGCTGTAGCCGTACGCAAGCTGGGTGCCGGTGGCCGCGTCGGCCAGCGTGGCGAGCCGGCCGGCGTTGTCGTAGGCATAGGCCGTGGTGCCGGAGGCGTCGCTGCGCGAGGCCATCTGGCCGTCGGGGGTGTAGCTGAACGACGAGCTTCCTGACGGCCCGGACGCGGACAGCAGCAGCCCGCGGTCGTCGTAGCTGAACGTGTCGCTGCCGCCCGGTGCGCTGGCCGAGGTCAGCTCGCCCGCCGCGTTGTAGCCGAACGAGCGGGTGGCCGTCGGCGCCTCCGCGCCCGCCCCGGCCTGGCTGGTCAGGTGGCCGAGCACGTCGTAGCTGTCGGTCACGGTGACGCCGCCGGGCGCGGTCCGCTGCGTCGCCTGGCCGCCGGCGTTGTAGGCCGTGGTGAAGGTCCGGTCGCCGAGACCGGGATGGGCCGCGGTCGCGGGCACGATCGCCTGTTCGGGCAGGTTCCAGGTGTTGTAGGTGTAGATCGTGGCGTTGCCGTTGCCGTCGGTATAGCGGGTACGGTTGCCTGCCGCGTCGTAGCCGAATGACGTGGTGATCGAGGAGCTGGCGCTGACCGGCTGCACCTCCCGCGCGAGCAGCCCGGTCGCGTCGTAGGAGAACGTGGTGGTGTTACCCATCGCGTCCGTCTGTGACGTGGGCCGGCCGTTCGCGTCGTAGCCGGCCGACGTGGAGCGCAACGTGTGCCCCGCGGCGTCCTGGTCTGACCGGCCGGTCAGGTCGCCGGCCTCGTCGTAGACGGCGTGCTGGCTGGTGCCGTCGGGCAGCGTGGTGGCGACCTTGCGGCCGAGCAGGTCGTAGGCGTAGCTGGTGGTGTTGCCCGCCCCGTCCGTCACGCTCGTCTGCTCCCCGGCCGCGTCGTAGGCGTGGGAGGTCGTCACCCCGGCGGGCGTGGTCATGGCCGACAGCAACCCCGCGGCGTCGCCGTAGGCATACGTGGCGGTGTACGCGGCCGCGGACGGCTGCCGGACGATCTGCGTCGATGTCAGCTGCCGGCCCAGGTAGTCGTACGTCGCCTGGGTCTGCCCGCCGGCCGGGTCGGTGACCGAGAGCCGGTCGCCGCCCGTGTCGTAGGTGTAGTGAGTGAGCCCGCCGGCCGGGTCGGTGACCGTGGCGAGGTCACCGAGCTGGTCGTAGGCGGAGGCCGTGGTGTTGCCCAGCGGGTCGGTCGCCGAGACGGCCTGGCCCAGGTTGTTGTACGCGCGTGTGCTCGTCGCCGTGATCGGGGTGGACGAGCCGGGCGGCCGGTAGGCGGGAAGGGTCTGCGACACCAGCCGCCCGTCCGCGTCGTACCCGGTGGTGGTCACGTTGCCGTTCGGGTCATCGGCGCTGACCCGGTCGCCGAACGTGTCGTACCCGTAGGTCGTCACGGGGTGGCTCGCCACCGGCGCGCCGCCGCCGGTCTCCGTGCTGACGGTGGGCGCGACGGTCTGCGCCAGCTTGCCTGCCTCGTCGTAGAGGTAGCCGGTCGTGTCGCCGCGGGGGCTGGTCATCGACGTGGGCAGCCCGCGCTGATCCAGCGCCCACGTGGTCGTCAGCGGCGTGGAGCCGAGCGCGCCGCCGGACCGGCCGCCGGTGAACAGGGACGCGTCGTCCGATGCGGACAGCGCCCGGTAGTAGAGCTGGACCGCCGCGATCTGGCCGTTGAAGTAGTTCCAGGTGTTGCCGGACGGCGCGGCGGGCCAGCCGGCGCTGCTGTACACGCCCGCGCCCACCATGTTCAGCGGGTCGATGTTGCTGATCTGGCCGGACAGCGTGCCGATCTGCGTGCCGTCGAGGTAGAGCGCCTGGGTGGTGCCGGCGCCGGCGAGCACCACGTGGTGCCACTTGCCGTCGTTGACGGCGCCGGGCGATGACATCCCGGGCACGTTGCCGCCCCAGAAGTGGCCGTGCAGCTTGCCGTCCGAGCCGACGTAGAGCACCGGCATCGCGCCGCTCGACGGGTTCGGCGTGCCGGGAGCCGAGTGCCCGGTACTGAACAGCGTCCCCGTCGACGTGGCGGTCGTCTCGAACCACATGCTGATCGACAGCGTGGTCTGCGAGCTGACCAGGTTGTCGGGCAGGCTGACCGCGGCGGCGCTCCCGTTGAAGATGGCGCCACCGGAGGACAGGCTCGCCGCGCCGTACAAGATCCCGGTCTGCCCGGCACCCGATGTGTCCGCCGCGTACGTCGGATTGCCGTAGGAGGCGGTCAGCGGCCACCAGCCGACCGGATGCCCGGCCGTGTCGTTGTGCACGGTCTGCGAGGTCATCCGTCCCAGCGGGTCGTAGCTGGCGTCGGACGAGGTGGTGGCGCCCGACTTGTCGGCGTGCGTCACGCTGAGCACGAAGTCGTCCGGGCTGTAGGCGTACGTGGTGGTCCGGTCGAGCCCCGACGGGTCGAGGGCCGAGGACGTGGTCCGGTCCGCGGCGTCCACGGTGTAGGCCGTCGTGGTCGCGGCGTTGTTGGTGACCCGCTGGACGAGGTTGTTCGCGCTGTCATAGGTGTTGGACTGCTGCACGAACGACTGCGCGGTCCCCGGGTCCTGGCGGGTGATGGACGCGAGCAGGCCGTTGTCGGTGTAGGTGTAGGCGGTCAACCGGCCCATGGAGTCGGTGACGGACGCGAGCCGGCCCGCCGGATCGTAGGCGCGCGACTCCTCGGCCAGGCTCGCGGGCGGCGACGGGTTCGCGGGGTCTGCGGTGTAGCCGGCGAGCGTCGTGCCGAGCAGATGGCCGTTCGGGTCGTAGGTGTAGTCGGTCTCGTTGCCCGCCGGATCGACTTCCTTGATCTTGTTGCCGTAGCTGTCGTAGCCGTACGTGGTGACGGCGCCAGCCGGGTCGGTGGCCGACGCGACCTCGTCGTAGGCGTTGTAGGAGCGGGTGGTGGTGCGCGCGGCGTCACCGCCGGTGAGGTCCGCCACGGTCACCGACGTCAGGTTGCCGTTCACGTCGTAGCTGTTCGTGGTGCGCGCGGTGTGCACCGCGCCGGTGACGTGGTCGGTCACGCCTGAGTCGGTCTGCGTCACCGGCCGGTTCTGGCCGTCATAGGTGTAGGTGGTGGTCAGGCCGCCCGGGTAGCTGTTCGAGACCACGGTCTTGGTGATCACCCGGCCGAGGCCGTCGTAGCTGTACCTGTTGACCTCACCCGATGGGTCGGTGACGTTGGCCGGGTCGCCGTTGTGGTCGTAGGCGATGGTCTCGGTGCCGCCGCCCGGCGATGTCGCCGACGCGAGCAGCCCGGCCGGCGCGTAGCCGCTGTCCGCAGCCGGGGTGGTGCTCGTGGTGTAGGTCTGCTTGGTGGTGCGGCCGTTCGGGAAGCCCGGCACCGGCGGCGTCGTCACCGCGAGCTGGTTGCCCGCGGAGTCGTAGCCGTAGCTGCTGAGGTACGTGTTGTCCGTGGCGCTGGCGGACCGGCCGTCCCGCATGGTCAGCACCAGGTCGTTGCGCGGGTCCGGGGACAGGTTCGTGGACGTGTCGTCGGGATAGTAGGTGTAGTACTCGGTCGAGCACCTGTTCGCCGCCTGGTTCTGGCAGGTGGTCTGCGACACCACGTTGCCGCGCACGTCGTGACCGGTGAGGCTGACGTCGCCGTTCGGGTCGGTCGTCGTGTACAGGTAGCCGGAGGTGTCGTACCCGTAACTGGTCTTGTTGCCCAGGCCGTCGGTCTGCGACAGCGCCCGGTTGCCGTTTCGCGGGTCGTAGGCGTAGGTGAGCGTCTTGCCGCTGGGATCGGTCACCTTGACCGTCTCGACCGGGGCCACACCGGAGGACGACTTGTAGGCCGCCCACTGCGTCGTGACCTGGGCCGAGCTGAGCTGCGAACGGTAGAAGGCGACCTCGCCGATCGAGCCGTTGAAGTAGTTCCACGCGTTGTTGTCCGGGGCGGCGGGCCAGCCGATGTTGCTGAACACCCCGGTACCGGCCATGTCGTACGGGTCGACGTTGTTGATCTGGCCGGACTGCGAGCCGAGTTGCCTGCCGTCGAGGTACAGGTACTGCGTGCTGCCGCTGCCCGCGAGCACCGCGTAGTGCCAGCTGCCGTCGTTGACCTTGCCGGGCGAGGAGATCCCGGTGTGGTTGCCGTCCCAGAAGTGGCCGTAGAGCTTGCCGTCGGATCCGACGTACAGAACGGGCATCGCACCGGTGGACGGGTTCGGCGTGCCGGGCACGGAGTGGCCGGTGCTGAACAGCATGCCGGCCGAACTCGAGGACGTCTTGAACCAGAGCCCCACCGACAGGGTGGTGGTCGAGCTGACCAGGTTGTCCGGCAGGCCGACGGACGAGCTCGTGCCGTTGAAGCCGGCCGCCGTCTCGTCCTGGAACGGCCCGCCCGCGCCGAGCGTCACGGCCGCGTACTGGCCGTACCCGCCGCGGACCTCGTCGTAGGCCTGCGTGGCGGAGCCGGTGTCGCCGAGCCGCCAGTACCCGGCGGGCGCGGCGCCGAGCACGGCGGACCTGAAGACCTGGGAGGAGCCGGTGACGCTGGGCGCGCCGACGCCCCAGGTGCCGCCGTGCTCGTCGGTGACCGACGTGACCCGGTCGGTGGTGGTGTCGTAGCTGACCTGCGCCGTCACGTTGCCCGCGGGCGCGGTCACCTTGCTCAGCAGGCTCGCCGCGCCGTGACCCGCCGCGTAGAGCGCCTGGATGCCGGGCGCGGTGAGGTAGTGGGTGAGGAAGGCGGCGTCGGAGATCTGACCGCTGAAGTAGTTCCAGACGTTGCCCGACGGCGCGGCGGGCCAGCCGTTGCTGTTGAACACCCCGGTGCCGATCATGTCGAGCGGGTCGACGTCGGCGACCTGGCCGGCCAGGGTGCCCACCTGGGTGCCGTCGAGGTAGAGCGCCTGCGTGTTGCCGGCCGACGTGACCACCGCGAAGTGCCAGGCGCCGTCGTTGACCTTGCCGGGCGAGGACATCCCCGGCACGTTGCCGTTCCAGAAGTGGCCGTAGAGCCTGCCGTCGGACCCGACGTACAGCACCGGCATCGCCGCGCCCGACGGGCTGGGCGTGCCCGGCGCGGAATGACCGGTGCTGAACAGCATCCCGGCCGAGGCGGACGTGGTCTTGAACCACAGGCCGACCGTGGCGTTGCTGGACTGGTACACCAGGTCGCTCGGCAGGTTCAGGTAGGACGACGTGCCGTTGAAGGAGGCCGAGGTGGCGGCGGACCCGGGCAGCGGGCCCGGCTGGCCCAGCGTCACGTTGGCGTACGTGCCGTTGTCGCTGCCCTCGTTGGCCGTCACCGAGCTGACCGCGGTCGTGCCCGAGGACTCGCCCATCCGCCAGTACGAATGCGGCCCGGTGTCCAGCATGGCCGTGGGGAAGTGCGAGCCTGCCGTGTAGGAGTAGGTGGTGCACGACGTGGATGAGGTGGGCGGGCAGGCCGAGGTCAGCTCGTCGCCGCCGTAGGAGTAGATCCACGTCAGCGCCGTGTTCCAGTCAGTTCCTGTCACCGGATCGGTGTACACGGTCGCCACGTGCGGATAGGCGGCACCCGAGGGCGTGGACCAGGTGAAGTGCAGCGCCCGCCCGGAGACGCCCGACGTCGCGGTCGTCAGCTGCCCGCCGCTGTAGGTGAACGTCTCGGTCCGGTGCAGGTAGTCGGCGATCGACGAGATCGCGAACACGGTGGGCGCCTGTGTGACCTGGCCGAACGTGTAGACCGTGTCGTTCTTGTCGGTGAGCGTGTATCCGGTGTGGTTGGGCAGCGCGGTCAGCGTGGCGAACCGGCCCTGCGGCGGCGCGAAGGTGCCGTTGCTGTTCTTACCGAACCCGACCTCCTGCCCGCCTGGGTAGGTGATGACAACGCTGGTGACGTTCCCGCCGGAGTCGTCGACCTCGGTGGCCTTCATGTCGTAGACCGACGACCAGCCCGCGCCGAACGCCCCTGACGTCCGCGGGTCCAGGCTGTTGTAGTCGCGCTGCACCGCCAGCGACGGCCCGGCGGTCTGCACGTCGGCGTCAGTGGCCGAGGTGGTGTAGTTGCCGATGCTCTGGTCGAAACCGCGCCCGCTCGCGTTCTGCGCCAGCGACGACGTGATGAGCGGCTGCGGCACCACCGTGCTCAGGTTGTTCGCCGTGACCGAGGTGCTGTAGTCGTAGCCGTCGTAGGCCTGGACCGACCAGTAGTAGGTCTGCGACCACGACAGCTTCCCCGCGGGGACCACCCAGTCACCGGAGGAGATGTTGCCCGAGCTCACGACCGTGGAACCGGTGGCCGTGTACACCGTGAAGTTGTACTTCATCGGACTTGGCCAGTTGTCCGGGTCGTGACCGGTGGCGATCAGTTCCGGGGTGAGCGTGGGCGAGTTGTAGTTGTCCGGCGGGTACTGCGAGTCGATCTG
>WNFJ01195534.1_pt1 | contig 10727 bp, 10 predicted proteins | sample 5400461 | NCBI WGS metagenome assembly WNFJ01 (sample SAMN13153349, study PRJNA577476) | soil metagenome | isolation source: 115 cm saprolite on Douglas fir-dominated hillslope | place: USA:California | collected 2013-09-17
GGCTGCCGGACGGAACGGTCCTGATTGCCTCCTACCACCCGAGCCGCCAGAACACCAACACCGGCCGGCTCACCCGGGCGATGTGGCACGCGGTATTCAAGCGGGCGCGGGCGGTGCTGGAGGAGGGTCCCCCCCGCGAACCGAAGCGGGTTACGACGTCACGATCGAGTAGTCCACCGGCAAGCTCACGTACGACCGCACGGCTCGGCCGTGGAGCCGGGCCGGCCGGAACAGTGCCTTGAGGACCCAGCGACGGGTCGGTTCATCGAACGCCGGGTCCGGACTCTTCATGATCGTGATCGAGCTCGGCTCGACGCGTCCGGTGGTGTCGACGATGGCGCGGAGCAGGACGCGGCCCTGCACGCCCGAGAGCAGGCTCGGCCGCTCCTCGACGATGGTTTCCGCGTACACCTCGCTCCCGTTCGGAACGATGCCGTTGGCTCGCCCGCCCTCGACTCCGGCTCCCGAATAGTCCTTGGGATCGAAGTGCTCTTGGAGATCCACCGGGGGAATGGCGGTGGGAATCGTGGGCACGACGAGGGTCTGGAACCCCAGCAGCGGCGCGTCGAGCGGCAGCGGCTGCTGCTCCGGCGGCTTCTGCAGCTGCGCCTCGAGCAGCACCGCCGTGGTGTCCATCTTCACCTGGGTGTCGCTCCGGCCGGCATGCACCGTGGCGGCCACCACCGCGACGATGACCGCGGTGTGAGCGGCCATCGACGTCACGCCGACGCCGAGGAAAGGTCGCTTTCGCAGCTGACGCTGGGACTCGAATAACGTGAGCAGCATGTCCGCCCTCCGATGCGCTTGGCCCACTGGGTGTGTCGCCGGCACCTACTCGGATGAGGGCTCGCGGTGCGGCTTGCTCAGCCGCGCCGCCGCCTGACGGGGGCCCTCGAGTCGCATCACCTCGGGAATCGGCGCGGCGGCCGGCGCTGCGCCGCGTGCATCGATCGTGATCGCGCCGATCACCCCGCCGTTCCACACGGGATCGGACGCAGCGGCGGTGGCAACGCGACGCCACGGCCGACCACCCCGCTGTGGGCCCACGGACTGAAGCGCTAGTTCGGCGACGGCAGCAGACCCGACGGTGAGCAGAACCCCGAGCAGCAGTGCATACGCGCGCATACGATGCCCCCCACCTCGTAATAGTGCTCCGTCTTGCCATACCGGGCGGAGACTCGTGGGACGGCACCTCGACTCCGGCCTTCGCCCCTTATGACGTTGGCGGGGGGGGAAAGGTTGCAGCGCGCCTGTTAAGGCCTTGTCAGGGCCGCGCTAGCGTCCTGCCCCTGCCCGCTCGCGTCGGCTGGTCTCTCCCGGGGCCCCCGATCGGTCGGGCTATTGTCTGGCACGGGGGCGGCCTCCAGGTTACGCCCTGTGCCCGTGACCGCATCGCAGGCGCCCGAACCCAAGGACACCGCTCGTCTGGAAGCCTTCAGCGACGGCGTCTTCGCCATCGCGATCACGCTCCTCATCCTCGAGATTCGCGTGCCGTCGCTGCCGCCCGGTCCGAGCAACGGGCGACTCTGGAGTGACCTGGTCGCGCTCTGGCCCTCGCTCGTCGCCTTCATCCTGAGTTTCTTCGTGATCCTCGTCATGTGGGTCAACCACCACGAGCTGATCCGCCTGGTGCGGGCGGTCGATTACCCGCTGCTCTTCGCCAACGGGTTCCTGTTGCTGCTGGTTACGTTCGTGCCGTTTCCCACCGCCGTGCTCGCGCGGTACCTCGGCACGTCCGCCGCCAACGCGGCGGCGGCGTTCTATTGCGGCACCTTTCTCGTCGGCAGCCTCGCCTGGGGCGTCCTCAATGCGACCATCGCTCGGTCGCGGCGCCTGGTACGGTCCGACGTGCCGGATGCCCTGCTCGAGCGGGTGCGGCGGGCCTACCGCTTCGGGCCGCTCGTGTACGCCGCCTCGGTGGTCGTGGCCCTCCGGAGCGCGGCCGCCGGGCTCGCCCTCTGCACGTCGCTGTGGGTCCTCTGGGTACGGTTGCGCTACCGTCCGGGACAACGACCGCTGACGTGAGCTGTGCGGCCGTGGGGAGCCCGTGCCGCGCGGCCTCCGGGGCGCCGTCCTGTCGCCTTCGGTTCGGCCAGCCGGCGGGGTCAGTCGCACCGTCCCGGACACTCTAGGGTGAGCGGAGGGTGACATGAATCGCTTGCACCTCGTCGGCAGCGGTCTCTCGCTGCTCTGCCTCGCGGTCGCGCCGCCAGGGCGGGGCCAAGCACCCGCGCCACAGCGGCCCGTGCCTCGGGTCGCGGCCCCGCTCGAGGCCCAGCCGCGCCGGTTCCCGTTCCCGCCGCGGCCCAACGAGGGACCAGTTCGAGGCCGTCGCGGCGACGAACGCCTACTTGGCCACCGTCCCGCCGGACAAGCGCGCGCGGTCCGACGCCTACTTCGAGGGGGGCTACTGGCTACTGCTGTGGAATTTCCTGGTCGCGGCCGCGCTGTACCTGCTGCTGCTCGCGACCGGTGCGTCGGCCCGGATGCGCGACCTGACGGAGCGGCTCATGCGGTTCCGATCGCTGCAGACGGGTCTCTATTGGGCCCAGTTTCTGGTCGTCACGTCCGTGCTCGCGTTTCCGCTGACCGCCTACGAGGGCTTCCTGCGGGAGCATCAGTACGGCCTCTCCACACAGAGTTTCGGCCCCTGGCTGGGCGACCAGCTGAAGGAGTTGTTGCTGACCATCGTGCTCGGCGGCCTGTTCGTGATTGCGGTGTACGGCGTCGCGCGCCGCGCGCCGCGCAGCTGGTGGATCTGGGGCAGCGTTGTGACCATCGCCTTCCTGGTGTTCGGGGCCGTGATCTACCCGGTGTACATCGCGCCGGTCTTCAACACGTTTACGAAGCTTGACCGACCCGCGCGTCAAGGACCCGATCTTGAGCCTGGCACGCGCCAACGGTATTCCGGCACGCGACGTCTACGTGGTCAACGCCTCGCGCCAGACGACGCGCGTCAGCGCTAACGTCAGCGGGTTTCTCGGCACGGAGCGCATCACCCTGGGGGATCGACGACGTCGCGGCCCTGCCGCTCTTCGCCCTCCTGATCGCCGCCTACCTCTTCCTGCTCACGCCGATCACCAACACCTACTTACGGACCCAGGAGTACGAGGCCGACATCTTCGGCCTGAACGCCGCCCGCCGGCCCGACGGCGAAGCGCTGGTAGACCTGAAGCTGGGTGACTACCGCAAGCTCGATCCCGGTCCCCTGGAAGAGGCCGTCTTCTTCGATCACCCGAGCGGGCGGACCCGCATTTACGCCGCGATGCGCTGGAAAGCGGACCACCTGAATGACCGGCCCGAGTGACGGGCGGGCCCGCCGACACCGTGAGGGCCTCCTCGCAGCGGCATCGCGGACGCAGCAGCAGCGCGCGTATCCTCGCTACTCATCCTCGCCCGGCACCGCGACGAACGACCGGTCTAGGTTGCTGATGGCGGGGCAGCCGAGCAGCTTCAGCGTTCGCTCGGCGTCGCTCCGCAGAATCTCCAAGGCGCGGGCGACGCCCGCGCCGCCGGCAGCCGCGAGACCGTAGGCATAGGCGCGCCCCACTAGCACGGCCCGGGCCCCGAGACAGAGTGCCTTGATGATGTCGCCGCCGCGACGGATGCCGCCGTCCATCAGCACCTCGGCCCGGCCGGCTACGGCCGCGACTACCTCCGGGAGCGCCCGCAGCGAGGCCGGAACTCCGTCGAGCTGACGCCCGCCGTGGTTCGAGACGACCACCGCCGCGGCGCCAGCATCGACGGCGCGCCGCGCGTCCTCACCGGTCAGGACGCCCTTGATGACGATGGGGCCGCGCCACAACTCGCCCAGCCACCGCACGTCGTCCCAAGTGACGGCGGCGTCCGCGAGCGCCGACGTGACGTCCATGAGCGGCAGCGCGCCCCGGCCCGGGACCACGACGTTCGGGAGCTGGAGCACGCTGCCGCCGCGCAGAAACGCCAGAAGCCAGCGGGGGTGGGAGAGGAACTGCGGCAGAAACGGCAGCTTGGCCCCGAGGTCGTCGCCCAACAGTTGCGCCATGCCGTTGCGGTGATCGCGCTCGCGCATCCCCGCCACCGCCGTATCGATCGTGATGACGAGGGCCGAGAATCCTGCCGCGCGCGCCCGCTCGATCGCGGCGGTGGCGGCGGCGCGGCCGCCGATGACATAGAGCTGATACCACAGCGGCCCCGTAGAGGCCGCCTTCACGGCCTCGAGGGGATACCCCGAGACGGTGGAGAGGATGTAGCCGAGACCGGCGGCGCCGGCCGCCCGGGCCGCCGCTGGCTCGCCGTCGGGATGCATGAGGCGGCTGTAGCCCACCGGGGCCAGCAAGACCGGGAACGAGAGCGCGGCGCCCAACACCGTGGTCCCGAGATCGCACACGGGCAGCGCCACGGCATGACGGGGCCGAAACGTGACCGCCTCGAACGCGCGGCGGTTCTCCCGCAGCGTGAGCTCGTCTTCCGCTCCGCCGTCCAGGTAGTCGAACACCACGCGCGGCAGGCGCCGCTGCGCCAGCCGCCGCAGGTCGTCAACGTTCAGCACACGGGGGGATGCGACCGCCCGTGCCGAGGCGCTCACGCGGCCGAACGGGGCGGCTGCGAGCGGACGGCGGTAGTCACCTCGTACCAGGCGTGCAGGTGCGGCGGGCGCATGGGCCCACTCCGTCTTGGGACGTCTTCAAATATGATCGGCTGCGGCCACTGTGGGGCGGGAGGCGGACGCGACTCGGGCGGCCAGGGGCCGGAGCGCAGCGTCAGGCCCTGGGGACGATGCGACGCCGTCGCGGTGGGCGCGTCCCGACCCGCGAGCGGTTATGGAGCGTGAGACTAGGGGGAGCCGGGTGGCGGTTGCCGGGTGAACACAGCGCGCCACGCTCGATCTTGCGAGGCCAAGGTGAAATGGGTGTCGTCGAGCAGATTCAGGGCCAGCCCTGGGCCCGCGTGCCGCGCCGCGCCCGAATCGGGCGACAGCGCCACCGCCCGGAATGTGATCAGCGGCTCCGCGTCGTCCAACACACCCGACATCACTTCCGGGGCGGGGCCGGCGCTGTACACGGAGGCGCTGAAGAATCGCCCGCTTGCGGGGTCGAACCCGATGACGCCGCGTCCGGCGAGCGGAGAGTGATCGAGATCCTCTGTCCACTCGAGGCGCAGGTCGTCATACAGCGGCTTCAAGACCCGCGTCCCCGACGCGTCCGGTGCGCCGGCGAAGTTGCCGGCGAACCAGAGCTCGAAGCGCCAGGTCCCGACCAAGCGGTGCAGCACGCCGCGGGCGGGCTCGAGGCGAGACCGCTCCGGAGCCGCCGCCGTCGCCGGGGCGACCGGTTGGTACAGTCGCGCACCGCCCTGCGCGGGCAGCCCGGGCGCCAGAACGGCAGCGGCCGCGAAGACGCCGACCGTGATCTCCCCACTTCGCCTCGGAACGCGGACGCCCATGAAAGAACCCTCCCGGGAGCCGTGGGACGTGCATGCCCCATGCCAGCGGCTGGCGATGCTTCGCGCGCCTCGGTCTGGAGCTAAGGAACGGGCTCCCGAGTCCGCTGCGGCCCGTAACCCTAGGGGCGGCAGGTGGATCGAAAAGCCGCCCGGCAGCGTGTGCCGCGTCACGACTCAGGACGCGCGGGCCGCGTCTCGCGGCCATCTCTTGCAAGCTGCACCCCCCGGCCTCCGAAGCCGGATGGGACAGCGCCCGGTCCTAGCGACGTGAGCCGGTCTTCGCCGGACGGATGCTCTCAATCGTCGCCCGGCACTGCGCGGCCGTGTGCGTCGGATCGTAATCCGGAATCTGGGCTGCGAGGTCGGGAAAGAAGCACCGCAGCATGTACCAACCACGCTGCCGCTGCGCCCCCCAGTCCGAAGTGAGCAGGGTCGACACCACCGGCAACTCGCCCCGGACATCTTCGCCGCGCCGCTGCAGCTCTTTCATCACCTCGTGGTACAACGACCACATGACACCATCTCGCAACCGCGCTCGCAACTGGCGCGTCGTTTCCCTCCTCAGCGTGACGTGCAGTACCAACCTGGCGATGAGGTAGGGCACCCGCCCACCAAGCCAGCCCAGTGGGCCCCGAGCAGCGCGCCGCCGAGCCCGCCAACCCAGCCCAACGCGGTGCCCCCGATCATCCAGCCGATGGCCGCACCGAACAACGCACCGGCGAGTTCCACCATATGGAAGAGTGTGAACACGTCACTGCCCAGTTGGCGAGTCGCCTAGAGCAGCGACTGCGGGCGCCGCGGGGCGTGCCGTAAGGCCGAGCACCGCGGGAACCAGGGCGAGTCCTATTACCACGAGCCCCGCGCTTCGGTAACTCACCGTGCCCGCGCCGAGTAGCGGAATCGCGAACAGCACCGCGTCCACCACGTAGTGCGCGACGACGCAGGTCAGCAGCCCGTAGCGCAGAAAGGCGAGCCCGAAGGCGACACCTCCGAGGGTGAGCTCGATACCTCGCAGGTAAACGGGGAAGACCACATAGGTCGAGTGCCCGAACGCCCACACGAGCGCTGGAAGCACGAGCGCGAGCGTGGTGGACTTGAAGTAGCGCTGCACGAGGCAGATGCCAAACAGGCGATACGTCCCCTCCTCGGTGATCGCCGCGACGAGCGCGATCGTGAGTGGAGCAAGCCACGGGACCGTGCTGTTGAAGATCTCGGAATAGGGCCCCTCCGCCGGGAGCCAGGCGCCGAACCATCGCTCCGCTATCAGGTAGAACGCGGCGAGAAAGCCGAGGAACGAGAACCCCAGTCCATACCCGTTGAGGCTGGCGCACGCCACCGCGGGCGCCCGCAGCCGGCCGAGCGCCGCATCCATGAAGCCCTCGAGGCTGCGCGGGAAGGTCTCGCGCGCGAGCGATTCCCCCGCGGTGAAGGTGAACACGACCCAGCAGCCATAGACGACCGTGACGAACAGCAGTCCGAGGACGAGACTGGCCAGGTACACGCCCCACTGGAGCGCGGTGGGGTAGCCGAACTTGAAGCGCGGATACGTCGCGAGCCCCTGGGCGATGAACAGCACGGCGATAAGCCCCGCCAGCCGCAGCGCTGGCGCCCACCGCACGTCACCGCGCCGATAGCGCGAGATCGTGAGCCCGAGGGCGATCAACACGAGGAGGAACGTCGCGCCGACGCTCGCGAGCGCGATCACCTGGCCGAGTGCCAACGTCTTGGTGAGTTGGCGCTCGAACGCCTCGGGTACCTTCAGGAACCGCCGGTAGCCGCCGACGTGATCGCCCTGCACATCGACTGCGAGCCGCGGGGCGCCCGTGCCCGCTTCCGACCCCGACCCACGCCAGGCGATCGTCGCGCCTTTCCGCTCCCAGGTGAAATGATGATCGGTGCGCTGGTCCCGTTTCTCGCTCGAGGCCTCCACCCGCTCGAAGTCGGCGAGGTTCCAGCCGCGCTCCCGCAGGAACAGCTCGGCCACCGCGAGCGCCGAGTCCGGCGTGAGCGTCGCCCCCGGCGCTCCCTCCTCAACGAGATGCGCGAACCCCGCCACGGCGCCGTCCACCGCCACCCGGACTTGCCACTCCTCCTTCTGCAACGGCTTGAACCAGCGGAGCTGCCACGACCAAATCGGCACAAACTCCCGGGCCCAGCGGCTCGCCTCGGCGAGCCCTAGCGTGCGTTGCAGAAACACCAGGTGGACGGTGTTCCCGGTGAACTGGACCGCCTGCTTGAGTTCGCCGAGCGGCGCGCCTTGGGTGGTGAGGAAATGCAGCGCCGTATCCACGGCGGCCGCGCGAGTCACGCGCAGCGGCACGTCCGCTTGGGGGTTGGCGCTGCGGTAGAAACGAACGAACGCGACGAGGCCGACGAGCCCCGCCACGAGGAGGGGGGGACTTACCCTCCGACTCAGCTCTGGCACACCGCGAATCCCTCCGGCTGAGCAGTGGTGAGCCGTCGGCGGCAGGGGACCCGAAGCGCGTTCACACGACGCCCGCGTCGGTCAGCGGAGGGCGCAGGATTCGAACCTGCACGGGGTTGCCCCCAGCGGTTTTCAAGACCGCCGCCTTACCAGTTAGGTCTAGCCCTCCCGAACGAGGGCTAACCTAGCGGGCCCGCGGCATGACGGTCAACGCTCCGCCGGCGCCACGAAGCCGTAGCTCGTGTTCTTGAAGACCGAATCGGCGAGGACCAACGCCCGCGTGGCGAGCTGGGGCTGCTTGGCCTTGAGCGCTTGCGCCAACGCTTGGTACACGATGCCGTAGGTCGCGAGGATCCCCTCCGATGGACGGTCCACCCAGCCACGCGGCCGGTGCCGCGCGGCGGCGGCCCAATGATACACGTCGAACGCCAGCGCCGCGGTGCGCGGCACGTTCACGAAGCCGAGTGCCGACAACACCTGGATGCTGTCCGAGGGAGCGAGGGGCTCTCGGTGCAGCTTGCGCGCGAAGCCCTGACCCTCGAGATAGCCGGTGAGACCGAACTGGTCGGCGTAGACGCCCACCGTGCGCGAGAAATAGATCGGGCGCCGCCCCATCTGGTTCTCGATCGCCTTCAGCACCACCACGTCGGCGCGTTCCAGATACTGGCGCCCGAGCTGCTGCGGATCGAGCGTCACCGGAACGCCCCCGAGGTTCACGGTGTTCTTCTTCTCCAGCCAGTACACCGGCAGCAAGGCGTCGAGCTCCTGATCGGTGAGGTTCAGCACCCGGCCCGTCGGTTTGGGCCACGCGTGCCCGCGGTAGATCGCGGGCGCATGCGTGGAATCGAAATCCGCCAGCGGGCGGCGTTGCAGTTGTCGCAGGTACCAATCGGTGTTCGCGAGCGACAGGTTAACGACCGTCACGTCTTGGCGTATGTGCTCGACTTCCTGCGCGTACCACAGCGGGAACGTGTCGTTGTCTCCCGCGGTGNNGAGAATGTCGTAGGCGAAATCCCGCGCTAGCGTTTCGCCCTTACGCGACGCCGTGAGGTGGTTGCCCAGGAGGGGCACCAAGGCGATCGCGAGGACCGGCGTCGCGAGCAGCCAGCGCCGCGCGGGGTCGGGCTCACGCGGCTCGAGCCAGTCGGCGATCCACTCCATCACGGTGGCCAACCCCATGCCGACCCACACCCCCCACAGCGCGAACGACCCGATGAAGAAGTAATCGCGCTCGCGCACCTCCCGCGCCAGCTGTGTCTGGTCGGGATACTGGGAGTAGCCGTACTTGAAGTTGAGATAGAAAATCAGGAGGAGCGTGAGCGTGCTGACGAGCATCACCATGGCGAACGCGGTGCGGAAGTCGGCCTTGAGGTGCCGGTACGCCCCCACCACGCCCAAGAACCCGAACACCACCGCGAGCGCGGCGCGCACGTTGTCGGGGAAATCCCGACCCCACTGCCATCCGAAATACTGCACCCACAGCCCGAGCTGCGCCACGAAGGACGCTTGGCGCTGGGTAATGGGCGGCTTGCCGTACTGCTGGCGCGTGAGCACCTCCCACAGTGCCCGGGCCGTCGTCGGCTCGCCCTCGTTGATCGCGGGGAAGTGAGCGGCGCGAATCGGGAGGAAGAGGAAGACCGAGATGCCCACGACCGCCACGGCGAGCACGGCCAGCGCGAAATCCCAGTTGCGGGCCGCGAGCACGGCGTAACCCAGCGCCGCCGCGAAGAGGAGCGCGGCGAAGATCAGGGGCTCGACACGCTCGAGTCCCAACGCCGCGATCATCGCGTACACCGCGCAGAACACGAACCACTGCGACCACTCGACCCGTCGGGCCTCGAGATCGGCGGGGCGCTGCGTCTTGAGCGGCGGGAAGAGGAGCACTGCCACGACGGGGCCGACGAGCACGCCCATCATGTGATTCGTCGCCGTGAGGGCGAGGAGGTACACGATCAGTAACAGGTGGTGATCGTGCCCCTCGCCCGGCGGCTGGTCGTCCCACCGCACGATCAGCCAGAGCACCAGCGCGATCGAGAGTAGGGACAGCGTATAGACCTTCTCGTTCACCACCGACTGGTTCCACACGGTGAACGCCGTGGCCGCGACGAGCGCTCCGGCGCCGGCGGCAAGCCGCCGCGGCAGCCGCGCGGGGACCCAGCCGCGCATCCAGCGCTCCCCGATCAGGAACCAGCAGCCCGCGGCGATCGCGCTCGTCGTCGCGGCGAGCAGGTTGATGCGCTCCGCGTACCCACCGGCGAGTGGCAGCAGGCCCCACGAGTGCGCGATGATCGTGAAGAGCGGGTTCCCCGGCGGGTGCGGGATCCCCAGCACGTACGCCGCGGCGATGTACTCCGAAGTGTCCCAGAACTGCGTCGTGGGTGCGAGCGTCGCGACGTAGGTGATCAGGGCACCCACCGCGACGAGAGCGGCGAGGACATAAGGCGGCCGCTCGCCGTCGACGGGCGACATCGGTTGGTTGGTCATGCTCGCTCGATTCGCGTCAGTTGTCGGTGGCGCGGCGCGCCGGGACCCAGTGTCGGGGGTGGCGATGGTTCATACTGGTCCGCAGTCAGTGACGGAACTGTCGCACACCGGTGAACACCATCGCCAGATCGGCCTGATCGGCCGCCGCCACGACCTCGCCGTCCTTCACCGAGCCGCCCGGCTGGATGATCGCGCGGACGCCGGCCTGGGCAGCCTCCTCGACGCCGTCGGCAAACGGAAAGAACGCGTCGGAAGCTAACACCGCGCCGGCCGGGTCGTGGCCCTGTTGGCGGGCCTTATGGACGGCGAGGAACGAAGCGTCGACGCGCGACATCTGCCCCGCACCGATGCCGATCGTCGCCTCGTCCCGCACGAGCACGATGGCGTTCGATTT
>WNFJ01493244.1_pt1 | contig 10727 bp, 12 predicted proteins | sample 5400461 | NCBI WGS metagenome assembly WNFJ01 (sample SAMN13153349, study PRJNA577476) | soil metagenome | isolation source: 115 cm saprolite on Douglas fir-dominated hillslope | place: USA:California | collected 2013-09-17
CGCTATGGAATCATTGATCATATTGTGGGAACAGTCCTGGTGACGATCCCGTTTGCGACGGGATTCTGGTCACGCTGTCTATCCTTGCATATCTCTGACCACTTGCCTCTCTTCCCTGCATCTCATCCTCATTGTATAGCAGAACAGGCTGGGTGGGGTGGAGGTTATGTCGTACTACTGATTCTTGCCGTGGCCATGGCATGTATGGCACTCTGGTATCTACGTCGTATCTCACAATGGACCATTGATGATCGCAGTGACGCAATACAACAAAGTGCTCGTCTCTTTCTCCTGATTGGTGCTGTCCTCACGCTTGTGTCCTACATACGCGGCGGGGCTCTAGTGCTTGATGCTATGAGCGGATCTCGCTATCTTATATGTACATGGGTATCGCTACCAGCTATCATATGGCCCTTATGGGCTGGAGCTGACTTTGCAAAGAAGAGGTGGCTGGTCAGGGTTTTCCTGGTCCTAAGAGTCACTTCTGCTCTGCTTCTCGTAGCTCTCCTGACGTATGGAACATTTGGTGTGTTCAGTCAGATCCCACAGGCACAGGCCGAGAACTCGCGCATAGAGGAACTGGCTACCTATCTCCAGAAGTCTGGAATCACCCGGTTTTATTCTGAGTATTGGACATGCAATAGGCTCATCTTTCTTTCACGGGAAAAGCTGATCTGTGGCAATACATGGATTGCGGGTCACGAGGTCATCCATACTTCTGACCGTTATAAAGCATACCTGGCGATCGTCGAGGCTTCTAGCAATCCAGCATTCGTATACCCTGCGGGTGATGGTCGAGTTCAGGCGCTGGAGCAGAAACTAAGAATGGAGAAGATTTCCTATAGTCACAAACAGATTGCTGGATATGTGGTGTGTAGGCCGTCGAGGTCCGTTACGGTGACGTGAGGGAAAAGGTCTCGCGATTTCAGGATGGAGAGCTTGACACGTCTCAAAATCGCTGCTATTATGCATCGGACAAGCGCAATTTTGCTCTGCCCAAAAAGGCAGCTCATGCCCCCTCAAGAATCGCAAGAGTATTTTTTGTGGGCTACTCCCCTACGCTTTGTGATAGAGTGAGTAGCTGCTCAGGTCGCCTCGTTTTGTGTGAGGTGTTGGTTTGACATGCCAAACCAACACCTCGCACAAAACGGTTTGCGAACGGCCAGAGGCCGTGAGGATGCCATAGAAGAGAGCACCTGAGTAGTTACGAATATATAAGGAACTGTGCTGATGGCCCTCCACCAATGCCATCCACGTATCCTCCCTCAGATGTGCGTGGGGACGAACTAAGGAGAGAATTTAAAGAACATGTTTGCAGTAATCAAAAGTGGTGGACGACAATTCAAAGTTTCCGTAGGCCAGAAACTTGAAGTAAACAGGCTTCCGGTCGAGGATGGCACACAGATTCGTTTTGATGAAGTGCTGCTCATCTCCGACGCCAATCGCTCATTCATCGGTGCACCTTTTGTGGACAATGCAGAAGTGCTGGCAACCGTTGAAAAGCAGGCGCGTGGCGAAAAATTGATCGTCTTCAAGTACAAGTCCAAAAAGCGTTATCGCCATCGTCGCGGTCATCGCCAGGAACTGACCGTGCTAACCATCGATGACATTGTTGCAGAGGGTAAGAGCCTAATAACTGGAGAGGCTCCTAAGGCCAAAGAGGTTCCTGCTGCACCTGTTATAGAAACGGAAGTAGTAGAAGAGGAACAGACTGAAAGCAGCACGGAGGAATAAATCATGGCACATAAAAAAGGTATGGGTAGCTCGCGTAACGGTCGCGATAGCCGCCCAAAGATGCTTGGTGTTAAGCGTTTCGATGGTCAGCTAGTGACATCTGGTAGCATTATTGTACGCCAGCGCGGCACCAAGATTCATCCAGGTGCGCATGTTGGTGTAGGTCGTGATCATACGCTCTTCGCTCTGATCGATGGTTATGTCAAGTTTGGACATAGCTCACGCAAGCGCCGATCGGTGAGCATTGTGACTGAGTTCCCCGATCGCCCCTCAGTCATCGAGTTGCTCGCTGCCCAGGAAGCCGCTTTGGCTAAGGCATAAAGAATCCTGGCATGCGTCAAATCAACTTGACAGTTTTGTGCTTGTACAAGGTCAACACTGTCAGGCAGAATCGCCCCCCTTTTGACGCTTGCCTTATTTCGGAAGAGAAAAAAGGACATTCGGCTGCCAAGTAGTTGCAAATAAACAAGCATGGTACTCTTGTGGGTGCCATGCTTGTTTCTGGTGAGGGCCAGAACGGATCTACCGATTTATGGCTGTGTTACAGTGAACGGCCCAGAAAGCCCCCGTCATTCATGCGGGGGATGAACCCCCAAAGGGGGCACGGTGGGCCTACCTTTTTCGGAGGCTTGGGCACAGGGGTTATATGTTGGGTCATCCCAAGCCAAATAGGCATCAAGAGCCCGTCGAATAATCTCTGCCACTGGTAAATGTTCCTCCTGACTTCGTGTATCAAGTCGTTTCTTTTGTTGCTCAGTGATGTAAAGTGTGATTCTTTCTTTGGACATTTGTCCCATCCTTTCTTGACATTCAGCACTATCATGATGTATAATAGTAGCATATCAGAAAGGAGAAAGCAATCAGCATGTTGGTCTACGAGTATAAACTTGATGGCAATAAGAAACAATTTGCTGCCATCGAAGAAGCGATACGCGTGGTGCAATTCATCCGTAACAAATGTTTGCGTTTGTGGATGGACGGGACGAACGTTTCTAAAAACGACTTGCAGACCTACTGCGCTGTGCTGGCAAAAGACTATCCCTTTGCCTCCAGGCTCAATTCCCAAGCTCGTCAAGCCTCGGCTGATCGTGCCTATTTTGCCATCTCCCGCTTCTATGAGAATTGCAAGAACAAAAAGCCCGGAAAGAAAAACCAGCCCACTATCGTCCCTGCATACCCCCAATTTCAGCACACCAATCGATCTGTGGAATACAAAAAGACGGGCTGGAAGCTTGATCCTGCGGGCCGTCATATCACCTTCACTGACTTGTGCGGCATTGGCCGTCTTCGTCTGATTGGCAACAAAAAGCAGCATATCGAGACTTTCCCTATCAAGGACATCAAGCGTGTTCGCATTGTGCGCCGTGCCGATGGCTACTACTGCCAGTTCTGTGTCGCTACTTCCCGCAAAGTCGAACACGTTGAAACGGGCTATCAGATTGGTATAGATGTCGGGCTCAAAAGCTTTCTGACCGACTCCGAAGGAAATACCGTCTCCAACCCTCGCCACTACCGCAAAGCTGAGAAGAAGCTGGGGAGGCTCCAGAGACGCCTTTCTCGCAAACAAAAGAAATCTGCCAATCGAAAGAAGGCGAGGAAAGCACTCGCCAAGCAGCATCTGAAAGTCCAAAGGCAGCGCGAAGATTTTGCCCGCAAACAGGCAAACGCGTTGGTCTCGTCTCACGACTTGATTGCCTATGAGAACCTTCAGATTCGCAATATGGTTCGCAACCGCAAGCTGGCAAAGAGCATTCATGATGCTGGTTGGCGGATATTTCTCCATCCCGCTATGGGTTCTTGCATGATATCCCCATCATCGCTGTGCCGCCGCACTACACCAGTCAGAAATGCTGCGAGTGTGGCACCATCGTGCACAAATCGCTCAGCATTCGGACACATATCTGTCATGGCTGTGGCGTGGTTCTGGATCGCGATCATAATGCCGCTCTCAACATTTTGCATAAAGCCCTTTCTCCTGATCAAAACGGTACCGAGGGGCACTCGGGAACCGACGAGCTGGTCTCGTAAAACGCTTCTGGACATGCGGCCCTCTACTGCTGTATCAGCAATGGACAGTGGCAAGGCTCATGGGTGAAGGAAGAACCCCCGCTCTTTTAAGGGCGGGGAGTGTCAGCGCACAAGGTCACTTCCGCAGATGGAACCCATGCCTGACGATGGTTAAAGTTGATTTCATACCAGTCGGTTGTCGTTGCTATATCTTTTTGTACAGCTCCGTCCTGGACTTCGGTAGGGTTAGGCTGTAGGTCGTCAGGGCTAAAGTGCAACGTTGAGACGAATATGGCTTTGTTGTCGGATGCCTGACAGTTGGGTGCACTGCTGCCAGATGCATTGCAGACATAGGCGATCAGGTAGTTGTCGTTGGTAAGGGCGTTGGGATGGCTATAGACCTTGGCACTCATGTGGAGAGAGACAAGTCTTCCCGTTCCCTCTCCTTCTACCCCATCCCCTGGCGGAACGGCCAGCCAGGCCAGTTTTGCATCTGCCAACTCGTTGTTTGGAAACGATGTGCTCTGGAGTTGGTCTGCCTCACCGTACCAAATCTCATACATGGTGTCGTCACTTGCCGAGTCCTTGGCTTTGTCGACGTAATAATAGGTCATGTCTGGCTCGACATTAGCGGTTTCATCCGTGACATCTGCCGTATTGGGTTGTGGGATTAGGCCCGAGTTGGTACTAGGCCCTTGGTATAGAGAGAAGAAATTGAAATTCCTCTCCTTGCTTTCGTGTCCATCCCCTCCCAGAGGTTCAGAGGCAGAGTGCGGGTGTAGCGTAATCATGTGATCTTCGTGTGAAAACTGCGCATGCCGATCATTGCCCCCTCCCATTTTCTCGATCAGATGGAAGTAGTAATCCCATAACCAGTAGGGACCTGGATCGACGTGATTGGGAGTGGTTTTCAGGTAGGCAGCCGGGATAGTGCCATGACTGACGATATGATCATGATCCAGAGGAATATTGTACTTGTCGAGCAAGTAGGCCACCAGTTTCGCTGACCCAAGATACTGGGCAGTATTGTACCATGTATAACCCGTGGCATCGAAGCCGACATGTTCGATACCGACGGATTGATCATTATACAAAAAGTTCGCGGCATGATAGGTAATGTCTTGATCATGGATCAGCTGGTAGATAGTGCCATCACTATCAACAAGGTAGTGGATACCTACCTGACTAGTGGGATCCTGGAAAGTCTTCAGATCATTCTGTAATGTGCCCTCAGTGTCATGAATGACCACAAACTGAACAGGCGTGTCATGTGGGCGATCTGCAGGTGTATAGGTGCAGTTGTTGTCAATGAGAGGAACAAGCTTGCAGTTATAAGCACATTTGCCAGGAAATTGAGGGTCAATCGTGCAACTATAGACGTTGGGATTGAGAATGCAGTCAATTGCTCCGGAATAATCGGTTTTCCCATCGTCGGTACATCCCTGCGGTAAGCTAGGAGTCTTAAAAGATAAGGTAGTAGTCTTAAAAGAGTTGTGATGCGATGCAGCGTCGATATTTGGTGTGACTGCCTGCGGAGCCAGAGTCACAGTTTCACCATCGTCGGCTGTGGCACTAAAGCCTGTGTTTATGATTTTAAAAACTGCATCGGTATACGTGCTTGCCGCTGATTCTGTAGTAGCATTACTGTATTTCTCAACAACAGGGTACCAGTCAGCGAGCGACGATGGCAAGCTGTGGTCGCTGGAGAGTTGGATTGCATCGTCATGCAAGACAGCTGCACCACCACGAATATTGGTTGTCATATCGGACTTGAGCTGGTCGGTACTTACGTTCAAGTCTTTGGCTGCTTGATCCAGCGTGTCAGCGTGTTCGTTGTTAACCAGATGCATGCAACCATAGCCGTTATCACTGCTTGGTTTGCCGTCATGATTGCTCAAACCGCCTTCCATATAACAGATAGCCTTGAGTAGAGAGTCTGGGACCCCGAACTCTTGAGATGCTGCATCAAACGCTTGATCTATAGAAGTGAGAGCATGAGTAGATTGAGCATGTGCTGTGTGCAGACCTACTATCAGCTCTACAATAAACGCACTTAAGACTACAAAAGAGATGACGTTACTACGCTTTGAATATACGCGTTCAAACATAAGAAGATGCATTCCTTTCAATACGACTTTATAGCAAGCCTTCAGCTACCTCTTTCCGCGAGTTCAGCTGAAAAAACTGCAAAGAGAGAGTAGCTCACTGTTAGCTCACATTTTCAAGTATACCTCGTCTAAAAGCATCTTTATAGGTCCAGAAGGCGACAACTTGATATAAAAAGACGACAACTTGAAAGAAAGGTCACCGGGGGAGATCAACAAGAGGATTGCTATGCCCAATTGGTCACCAAAAGATGAAGCATAGGGCCATATCAGCTATAATAGTCAGCATACAACTCGTCTAACAGTCAGCCATTTTTAGGGAATCAGCACTCAGAGAAACAGCGAGGCATTGAATTGAAACGTTCGCATTTGATGCGTGAAATCATAGAAACGCTAGCACTTGCACTTCTGATTTTCTTAGTGATTCGCTTTGTATTACAAAGTTATCATATTGAAGGGACAAGCATGCAGCCGGGGCTCAAGGCAAATGAATTCGTGTTCATCAATAAAGTCGCCTATCTGTTCCGTGCGCCAGAACGAGGTGATGTGATCGTCTTCCACTTTCCCCGCGATACAACGCAAGATTTCATCAAGCGTGTGATCGGGATACCGGGCGATACTATCAAGACAGATAGCATTCACGTCTGGGTCAACGGTACTCAGCTGAAAGAGCCATATATCAGTACGCCTTTGAATCCTTCGGCACGGACCTGGAAAGTTCCCCCCAATGACTACTTTGTTCTGGGAGACAATCGCCCCGACAGTTACGATTCGCGCAACTGGGACTATGTACCCAAGGATTATATTATAGGGAAAGCGATAGTGGTCTTCTGGCCCTTGAACGCTATACACTTCATCCCTGCTAATAAGAATGTGTATAGCCAAATCAAGAACACAGGGGAATAGCGAGCGCGAATTACCGCTGTGCCCCCTTGGGGTGTCACCTTTAGGCGATTGATAGTAACCTGGGCCCCATTCGCTAGATCGCGGCGTAACCGATTAGTGACATCTGAAGGTGCACAGTAAATCGCGCCGTGTAAATCGCGCCGTGCCCCCTTTGGGGGTTGATTAGCCTGATTGGGACCTTGAGTAGTTACGAATTACGAAATGAGAGAGAATAGCGCTATGCAAGACTCAGAAAAGGATTATCCTTCACAGCCAATACTATCCCGCCATAGGTATCATTCAACAGATGACGCTAGCTTAGAAGGGGACGATTCCGAGCACGAACCAGCGGAGATCCGCCTGCCATCCAACGGCCTGCTCTATGCTCTTATCGTAGGCGTGTTGGGAGGCTTGATTGCCGCATTCATTCCTGTGGCTATTACCATCATGAACGCTTCACTCTATCACGAGGCATCACGCCTAGGCGATAAAATGTCGACCAGCACAGCATGGACAATCACCGAACTGGGATGCCTGGGTGTCTTTACCGATCTTGTGCTTAGCTTCGTCGTCGGTTATATCGTGGGCTACATCGCGGTGCTACGCAGGCGAGGCTTGCTGGCTGGTGCACTCGTTGGAGCCATTACTTCCCTGGGAGGCTTTATCGCCCATTCCTTGCCTAACTACCCCGACAAGATTGTACCAACAACGCCGCCACCCTCAGGAGCAATCTTTACCGGTATACTAGCCATTCTTCTTGTCTTGTTGATCTACAGTGCTATTGGAGCATTGATAGCTCTCTGGGGTGCATGGACTGCAACACGNACAATCAGGATGAGTGATATGAGAGTGTTGCATCGAGAGCAGCAAGCACATGGAGAATATCCTGGCAAACCTCGACCATTACTTGCGGCAACCACTCCTCTGGGCGAGGATTATCAAGAATGGATTCGTCTGCCTCTTCACTATCTTGCAGATCACGACGGCGGCGAGAACTATGCATCTGTGGATCATCATGCAATCCATGCATACCAAGAGGATGCCAGATAGGAATCTCCACCCGTTGTTGCAACGTAAGCGTCTCCGGTCGGAGGCGGTTTTCCTGCAAGGTCATACTCACCCCTGGCTGTGTTTCAACCGTACGGCTGCTGTGCTCGCTGGCATACAACCGTAGCGCCTGTGTCAGCATGAGCAGGGTCTCCTCAGAGATCATAGCCCCTTTAAGTGCCAGGGAATATGATAAATCGAGCACCAACGGGGGAATAGCATAGGTATATAAGTGTGGACAATCTTCCTCAGACTCATGAAAGAATTCGCAGACACCAGCAGGTCCTTCGAAAGAGAGAGCAGTATCCAATGCTCCCCAGGTAAATGCTAGCGTGCACGAGCTTTGTAATTCTGCTTCTTCACATGTTCCTGTATGACAAGTGCATGCAAATTCGCGTTCGAGGGTGCGGATGTTAAACCAGTACTCGGGGTGGGTAACCAGACCGAGGTTATGCGCCGCCTTCAGAAAATTTTCAGTCGTGTCTTCATATGTTAACAATTGAAAGCTGCCTTTCAAAACATGCGAACATGCCTTGAGTTCTAGTAAGAAGAGAGTACATGGAGTTCTGATTATACACAGCTCTTTTCCAAAATATTATATCCAGTTCTCTTTCAAAACGCAAACGCTTGTACTTGAACGTCAGAGCCTTCCTCTGTAAACGGAGTAGCATCCACTTTCTCATATTGCCCTCAAATTTGTTGGCTATTTGCCCTGGCAAAGAACTCTTCTCTTCGTTATAATTTCCAAGAAAGGAACTTCTCTCACCAGTTACAGTGAAGAGAAAAGCGAGTCTTAGTCATGAAAGATTAAGCTACATTTTACCATGCAAGTGAAGAAAGGAACTCTATGACAGAATATAAAATGCAAAACCCATTTCTCGTTGGGAAACACCTCTATTTGCGTCTGTTAGAGCCTAATCAGGACTCTCACAAGCTTTCTGAGTGGTACAATAATCCAGACTTACGTCGCTATCTCAATCCTCATCCACTTAATTCTGCTCGTTATAAAGACTTCCTAGACGAGCTGTATAAGAAGTTCGAGCTTATTGCCCTTGGAATTGCATTGAAAAGCAATAATACACTTATTGGCGTTGTAGGCTTGAAGAACATTAATCATCTCCATCAGACTGCTGAGTTATACACTATTAGAATTGATCCACAAGAGCAAGGCAAAGGCTATGGCACTGAGGCAACACAATTAATACTCCACTATGGTTTTATGGAGCTGAACCTTAACCGTATTCAAAGCTTGGATGTGGAAGAGAATATCTCTGCTTGGAAAGTTGACGAGAAACTGGGCTTTCAGTTCGAAGGTATTAAGCGTGAAGCCCTCTTTCAGGACGGACGGCCTTATAACATGCGCATGTATAGCATGCTACGTAGAGAATATATCGAGTTTTTCTCTACTAGCCCAGTATATGCAGTTATGAGAGATATTCTCCTCTATAAGACTTCAGCATCCTTGAGAATGGCAGTGTCGACGGGTTGAATAAACATTGCCTCCATCTGCCTGCAAGGGGACGTTGACTCCAAACACTGGCCCAATGACCTTGCAGTTGTGGCTGATTCTGGTCGTGACGGGCTTGCAATAACCATTTGGTTCATAGCAAGCCCTCACTAAAAACAGGTGATTCATGACCAACTATTTAGATCATTGGACGAATGGAGAGTATAGTATAGGTCGTTTCACCACGAGGGGTGGAGACAATTACCTCATCACCTTCTTTATGCCCCAATAATGTTCTTCCTACAGGTGACTGGTCTGAGATCAAACCAGCCTTAGGATCTGCCTCAAATGTTTCAACGAGTTTGTAGGTGCGCCGATCGCCAGTTTCAGTCTCTAATTCCACCTGCATGCCAATACCCACAGTGAGAGGCCCAACTTGAGTTGTATACATGTCTGCTGTCATAATTTCCGAGAGTGCCAGCCGCTGGTCTAGTTCTAAAATCTCTCCTTCAAGCTTGGATTGCTCCGCCTTTGCATCTTCATAGGCACTGCTCTCACTGATATCACCAGCTTCCTTCGCTTCATGAATATAATCAGCGACCTCTCGGCGTTTTACGTTGACCAGATAATCCAGTCGCTCTTTCATCTTCGCAAAGCCTTCTGGGGTCAAGCGATATACCTTCCGCTCAGGCTTCGGATCACTCTGTCCACCAATACTCATAACAATATTCCTCCTCCTAGTGAGGCTCTCAACCCCTCATCTTACAGGGGGCTTTTCAGATTATTTGCCTCTGATTAACTAACTATTATCTCTGACAAGTAGGGTTTCTGACGGTCTATCAGGTGCTGCGCCAGCAGTAGTATTGTTGTTTCGGAATAACGAGGTACGCTAGTAGGCGTTTCCAGCTGGTATCAAGGCGATGGTGGCCTCGACTTTTATCCAGGCATATTCCTTTGAAAGTAACAATCTCTGCTATTTTCATGCTTAGTGGTGCCCTCTAGGGGTATAGGGCTTCCTACAAAAAAGGATAAATTCCACTGGCAACAATAGATTACGTATAAACGCATTCCTTTGTTGCAGCCTTTTTTACCCATGGGAGGCGACATACATCTACACCTCGTTGCTGGCAAAAGCAGGTACTCAACACACGTGAGGGAGATTATACGTTGTGATTTACACAACGTCAAGTAATTTGTCCACCTTTTTTTATCGCCTCCCCCACGTAAAACCCCTGGCTTTAGACCTGAGGATAGAAGTGGCGTTCCTTTTGTAGGACTCGGGCACAGGGGCTCTATTTCCATGACAAAGTATTCATTTGTTTGTCCTCTATCATGAACATTTGTATATTGACACATATGCGATACTTCTCCTTGTAGTACATTGACAACGGAATAGTGTTTCAGAGGTTCCAAGCTCAATCGTTCGCTTGGGTAAAAGCACTAGCGTGTTCACCAATGTCCACCACTCTTTCTGCTTTGCCAGTGGATGAAAACCAAGTCCA
>WNFJ01055073.1_pt1 | contig 10724 bp, 9 predicted proteins | sample 5400461 | NCBI WGS metagenome assembly WNFJ01 (sample SAMN13153349, study PRJNA577476) | soil metagenome | isolation source: 115 cm saprolite on Douglas fir-dominated hillslope | place: USA:California | collected 2013-09-17
GCGCCATGCGTCACGACTATTATATGCAGCTGCTTTTGAGCCATCAGAGCCGCCGGAGCTGCCAGCCAAGCAGCCAATGTAAGACAAATCAATGACCTCAGTTTAATCATACGTTCTGTTTCTTTTAGGGGGATACTCTCGTTTCGACCTTTATTGACACCTCCTTGCTAGTTGCTCTCCGTCCTGGGAAACTCAAGAGACTACCAACATCCCGAGGCCGAGCTTCGCACGGCGGCTTCGACAAAAGCCGAGCCCTTCACGCCATCTTCGACCCCTGTGGAAAAGGGACGATCAATTTTGTCACGCGGCCTTGGATTGGTTCATCTAGACGCGTTGCAGAGGTTCGACCTACCGAGTCTTGCCCCTACAATAGACGCGCGCCCTTAGATGTGCAAGCGCTTGCTATTCTTTCAATTGAGAATCCTTGCTCACTCGAACTGCGCGTGTCCCTACAAATGATGTACGCAAATGCATGCTCGCCAATGGAAACGGGGCGCTCAGCCAACGATGGGCTCGTAATCCGAGTGGGACGGGAGTCTCGACGTTCTTGACAATTGCAGAATCGGTCGGGATAGTGATGCAATCGCTTGCATATTTGGGCGTCGCCATCGCTGAGGAGTTTAAAGGGCAGGCTGACCAATCCGAAAAAGCTCAACCGGAGCCACGAAATGAACACAAAAGCTTGCATTCAGAATCCACCGAGCGTGAAACTTTTTATTGCTGGGGATTTCGTTGAGTCAGAGACCACCGAGTGGCGCCAGGTAATCGATCCGGCTACTCAAGAAGTAATGGCGAGGGTACCGTTCGCGACGCGAGCGGAAATTAATGCGGCAATTGAAGCTGCGAAGGCAGCTTTTGCAGCTTGGCGTTACACGCCCGTCTCTAAGCGAGCTCGACTCTTTCTATCGCTACAACAGCTAATCAGAGAGAATCTAAAAGAGTTGGCAGCAATCCTCTCTGCCGACCAGGGAAAGACACTCGCAGATGCCGAAGGTGAAATTCTTCGAGGCTTAGAAGTGGTGGAACACGCGTCAAACATCAGTCTCCTTCAAATGGGGGAGGCATTAACTAACGTTGCGAAAGGAATCGATACTTACTCCCTGCTGGAACCACTCGGAGTTTGTGCGGGAATAACCCCGTTTAATTTCCCCGCGATGATTCCACTCTGGATGTTTCCGATGGCAATCGCGTCCGGGAACACGTTCGTCCTCAAGCCGTCTGAGCAAGACCCGCTGGTAACAATGAAGTTGGCAGAGCTGACTGTTCGAGCAGGTTTTCTACCCGGCGTTCTCAATGTGATTCATGGTGGTGAAAATGCAGTCAACGCTCTATGCGAGCATCCAGACATCAAAGCAGTGTCGTTCGTTGGATCGACATCTGTCGGAACAAAAGTGTATCAACGCTCGGTTCTCACCGGTAAGCGAGCGCAGTGTATGATGGGCGCAAAGAACCATGCGGTCGTGTTACCAGACGCTGCGAAGGAGCAGACCATCAGCAATCTCATCGGAGCAGCCTTTGGTGCAGCAGGGCAGCGCTGCATGGCACTGCCGGTGGTTGTGGTCGTTGGCGAAGCGAGAAGCTGGATCCCGGATATTGTTGAAAAGGCCAAAGATCTTAAGGTAAACGCGGGATGTGAGGCCGGCGCAGACTTTGGCCCTCTAGTGTCAACCGCAGCGAAAGAGCGGGTAATGGCTCTGATCGATCGTGGCGTAGCCGAAGGCGGTAAGGTCGAGCTCGACGGACGGAGTATCGCTGTTCGCGGTTATCCAACCGGCAATTTCATTGGCCCAACGATTTTTTCTGGGGTGAGACCCGGCATGTCTATCTATGATCAAGAGATATTTGGGCCCGTCCTGTGTATTTGCCATGCCGAGACCTTAGATCAGGCGATCGATCTCATTAACGGAAATCCGAACGGAAATGGTACAGCTATCTTTACGCAAAGCGGTGCGGCTGCCCGTAGATTTCAGGAACGAATCGACGTGGGACAAGTCGGAGTAAACGTCCCGATTCCAGTTCCCGTCGCCCAGTTCAGCTTTACCGGCTCAAAAGGTTCAAAATTGGGAGACCTTGGTCCTTATGGCAAGCAGTCTATCCTGTTTTATACCCAGACGAAGACAGTAACAGCTCGTTGGTTCGAAGAGCCAACTGAGCATGGTTCCTCCGTTCTCAGTTTTGCTCAGAGTTAGTCCGCAGCCAAACTTAGCAATGAGGCAGCAGCTTCATGGCGACCTCCTAGCTAGCTCGGCCAGCACCTGCTCAGGTTTCGGACGGACATTGGCGTATATCTCGAGTAAGCTCAGCGAGATCGATCTTCACGGACAGCTTGTTGTTGTCGAAGACAAGCCTCGGGTCCATGGAGCAATCTTAGTTAGGAGTAATAGGCGTACTCGAGGCTGTTCATATTTCTTGAACCCTATAGTCGCGGGGATCAAATATTGCCGACGACTTAAGCAAATCAACGGCTTTGCGAATACCCTCGATGCGCGACTGATTTACGTCTTCGTGTTCGATTGAGATCCAATCATCGTATCCAATCATGCTCAGGCGATAGAAGAAGTCGCTCCACCATTTCGTGTCATGCCCATAACCCAAAGTGCAATGATTCCAAGATCTGCCTCTTGCATCATCCAAGGGCCCGTTCTCGAGCAGACTTGTCGTAGCCAAAATTGGGCTGTTTAGTGCCGTATCTTTTCCGTGAACATGCACAATCGTGGAGTTGAGATAGTCTACCGAAGCTATTGGATCAGCACCCATCCACATCAGATGGCTGGGATCAAGATTTGCACAGACCGCCGGCCCAATTTCTCCGCGCAACCGGACTAACGTTCTTGGATTATATACGAGCTGGTTACCGTGCATTTCAATCGCGAAAGTTTCAACGCCGTAATCTGCGCCAAATACCACAAGTTCTTTCCAGTAAGGGATCAGACGTTCACACCACTGCCATTCCAATGTCCGCCGAGTCTCGGGTGGCCAGGAACTAACAATCCAGTTTGGATACTGTTCATTCGGGCCGGCCCCTGGCAAGCCGGACATCAAGCAGACCTTGCTGAGCCCCAAAAGACCCGATAGCTTAATTGTGTCCCGTACAACTTGATCGTGCTTTGCACCTTCGAGAGGGTGGAGCTGATTCCCGTTGCAGTTGAGGGAAATAACTTCGAGATTCTGTTCTGTGATTTGCGAAACAAACTCGTCGCGTGCCGACTGACTGTTCAACAAGGTCAGCAGATCTACGTGTGGCGACGTTGACCAGTTCCCTGTGTTGAACTCGATGCCGCTGATGCCAAGTCTTTTGGCAACTTCAATCATCTCATCAAAGGGCAGGTGGGCCAGGCTATCAGATACTATTCCGATCTTCATGGTATTCGTTCGTCATCGCTAGGGTGCCCAAATCCGAACTATGCCCTTGGCCGCTGTATCAAAGGGGCTATAGTCACATTGTGCTTGCAAGCCCTTGCAATTTTGAATCATACTTATCGCTTTAAACAGCGGAAAAACAACTGACGAAGATGCACAAAAGAATGCGCTGGGGCCAGATCGGCGGGGGCCGTGGAAGCCAGATTGGAGAAGCGCACCGAATTGCGGCTAGGTTGGACGGTTTTTTTGAGCTCAGCGCCGGCGCGCTAGATGCCGACCCGACCAGCGGGCGAGCGTTTGCGTTAGACCTCGGCATCAGTCAGGACCAAGCCTATGGTGATTGGCGTGACATGCTTTCCAGAGAGTCTAAGCGAGCGCCGGATGATCGGCTTAATCTCGTCACGATAGCTACACCGAATGCGACTCACTTTGAAATCACGAAGGCCTTCCTAGAAGCTGGATTCAATGTTTTGTGCGAGAAGCCTTTGACGATGACCATCGAGGAGGCCGACGAACTCTGCGCGATCGCTGATCGATCGCGCGCGATCTGCGCCGTCAATTTTGGTTATTCCGGTTATCCGATGGCTATCCAAGCACGAGAGATGATCGAACGTGGCGATCTCGGGCACATCCGCGTTGTTGTTGCCGAGTTTGCGCATGGCGCGCACGCCAATGCGGATGATTTAGAAAATCCCCGCATTCGCTGGCGCTACGACCCTGCAGAAGCCGGCGTAAGTTCGGTCGTCGCAGACCTCGGTATCCACGCGCTGCACATGGCGGAGTTCATGACAGGACAGTCGATTGTCCAAATCTCCGCGCAGTTTGATCGCTGCGTTGAGGGGCGGCAACTCGAAGACGATGCCTTGCTAGCATATCGATTTGACCGGGGTGCTGTCGGCCGGCTTTGGACAAGCGCAATCGCTTGTGGACAGCCGCACGGGTTTTCTATGCGTGTTTTTGGGTCCAAGGGGGGAATACGCTGGCACCAAGAGTACCCTAACCAACTTTACTGGAGTCCACTCGGCAGTTCGACGCAGATCCTCGAACGCGGGGACGCGCGACTTTATCCCGCCGCTATCGGTGCGTCGCGAATTACAATTGGGCACGCTGAGGGCATGTTCGGGGCCTTTGCAAACATATACCGTGCTATTTACACCACGCTGAACTCAGGTGAAATGACTCGCAATTTCACAGAGACTCCTACATACCCTGATGTCAGGCGCGGTGCCGCGATGGTGCGTGCAGTTCATGCTTCGGCCAAGTCTGCAACTATGAACGGTAGATGGATCGATTTGCGAGACATGAAGCCATTGGTTTGATGATGAGATTCGAGCTGACCGGTTGAAAAAAATCGTGCTATCAAATGGCGGCTCACGCGAGCTTATGCTCGAACAGAGCGCTTATCATTCGGGACTAACAACGGCATGGAAAAGAAAACGCGAACCAGGACGACTCTCGAAGATGTTGCCCAACGAGCAAAGGTTTCGACGTCCGCTGTTTCGCGTACGTTTACGCCAGGCGCTTCGGTTTCTAAGAAGACCCGACAGAGAGTTTTAAAAGCGGCCAATGAGCTGGGATTTCGTCCTAACATACTCGCCAGAAGTTTGATGACGCGCCGTTCGGAGTTGATTGCACTTGTCTCGAATGCATTCAGAAATCCTTACGTAATGGAAATAATCGATAAATTTACGATCGAACTCCAAAATAGAAGACTGAGGCCGCTGGTTTTTAATTTAGGAACTGAATTTGATTCTTTCGAAGTGATTTCGCTCATGTCACAATATCAGGTTGATGGCGTCGTCATTGCGTCGTCAACACTGCCCTATAATTTCGCCAAGAGCGTTGCGGATTTCGGAATGCCCACCGTTATCGCTTTCGGAGGCGGGATGTCTCATAATGCTGTTAGTGCCGCATTCGTTGACAACGTTGAGGGAGGCAGGATTGCGGCTCGCGCGCTCGTGCAGGGCGGCTACCGCAGCATCGGATTCCTAGGCGGACCGAAACACGCAACGACGACGCAAGACCGTTTGTCCGGCTTTGAAAGCCAGCTCGCAAGCGATCGCGTCTCACCTGTGCAGGTGGCGTTTGCCGCAGAATATTCGCATCCGGCAGGAATGGACACGGCGTTGACCATGTTTAGAGCGCATTCTGAACTAGACGCACTGTTCTGTGCCGATGATCTCTTGGCGGCTGGCGCCTTCGACGCCGTTCGATATAAGTTGAAGCGTGTAATACCGGAGGTGGGCATTATTGGCTTCAATGACATCCAAATGGCTGGTTGGCCAAACTATAACCTGACAACTATTCGTTCCCATGTGGAGCAAGTGATCGCGCATGCGATCGATATGCTACAGGTTCAAATCGAGCATGGTCCGCGACCAATCGAAAAACGCATAGTTAGCTGTGAGTTGGTCGTTCGTGGAACACTGAGATCGACAAGCTCGGGAGGTTGAGCTGGTAAACGAACGTGGATTTCTGCCTGGTACGCTCCTTACGCCTTTGCTGAGCGAGTTGCGGATGACTGTGGTAAAGAAATCGCTGCGCTCATCATGGCAACGAGAGTGGGAGTTTCCCAAACCCTTCCGGACAAGACAGCCCTAAGGCGTAGAGACTGACGGATGCTGCGACGCAAAGCTCGAGCGCGGGCGAAATGGTCGAGATCCGCGCTCCCTGAGAATTTGTGCAGCTGCATAAAGCGGATCATCCGAAATTTTCGGTCATTCTCAATCTGCTCTGATCTGCTGCCGGGAGTCTTGTGCGCGCTCGGGGCGACGCTGCAAGCGGACGACCTGTATCGATTCAAACGAAGCCACACTTAATAGGATCCATTCCTTGCTTTCAATNNNNCGGCACTTCGCTTGACATGTGAGAAAATCCCAACCCCTCCATTGAGCCAATATCGCCGACCGGCGCAGGGTTTGACCATGAGGAGAGCGGGGGTTCTAAGCTGCGCGGGACCCCGAAATCAACGGTCCCCTTTCAGCACCTGTATTCCGGGACAACTTATGGGTGAACTGCCACCTCAACCCTCGAAAGGCCGCATTACCATCGTTCCCTCCTCGCGTTCTGCCTAACTAATCAGAACGTTCCGCGGGCCGCCCCTTTACCCCATCCCACCGGGACGACCACCGGTCTCCCGCGTTCCAGATACGTTTTACCGATCATGCACTACCGGTTTGACGCGACAGTCGCCGGAGCCGCTTGTCCGTAGACCGACCACGGACCAACCGACACTTCGCTTTCATCCACGAATTTCCAGTCGACCACATCCACAGGTCCGAGACCCAGGAAGTCCCGCACGGCTGGCGAGACATCGATCCCAGCGCCATGATTCATGTTTGGTGTCGGACGTTCAGCGCCGAATACATACTCCGCATGATCGGTTCGGAAAGGTCCCGCATCCTCCCATTGGGCGTAACAAAGCTTGATCCCGTGCCGGATTTCGAGCCATCTGCCTTTGCATACGCTCTGGTTTTGCCCACGAAATCCCTCAATGAACCATGGCACTAGCTTTGCCACTTCGGCTTTGAGCTGGCCGCTCTGCATATCGCAGTAAGGCAGCGCCACATAGAACGGATTTTGATGAGGGACGAACCCGACCGCCTCGAAGCCTTTCCGGTTACGCGGATCATCCACGCCGCCGTAATCCGCCATCCAGTTCGCATCCCATGCGCTGCGCGCATTCGTTGGCCCGCTGCCGGTTTCTCCGATCCAGAACACGGTCGAGGTAATGTTGAGTTTCCATGGATAGCGGTCAGCGTTCGATTCGCACCGAATCGAGAGGTCCGGTTGCAACTCCGATACAGTGAACACGCCACATAAGTGCGCCTTAACATCACCTGCACCCGCCGGCTTGCTGGCGAATGGAGCTTTCTCTCCGCCTTGTGCTGGCGAGGGCAACCAACCACCCCCCGCCAGCACTGTCCATACCACCAGGAGAGGTCCTTTCACGACAGGAAGAAGCCCTTTCTTTCCGGATCGTACGTCAGCCGGCCGGCTGCTTCCTTCCCGTCTAAGAGTGCTTCGCGGATCGCTTCCTGCACCGCTTCCCGCGCAGCGTTACGCATCCTCCGGGCACCCTGTTTCTCGCTGTAGCCAATCCGAACAATGGCTTTCAACGCTTCATCATCCCAATCCACCGCGTAGCCTCGGCTTTTCTGGGTGCTGACCTCTCTTGTTAGATGTAAGCGGCCCACATCGATCTGATCCTCATAACTCAGCCGGTTGAAAACCAGCACTCGGTCAAACCGGTCAAAGATTTCGGGCCGCATCTGGCTCTGCGCCTCTTGTATAACGCGCCGGATCAGCGTCTCCCGAACATTCGTCTTCGAACCGACTAACAGGGGCGAACCAATGTTAGAGGTGGTCGCCACATAGAATTTTTCCAGGTTCAAGACTCGGCCAGAACCCAAGGTGAGACGCGCCGCTGAAAGCAGCTGCAGAAATAAGTCCAGCACTCGCTCGTGCGCCTTTTCAATCTCGTCGAACAGGAGCGTTCCAGAGCCGTCTACCCGGTCGTAGTTCAGTCCGAACAACCCTTCTTCGCCATTATGCCCAAGCAGCCGGTAGATCGAATCCAGCGTTTGATATTCCGACATATCAAACCGGATCAATTTGTCGCTGCCTGTCAGATACTCGGTGAACAGATTACAGATCTCCGTCTTGCCTACCCCAGGAGGCCCGAGCATCAAGAGATTCGCTTTCGGTTTACCCTCCGAATTGATGCCGAGCTCACCGTTAATCAAAATCGGCACGACTTCAGCAATCACTTCCGTTTGCCCGAGGATATTCTCCTCAAGGTAGCTCCCGAGCCCCTTTAGTTTCTCTCTCAACTCACGATTGATCATTGCACGGGTCCGGGTTGCAGGTCCTCCTGCTTCCTGACTTTCCCGGCCTCCCCGAACTTCGAGAAATCGGTATCGGCTGGCTTATTCCCATCCTTCATTGCCGCCTTACGCTTGAGCTCCTCGTTCTCGCTCTTCAGACGTGAAATCTCCTCTCTAGCGTCTTTGATCACCTCATCGGTATGCGCAATTCCTTGCGTCATCCCGTCGAGCTTCTCTCTTGCAATCCGGAGCTGGCCCAGCTCCGTCAGCGCTTTCTCTTTCTCTGCACGAGTCTCGTTACGGAGCTCGGTTAACTGCTGGTCATCCGGCACACCGCGATACACGCGCGTGCCAACTGCATCGCCCGGCCCTGTAGGAACGACACGCGATGTGATAGTAATTACCTGCCTCATGCATCGACTCATCGTCCTCACTCGGCAGCCGCCCCACCTTGTAGACGTGAGTCCGGTCCGGGACCCGGACTAACTGATTCTCCTGATAACTCAGCCGACGGCCTATAGCCCTGACAACGCTCACCCGAGCCGGTTTCGGTCGCGGTGACTGCGTGTAACAACCGCTCAACACCGCTACTACGGCCACACTAACAATCTCTATCTTTCTCATATAACCTTCCTCCAGAGTTAAAACGGCGACGCCGGCGTAGGCTGTGGCTGCTGCCCCGCTGTCTGCGCCTTCAGCTTCTCCAGCTCCGCTTCCCGCTGCGCCATGCTATTGAGCATGTTTTTCAGTTCAGGACTGACTTGCGAGTTCTTCGCTTCTTCTTTTTCTGCCTGAACTCTTTCCCAAACTGTTCGTGCCTTAGCATTCTGGCCGTAGGCCCCGATACTGGCTTGATCCGGTTCAATGACCGATTCGCAGTATACATAAAACTCTTTGCCGGCTGGAACCCGGACATAAGTTTCATCGCCGTCATTAGCCGACATGTACTTTTGAACCATCAGCTCCATCACGTTCGATAACCCTTGCAGCCCTGCATTCTCAGGAGTGTGCTGGAGATTGTTACCCCCGCCGTAATAGTTGCCCTGGACCGTCTGAAATGACTGCGCCACCCCGGCCAGAGCAGCCGCGCCGAAAGCTTTGAGTTCAGCGTACCGCTCCGTAAATAGTAATGTTCCGTGGAGCCCCGCTGACCCGTCTGTTAGTCCGTACCTCCCAGAGTTGTAATCATAGATCCGGTCACACGCCACCCCACGGAACTCGTACTCCTTGCCGTTCTTGAAGATGAAATCCCACGAACCCTTGACCTCGATCCGATCACGGACGCGTGCGGGACTCGCAAACCCAGCAACCAAGGTCCCGGCAGGTATCACCACCTGGCCTGTGCCGCCGAACGCTTTTACATCTTGGGTCACCTCGCCTAACACCGGCGTGTCGCGGCTCGACGAATCGACAGTCAATATCAGCCCGCACGGAATCAGCGTTGCTCGTGGCAAATACAGTTTCGGATCGGGCACCGGTGTCGGGGATGCTGCCTGCTTCCCCGCAGAGTAGAACGGAATCATCTCGTAGTTCACCTTCTTTTGCTGTTCTTTCTGAACAGCCACCGCCGTCGGTGACGGCGTTCCTTGCGGTTTGATCCCTTCCAGCTTAGGCCCCTGCACGCTCGTGATTTCACCTTGTACTTCCGCCTGCTCACGGGCGTTTGTCTTCGGCGTGGGCGTCGCTTCGACGAAAGCCAGACGCCGAAGATTTCCTGCATTACCGCTAAACAAACCGCGTGAACCAAACCACCCGCCAAACAACAGGAAGGCCGCAATCAAGAGCACTGCGAAGCCCCCGATTAACCACAATGCTTTCTTCTTATCGGTATCCATTAGCGTCCTTTTTGCTGCGGAGTTTGCTTTGGCGGCGGACTTGGCGTAGGCGCGCTCGGATGCTGCCATGGCCATAGCCACTGGCTTTTTTTCTTTTCTGCCTCCCGCCTCACCGCCTGCTTCCTGTCGCGCACTTGGTCATCCTCGTGATGCACCGGCTTAGGCAGCGGCGCTCGCTGCGTGGGTTTCGGCGCCGTTCCTGGCGAGCCCGTTGCCGGCGCATTGAATTGCGGCAAGAGAATCCGGAACGTATTCCGCAACGCCAGATGCGCGCGGCCTCCGTCCACGTCGCCCTGGCCAATCACCGCAAACTTCATCGTCTGCCCAGCATTAATGTTTCCCGTGCAATCCACGAACGCGGCTGGATACTGCCTGTCACCGATTCCGATCGTGATCGCAACAGGATCAAACGTTACTGTCTTAGTGCCCCTGTTTTGGATCTCTCCAAAGAGCACAATCGCATCAGCAGCAGGAAACCGATGAACCTCCTCAACGCTCGCCACTACGTCCCCGTAGTCACTGACATTTGACACCTTTCGCTCTTCGTAACCCTGGTAGAGCTCAGGCGAGCTGGCTTGCAATAGAGGTGCCTCTTTAGCTAACTCCAACAGGTTTTGCAGTTTTTCAGGATGGTAAACAGGCCGAGCATCAATCACCGCCTGTTTAACCAGTTCCGTCCCTCCCACGAGAGCAACAGAGTCCC
>WNFJ01415616.1_pt1 | contig 10724 bp, 9 predicted proteins | sample 5400461 | NCBI WGS metagenome assembly WNFJ01 (sample SAMN13153349, study PRJNA577476) | soil metagenome | isolation source: 115 cm saprolite on Douglas fir-dominated hillslope | place: USA:California | collected 2013-09-17
ACCGGAGTGGTCATCAGAGACCCGCAGATTCTCGGCGGTACGCCCGTCTTCCGCGGCACGCGTGTCCCCTTTCAGGCTCTCCTGGACTACCTGGAGGGCGGACAAACGCTCGACGAGTTTCTTGACGACTTTCCCACCGTCACAAGCGACGCCGCCATATCCGCTCTGGAACTCGCCAAGTCCCTGCTCGTCAGCAAACTGGAATGAGGCTGCTCCTTGAAGCACCTTGACCGCGCGGGTGCCCCAGGTGCCGCTTTAGCACCTGGGGCTTTTGACTTTATTTTCCCCTAATTTTTGATTTGACCCCCATTACCGTTGTGGTACAGTATCCCTGTTGACTACTGCGCCCCGGCTCCAGCCGGGGCGTTTCTGTTTTGTAGCGCCGGCATCTTGCCAACGTTCTTTCTTGTTGGTGGGACAGGGTTCAGCCTGTGCTCTTCTCACTAAGCAATCCCAAAACTCAACTCTAAGGAGACTTTTATGTCCTCTCTCAGTCCAAGGACCGCGCGTCCTTGTGCTCGTTCACTTTCTCTGATGGCCGCCGTTGCCTCACCCCTCACACCGGCAAGAATCCCCGCTTCTGTTTCTACCACGCCCAAAAAGAAGCCCGAGCCCGCACCGCACAAAAACTCGACAAAGACTTCGCCTACTTCTTTTCCGGCGACTAGCTCTCCGCCTGCGATCTCAGTACCGCCCTGGGCCGCCTTATCCCCGCCGTTGTCCGCGGCGATGTAAAACCCAAGACCGCCCGCACCGTCGCCTACCTGGCCCAAACTCTCCTGCAGGCCATCCATATCTCCCAGGACGAATATTGTGAGGCCTTCGACACCGACGATTGGCGCAAATCCATCCGCAACTCCGTCAACGAAAACCACGCCTACCGCTTCCCGCCCGATCGCAAACCCGAACAGTCCGAATCACCCCAACCCCAACCTCAGCCCGCCCCAGCCTCACAACCGGCCCCACCACCACGCGCTTCCCTGCCTCCCACGAGCGCCGAATTCGTTCAGCGTGTAGTGGCCGGTCTTCAGACCGGTGGGGGGCAGGCTCCTCAACCCACCTCCACGCCTCCATCGCCCCCCGCGCCTCAACCCACCGCTCAACCAATCCCCGTCCCACAACAGACCCACTCGCCCATTCCAATACCAGCCCCTCCAACTCTAGCCCCCGCCCCATCTCCAACGTCAGCCCGCGCACAAACACGCGCCTCCCACCCCACACCACACCCTCTTCCCCCGGCTGTCATGCTGAGCGTAGCGAAGCATCTCATCCCATCCTGGCTACCCAACCGGCTCCATCGGCTGTGCCACCCACTCAGCCCGACAACCGACCGCGGACCAGCCCACCCACCCCGCAACCTACCCGAAATCTGGACGGCNCATTTCGACCACACTTACCGCCTCCTCATCGACGGCAAGCCCCTTTAGAATCAACACTTACACACCCGCCCGCAACTGTTGATTCTAAACCACTTACAGTAACACTAAGCCCTTTATCAGCAACTTATGGAAAACAGGGGGAGAGGGCAGAGTTATGGTTAACTAGAAATTGCATCCTTCACTTCGAGGGTTGACGTCCGTTGGCTGTCTGAGAAGAGGCTGCTTCTGCCTCGCTCGGCTCTTGCACCGCGATGCGCCCTAGTTGATCGTTGCAGCCGCTCGCGTCGTAAACGCTAGCCTTGTCTCGGCGGGAAACTCGATGTCCTTCTTTCCCGTCGCCGCTGCGCCGGCCGTTCCGGCTCCCGCCCCGGCCCCGGCCCCGATCGCTGCGCCCTTGCCGCCTCCAGCTAGCGCTCCGATAATCGCGCCGCCTGCCGCGCCGCCGCCGATGAACCCGGCATCCCGTTTGCCTTTGCCGCCCTCTGTTCTTCCGGCGGAGCTCGTCGCAAACGTGTAGGTCTTGCCGCCCACGGTCACCGAACGCAGCCGTAGATACAGCTTTGCCGGTGTGGACAGGCGCCCGGAGGCCTGCACGCTGCTCACCGTCAGCTTGACCGGCGATCCCTTGGGAATCACCACTTTGCCGTCCGCCGTCACATCATGCGCGACCGAGCCGGTCACCGTCTGCCCGGCTTTGGCCGTCTTGGAGCTCACCGACTGGTCGGTCACCACCGAGATTTTCGCTCCTGCTGGAATCGTGCCGCCGGCCTGCGCCAGCACAGGCAGTAGCAGCGCTAGCGTAAGAAAAATCGAAACCAATCGAATTCGAGAATTCATCTCCGTCACCTCAGAAAGGAAATTGGGGCTGTAACAAAAGTCTAGCAAAAGGAATTGGCCACGGCGCATGAGAACACTGCAACGGCGCTAGAAGTGAAACACCAGTTCTTCCGAGCCTGACGACTTCGGCTCAATGAACAAATTGTCGATCAATCGCGTCTTGCCAATGAACACGGCGAGCAGAATGTAGGAAGGTTTGTTCACGCGCACGACCGGCTCGAATGATTCGGCATCGACGATCTCCGCATAGTCCACCGTCGCCAGCCTCTCGCCATCTAGTTTGCGCCGCAAACTAGATTGCAACTGCAGCGCATCGCGCACTCCAGCAGCGAGCTCATTTTTCGCCGCTTCCAGCGCTCGATACAAAACGGTGGCCGCCTTGCGTTCGTCCGGATTCAAATAAACGTTTCGCGAGGAAAGAGCCAAGCCGTCGGGTTCGCGGACAGGCGGACAAACCACGATTTCCGTGTCCAGATTCAAGTCGCGCGCCATCTGTTTGATTAGCCGTGATTGCTGCGCATCCTTGCGACCGAAGTATGCAAAATTCGGCTGCACAATTTGCAGCAGCTTCATGACGACTGTCGTCACGCCTCGAAAATGCCCGGGCCGCGAGCGCCCTTCGAGCCGATCGCTCAACCCATCGACGTTAACGTAGGTCGAAAATCCATTGGGATAGATATCCGCAGGTTCCGGCGCAAAAAGCGCATCCACACCCGCCCTCTGAAGTTTTTCGCTGTCGCTCTCAAACGTCCGCGGATACTTTGAAAGATCCTCATTGGGGCCGAACTGCTTCGGATTAACAAAGATGGAAGCAATCACCGGCGAGCAGTCCCTCGTCGCTCTTCCGATCAGCGACAAATGCCCGGCGTGCAGCGCCCCCATCGTCGGCACCAGCCCGATGATACGGCTCTCCGCACGCGCCTGCCGCGCATTTTCCTTCATCCAGGCAATCGTTCGGATAGTGTCCACGGGAGAGGGATAGAAGCTCGAAACTACGCGCCCGCCGCCGTGGCGCGTTCGCGATAGAAGTGCATCAGATCGGTCAGTATCGGCTGCGCGCCAAGTTGGCGCAGCAGCGTAGCGACCTGTCCGCGGTGATAGGTTCCGTGGTTCGCAAGGTGCTGCATCGATTGCCAAAGCGGATTGCTGTAGACGCCGAACTTGAGCGTCTTGTATTCCATAACGCGGTCGAGGTCGGATTGCGTCAGTCCGCGCACGAAACCAAGCAGACGCGATTCGTGTTCGTCCCAGCGCTCCCGCAAGCTCGCCAGGTCCTTGAATTGCGTCGTATCCGGTAGCGATGCAGGTGAGCGGCCCTGAAAGCGCTCCAGCCAGATCCACTCGGCGCCGTAGATATGCGCGAGCGTGTCGCGAACGGAACCGAAGCTCGAGCCCATCGGCTGAACGAACTGCTCCGCAGTGAGCTTGGATGCCGCATCCATCGCCCGATGATTGGCCCAGGCGTTGTAGTCGTACAACGTGCGCATCTCTTGAGGCGTCATCTTCTCCCCCACTTGCAAGACTAGATTTCGTTTGTCATTCCGAGCGAAAGCGAGGAATCTGCTCTTGACCGTTACTTCGTGGTTCGCTTTCTACCAATCGCCGTCGCTATTAACCGGCGCCTCTTTCTGTTCTATCGCCATCCGCGCCGCATGATAGGACTCTCCATCGGATGGAAACGTTCCCCCGCGCACATCTTCGCAATATTCCTTCGCGGCCTTCGAGATGACTTCTCCGACGTTGGCATACTGGCGCGCAAATTTCGGCGTCTGGCCAAACGTGAGACCCAGAAGATCGTGAACGACAAGAATCTGCCCGTCGCAATCCGGGCCGGCGCCGATGCCGATCGTCGGGATGCGCAATTCGCGCGTAATCTGCGCCGCCAGCTCCCGAGGCACTGCTTCCAGCACCACCGCGAATGCCCCCGCCGCTTCCACTGCGTGCGCATCGCGAATCAATTGCACCGCGGCATCTGCCGTCTTGCCCTGCACGCGGTATCCGCCCAGGGCGTTCACCGATTGCGGCGTCAAGCCAACGTGCCCCATCACCGGGATCTCCGCCTCCGTCAGCCGCGAAATCAGTTCCAGACGGCGTTCCCCGCCCTCCACCTTCACGGCCTCGGCTCCCGCTTCCTTCACGAAACGCATAGCATTGTGCAGCGACCCACTCAAGTCGGTGTGATAACTGCCGTAAGGCATGTCCGCCACAAGAAGCGCGCGGCGCGTTCCGCGGCGCACAGCGCGCGTATGGTGCAGCATCTCGTCAATCGTGACCGGCAGCGTACTGTCATGCCCCAGCACGACCATGCCAAGGGAATCGCCGACAAGAATCAGGTCCACGCCGGCCTCATCGAGCAGGCGCGCGGTCGGGTAGTCATACGCCGTCAGGCAAGTGATTTTCTGGAAGTTGGAATGGGGGCCTGCAGCTTGGGTCTTGCGCTGCAGGAGGTCGGGCACGGTTATTTTTCCGTTCCCGGAATTGGGGACAACGCTCATGGTGGCCTCCGGTGCCGTTCCCTTAAATCGAGATACAGCCCTGTACTTCACCTTTGCGCAGGATAACAAATTTCGATGCGCAAAACTAGAAATTTAGATGCAGCGCGATGCGCATTAGTCTCCTCGCGGCGCTTGGGCGCGGCCTTTCCATTGGCCGCCGCGACCGAGCCAGTAGCGTAGTGCGGAAAGGAAAGTTGCATAGCCGTAGAACACAGCCGCGAAAGGCAAGGTCAACGCCCAGAGCCAGGGGAGGCCGTAAAACCGGACGGTCGCGCCGTAGGTCGCCGTCATGATGGAGATGGCCGTGCTCGCCAGCAACCATCCTGGATCGTCCAGAGTGAAAAAGGCAATCCACGGCAGCAAGTAAGTTGCTAACAACCCGATCGAAGTCACGATGAGCAGCAGGAAGGAATAGCGCAGTTGGGTGAAAGCGGTGCGCGCAATCAGGTCGCGTATTTCCCCGAAGGTTCCATAACTCCGCAAGCTCACGCTCGCTCGCGTCAGCCCCATCCAGATTTTCCCTCCCTTCCCCTTCACAGCTCGCGCCAGCGCGCAATCGTCAATCACCTCCCCGCGAATGGAGGCCATCCCGCCGATGGGCGCGAGCACGTTTCGCCGCAACAAAATACATCCGCCCGCGGCTCCGGCTGTGCTTGCGTTCGGGTCCGCGATCCATCGCGGCGGATAGAGCGTCAGAAAAAAATATAGAAACGGTGGAATCAACAGGCGCTCTGGAAGCGTCTTCGCCTGAAGCAACACCATCAAGGAAACGAGATCGAGGGATTCTTTTTCCGCGCGTGAGACCAAACGCTGCAAGGTGTCCGGCGCATGTTCGATATCAGCGTCGGTAAACCAAAAAAAATCCGCCGAATAATTTGCGGCAAATTGAATGCCTTCGTTCAGCGCCCAAAGCTTTCCGGTCCAGCCCTGCGCAAGTGGGGACGCTACGTGAATTTTCACGCGCTGCGATGCGCCAGATTCATTTGCGGCCTGTTGCGCGAGCGCAGCGGTGCCGTCTTCGCTCTGATCATCGACGACGATGATCGAGAACTCGCCAGGGTAGTCTTGCTTGGCCAGCGAGGAAACCGTTTGGGAAATGGTCGGGGCTTCGTTGCGCGCAGGAACAATGGCAACAACACGCGGCCAGTCTTCCAGACGTTTTGGGCCAAGATTGTCTTCGCTCACGCGCCAGAAATATCCCCGGGCCACGAGAAGATACACCCAGATCGCCAGCGGAATCGCGGGGAGAAAAGTCGGTGACAGGGACACGCGCTATTCTGCAATAGGCGGGAACGGAACGCTATGCCAGATCTTCCGCGCGAATGGGAAGGCGCCGAACTCTCTTCCCGGTCGCCGCGAAAATCGCATTGCACATGGCCGGGGCAACTACCGGCAATCCGGGTTCGCCGATGCCGGTCGGCTCTTCCTTGCTCATGACCACGTGAACTTCAGTTTTCGGCGTCTCGCCAATCCGCGGCATCTGGTAGTCGTGGAAATTCGACTGCTCCACGCGGCCTCCATTGATCGTGATCGCGTCATGCAAAGCGGCAGAGAGTCCGTAGATAGCCGCGCTCTCGACTTGCGCGCGAACGCCTTCCGGATTGATCGGCCGGCCGCAATCCACGGCGTAAACGATACGTTGCACCTTCACGGCGCCGTCTTTCACACTGACTTCGACGACAGCAGCGGTGTAACTCTCAAAGGAATAGTATCCGGCGATGCCGCGAGAAATTCCCTTTGGGAGCGGCTTGCCCCAAGCAGCTTTCTCCGCCGCCAGGCGCAACACGCCCTTCAGACGAGCCGTGTCGAGAGGCTTGCCTTCCTTCGGGTTGGTGAAATCGGGTATTTTGCGATCCTCTCCGATGAGGCGCAGGCGAAATTCCAGCGGGTCGGCGCCGGCCGCAGCAGCGAGTTCATCCACAAACGATTCGACCACGAAGCCGCTCGTGGAATGCTCGACGGAGCGCCACCAGGCGCGCGGCACGGACGACTTTGCGAGCGTGTATTCGACACGGTAGTTCGGCGTTTGATAAGGAATGAACGCGGCGGTAGCAAATTCGGACTTTTCCGGATTCTCTTCGCCCTTGGGGTTCCACATCGCTTCGATGGAGGTGGAAGTCTGGAAATGTTTCCAGGCGGCGAGATTGCCCTTCGCATCGAGAGCGCCCGAAAAATGGTGATAAGAGGCGGGGCGATAGAAACCGTGCTGCATGTCGTCTTCGCGGGTCCAAAATACCATGACCGGCTTGCCGGAAACTTTTGCCACTTGCGCCGCTTCCATAACGAAGTCCGCCTGATAGCGCCTGCCAAAGCCTCCGCCCATCAGGGTGGTATGAACGATCACTTTCTCGGGAGGAAGTTTTGCAGTCTGAGCGATGATCTGCTGCGCCCATTGCGGAGCTTGCGTCGGCACCCACGCTTCCGCGCCGTCAGGCCGGATATGCACCGTACAGTTCATGGGCTCCATGGTGGCGTGAGCCGCAAAAGGGAATTCGTAAATGGCTTCGATCTTTTTTGTGGCCCCGGCAAGAACCGCTCCGGCATCGCCATCGTTGCGGACCACCTTGCCCGGCTTGGCGGCATTGTCAAGAAACTGCTGCCGGAGCGACGCGGAGGATTCCGATGCGGCCGGGCCTTCGTCCCAGGCGATCTGGAGGGCTTTGCGGCCCTGAATGGCCGCCCAGGAATTATCTGCGAGGACAGCCACGCCCCCGGCCGTGAATGCGCCCTGCCCCACAGGATCGATGGCGAAGACATCCCGGACGCCAGGCACGGCTTTGGCTTTTGCGGCGTCAAATGATTTCACTTTTCCGCCGAAAACTGGACAGCGGGCGATGACCGCGAACAGCATGCCGGGCACGCGTGAATCAAGACCGAATATTGCAGCTCCTGTAGCTTTGTCGCGGCCTTCAAAGCGCCGCGTGTCATGGCCGATGATGGTGAAATCGTTGGGATTCTTGAGCGGGACGGTGTTGAAGTCCGGTACGGGGAGTTTTGCTGCGTCCGGGACAAGTTCACCGTAGGTCAGGAAATTCTTGCGCGCGCCGTGGAGAATGCCACCGTCCTGGGCTTTGCAGGTGTCGCGACTGACGTTCCAGCGTGCCGCCGCGGCAGAAACGAACATTTCACGTGCCGCCGCGCCTGCCTGACGCATCGGCAGCCAGGAGCCAGAGACGCTACCGCTGCCGCCGGTGCCGTGGTCATAAATTTTCGGATTTGTGGGCGCTTGCTCGATCTTCACACGCTTCCAATCCAGGCTCAGCTCCTCCGCCAGGATCATGGGGAGTGCCGTCATGATGCCTTGGCCCATCTCGGACTTGCCAAGAATCAGCGTGACGTTGTTGTCCGGAGTGACGCGCACCCAGGCATCAAAAGGATTGGGAGTCTTCTTTTCCTGCTCCTCCGCTTGATCGGAAAAAGCGCTCGGAGAGAGATGGAAGCCGATGACGAGCGCCACACCTCCAGCGGCACCGGTCTTCATAAAATCGCGACGGTTTACAACGGAAGCATTCGCCATGGGACACCTCGTGACGTGTTGCGGCAACTGCGGTTGCAGAAGGCTTAAGCTGCGGACTTGGCCTTACCAGCCTGCATGGACGCAGCGCGGTGAATGGCCTTACGGATACGCTGGTAGGTGCCGCAGCGGCAGATGTTGCCGCTCATGGCATCGTCGATGTCGGTGTCGGTGGGGTTGGGTTTCTTCGAAAGCAGCGCTACCGCGGACATGATCTGTCCGGACTGGCAGTAGCCACATTGCGGAACGTCTTCTTCCATCCAGGCTTGCTGCACCGGGTGGCTGCCATCGGCAGAAAGACCTTCGATGGTGGTTATTTTCTTGCCGGCCACGCTTGAGACCGGAGTGATGCAGGAACGCGTTGCTTCGCCGTTGATGTGCACGGTGCAAGCCCCGCAGAGCGCCATGCCGCAGCCGAACTTCGTGCCGGTCATGCTCAGGGTGTCGCGCAAGACCCAGAGCAGCGGCATGTCCGGGCTTACGTCAACGGTTTGTGGTTTACCGTTCAAGGTGAAACTAGTGGCCATGGAGTCCTCCCTCTAGCAGGGCAATATCCTACAACAAGTCAGGGTATGGATGAAAATCCGCAGAAACTCGTTCAGGTGAAGCGCCCATTTCGTGGGGGCGTGGGCAACAACCGCGTAAACCCGTTCCAACAAGAGTCATCCCGTCACCGATGCGGGGGCCGGGATTTCAATTACCAGCCGCCAATTGTTGCTTCGTCCAATCCAAGATCGTGGGGACCAGCTCGGAGTAGAATTTATTCCCCACCATGAAGTCGACTCATGCCCTCGAGTTCCAGATAGCGGGCCTTGCCAGGGTGGACGCGGTTGACAATCTCCGCAAGCGCTGCGCTATCAGCTCGGCTCATGACGGTGTCACTCGTGCCACGAAGGACTAGCACTGGCGCATCTACTTTCTGCCACGCTTCCCCGAGGTTCAGTGCCTGTAACTGCAGGTAGAAGGCTGCTGGACGGCCGTATTGGCCGTCGGATGACTCGTACCAATAATCCTGCCACTTCGGGTGTTGACGGATGACTTCTCCGGGAGTATGCCCCTGGATCAAATACAGATCATAAAACTGCGAGAACACTTTCATGGCGTCACTCACGTCGGCGGCGGACTGGCCCGCATCGGTCAAGCGAAGGCGTTCCATTTCCAGCATATGCTCGTACCATGTGCGTCCCCAGGAGCCGGCGGCGATAAAGCCACGCACACGGTGCTGGCGCGAAACCAGCGGGGCAAAACCGCCTCCGTTGCTCAGGCCCATCACAAAGATGCGGTCCAGGTCGAGGAAATCGTACTTGCTCATGGAGTCAAAAGCCGCTTGATAGCCTTCAAACTCTCCCTGAAAATCGGCCTTGCCACAAGGTGTCCCCTGGCTTTCACCGACACCAGGCTTGTCCATGCGCACCGTGGCATAGTCGGACTGTTCAATCAGGCGAAGAATCACGGCGCCGAAGCCGTCCGTTTCTCCCTGCGGGTACTCGACACTGTCACAGCTTAGCCAGCCCACGAAAAAGATGACTGGCACTTTGCCGGGGAGTTTCCTCGGGCGCGTGGCGAATGTCCGGAGCTTGTCGCCGCGGGTGTTGCCGACCCAATCGTAGAGAACTTCGGCATTTTCAAAGTGTTCCCTCGGTTTCGATTGCTGCGCGGACGCCGAAGGGAGGAGGGACAAAATAGCAAAGAAGAAGACGGCCGTGATCCTGGCAAGCACTAGATACCTCCGCACCCCCGGCGCGTTCGGAGAGTCCAACGGACATTCAGACGCACAGCATCCCGAGGCGTGAGCAAACTCAATTGCCCTCGGCGGGGGCGGGTTTGGGCGGGGCTTTGGGAGCCGGCGGGGGAGCTTCCGATTCGACGCCGCGCCAGCCCACGGGGCGCCCGCTCACCGCTTCCTTCACGGATCGGAACAACACCACGTACATCAACTGGCGGTAGTAGAAGCGCTGCAACAAGACGGGGAACAGCAACGTCCAGTCTTCCTTGTGCTCCAAGGCGAAGGCCACCATGCACGTGAGTATGTCGATGAGCAAAAAGCCCAGGAAGAAGAGGACCGATTTTTCCACGTCAGCGGTGGTCCAAAGCTGAGGCAGCCGCGTGACCCGGAACTGCGCCAGGACCCAGAGCAGCAGCGAGCCGAAGAACATGAGGTCGATGATTGGAGAAATCAGCGGCAACACGAGCTGAAATACAAAGATGTTCGGAAGGGCGATCCAACCGAGCGTTCCGTATTTTGGCCGGAGCAGCGTGTCGCCATGCTTCCAGAAGGATTGCAGCGTGCCGAAGGTCCAGCGGAAACGCTGGCGGATGAGCTGGCTGGCGGTTTCCGGAGCCTCCGTCCAGGCGATGGCCTCTTCGTCGTAGCTGACGCGCCAACCGAGGCGGCGGATCGCAATGGTCAGATCGGCGTCTTCGGCGACGGTGTCCGCAGTGATGCCGCCCGCGGCTTCAATGGCTTTCTTGCGCCACGCACCAAGCGCTCCGGGCACA
>WNFJ01632597.1_pt4 | contig 10724 bp, 8 predicted proteins | sample 5400461 | NCBI WGS metagenome assembly WNFJ01 (sample SAMN13153349, study PRJNA577476) | soil metagenome | isolation source: 115 cm saprolite on Douglas fir-dominated hillslope | place: USA:California | collected 2013-09-17
TCTATTGGGTCTTCAAGTGGCCGCGAGAAATGGCCCGGTTTGTGAACAGCCGCCTTCCAGAGCCGCTGATGAGGCCCGATAGAACGGGGCTGGCAGTATTTATGGCGTTTGCCGTGTTTCTGGTGCTGGACCGCGGGTTCGGCATGATTGTGTTGTTCTGGACCGCATCGTATCTGTCGCGATGCCTTCGCTACGCTTTGGCGGCGCGGCCGGCCTCGCCGGAAGGTCAACTGCCTTTTTCTTGATTATTCGATCTGAGGAGAGCAAATGCAAAGAGGGATACGCTGGATTTTGTCATTTTGTCTGATCGTGAGCTGTGCTGTCCCGGGGCGTACTCAAGCTCAGGATCAAACGAAACAGTTGGCTCACGATATTCTTAAGCAACTCATTGAGATCAATACCACCGATTCCGTTGGCAATGTGACGACCGCCGCCGAAGCGATGGCCGCGCGATTGCGTGATGGAGGCTTCGCCGATAGCGATATCAAGGTAGCTGGACCCAACGAGCGCAAGAAGAATCTCGTCGCGCGCTTTCGCGGCACCGGTAAACGCAAGCCCATCCTTTTCATCGGGCACCTCGACGTCGTCGAAGCGCTCCGGTCCGACTGGACCACCGATCCATTCGAATTCATCGAGAAGGACGGTTACTTCTACGGCCGCGGCACCCAGGACATGAAGGAAGGCGATGCCATTCTGGTTACCAATTTCATCCGCTTGAAGAAAGAGGGCTATGTGCCCGACCGCGATCTGATTCTCGCTCTGACCGCCGATGAGGAGGGCGGCTCTTTCAATGGCGTGGACTGGCTGCTCAAAGAGCATCGCGACTGGATCGATGCGCAATACTGCATCAACCTGGACGGCGGCGAATTCGAAAAGGACAAGGACAAACGGCTGCTCGCGGGAATTCAAGCCAGTGAAAAAGTCTATGTTGATTTTAAATTCGAATCGCTGAATCCCGGCGGGCATAGCTCCGTCCCCAGTCCGGACAATGCCATCTATCACTTGGCTGGCGCCCTTTCGCGTCTGCAATCGTTTTCGTTCCCCTTGAAGATCAACGAAATCACGCGAAGTTATTTCGAAAAGAACGCCGCGATGGAAAGCGGCCAACTCGCCGCGGACATGAAAGCCGTGGCCAAGCAGCCGCCCGATCCTGCGGCAGTACAGCGGCTCTCCGCTGTGCCCTACTACAATTCATTGCTGCACACCACCTGCGTCGCCACCATGCTTTCCGGCGGCCATGCTCCAAACGCGCTGCCGCAAACCGCCCGCGCCACCGTCAATTGCCGGATCTTCTCTGGCGAAGATCCGGAAGAAGTTCACAAGACCCTCGAGCGCGTGGCGAACGACCCGAAAGTCAAGGTCAGCATCGTTTCGCAGCTTACTTCGGAAGGAAAAGTGGTCCCTATTGTGCCGGTGCCGCCCTCGCCTCTGCTCCCGGAAGTCACCCAGGCCATGGAAAAAGTCTTGAGCGTCGTCTGGCCGGGAGTTCCGCTCGTCGCCACCATGTCCACCGGGGCTACCGACGGAAAGTACGTGCGCATCGCGGGCATCCCGACCTATGGTATCTCTTGCATGTTTTTTGATAAGAACGACAATCGCGAGCACGGACAAGATGAGCGCGTCGGCGTGCAGGATTTTTACGACGGAGTGGAATTCGGCCACAAACTCATGAAAGAGCTCTCCTCACCGCGCTAAAGCAACAAATGAAATCACGCGAACAAAGGAAAACGGCCTGGAGAAGTTGTCTTCTCCAGGCCGCAATATTCTGCTCAAGTCGAAGTCGTTAAATTACGGCTTGCCTGGCGCCGATCCACGCATCTTGGTATCCCCTGGAGCAGCCGCGCTGGCCGCTATCGGCTTGACGGCCTCAGCTCCGTAACGCGTCAGGTAAGGCATGAACGGGGTCACTTCAAACGGCATCTTCTCGCGTTCCGCGACAGTACCCACCGGCTTGCTCTTGATGAGCTCAAGCCTGTCGTTCCACGGATCCAGCTTCACACGTCCGCCGATCGGCAGCGCCGCGATCATTTGTGGATTCTGCTTCTGATCGACTGGCATCGAGGATTTGAGATCGCCGATGACCGGGACGCGATCCCCCAAGTGCGGGCTGATCAAGTTCGGAATTTCCTTCTCACGCTTGGTTAGCGCCGTAAGGAAAAGGCCTGCGCTTCCAAGCTGGTTCTTGTAGGGCGAATTATTTAGTATCTGCATCGCTTTTGCGTTGGCGGCCCTCTCCTCATCGAGAGTCCGCGCAAATCCGAAATGGCGGAACGTTTCCTTGTCGTCGATCAGCAATTGGTCGAAGAAAGCAAGGCTGGAATCGAGGCGATGGCCAAGAATGGCGTGGCTAAGCTCGTGCGCTATGATGGTCGCCAAGCTGGCTTCATCGGGAAGCACGTCGATCAACCCGCGGCTCAGTACGATGGTGTGGCCGACGGTGAACGACTCCAGCGTTGTGGTCATCATCACGCGGCAGCGCACATCGGGTTCGATGTCGATGTTGTTGGTGACCTCGAGGTTATTCACCACCGTCTCGAGCACTTTGTCGACTTCCCCCTTCGGCGCGACCAATCCAATGCGCTCCAGGCGATCGATCACGTTATCTTCCGCCTGGCGATCCCAGGAGCGCTGCGCTTGAATGGGCGTTAGATCATTCGCCGTCTTGGTGTCGTCCTGCACCGGCGTTTCCACCAGGATTTTGCTCAACTCCTGTTCCTGGCTGGCGTGGCCGAGGTTGTAGCCCCACAGCCGTGTCTGCGCCTTGAAGTCCAGTTTCTTGGCCAGGGCGTAATGCAAGTCTTTCTCCTCGCTGTACACGAACGAAGGCATCCACTGGCCCGGCTGCACATTGGTTCTCCAGCTGTCAAAATGAAAATACCAGCTGGAGTGTCCGCCGCCGCCGTAGGCTCCGTTAAACCGCACAATATTGAAATCCTGATCTTCCACCCAGATGCGCCCCAGGAACCGCCCCTTGCCGCCCTTATCCTGCGGCGTCACGTCGAATACCAGGCAGCGCACTTCGCCGAGGAATTCCCGGCGTACGTAATCGAATTTGTAGTGTTGTTTGTCGAAGCCATTCGTGTCGATGAAGATCATCTGCAGGAACCCGTCCGGCAGAAACTGCATCGCGAACGAAAAGAAGTTGCCGATCGAACCGAAGATCTTAAGGAGACCAGCGTAACGCCCTTGGCGAAGTTGGCGCGGCCAAGGAAATACTTGTCGCCTGCGGGGGCGTAGCCTAGATCCTTGTCGGGTTTCAGGTTCTGGATGTACGTCTCGACCAGCGGCGAATACTGCCGAATCTGCTGGTTGGCCCGGTTTTCGTTGGTGATCACGCGGTCGATGACTTCTTCCATGGTCCGCGGCTGATCGGCTGGCTTCGGAGCCGCCGTGGCCGCTGTGGTCCCCAGACCGCCCATGATCAGGACGAAAATAGTTATCGCTGCCTTACGCATTTTCTCTCTCCCCTCAGTATGCCAAACGGAATTCAATTCGCACGCGCGCCGGAAAATCCACTGGCTGGCCCTCGCGTCTCGCCGGTTTGAACTTGATCTGCTGTGCTGCCCGAGTTGCCGCTTCATCGAGACCGTGGCCCAGGCCGCTCACCACCCGGCTTATCTGGATGGTGCCGTTTGCCAGGAATACCATTTCCAGCACGACGTCACCCTCGATCTTCAAGCTGCGTCCTTCTGCGGTGTAGACCGGACGTGGTTTCTCCAGGATGTCAACAGGCGTTGTGGCGCCCTCGTTGGCCGCCGCTTTCTTCTTGGGCACCTCGGCTGCGACTGTCTGATCCGCGAAACCCGTGCTTTGCAGCGCTCCACGCTTGCCGCCGCTTGGCGGAGGATTCGCTATGCCGTTTCCAAAGCCGGTGCTTGCCACCGTGCCGCGAATTCCTTTATCGCCCCCGGTACCATTGCCGTATCCCGGACCACCTGGTAAGGCGGGCGACCCCAGGCGATTGACGTTTGTGGCTTTGTTCGGATCACCCTTCCCGGGGATTCCATTAGGATCGCCGAACCCGCCGGTTTGCACTTTGTTCAGCGGAGCCACTACCGTTGCCGGTGCGGCGCTGCCGGTTCCAAGATTGCCGACTTTCACATCCTCCTTGGGCCTCTTAGGCTGGTTCGCTGGCGTGTCGATTTTCGCCTGATTGAAAACGGGGTTCAGCTCCACGGGCTTTACGTCGACCTTTTTTGGCTTGGGCGGCTCAACCTTGGCTGCAAGGAAGACGTGCGTCTGCTTCGGGTTCAGCTTCACAGGTTCGGGCACTACCGGTTTTGGTTCCGGTGGCACAACCTTGGGTTTAATTTTTGGCGGCGGCGGTGGCTCTGGGGCGACCGGGATTAATGTGACCGGCTGCATCAACTCCGTAGGCCGAAGGTTCAGAGCCGTTCTCATCTGCTCCGGGAAGAGCAGCGGAACAAGGAGCAAGAAACCGAAGATGCCGAGTTGTATTCCGGCACTCCAGCCGATGCTGTCCCATCGTGGCTTCGGATCAGGGAGTAATGCGAGGCGTGCTGCAATTGGCTTGGTGCCGATAGCCTTTTTCCAAGCCTGGGGATCGCCTTTACGGCCGCGGTTAGCCTCGAAACCGACGCCCATCGTCGTTCTACGTGGTGGATCTGCGATCATGGTTGTCATCCGCGTGCCGCCTCATGAAATTTCGACCGCAGAACATGGGCCGCCTGGATTTCCCATCGTTCTGAAGCTCGCTATCGGGATAGAGTGTGCGCTCTTGCAGTACCAGAGTACGGACGAGGCTGGAGGAGCCTAATAGGACTTTCGTACTAGCGTCGCGAAGTTGCTAATGCTCCCGCGAGCGCACGATTATGCACCCTGTTCTAACCCGGAGAGACGGTATCAGTTGCGGGTCTGGGGGACGCAACACCTCATAGGATACCGCAATTCCTGGCAAGGTTGTTTGAGTTTTGCACCCCGCTTTGGGTCCGCTGGGCTTATGCTCTAAGATGCCATTGGTGGCTCCAACGTTGCGGTTGGGTCCACAGGAGTTTGCTTGCCTGGCTCCTAAAATGACGGAATACGCGCCAAACCGCGGCGGCGACGGTCCACCGATGGATCCCGGCCGGCCGCTTGACTGCCAAACTAGCCTCTTTGAGTCCTTCTACGCCCAGTCACAGGCCGGACGCTGGGGACTGGCGCGCGAATGCCTGGCCGCCGCGCTCGAACGCAGTTCAAAGAAAGCCTTGACTGCCGGAACGGTGACGCCGCAGAACCTTGAACAGTATCTACGCGCGCTGCATCTCGAAGATCTGGCTTTGGCCACCGCCTGTGCCGAAGGAATTGAAGCCGCCTGGGACCATTTTTTCACCACCTACCGCGCTTATCTCCGCGCGGCCGCCGCCGCGATTCTTCGCTGCCCTGCGGGTGCGGCGGAGGCCTGTGATCTCGCGGATTCCCTTTTTTCCGATTTGTACGGTTTGTCCAAAGGCGAAAGCGTTGAGCGCTCGCTCTTCCGTTATTTCCATGGACGCAGTTCCCTGAAGACCTGGCTCCGCGCCGTTCTCGCCCAGCGGCGCATCGATTCCATCCGTGCCGGCCGCCGCTTCGAGGAGCTTGGTGAAGACAAATCGGGCGATGAATTTTCTGGGGCGCCGCTTGGACCGCCGATCCAGTTCGTCGATCCGCATCGCGAACGCTACGTTGCCTTCTTCACGCGCGCCTTGCAGACCGCGCTCGATCATCTCGAACCCCAGGAAAAAGACCGGCTCCGCCTCTACTACGCCGAGGAAAAAACGCTCGCGGAAATCGGCCGCTTGCTCGGCGAGCATGAATCCAGCGTTTCGCGCCATCTCGACCGCGTCCGCAATGATCTGCGCCACAGCGTGGAAAATATTCTTCGCCAGGGTTTTGGCGGTGCCAACGGTTCCACGGTTCAGCCCGGACTGAGCGACGCGGAGATCGCTCTCTGTTTCGAGTACAGCGCGGAGAACACGCCTATCGATTTGGACAAACTTTTGCCGCCTTCCCCGTCGCGGGGCCCGGCAGCCGGAAAGCGCACGCTATGAGCGCGCGTTGCAAGAAAGCGGTTGTGTATCGTTCTATGGATGGAGAAGCCCATGGCGTCTGACGAACGCGAGCGGAGTTTTGACAAAGCGCTTGGCCGACATCTGCGTTCCGCCGCGGCTGCGGATAAAGCTGTGCCATCGCCTGCCGGCTTCGCTCCGCACAGCGGCTCATGTCCTGACACAGAAACGCTCGCCGCTTATCACGAGCGCTCCTTGTTTTCCGAAGAAATGAATTCTTGGAAAGAACATATCGTGGGCTGCGCCCATTGCCAGACCATCCTCGCGCAGCTCGAAGCAACCGACCTGATCCCTTTGCAAGCCTCCGCGCAACAGGAAGTTTTCGCTGCGCAGGAAGCTGCGCCCGTGATGACCGCGCGCAGCCTGGCCTCGCTCCCAGCCGCGGCCGCTCCAAAGAAATCACGCCGCGTTCTTCTTTTGAGAGGCGCGCGCTGGCAGTGGCTCGCTCCCGCGGGCGCCATCGCTGCTGGCTTACTGGTTTGGGTCGCGTTCCACGAAAACCAGCGCCTGCCGCTCCCTAGCGCGAGGGAAGTCCAGCTCGCGAAACAGGCGCCTTCTCCACCCATGCCCTCGACTTCAACTGGGACGCCTGCTTCCTCCCCTTCGCCTGGCGCCACCTCTACCAAACCTCAATCCGCCACCGATGAACTTTCTGCCTCGAATTCTCCTGCCGCTTCGGAGACCAGCAAACCAACCGAAAAGCTGGACTCTCGAGCTCAGGTTTCCCCGTCCAAAACTTTAGCCGACAAAGAGGCCGGCTTGCGAAAAGATGCAGAGCGCCTTTCGGCGAAGCCATCGCTTCGCGCCGAAGAGCAGGCTGATCGCGATGCGAAAACTGCTTCCCGCGAAAGACAAGAAAACGCCGAAGTTCAACTACAGGCGCAAACGCAAGGCGCGAACGTTCAATCCCAGAATCAGTACAATTCGAACGCTCAAAAAGTTGCCGGTCCCGCCCCGCTGGGTCAGAGTCAGACGGAGACTAAGAAAATGAAGGCCGCAACCGCCGCGCCTGCGGCTCCTCCTCCTCCCAAGCCGGCTGTGGTTGGCGGCGGCCTATCAACCGCATATAAGAGCTCTTCGGCGCTGGAAGTCGCCAGCGCGATTTCCAATCCGCATTTGATCTCGCTGCCGGGCTCGACCATCCTTTGGCGCGCTGGCCGGGCCGGCGTCATCGAACTCTCTCGCGACAACGGAACCTCTTGGTCGCGCCAGAAAAGCGGAGTGCACGTCGACTTGCAGACCGGCTCCGCGCCCTCCGAAACTATCTGCTGGATCGTGGGCCGTCGTGGAACAGTTCTTCTCACCACCGATGGCGGCGATCACTGGAAATTGATTTCTTTCCCGCTTTTGGACGATCTTGGCGGTGTTCGCGCCACCGACGCGCTGCACGCCACGATTTGGAACCTTCCCAACAACAAATGTTTCGAAACCACCGACGGCGGCCGCACCTGGCAGCCCGCCCTGATTCCATGACGCGGAGCCCCCGGCCTTCATCTTTCCATGCAAGAAATTCCGCCCGCATCGTTCTAAGGGAGAAGGCAATCCAGTTTGAGGTGAATGTGATGAAGATCCCCGGGAGTCCGTCAGTTACGCGATTGTTATGGATGCTATCTGCTGTTGCCGTGCTTTCCGCCGGCGCGGCCGCTCGTTACCCTCGCGGCTGCAAAGTCTATGCCGCACAAGAGAAAGACTCGGCACGTTCGTCGGCCCCGGATCACTCCACCAGCCTCACCGATCAGACCGATCTGAACGTCACCGTCTACAACTCCAATATTGCTCTCGTTCGCGACGTCCGCAACCTCACCCTTCCCGACGGCACTTTCCGCCTCAAATTTATGGATATCGCCGCCACCGTAAATCCCGCGACCGTCCATTTCCGCTCCTTGAACGAGCCCGAAAAACTCGCCGTCATCGAACAGAATTACGAATACGACCTCCTCGAGCCCGCCAAACTCCTTCACAAGTACGTCGGCAAGGAAGTCACGCTAGTACGTTCGTACCAGGAAAGCGGCACCACCAAGCGCGAGGAAATCAAAGCCACTTTGCTCTCCGATAACAACGGACCCGTTTGGAAGATTGGCAACGACATCGTCACCGGGATGTTTGCTGAGAGCTATCGCTTTCCCGAAGTGCCCGCGAATCTCTACGAGCGCCCCACTCTGCTGATGTCGCTCGAAAATTCCGGCTCCAAAAAGCAGCAGATTGAAGCCTCTTACCTCGCGAACAATCTGTCCTGGAACGCCGACTACGTCCTCACTGTAGCCCGCGACGACAGAGCCGCCGACCTCGACGGCTGGGTCACTGTGGTCAACAACAGCGGCACGGCTTTCCGCAACGCCCGCCTCCAGCTCGTCGCCGGTGAACTGAATCGCGTTCCAACTGAAAGCCGCATTCGCGCCATGGATATGGTTGCAGCCGCGCCCATGGCCAAAGCGGCCCAACAGTTCCAACAAGAGGCTTTCAGCGAATACCATCTCTACTCGCTGGGCCGCAAGACCTCCGTCGAGGACAAAGAGACCAAACAAATCAGCCTGCTCCAGGGCAGCGGCGTTCCCGTGGAAAAAATCTTCATGGTCAACGGACAAAGCTACTATTACCACAACCAACAGAATCCCGGCGCTCCGCTGAAAGATCCGGTGTTGGTCTATTACAAGTTCAGAAATGAAGAGAAGAATGGCCTGGGCATTCCGCTCCCAGCAGGCAACGTCCGCGTCTATCAGAAGGACTCCAAGGGCGGCATCCTCTTTGCTGGCGAAGACCGCATCGACCACACGCCCAAAGATGAAGACGTCAACATCCACATCGGCAACGCCTTCGACGTCGTTGCCGAGCACAAGCAGACCGACTACAAGCGCATCGACACCCACACTTGGGAAATGGAATTTGAAGTCACCCTGCGCAACCATAAGGACGCGCCCGTCAACGTGCAGGTCAATGAGCCCATCGGCGGCGATTGGGAGATGCTCTCTTCCACCTTCAAATACACAAAGACCGCGGCCTTCGCCGCCCAGTTCAACGTCCCGGTCGCCAAGAACGGCACTTCCGTCCTGAAGTACCGCATCCGCGCCCACTGGTAGTCGATCCAGTCGTCTCCCAACTTTTCCTTGACATCTCTTTACCGTGGCGCATAATTAATTTTGTAGAGAATTGCGTTGGAAAGCGGGAGCCTGCTCCCGCTTTTCGCTTTTTAGAGCGACCAGTTTGGCTCTTTCTCTCCCTGAACAACCGAAACCGCGCCCTTTAGAATCACTCATTTACGAATTGAAAATTTTGTAAGTCCTTTGTTTTGACATTCATGCAAAATGGTGGGGGGTAGGGCCTGCCGCACTTCTTCTTCGCTACCGCGCCTCGGCCACAAAGATCATCTCCGGCGACTCGTCTCGGATCGGCGTCTGGTCAAAGTCTCCATACTCCGCGGCAATATGAAACCCGCACCGCGCCAGCAGGTGCTCGACCTCATATCGAAAGAAATACCGCAGCGGCCAAGCAAACACCAGCCGTTCCTGGCGTCCGTCCTTGTGCCTGATGGAAAAAATCATCTCCACGTCGTTCCGCTGTTCCGCGCGATGAAACGCCGCCACTCGCTCGCTGATGCGCACCTGCCTGCCGTCCGCCGTTTTGTATTCCGTGACCGGCATCTCTCGCATGTGTACGGGGTCGTGCATGCGTTCGGCATCGGTCTGGAACACGTCCAGGATGAGCCGCCCGCCTGGCGCAAGATGCTTACTCACGCAATCCAGGCAATCTACCTGCTGCTGCACTTCTAGCAGGTGCTGAAACGGGCGGAACGGAATAACGACCAGCCGGAATTTTTCGCCCAGATCGAACCTCGTCATGTCGCCCTGCACCAGGTGCACGCGTTCCCGCGCTTCCACGCGCAGCTCCGCGCGCTTTTTCACAGCGCGCTCTAGCATGCGCTCGGAAAGATCGAGCCCGGTGACCCGCTTTCCCGCCTCTGCCAGCGCCATGGTGATGCGCCCCGTGCCGCAGCCCAGCTCCAGCACGGGATCGCCAAACTCGCGCGCTGCATCGCGGTAAAACGCCGCGTCCTGCAGACGCCCCTTCACGATGGGCGATTCGTCGTAATAATCCGCAATAAAAGAATCGTATAACGCTGACGCCATGAAAATTCCTCAACCGATTCCGAGCCTTCTTAGGAAACGCCGCAGCAGCTTCAGTGAATCCGCTCCGCCCTCTGCGCTCTGCTTCAGTAAATTCGCTTTGCCCTCTGAAGCTTGTCATCCTGAGCGTAGCGAAGGATCTCACCTGACGGATGAACCGAGGCTGGAGGCCACGCTCCCTCCTTTGCTTCCTTTGCCTCCTATACCTCCTTTACCTCATTCCACGACCGCGTCTGCCTCGATCTCCACCAGCATTTCCGGCGCAATCAGTTTGCTCACTTCCACCATGCTCGTCGCGGGCCGGATCTCTCCGAAAAATTCACCGTGCGCTCGCCCCACCTTCTCCCATTCCGCGATATTCGTCACGAAGATGCGCGTCCGCACCACGTCCTTCAGCGCCGCGCCTGCCTTGGCGAGCGCCGCCTCGATGTTCTTAATCGTCTGCACCGTTTGCGCTCGCAAATCGCCCACGCCCACGATCTTTCCGTCTGGCCCCGTCGCCGTCGTTCCCGAGACTGTAATGACGTTGCCGATCCTCACCGCGCGCGAGTACCCA
>WNFJ01680429.1_pt2 | contig 10724 bp, 11 predicted proteins | sample 5400461 | NCBI WGS metagenome assembly WNFJ01 (sample SAMN13153349, study PRJNA577476) | soil metagenome | isolation source: 115 cm saprolite on Douglas fir-dominated hillslope | place: USA:California | collected 2013-09-17
GCCGTACCGGCCGGGATCGATCCGATGGGCTCGCCATTCGAGTCGTCGGTGACGAACAGCTCGCCATCGCCTCCCAGCGTGACGCTGGGCGCGCCGGCAACGAGCCCGACGCGGAGCTCCGGCTCAGTCCCGGGAGTGAGCGGCGATGGTTGCGGCCGCCCACAGGCCCCGGCGAGCGCGAGAGCGCTAGCGAGCGCGCGCTTCGCCCAGCGCCGCGTCGAGTTGTGTGATGGTGGAGTCGATGTCGGCATCGGTATGCGCGCTGGAGACGAATCCCGCCTCGAACGCCGAGGGGGCGAGGAACACGCCACGCGCCAGCGCGGCCCGGTGCCAGCGCGCGAACAATGCCGTGTCCGCGGCCTTGGCTTCGGCGAAATTCCTAACCGGGCCGGGCGTGAAGTACATCCCCCACATCGAGCCCGCGTGCCCCGTGGTGACCGGGACCCCGTGCCGGTGCGCGGCGTCCCCTATACCCGCGACCAGCCGCGCGGTTCGCCGCCCCAGTGTTTCGTAGAACCCCGGTCGCTCGGTCTCGCGCAGCGTGGCAATACCGGCGGCCATCGCCACCGGATTCCCCGAAAGCGTTCCCGCCTGATAGACCGGGCCCTCGGGCGCTACCAGCCGCATCAGGTCCGCGCGCCCGCCGTACGCTCCCACCGGCATGCCGCCGCCGACGATCTTGCCAAGAGTGGTGAGATCGGGTCGCACGCGCAGCCGCTCTTGCGCCCCGCCGGCCGCGACCCGGAACCCCGTCATGACCTCATCGAAGATGAGCAGCGCGCCGTGGCGATCGCACAGCGCTCGCAGCGTTTCGTGAAAGCCGGCGTCGGGAGCAATGAACCCGGCGTTCCCCACGTACGGCTCGACGATCACCGCCGCCACTTCGGCGCCGCGCCGGCGGAACAGATCCTCGACCCCGCCCGCATCGTTGAACGCCACGGTGACGGTCAGCTCGGCCAGGGCGGCCGGCACGCCAGGGCTGTCCGGCAGGCCCAGCGTGGCCACGCCGCTCCCTGCCTTTACAAGGAAGCCATCGGCGTGGCCGTGGTAGCAGCCGGCAAACTTGAGGAGCACGTTGCGCTTGGTCGCGGCGCGGGCTACCCGCACCGCGGCCATGGTCGCCTCTGTCCCCGAGTTTACAAAGCGCACCATTTCGACCGCCCGCATCCGCCGCCGCACCGCTTCGGCAAGCTCCACTTCGCTCTCGCAGGGCGCGCCATAACTCCACCCGGCGGCAGCCGCCCCGCGGATCGCGTCCAGCACCACCGGATGCGCGTGTCCCAGGATCAGGGCGCCCCAGGAGCAGACGTAGTCGAGGTACGTCCCCCCATCCACGTCGGTGAGGCGCGCCCCGGCCGCCCGGGCAACGAAAAAGGGCGTCCCGCCCACTGCCCGGAACGCCCGCACCGGCGAATTCACCCCACCCGGCAACACCGTTTTCCCCCGCTCGAAGAGCTCCTCCGAGCGGCTCACGTCAGCGCGACCGCCCGGAAATCGTAGTCCTCGCTCGCCGTGAGCCGGGCCCGCACGAAGCTTCCTGACCCGGCCCAACCGCCCTGCTCCAGGTACGTGACGCCATCGACGTCGTCGGCCTGCCACGCCACGCGCCCCACGTGCGTGGCGCCCGCCTCCTCGGGATCGGCCACCCGGTCCACCAGCACCGGCACCTCCCGGCCCACGAACCGCGCGAGCCGCTCGGCCGAGATGGCGCGTTGGACCTCGAGCAGCTCCTCCAGACGCTCGCGCTTCGCCGTATCGGGGACGTCGTCGTCGTACTGCGTGGCGCGCGTGCCCTCCTGGGGCGAGTAGGAGAAAGCGCCGAGCCGGTCGAACTGGGCCTCCTCGAGGAACGCCAACAACTCCCGGAAGTCGTCCTCCGTTTCGCCGGGAAAGCCCACGAGGCAGGTCGTGCGGATGGCGAGGTCGGGGATCGCCCCCCGCAGCCAGCCGAGTTTCTCGCGCAGCGTGCGTTGGCGCTCGGGGCGGCGCATACGCTCGAGCATACGGTCGGCGGCGTGCTGGATCGGCATGTCGATATAGGGAACGATGCGTGGGCTCCGCGCCACGAGCTCCACCAACCGGTCCGTGAGACCCGCCGAGTAGACGTACAACAGGCGATACCAGGGCACAGATGTCTGTGCGAGCAGCGCTTCGAGCAGATCGGGGAGTTTGGGCCCGCCCAGTCCCGAGTCCCGGCCGTAGTGGCCCAGATCCTGGGCCACCAGGTTGATCTCTTGCGCGCCCTGCGCCTCGAGCGCCTGCGCCTCGCGCACCAGCCGCTCGAGCGGCTCGGAGCGGTGCTTGCCGCGCATCAGCGGGATGGCGCAGAACGCGCACGTGTGATCGCACCCTTCGGAGATCTTCAGATAACGGACGTGCGCAGCGTCGCCGAGGAACTGGCGTACGCCGGGGTGTTCGGCCACCGGATCCGCGATGAGCCCCCGCTCCGCCAGTTGCGGGACGAGGTGATGCAGGTCGGAAAACCCGAGAAACAGGTCTACCTCGGGGATCTCCTGCTGCAGCTCTTTCTTGTAGCGCTCGACCAGGCACCCGACGGCGACCACCGCTTTCACCTCGCCTTGCGTCTTAAGGCTTGCGGCTGAAAGCATCGCGTCAATCGACTCCTGCTTGGCGGCGTCGATGAAGCCGCACGTGTTCACGAGGATCACGTCGGCATCGGGCAGGTTCGGCGTGACGACGGCACCGTGTCCCACGAGCTGGCCGACCAGCCGTTCGGAGTCGACGGTCGCCTTGTCGCAGCCGAGCGAGATGACGCCGAGCTTCATCCGCGGTAGTTCCCGAACCGGAGCTCGAGTCCGAAGTCCTGCGTGCGCAAGAAGGCAATCACTTCCTGCAGCTCGTCCTTGGAGGGCGCCTGGACGCGGATCTCCTCGCCCTGGATCGACGCCTGGGCCTTTTTGAACTTCTTGTCCTTGATCGCCTTGACGATGGCCTTCGCCTTTTCCTGGGGGATGCCCTGGGTGAGCTTGATCTCGCGCCGCACGGTGTCGTTCGCGGCCGGCGTGACGGTTCCGAGCTCGAGGTTCTTCACCGGCACGTTGCGCTTGATGAGCTTCGACTGCAGCACATCGAACAGCGCCTTCATTTTGAAGTCATCGTCGGCGACGAGGGTGAGGACGGCCTTGGCGCGGTCGAACGCGATCGAGGCCTTCGAGCCTTTGAAGTCGTAGCGCTGAGCCACCTCTTTGGTGGCTTGATTCACCGCGTTGTCGACCTCTTGGAGGTCGGCACCGGTGGAAATGTCGAACGAGGCTTGAGCGGCCATAGGGCGGTAATGTACCCGCCCCAGGGCTAGAACAGGAAGCTTTCCAGCGCTCTGGCTCTCGAGACGTGGCGCAGGCGCGCCAGCGCCTTTTCCTTGATCTGCCGCACACGCTCCCGCGTGATACCGAGCAGCGAGCCGATCTCCTCGAGCGTCATGGGTTCCTGTCCCTCGAGCCCGAAATACAAGCGGAGGATCTTCGCCTCCCGCTCCTTGAGGGTCGCCAGCACCCCCTCGATCGATTCGGTGAGGGCGTGCTCGAAGATCTCGTCGTCGGGACCGGGATTCGTCGTGTCCGGGAGGTAGTCGAGCAGCTTGTTGTCCTCACCCGGAGTGAGCGGAGCATCGAGCGAGAGGTGGGCTTGCGAGATGGATAGTGTCTTCGCGACCTCTTCCTCGGAGATGTCCATCCCCTCGGCGATCTCTTCCACCGTCGGCTCGCGGCCGAGCTCCTGCAGCAGCGAGGCCGAGCGTTTGCCGATGCGGTGCAGCGTGCCCGCCCGGTTGAGCGGCACGCGCACGATGCGCGATTGCTCGGCCAGGGCCTGAAGGATCGCCTGCCGGATCCACCAGACCGCGTAGGAGATGAACTTGATGCCTTTGGTCTCGTCGAACTTGTGGGCGGCCCGAATCAGGCCCAGGTTGCCCTCGTTGATCAAGTCCGAGAGCGAGACTCCCTGGTTCTGGTATTTCTTGGCCACCGAGACGACGAACCGGAGGTTCGAGCGCACCAGCTTGTCCAGCGCCTCCGCGTCGCTCTGCTTGATCCGCTGGGCCAGCGTCACCTCTTCCTCGCGAGTGATCAACGGATACTGGCTGATCTCCCGCAGGTACTGGTCGAGCGATCCCTCGTCGAACGAGGCTCGTTTCGCCGTGTTCAGTTGCATGGCCGAGTCACCCCTCCAGGCGCGCACGACGCCGCCGCACGAGACTCCGACCTCAAGTCGCCGGATCTTACCGGATAATCGACCCGAGCCGGTGCCAGCGAATATCGGTCAGCCAAGGAAGCGCATCCCGCGCCTCCCGGTCGTAGCTGAAGTACACGACCAGCGGCCGTCCCTTGACGGCGGCCGCGTCCACGAAGCCCCAGTAGCGGGAATCCGCTGAGTTGTCTCGGTTGTCGCCCAGCACGAAATACTTCCCGGCCGGGACGGCCAGGGGACCCCAGCTGTCTCGCGTCGGGTGATAGTCCCGGACCCCCCCCGGGGGGCCGAGCAGGTAGTCCCGCTGCCAGTTGAACTCCGGATCGTACACGTCGCGAGGATCCACCCGCTGCACATAGGGCTCCACCAGCCGCTTGCCGTTCACCTTCACCTCGCCGCCGCGCATTTCCACGGTGTCGCCGGGTGCTCCGATCACGCGTTTCACGTAATTGAGCTCGGGATTCTTGGGGTAGGCGAACACGATGACGTCGCCGCGCCGCGGCGACTCGAACCCGGGAAGCCGGGTGTGCGTGCCGGGAATCTGCGCGCCGTACACGGCCTTATTGACGAACAGGAAGTCGCCCGCGAGCAGCGTCCGCTCCATGCTGCCGGAGGGAATTTGAAATGCTTCGACTAGAAACGTGCGGATAATGAGGAACAGCACCAGCGCCATGCCCAGCGAGCGCATCCAATTGTCGAACCATCGCGCGAGGCGGGAGCGCCGTTTGGCGGGGCCGAAGGGCACCGGCGTGGTGCGCGCGCCGTTACCCGGCCGGGGGGCCCCCAAGTGATGCATGGCTTTTACTCTAGCCAAGCTGACCGCCAGAAGCAACAGTTACGGCCCATCCGCGCGCCCCCGCCCAGCGACGAACCCGGTCCCGGAACTCGTCCGGGGAGTCGCCATGCAACACCCGGGCCGCGAGGCACGCGGCGTCCCCCTCGCGTTCGACGCGGACCCACACCACTCGGACGCCCGCCAGCGCGCCGAGGCTCGATCCGTCGAGCGGCGAGCCACCGGTCGACAGGACGATCACCAATGATTCGTGATCCACCGGCGCACGCTAATGCAGCCGGTGTGAGCGGCATCACCGTCCCATTGCGGGGCGGTGCAATTTGTCGCGGGGACCTCAGATCTCGGTGTCGATCTGCGCGCGCTGCAGCTTTCCAGAGAAGTCCACGTAGACCACTTTGGTCTCCGAATAGAAGTCGTACACCTCCCACCCGCCTTCACGGTGCCCGTTCCCGGTTTGCTTCACGCCGCCGAACGGCAGATGCGCTTCCGCGCCGATGGTGGGAGCGTTCACGTACGTGATGCCCGTATCGAGCCCGCCCATCGCCTGGAAGGCGGCGTTCACGTCCCGAGTGTAAAGAGAGCTCGACAGCCCGTACTTCACGTCGTTGTTCACGCCGATCGCCTCGTCGAGCGAGCCCACTTTGATCACCGAGAGCACCGGGCCGAAAATCTCCTCCTGTTCCACGCGCATCCCGGGGCGGACGCCGGCGAGCAGGGTGGGCTTGTAGAACCAGCCGCGCTCGAGCCCCTTCTCCGTCGGCCGCTCGCCGCCGATCAGCACCTGCGCGCCCTCGTCGCGCCCCACCCGGACGTAGTACTCGACCTTCTTGCGAGCGTCCTCGTTGATGAGCGGACCGACGTCGGTGTTGGCGTCGAGCCCGGAACCCAGGCGCAATCGCTCCGCCCGATCGCACAGCATCTTGACGAGCTTGTCGTGCACCGGCTCGTGCACCACCAGCCGGCTCGTGGCGGTGCAGCGCTGGCCTGTGGTTCCAAACGCTCCCCACAGCGCGCCCTCGAGCGCCAGATCCAGATCCGCGTCGCCCATGACGATCATCGCGTTCTTGCCGCCCATCTCGAGCGACAGGCGCTTGTGCATCCGGCCGCAGGTCGCGCCGATGATCGACCCCGTCTCCGTCGACCCGGTGAACGAGATCACAGGCACCTCGGGGTGCTCCACCATTGCTTTCCCGACGATCGAGCCTTCCCCGTGTACCAGCTGCACCACTTCGGGCGGGAGCCCGGCCTCGAGCAGAATCTCCACCAGGAGGTGCGCCGTGTGGGGCACGTCCTCGGCCGGCTTGAAGATCACCGCGTTCCCGCACAACAGCGCGGGGAACATCTTCCATGTCGGGATCGCGAGCGGGAAATTGAATGGCGTGATGAGTCCCGCCACGCCGATCGGCCGGCGAAAGCTCATCGCCCATTTGTTGCGCAGCTCCGACGGCACGGTGCGACCGAACAAGCGCCGCCCCTCCGTGTGGGCGTAATGCGCGGTGTCGATCCCCTCCTGCACGTCGCCACGGGTCTCGGCCAGCACCTTCCCCATCTCCCGGGTCATGGCGCGCGCGATGTCCTCCTTCCGCTGAACGAGCAGATCGCCCACGCGGTGCAGCACCTCGCCGCGGATCGGCGCGGGGGTCTTGGACCATTGCGCGAACCCCCGCTTAGCCGACTCGATGGCGCGGGTCACATCTTCCGGTCCGGAACGGGGAAAGCAGCCGATCACGTCGTCCCAGTCCGCCGGGTTGCGGTTCTCGAAGTACGCGCCGGTCCGCGGGGCGACCCACTCGCCCGCGATGAAGTTCTTGAAGTTCTCGGGCATGTCAGGTCCTGGGTGTCAGCGCGGCAGCGGCACGTCGGGGCACAGCCACAGGGCGGCCGCCTTGTCGCCGACGCGCGGCAATACTTCCCGCGTCAAGAGGAGAATCCCCCAGACGATGAGGATTTGCGAGATCACGTGGGCAAAGCCGAGGCGTCGCTTCCAGGACGAAATGCTGGCCCACAACCCGGCGGCGATCACGGTGGTCACGCCCAAGAGATAGAAGATCAGCCGCAGACCGCAGCCGTGTGAATAGGGCCAGACACCCGGGGCGATGCCGATGGCCACCAGTACTCCCAGCGCCACTTTCGCCCAAGTGCCAACGCGGTCGCGGGCGCTGGGGGCCCCGCCTCCCCATGCGCTGCCGGGCGCTGCGGCCGGCCGGCGAACGGTGGGTTCGCCGCCGCTCGGCCGGCCGAGCGATGGGTCCGCCGCCGGCAGCTTCTTGAGGAGACGGTCCACCTCGGCCATCTCCTTATCCCAGTCGCGATCCTTGTCGATGTCCGCCACTACGCCTCCCGAGCCAGTCCGTAGCGCTCGATCTTCTTGTAGAGATTGCTGCGCGGCATATCCAATGTGCGCGCGGTCTCGGACACATTCCAGTCGTTTTCCTTCAGCTTCGCGAGGATATAGGTGCGCTCCGCCACCTGCTTGAACTCCTCGAAGGTGGCCGCCCGCATCCATGGTGCCCCCGCCACATCGGCGGCGCTCGCCCCGGGCCCCGCGTCCGCCGTTCCCAAGCCGGCAATCCGCTCCACGTCCTGCGCCGTCACCGCGGGTCCAGTGGCGAGGATAAGGAGCCGCTCGATGGCGTTCCGCAGCTCGCGAATGTTGCCCGGCCAATCACGTGCGGCCAGGTGCTGCACGGCCTCCGCGTCGAACGGCTTGGCCGGCAGCCCGCCGCTCTGGGTCATCTAAGTGCGCGACGAGCTGTGCCACGTCGGCGCGTCGCGCGCGCAGCGGGGGCACCTCGATCGGCACGACGTTGAGTCGGTAGAGCAAGTCTTCCCGGAACCGCCCTGCCGTGATCTCGGCCTGCAAGTCTTTGTTGGTGGCGGCCACGACCCGCACGTCCACCGCCAGCGTTCTCCCCGATCCGACCCGTGAGATCACACCCTCTTCCAGCGCGCGCAGCACCTTGGCCTGCGCCGAGAGGCTCATGTCCCCGATCTCGTCCAGAAACAGCGTGCCGCCGTCCGCCAGCTCGAATTTCCCGGCGCGATCCGCGAACGCGCCCGTGAAGCTCCCCTTCATGTGGCCGAACAGCTCGCTCTCGATCAGCTCGGTCGGAATCGCGGCGCAGTTCACTTCCACGAACGGCCCGCGAGCGCGCGGGGAGAGCGCGTGAATCGCGCGGGCCACGAGCTCCTTCCCGGTACCGTTTTCTCCGGTGATGAGCACGCGCGCGGCGGTGGGCGCGACCTTCTCGATGCGCTCGATTACCTGCTTGACGGCGCGGCTCGTGCCCACGATCTCGTACTGCGCGTGCGCCTCGGCCCTGAGACGTACGTTCTCGCTGGCGAGGTCCACGTGCTGCAGCGCGGTGCGTAGCGTAAGCAGGATGCGGTCGGTGTCGAGGGGCTTTTCGAGGAAATCATACGCGCCGAGCTGGGTAGCCTCGACCGCGGTCTGGATCGTTCCATGACCGGAGATCATCACCACCTGGGCGTGCGGGTCGAGCTCGCGCAGCTTCCGCAGCGTCTCCAGCCCGTCCATCCCCTGCATCTTCACGTCCAGAAAGACGAGGTGGGGCCGGAACTCGGCGTAGCGCTGCAGCGCCTCCGATCCCGAGGCGCACGCCCGCACCTCGATCTTCTCGTATTCGAGCACCTGCGTCAGCGCCTCGCGGATGCCCTTTTCGTCGTCGACGACCATGACGCGTCGGCTCACGGTGCGCTCCGCTTCAGGCGGTACAGGACGACGGCGGTGGGGTGGATCCGGACGTCGGCGAACCCCGGCGAGACACGCAGGGGAACCGCGCCGGTCGAGTCCGCCCCCGCCAGGCGCTGCGCCAGCTGCCGCACGACGGGCGGGGGAAACGGGATGCCGCGCAGGCTCAGCTCCTGGACCGTGAAGCGGGCCAGCCCCGGGCGCTCGATCCGCAGCGGGCCGGCGATGCGCAGCGGCTCTCTCGGGCTCAGGAATCCGGCCACCGGCCCCAGCGCGTCGGGCGGAATCACTCGCGTGTCGAGCCGGCAATGAACGGCCAGTGAGCCCTCCGACAGCTCCACCCGCAACGAGTCGAAGCTCTTGCGCACCGACCAGTCCATCGAGCTGCCGATGAGGGACGCCACTTCATTGGCGGACAGGACCACGGAATCCGGGCCCGTCGCCCGCTTCAGTTTATCGACTTTGGTTTGCGTGCTGGACAGGGCCTTGGGCGTTGGGGCACCGACTCCGGTGTCCGTCACGGGAGGGAGCTGGGTGGAGCGCGGGCCGATGACGCGCGCGGCCCGGCGCATGATCGGCTCCCGGAACCACCACGCCACCAGCACCGCCACCAAGGCGACGCAGAGGAGCGCGACACCGCACGTCCGGATTGGAGCGCGCTCTCCATCAGGTCGACTGTCATGATTACCGCCGTGGCGTCGAAGCGCAGATCGGCCAGGGCCGATTCGAGCTGGTCGAACCGTCGCGGGCTCGCGGCCGTCCCCGCCCGCCCCAGGGTGATATGCGGCCGGAAGGCCCGAGCCTCCGTGGGGAAACCCAGCGGCGCGAACTCCTGCTCCATGCGGTGCTGCAGCAGCTCGAGCGCCGGTTCCGGTGCGACACCCACCCAGACGACGCGCGGCCGGTCGTAGTGGGGGAACACGCCGAACCCGCCGAGCGACAGTGTGACGGGCCGTGCTCCGGTGCAGGCGCGGCCCAGCGCCGCCACTAACTCGCCTTCGCGTTCAGCCTCCACGTCGCCCAGGAACTTGAGCGTCAGGTGCACCTGCGCGGGGGTCATCCAGCGCAGTGCGAACCCCATGCTCTGGACCGGCCGCACGCAGGCGGAGAGCGACGCTCGCACCGTGTCAGGGAGATTGAGCGCAACGAACAGCCTCACGCGCGCTCGGCGAGCAGACCGCCGCGGCGATAGCCGCGAGGATCCACCTCGACCGCCGCGAACCCCAGCCCCGCCAGATGCTCCTGCACCTCCGTCAAGCGCGCTGTTACCAAGGGAATCCAGCGCGGCTCGACTTCGATACGCGCGCCCGTCCGATCACCGTGGTGGCGGACCCGCAGATCACCCGTCACGCCGAGCTCGCGCAGATACCTCTCCGCCCGCTCCACCTGCGCGAGCCGCTGTGACGTGATCGGGATGCCGTATGCCACACGGCTCGAGAGGCACGGCGCCGCCGGGGCGTCCCACACCGGGAGCCCGAGCTCGCGCGCGGCGTGCCGCACGTCCGCCTTGGTGAGCCCCGTTTCGGCCAGGGGCGAGCGCACGCCCGCCGCCTGCCCCGCGGCATAACCCGGGCGATGCTCGCGCAGGTCGTCGGCGTTGGTGCCGTCGCACACGACCGCAAGCCCGCGGCCCCGCGCCTCGGGGACGAGCCGGCGCCACAGCTCCGTCTTGCAGAAGAAGCAGCGGTTCGTCGGATTCGCGAGGTAGTCGGGATCCTCAAGCTCGTGGGTGTCGAGCTCGACCAATGGAACATCGAAACGCTGGGCCACCGCACGCGCCGCGGCCCACTGCGCCTCCGGATAGGAGGCGCTCCGGCCCACCGCCGCCAGCATACGGTCGCGCCCCAGCTCCTGCCGCACCACGACTGCCAGCAGGGCCGAATCGACCCCGCCCGAGTAGGCGACCAGGGCTGATGGATAGGTCCGCACGAGAGCGCGTAATGGCGCGGCTGGATTTGAGGGGCCGGACATCGCCGAATAGTAGCGGCTCACACTGTCTCCATCAAAGGACAT
>WNFJ01465687.1_pt1 | contig 10723 bp, 7 predicted proteins | sample 5400461 | NCBI WGS metagenome assembly WNFJ01 (sample SAMN13153349, study PRJNA577476) | soil metagenome | isolation source: 115 cm saprolite on Douglas fir-dominated hillslope | place: USA:California | collected 2013-09-17
GCGGGAGCTGGAGCAGCAGTACATACTCCAGACGCTGGACGGGGTGGGGGGCAACCGCACGCAGGCGGCGCGGCTGCTCGGCATCAGTCTCCGCTGCCTCCAGTACAAGCTGAAAGCATATCGGCAGGGCGGGCTCGATCAGCTGGCCCAATTCAATGGGGCGCCAGAAAGCCAGCACCCACTAGGAGTCTAGCTACCATGACGAGAACGGCTCGGTTGTCTTCTCTGCTATCCCTGCTTTTCGCGATAGCGTTGCTCGCGCCCTCGGCGGTCATGGCGCAGGCGCCACGCCCGATCCAGCAGGACAAGGACTACATCATCGGTCCCGAGGACATCCTCGAGATCCAGGTCTGGGGTAACAAGGATCTCAACCAGGTGGTGTTCGTGCGGCCCGACGGCCGCACCTCCCTCCCGCTGGTCGGGGAGATCGGCGTCGCCGGCCAGTCGGTGCAGCAGCTCCAGGACCACCTCACCAACGTCTACGAGAAGACCGTCAAGGGCGCGGTGGTCACGGTCATGGTCAAGGAGATCAAGAGCCGGCCCGTTTACTTCATCGGAGGTTTTGGCAAACCGGGCGTGATGCAGCTCACGCGAGAGCTCACGCTGCTGCAGGCGATCTCCGTCGTGGGAGGTGTCGTCCCAAACGCGGACGCCGAGAAGGGTTTTCTCCTCCGTGGGGACAAGCGGATCCCGATCGACTTCAACCGTCTCGTCCAGCGGGGGGATCTGAGCCAGAATCCCAAGCTGGAGCCGGGCGATTCGATCGTCGTACCGCTGGCGGATGCGGTCTACGTGAACGGTGAAGTGAAGGCTCCAGGAGCGGTTAAATATACGGGAGATTTGACGATTTTGAAGGCGCTCACCCAGGTGGGCGGACTGACTCCCCTGGCCTCCGCCGGGCGGGTGGACGTACTTCGCGGCAACGCAGAAAAGAAGGAACGGATTCGGGTCGATGTTGATAAGATGATGCGGTCGCCGGACGAGAATCCTGATATCCGGCTACAACCGAACGACATCATCTTTGTCCCACAACGACTGTTCTAACGGCGAAGTCAGTGGGCTCGGGGGGCCGCGCGGCAGGAGCGCCGCGCGGCACTCCCGGGTAATCGCTCTCTCCCTCGCTCTGCTCGGAACCGGCGTCGCGGCCGCATTCGCGCAGACTCCGAGCACCCCTTCTACCGATCCGGCGCAGCAGCAGGCGCCGCAGCCGGGACAGACCCAGGAGCAGAGCCAACAGCAACCCGCGCCGAGTCCGGCGCCGCCCGCGGAACAGCCGACGCTTCCGCTGTACCAGCAGTATCCGATCCAGCAGCCGGGCCGGCCGCCGATCACACCGGGCACACCGCCGAGCACCACCCTACCGCCGTGGACTCCGCCTCTACCGCCCGCGCCGTCACAGACGAATATTCCGGCGCCCCTGCCGATTCCGGTTCTCGGAGCACCGGGCTTGCCCGGCACGCCCGGGTACGTGGGAATCCCCAACCTGACGCTCCCGGGCGCCTTCGCGCCGACGATCACGACGGTCCGCGGAGCCACCCTGGAGTTCCACCCGACGGCGCGGGTCTCGGAGGAGTACAGCGACAACTTCTTCCAGACGTCCAGCCACGCGCAAGACAACTTCCGGTCGACCCTCGGGCCCGGATTCCTCATCCTGCTCAACGGGGCGCGGACATTCGGCTCGCTCCGCGCGACCGTCGACCTGGTGCACGATACCGCCAAGAACAGCGGGGACGACGTCAAGGTGTTTCCGAGCATCAACGCGGCCGTTCGCTACCTGTTTACGCCGCGGCTCAGCCTGACCCTGACCGAGACCTTCGTTCGCAACGACTCTCCAAGCGCGGTCGATCAGTTCGGCCTGCGGCGTGGACGGCAGATCTACGAGACGAACGCCCTCGGGGCGACCGTCGACTGGCTGCTCGATCGTATCGCGACGCAGGCCTACTACCGCAACGTGCTCTTCTTCAACGAGGGTGGGAGCGGCACGGGCAACGGCTCGGTGGGCAACAACACGAACCAGAATGATCAGGTCACGAACATCCTGGGCGTGAATGCCTCGACCCGCATCGCGGTCGACTATCTGGTCCGGCTCGGCTACGAGTTCTCTCGCACCGACGCATTGAACGGGAGCAATCAGAACGGGAATGGCAACACCAGCCAGGACAACACGAGCCATACCGTCTTCGCCGCAGCCTCCCGGCAGTTCGGACTTTATACCTCGGGAGGTATCTCGACCTCCGCACAGTTCCAGACCAACGAAGACACGAAGGTGTACAACGCGTCACTCTTCGGGTCCTACGGGCTGCCTACCGGGTTGTCCCTCTCAGCGGCCGTCGGGTACAGCATTCTGGACAGCAGCACCCGCAACACCGAGGGCACGGTCTCGGCGAACGTGAGCGCGAGCTACCGCTTCAATCGAGCATTTTTCGCGGTGGGGGTCTTCCAGGACTTCCGGCAGACCGCCCAGCAAGGTCAGAACTTCGGGACTGTGCAGACGCGCTCGTATTTCGGTAGCTTCCTCTATCAGTGGACGCCGTTCATCAACACAACGTTGAACGTGACGTACAGCGAGAACGAGCCTACCGGGACAGGGAACCAGAAGAGCGGTGCAAGCCAGAACACGCTCACCTACGGGGCGGGCCTGAACTGGCAGATCCTTCGCTGGCTGGCCGCGAGCCTTCAGTACACCCACACGCACCAAACCGGAACTGCCACCTTCGGCAACAACCAGGGACTGTTTGGAGGCGGTGACTTTGCCGAGAATCGGGCCTCGCTGAACCTTTTCGCCACCTTCTAGCTCCTCGCAGTTCTTCAGCGGCCTTCGGCAGTCGTACCCGCCGGCACCCGAGTTCATTCCAGCTGATTTCGCTTCTCGCGCCGTTTGCTACTGCAGCCCGAAGCTGTAAGGCCGATTAGGCTCGCTCCCCTACTCAGCCCTTCACCCACACCTCAGCTCCTCCATGCAAAGGTTGCAGCACGTGAACCTGCGCTAAGTCCCTGCTTTAACTGGTTCATTGTGATACAGGGTGCCTCGTACTGGAGCCATCGCGCAGATTTGCGGCCTCGAAGTAGTTGATTGCCCAATCAGAGGAGGGAACTTCTCCGTTTCTCGTGGAGAAGTTCTCCAAAAAGACAACGACTTAGGGCTTGTGGCATTGCGATGCGACTGGCACCGGCCTTGCTCCCTCCACGGCCCGGAGTCGCCATGCTACGGATCTTCAGGCACTACATATCGGGCTTGGGTGTCGTCCTGTTTCTGGGCGACCTCCTGGTCATCCTCGGGGTCTTCGTCCTCACCGAGGTGTCGGCGATCTGGGTCGGCTCAGCGCCTTTCCTCGTTCGCTTTCTGGAGGTCGGTGCGCTCACCGCGTTCATGCTTCACCTGGGCGACCTCTATGCCGCCCGGCTGGCTGTAAGTCCGCGCGAACTTCTCGCGCGCCTTCTCATCTGCCAGAGCGTTTCCGGATTGATGATCGCGGCGATCGGTTTCGCAGCGCCTTCTCTTCGGCTCGGCCGCTCAGCCTTCCTGCAGATCACCATCCTGACCACCCTTGGTCTCATGGGGTGGCGGATGGCAGTCCTGATGGCGTGGCCGAAGCATCAGATGGCCGTCCGGGTGCTCGTGTTGGGAACTGGCCAGGTAGGCCGCATGATCGCCGAGTTGGAGGCCACCAGCGCCCGCGCCTATCGCATCATCGGGTTTCTGGATGATAGCCCGGCCGCCGCCGACACGATTCCGGAGGGCTATGCACTCCTGGGCAAGATTCAGGATCTCGACGTATTGGTCGAGGAGACTCGGCCGGACATCGTTGTGATCGCCCAGGTCGACCGACGGGGCTGCTTCCCCGCCAAAGCCCTGCTGGGGTGTCGGCTTCGGGGGATCCGCGTAGAGGATTGGCCGACCTTCTATGAGAAGGCAACCGGTAAGATTCTTGTGACCGCCGTCAGGCCGAGCTGGCTGATCTTCTCAGACGGCTTCGTGAAGACGCCTCGGACGGAGATCATCAAGCGTCTGTGCGACGTGACCGTCTCGCTCGTCGGGTTGGCCCTGGCGCTCCCCGCCATGATAGTCGTGGCCATCGCGGTCAAGCTGGAGTCCCCGGGACCGATCCTGTACCGCCAACCCCGACTGGGGCGCAACGGCTGCGTCTTCATCCTGAACAAGTTTCGCTCCATGCGCCAGGATGCCGAGAAGGAGACCGGTCCGGTGTGGGCCCGGGCCAGGGATCCTCGGGTCACCCGGGTCGGGGCGCTGCTGCGCCGCACGCGGTTGGACGAGCTCCCGCAGCTCCTCAACGTGCTGGTCGGGCACATGAGCTTCATCGGCCCTCGCCCCGAGCGTCCTGAATTCGTCGAGGAGCTCCAGAAGCAGATTCCATACTACATGGAGCGGCTCGCCGTGAAGCCTGGAATCACCGGCTGGGCGCAGGTCAGCTACCGATACGGCTCGTCCGTGGAAGACGCGGTCGAGAAGCTGCAATACGATCTGTACTACATCAAGAACCTATCTCTGTTCCTGGACCTGCTGATCCTGCTCAACACGGTCCAGGTGGTTCTCTTCGCGCGAGGTCGTTGAACATGACAGCGCGCCACTCTTTCGCCACCAAGGAGACAACTCGCTGATGGACACCCGGACGCTGCTCGTTCAACTCGCACGTTCCCTATTCGCCAGACGCAAGAAATGGATCGTGCTCACGACGCTCGCGTCGCTTACGCTCCTGGTTCCAGCGGCCTATCTCCTGTCCAAGGAGCCCCCTCGCTACCAGACGGTGGCAACAGTTCTGATCGAGAACAAGGCCGATCGCGCGCCGGTTTTCCAGGAATTCTCCCCGTACCGGCCGCTGCCGGTGCAGCTTGCGATCCTGCAGAGCCGGCTGCTGGCGGCCTCGGTGGTGGAGGCGCTCCCTCGCGCCGTCGTCGACGATCTCACTCACAACCCCTACGGTCGCGACTACTGGGGTGAATTCCAGGAGTGGATTCGCCGCCTCCGGAGCAAGGAGTCCCCGGTTTCCAGCCCGCAGCGCCGGGCGGTAGCCGAGCTGCAGCGCGACCGGGTCCGCTTTGTGCCGCAGCCCGGCAACTCCGGCATCGTGGAGATCCTGGCCGAGGCGTCTCAGCCCCAGCTCGCTCTCGACATCGCGAATACCTATATCGAGGTGCTATTGGCCCGGACGCGCTCCTTTAACGTCGACGACGCCAAAAGTACCCGCGAGTACCTGTCTCAGCAGACCGCCCAGGTCTCTGATGCCCTCGGTCGGAGCGAAGCGGCCCTGCGTCAGTTCACGATGTCGCGCGGTGGCGTTCAGATCCCGACCAAGAGCACCGAGACCGCGCAGCGGGTATCCCAGCTCGAGACGACCTTGGTGGAAGTGCAGGCGAACAAGAGCATCAGCCAGACCCGTCTCGCAGCGATGAAGCAGAAGGTCGAGGCGATGCCGGTGGTCCAGGCTCCGGCCGCCCCGTTGAAGCCGGTGGCGCCTATGCCCAACCCGGCCAACACGGGTCGCCTCCGGGCCAAGCTGTCCAGTCTCGAAGCGCAGATGGTGGAGGCGAAGAGCCGCTACCCCGAAGAGCACGTCCGGGTTCGATCGCTCGCCCAGCAGATCGTGGACGTGCAGCGAGAGCTGGGAGACGCCGTCAAGGACTCCACCGCGGCCAGCCCCTCGACCAGCAGCATTCCTTCCGAGGACCGAGCCGCGTTCGCCGAGATGGTAGCCGCCCTCGAGACCTCCGTCGTCTCACTGACGGCCCAAGAGAACGCCATGAAGGAGCAGCTCGGGGCCGCGCGCCGTGAGCTCTCCGGTCTATCGAAAGACGAGCTCGAGTACCGGCGCCTAGCCTCTGAAGTGGAGACCAATCGCAAGCTGAGCATTCTGCTGTCGGACAAGCTGGGCGCAGCCCGCATCCGCGAGCAGGGCGAGATGAACGTGGTGAAGGTGATCGATCCACCCGGCTTCCCCACCACCGCGCCCAATCAGCGGCGCATGACATTCCTCGGCCTGGCCCTCGCTCTGTCCTTCGTGATAGGCCTCGGGGCGCCCGCGACGGCGGAGTACTTCAACCGGCCGATAATGAGTGAGACCGATGTCACCGATGTCCGCCACCTCACGGATCTGCCAATCCTGACTGCGATCCCTGATGTGCAGACCCCAGGGGTGATCCTCGGGTCCAACGGGAACCAGAACCAGACGAACCAGGAGGACTACCACCTGTTCGTCGACGCGTTCCGACGCCTCCGGGTGGAGCTGCAGATGCTCGGAGATGAGCCTCCCCTGCGACGGATTCTCGTGGCCAGCGCGCTTCCGTTCGAGGGGAAGTCCACCGTAACGTTCAATCTCGGCCTCGCCTTCGGCGAGGTCGGCAAGCGCGTGATCATCGCTGATGCGGACTTCCATCGTCCGACACTTCATCGACTCGCCAACAGCACGCCACGCAAGGGATTCACGGACCTGCTGGCGGGTACCAGCAATCTCGGGGAAACCATCATGCCCATCACCGAGAACGTGCATCTCGCACCCCGCGGCGGGTCCATGACCGCTCCCGCGCGTAGCGGCTTGGGTAACCGCCTGACTCAGATCCTTTCAGACATGTCAGACGATGCCGACTACGTCCTCATGGACTCGTCTCCGATCTTGCTGATCCCGGACAACCTCTACATCGCCGCGGCGGCTGACGGGATCATTCTGGTTGTCAGCGTCGGGACGACTCGCCCTCGCGACCTCCTGCGGACGAAGGAGATCCTGGAGCGTGCCGGGACCCCCATTGTAGGAGTGGTCCTGAACCGTACGCCCATCAAGCAACTGAATTCTTACTACAAGCAGTACAGCGGCTACTACAGCGCCTAGATCGAAACCTCAAACTACGGGACATTAGGGAGCGCATACGACCGTGTGGATACAAACCCTTCAAGAGAAGCTCGAGACGCGCACCGCGCGCGTCAGCGTAATCGGTCTCGGGTACGTTGGCCTCAACCTGGCTGTCGAGCTCGCCAGGGCAGGCCTGACCGTTCGGGGTGTTGACCTGGACCTCGAGCGGGTGAATCTGCTTAACCGTGGTGAGTCGTACCTAGTGGACGTGCCCGCAGAAGTGCTGAGGCCACTCGTGGCCAGCGGCCGGTTGAAGGGCTCGACTGCTTTCGACGAGGCCGGCAGCGCCGATGTCCTGATAATCTGCGTACCAACCCCGCTACGGAAGAGCAAGGAGCCGGACATCTCCTTCATTCTCTCCGCACTGGAGAGTTTGCTCCGGCATCTCCGGGCCGGACAGCTGATGGTTCTGGAGAGCACGACGTTTCCGGGCACCACGGAGGAAGTGCTTCAGCCGAAGATCGAGGGGGCTGGGCTGGTGATCGGTCGGGATTTCTTTTTGGCCTTCTCGCCCGAGCGAGTGGACCCCGGCAACAGGACGTATACGACCGCCACGATACCGAAGGTGGTGGGTGGCGTGACCCCAGCCTGCACGAAGCTGGCCGCCAGCCTGTACCGGCAAGTGACCCAGACTGTGTTCGAAGCGTCAAATCCTCGGGTGGCCGAGACGGCGAAGCTCCTCGAGAACACATTCCGCAGTGTGAATATTGCGCTCGCCAACGAGCTGGCCTTCGCGTGCCGGAAGATCGGCGTGGATCCTTGGGAAGTCATCGAGGCGGCTGCCACCAAGCCCTTCGGGTTCATGGCTTTTTATCCCGGTCCGGGCATCGGCGGCCACTGCATCCCGGTGGATCCGCTCTATCTCTCCTGGAAGGTTCGACTCACGGGCTACGAGGCACAGTTCATCGCTCTCGCGGATCAGATCAACCGGGCTATGCCGGAGCACGTGGTGAATCTAGTGACGGAGGCGCTCAACGATCGGGGGCGCCCCGTCAAGGGCAGCTCGGTGCTAATTCTCGGGGTGACATACAAGGCCGATGTGAACGATGTGCGCGAGTCGCCGGCCCTTGAGGTCATCGAGATGCTGGTCCACAAGGGGGCCCAGGTATCGTACGCGGACCCTTTCACGCCGCAGCTCAATAGCGAGGGCGGCAGGAAGCTGGCTGCGGTCGAACTTACACCAGAAGGGCTGGAGGCGGCGGACTGCGTCCTGATCCTCACGAGCCATTCGGCGTTTGACTATGCGATGATCAGCGACCGCGCCCGCCTGGTGGTGGACACGCGGAATGCCTTGAAGGCGCATCGGCATTCACGGGCCACGATCGTGACTCTCTGAGAGAACCCTATGCGGACAATTCTCGTTACGGGGGGAGCGGGCTTCGTCGGCTCGCACTTGGTCGATCAGCTTCTCGAGGACGGTGCGTCGGTGCGTGTTTTCGATAACCTGTCCACGGGGTCGCTACAAAACCTCCAAGCTGCGGCACAACGCCATTCGCGGGTGTCCGCCGGCTCCGGCAACACCTCGAACGGGAGCCGGTTGGAGGTGATCATCGGCGACATTCGAGATCGAGAAATGCTACGGACGGCGCTCCGTGACGTGAAATACGTGTTTCACTTGGCTGCGCTGCCGGCGAGTGCGGTCTCGGTCAAGAATCCGGGCGAGATCCACGCGGTCAATGTCGAGGGTACGCTTAATGTGCTTCAGGGCGCCTTAACCGAAGGAGTGTGGCGGTTAGTGATCGGGTCTTCATCGTCGGTCTACGGAATACCGCTTCGAGTCCCGGTCTCAGAGGACACGCCGCTCGCTCCAGCCACGCTGTTCGCGGCGTCGAAGGTGGCGGCCGAGACGTACGCGCGCGCCTTCTATGTGCGGCATCAGCTCGACACGGTGACCTTGCGCTACTTCAACATTTACGGCCCGCGGCAGAAGGCGACGGGGGAAGGCGCCGTGATCGCGAGCCTGCTAGAGGCGGTTCGGGAGCGGCGCCCATTCGTGGGCCAGGACGATCGGACGGCGGAGGACTTCGCCTACGTGGACGACGCGGTGGCGGCGACGCTGGCCGCCGTACAGGCGCCGCGGGCGGCCGGTCACGTCATCAACGTGGGGTCCGGAGGAATGGCGAGCATCAGCGACGTGCGAGGGATCCTAGCCGATCTGCTCCGGACAGTACCGGTGACCGTCTTGCCGCGGGACCCGGCCGCCGAGCCTCGACAGGTGTGCGCGCGGATGAGTCTCGCGGCGGAGTTGCTCGAGTTCAGGCCACGCGTGTCCCTCATCGCCGGTCTTGCACGGACGATCCAGGCTTTTAACGAGGTCGAGTACGGCGAGTTGCCGGCTTTGGCGCGAGTCATTCCCGAATGATGAATGCTTTAACGTTTGACGTGGAGGAATACTTCCACGCTGAGGTATTCGCGGGCGTGGTTCGTCGAGAGGAGTGGGCGGGCCTCGAGAGCCGCGTTGTGCGTGCGACGCAGCGCATTCTTGAGGTCCTCGAGGAAGGCCGACACACGGCGGCGACGTTTTTCGTCCTCGGCTGGGTTGCCGCTCGGCACCCCGAACTGGTACGGCTGATCCATGCTCGTGGTCACGAGGTGGCCTGTCACGGATACAGCCACGAGATGATTACCCGACAGAGTTCTACGCAGTTCGCCGAGGACGTGGTGCGGTCGAAGAAGACGCTTGAGGACACGATCGGGGCGGCGGTAATTGGCTATCGGGCGCCGACGTTCTCGGTTGTTCGGGAGACGCTCTGGAGCCTCGAGGTTCTGGTCGAGTCGGGTTTTCGGTACGACTCGAGCATTTTCCCGATCGTTCACGATCGGTATGGGATTCCAACTGCTGCGCGCTCCCCACACCGGTTGAAGTTGGCTTCCGGGACAGAGATCGCCGAGTTTCCGCTTTCGACGGTAACGGTTCTCGGGTGGCGCATCCCGGTGGCGGGTGGCGGGTATTTCCGGCTGTTTCCGTACCGCTTCACGCGATGGGCGATCCGACGGATCAACGAGCGTGAGGACCAGCCTGCGGTGGTCTACTTGCATCCGTGGGAGATGGATCCCGGCCAACCGCGTCTTCCCGTGGGCCGCGTCGACCGTTTCCGGCATTCGGTGAATGGCGGGGCGACCATGGGTCGGCTTCGGCGCCTGATTCGCGACTTTCGGTTCGCCCCGGCTCGTAGCGTGCTCGCCTCCTCGGGGATACTGGAGGCGGGAGGGATCGCGTGAAGATCGTCGCGGTAGTCGGAGCGCGGCCGAATTTCGTGAAGATCGCGCCGATCCTGGCCGAGCTGCGCGAGTACCCGTATTTCGCCACGACACTCGTACACACTGGCCAGCATTACGACGCGAAGATGTCGGATGCATTCTTCGCGAATCTGGAGATTCCGAGGCCGGACGTGAACCTCAACGTCCAGGCATCCGGCGCGGTGGCCCAGATGGCCGAGATTATGACGCGGTTCGAAGCCGTGCTGAGCAGCCGGCGGCCGGACATGGTCCTCGTGGTGGGAGACGTGACCTCCACGGTGGCCGCGGCCATCACCGCGGTGAAGGTGGGCTGCGCGGTAGCACACGTAGAGGCGGGGCTCCGGAGCTTCGACCGCAGCATGCCCGAGGAAGTTAATCGCGTGCTCACGGACTCGATCTCGGACCTTCTCTTCACGACGGAACCAGTGGCGCAGGAGAACCTGGCCCGAGAGGGGATCCCGGCGGAGAAGGTTCATTTCGTAGGCAACGTGATGATCGACACGCTCTTTCGGTACCGCGAGCGGGCGCGCGAGTCCGACGTGCTGCCGCGGCTTGGTCTCGAGCCCGGGGCGTATGCCGCGCTGACACTTCACCGTCCGAGCAACGTGGACGACGAGGGC
>WNFJ01552377.1_pt1 | contig 10722 bp, 10 predicted proteins | sample 5400461 | NCBI WGS metagenome assembly WNFJ01 (sample SAMN13153349, study PRJNA577476) | soil metagenome | isolation source: 115 cm saprolite on Douglas fir-dominated hillslope | place: USA:California | collected 2013-09-17
CACTCCCGATGAGGAAACCACCAACTGGAGAGCCGTATGCGGGAAAACCGCCCGTACGGTTCGGAGGGCGGGGAGGGTAACTCCTTCCCGACCCCTATCTCAGAGTGCGGAGGACTACGATGAACGAACTGCGGCCTGCCGCCGAGCTGGAGCGCGCCGAGGCGATATCGCCCGACCCGATCAATCCCAAGATCCGGACCATGGAGGTGATCGATACCGATTTCCACTTTACGCCGAAGTGGGACACGTTGCGCCGCTACCTGAAGGAGCCGTTCAAGAGCCGGCTGTTTCATTTTCCGGTGGGCAGCCTCGAATACAATCCGGAACCCGCGAACGAGAAGCCGGGCGTCGGGCAGGATACGCACGGGAGCGCCTCGACCGGCGCGGAGGTGATCGCCGTCCTCGACCAGTTCGGCACCGACATCGTGATCATGAATCCCGGCTACACGCGGCCGCAGGCGATCTTCAACGAGCCGGTGATCGCCGCGATCGCTTCCGCCCATAACGACTATCTGATCGAGGAAGTCTTTCCGGTCAGCGAGCGGATCAAGGCCAGCATGATGATCTGCCATCGCGACCCGCAGATGGGGGCCGAGGAAATCCGCCGCGTCGGGCATCACCGGCAGTTCGTCGGCGTGTTCACCTCCTTCAGCGGGCTGTTCGAGCCGATCGGCACCGCCAAATACGACCCGATCCTCGATGCCATGCAGGACTTCGATCTGGTGCTCACCGCGCACAGCGAAGGCTGGTTCCCGCACTTCTCGCCGCTGTGGACCGGCGCGCGCACCTGGATCGAGCTGTTCGGCAATGCGCCCGCCGGCAATTGCATGGCCCATCTCGCCGCCATGATCGTGCAGGGCATGTTCGACAAATATCCCCGGCAGAAGGTGATCTTCCAGGAGGGCGGTTACTGGTGGCTGCCCGACTTCATGCTCCGCGTCGACGACTTCTATATGAGTTCGGGCGGCGATATCGCGCTCACCGAGCGCAAGCTTGCGGCGGGCGAGCGCTGGCTGCATAAGATGCCGAGCCAGTATGTCCCCGATCACGTGCGCTTCTCGACGCAGCCGATCACCATCCCGAAGAACCGCAAGCATTTCGGCTGGCTGCTCGAGCTGTGCCACGCGCAGGAACTGTTCTGCTTCTCCTCGGATTGGCCGCACCAGACCATGGATCCGGCCAACTGGGTGGTCGAGAACCCCGATTGCATTCCGGACGAAATGCAGAAAAAGCTGCTCAGCGGCAACGCGCGGAAACTCTATGGCCGGCTCTAGGCCATTTCTCGAGTCATGGCCGGGCTTGTCCCGGCCATCCACGTCTTGCTTGCCGAGAGAAGGCGTGGATGCCCGCGACAAGCGCGGGCATGACGATGAGGAACGTGGCCCGGTCACACCGGAAGTGCTGGAGGGTTAAGATCGATGGCTGAAAGCGAACGGGTGCGGGAGCGCGAGCGGCCGCCGATCGGCGACAATCCCTATGAGCGCATCATGCGCCAGCGCAAGGAGCTGGCCGAGCGCAATCTGACCGGACCGATCGTCATCCGTGCCGAGGATCGTGAATGGTTCCAGGCGCGTCAGGGCAAGCTTCTGTTTTATCTCGATCCGGTGACCTTCAAGGACACGCCGCTGCAGCACTGGCGCGTCTTTCTTCACGACATCAAGACGCGATCGGGCAAGCACCGGCATCAGGGCGGCCTCGTCATCTACGTCCTCGAGGGCCGGGGCTATTCCATCGTCGACGGCGAGCGAAAGGACTGGGAAAAGGGCGATCTCGTCCTGCTGCCGATGAAACCCGCGGGGGTCGAGCACCAGCATTTCAATCTCGACCCGAAGAAGCCGGCGATCTGGGCGGCGTTCATCAACATTCCGATCCAGGAGTACCTCGCGTCGGATTTGCAGCAGGCGGAAAACTCGCCGGATTTCAAGGAGGGGTGATTTTCAAGCGATGGCGACGGCGCAGCACCTCTTGGTGGTGCGCTGCAGAACCGGGACCGTTTCAGACTCCAGCGTTTGGAACGGTCCCGGACCAGCGGTGCACCGCTCCGCAAGAGCTTCGCGCTGCACCGCATCCGGGACACCGCAGCCATGGTGCCGCACGTTCAGGGAGGAGCACACCCCATGTTGAGCGCAAGCGATCTCGGCGGCCTGATGGCCATGATGCCGGCCTTCGCCACCGACAATGCCGCCCACATTCACGCCACCGCCACCGTCGATGTCGCACGGCTGCGCCACGGTCTCGACCGCATGATCGCCGACGGCGCCGACGTGATCGCGACCACCGGCAGCTTCGGCGAATGCCACACGCTGCTGCCGGACGAGTTCCGCACCTTGGCGCATGAAACCGTCGCGGTGGTGAAGAAACGCGTGCCGCTGTTCGTCGGCGTCACCTCCGTGAACAGCCGGGAAGCGGCGGACAAGATCAAGGTCGTGGACGGCTCGGGCGCCGACGGCATCCTGCTCGGGGTGCCATATTATTTTCCCTCGAGCGTGGAAAACGCCGTCCGCTTCTATCGCGACATCGGCGAGATGTTCCCGAAGCTCAATATCATGATCTACCACAATCCGGCGCTGCATCACGTCACGCTGCCGGTCGAGGCCTTCACGGAAATCGCGAAGAACCCGGCCGTCGTCGCCATGAAGGACAGCCATCGCACGCCGCAGGAATTCGTCGAGTTGCAGAAGATCATCGCCCGCAAGATCGGCGTGTTCGTGCACGAGGGCCAATACGCGACCTTCGCAGACCTCGGCGCGGCCGGCTTCTGGTCGATCGATGCCTGGATGGGGCCGTGGCCGCACCTGGCGCTGCGCGAAGCCGTGCGGCGGGGCGACCGCGACGCCGCCAAGGCCATCACAATCGACATCGTGCCGCCCAACCAACCGCCGGCGAACCTGTCGTGGCGCGAAACCGCGGCCAAGATCGCCATCCGCATGGCGGGTTATGTCGATCCGGGCCCGCTGCGCCCGCCATTCGTCGAGATCCCCGCCGAGGTGACGGCGCGGATGCGGCAGCGGGCGGAGCGCTGGAGCAAGGTCTGCGCCAAGTACCGCTCCCTGGCCCCGGCATGATTGAATATGTGGTCGGAAAGATCGACGATATCCGGCCCGGAACGGCGATCGCGGTGCAGGCCGGGCGGCGCGTCATCGCGGTGTTCCGCCTCGGCGAGGAGTTCTTCGCCGTCAACAATGCCTGCCCGCACAAGGGCGCATCGCTCTGCGACGGCGAGATCGTGATTGCGGACAAGGTCGTGCGCTGTCCTTGGCATCATTGGAACTGGCAGCTCGATGATGGAAAGCTCGAAAGCGACCCGCGCCAAAGGCTGCGGACCTACGAGGTGACGGTGGAGGGCGACGAGGTCATCCTCCGCGCGTGATATGCCGCGGCGCGGCCCGAACAGGAGGCGCAGATGAATGTCGTGAGCGATCCGCGGCGCGAGCGCGCGACGCGCGTCAAGCCGCAGCCCATCGACCCGCGCGGCCGCGCCTACAAGGTGGTCGATACCGACTTTCATCTGCTGCCCGAATGGTCGGACTTGCGCAAATACATGAAGGAGCCGTTCGCAAGCGAGCTCACGAGCTATCCGCTGACGGGCGGCGACTATTCGCCGAAATACGCGATCGGCCTCGAAGGGACCGGACAGGAGACGCACGGCCGCGCCAGGACCGCCGCCGACATCCTGCGGGTGATCGACGAGATCGGGGTCGAGACCGTGATCCTCACTCCCGGCTTCACCCGGCCGCAGAGCATGTTCCACCAGGCCATGGTGACCGCCACGGCCGCGGCCTACAACGATTTCCTCATCAACGAGGTGCTGCCCTTAAGCCCGCGCATCAAGGCGGAGATCATGATCAACCAGCGCCATCCAGCCGATGGAGCAGCCGAAATCCGCCGCGTCGGCGCGACGGCAGGCTTCGTCGGCGTTTACACCGAATTCGGCGGCAATTACGAGCCGATCGGGACTGCCAGGCACGATCCGATCTTCGCGGCGGCGCTCGCGCACGACCTCGTCGTGACCTCGCATATCGGGACGTTCTGGCAAAAAGCGACGCCGCTGTCGGAAGGTACCCGGACGTGGACCGAGCTGGTCGGGATTTCGGCGGCGGCTATCAGCATGGCATTTGTCGGCAGCATGATCATGCAGGGCCTGTTCGACAAGTTCCCGGGCTTGCGCGTCGTCATCAAGGAGGGCGGCTTCTGGTGGCTGCCGGACTTCATGGCGCGCGCCGACGACTACTATTTGAGCCATCCCGGCGACATCAAGCTGACCGAGCGCAAGCTCGAATCCGGTGAGAAGTTCCTGGCCAAGCTGCCCAGCGAATATTTCGAGAGCAATATTCGCTTCTCAAGCCAGCCGGTCTGCTTCCCGCGCGAGCCCGAGCACTTCAAATGGCTGATGGCGATGTGCCGCGGCGAGGACTGGCTGCTCTATTCCTCGGATTGGCCGCACGCCACGTTCGACCCGCTCAATTGGGTGTTCAACGACATGATTTCAGAGGAGGGACGCAGGAAAATCCTCGCGCAGAATGCGCGGACCTGGATCCCGCGGCTGGGCTGACCGACACGCAATCATGTCGAGCGATCTCGTAGGGTGGGCAACGCGCCGGCCGTAACGTCGAATTACGCGGCATGGCGTACCGGCGCGTTGCCGACGCAGCCGGACCTCGCGCTGCAACGCGTGGGCAAAATTGCGCGACGCCGCGCAATCATGATGGCAGTGCCAGGCAATTTTGCCCACCCTACGGTGGTTGGTTTTGCGTCACTGTATTTCGAGGCCCTGCTTGCGCAGCATGTCGCTGATGTAGTCGATCGCCTGCGGCGGCATGCGCCCAAGGCTGCGGACCAGAGCCTCGATGTCCTCATGCGACATCGGCTCGAAGTCGTCGCTGATCTTCTTGCCGCGATCGATGAATTGCGGGTCGCGAACCATCCTGGCGTAGGCGTCCCGGTAGGTCGCCAGCATCGGTAGCGGCGACTTGGGCGGCAGCGCCAGCCATTTGTCCATCGCCACGATGCCGCCCCAGTATTCAAAAGCCTTGGCGACCAGCGGATCGCCGATTTTGCCCTCCAGCATGTTCGCCAGGATGGGCGCGTCGCCGAAATCGACACGCGGGACAAGCCGGCCGTTCTTTTGCCAGCCGGTCTGAACCAGAATCTTGAACTTGCCGGATTCGAGCAGCTTGGCGATCAGGAACAGGTTGGCCGTCGCGGTCATGTCGATCTCGCCGCGTTCGAGCGCGAGCATGAGCTCATTGGTGCCGCGATAGCCCAGCACCCATTTGGCGTTCCAGCCGAGCAGCTCGATCCCCCAGGTCGTGATCAGCATGCCCGAGCGCTGCACGCCGCCGAGCGCGCCCATGGCCACCGGCACGGCCTTCTTGTCGGTGAGGCGCTTTTCCGCCGTCTTGCTGATGACGATCGCGGTGCCGCCGCGGCCGACGCCGCCGACCACTGCGAAGCTCGTCGGATCATAGTGCGATTGCGGCTTGCGGTAGTTCAGCGGATCGGCTGCGGTATTGGCAGCCGCCGCGATCGTCAGTCCGTCCGGCGCGACCTGCTGCACGAAGTAGTTCATCGCCGTGATGCCTTCGGCGCCGGGAATGTTGCGCACCACCACGGTGGGCGCGCCCGGCAGGGCGTTGGTGAGAAAGCTTGCCGCCAGGCGGCCGAACGCATCGGTGCCGCCGCCGGCGGCATAGCCGACGATCATCGAGACGGTCTTGCCTTGGAACGACACGGCTTCCAGGGCGGCGGCCGGAGACGCGAGCAGACAGGCGAGCATGCAGGCGCCGATTCGCGTCATTCCGCCCCGGCCCCCTGGCGCCGCGTCATTGCGGAAATGAATTCGATCGCTTCGTCGGGCGTGTTGCCCAGGGTCTTCATCCAGGTTTCGACGTCTTGATGGCCCATCGGGGTGAAATCATCGGCAACCTTCCTGCTCCGCTCGATGAATTCGGGATCGAGCGCCGTCTTGTCGAAGGCGTCGCGATAGGCGGCGAGGATGGGCTCGGGCGTCTGCGGCGGCAGCGCCAGCCATTTTTCCGGGCCGGCATGAACCGCCATCCAATAGTCGAACGCGCGGGCGGCGATCGGATCGCTGATCCGGCCGGCGACCATCGTGGAGATCAGCGGTGCGTCGGTGAATTCGGCGCGCGAAATCAAGCGGCCGTCCTTCAGCAGTCCGGATTGGGCCAGGAGCTTGAACCTGCCGCTGGCCATGAGCTTGACGATCGGCGCCAGGTTTCCGGTCGCGCTCATGTCGACCTCGCCGCGCTCCAGCGCGAGAAACAAGTCACTGGTTCCGCGATAGCCGATGACCCATTTGAGGTTCCAGCCGAGAAACTCCCTACCCCAGGCCGCCATCTCCATGTTCGATCGCGGCGCGCCGCTGGTCGTTCCCATGATCACGGGCGCGCCTTCGCCGGCGTAGAGCCGCGGCTCAGCCTGCTTGTTGATCACGACCGCCGAGCCGCCGCGCCCGACGCCGCCGACAAAGCCGAACTTGGTCGGATCGAAGCGGGAGAGCGGTTTGCGATAATGCGTCGGCTCGGCCTGCGAGCCGGAGCCCATCGTCAGGGTCAGGCCGTCCGGCTTGGTCTGCTGGACGAAGAAATTCATCACCGTCATCCCGTCGGCGCCGGGGATGTTCTGCACCACGATGGTCGGCTCGCCCGGCAAGTATCTTCCGAGAAAGGATGCCAGCAGCCGCCCGGACAGGTCGGTTCCGCCGCCGGCGGCATAGCCGATGATCATGGTGACGGTCTTGCCCTTGAAGCTCGGCGATTGGGCAGGGCTCACCGCAGGGGCGAGAGCCGCGCTGCCGAAAACCAAGGTTGCGAGGCCAATGAGCAGCCGGGTCATCCGCCGCCTCCGCGCCTGACTTCCACGTCGGAATAATAGTGGATCGATATGGGGCGCTGATGCAATACTAGAGCCATGGACAAGATTGCATTTCCCTACCGGTCGAGCAGTCATCTGGTTCTGCTGCACGTGGTCGCCGAATCCGGCGCCTGGGAAAAAAACGGGATCGAGGTCGATTACGACCGGCAGATTTCGTCGACCGAAGCGCATCGCGCCGTGCCCGCCGGCGAGGTCGAGTTCGTCGGCGGAAACCACGTTTCGACCTACGGTCACCGCGCCCGCGGCGACAGCTGGGTCTATCTGGGCCAGACGGTCAATCAGGTGAACCACCAGCTCGTGGTTCGCCCCGAGTCCGGCATCAACGGCTTGGCCGACCTGCACGGCCGCAAGGTCGGAACGCGCGGCTCGCATCCCGGCCTCAACGACTGGCTCTATCTCAAGCAGCATGGCCTCGATGCCGATCGCGACGATGTCGAGCTGGTGAGGCAGACCAAGCTGAAAAGCGGTTCGATGGATGCCGAGGACCCGGCGCAGAAGGAAAAGGCGGCGCCGCTTTGGCAGTTGGTGCGCGATCGCGTCGTCGACGCGGCATTCCTCGGCCCGCCGGCGAGCCTGTTCGCGAAGGCCGCGGGACTCAAGGTCATCGACATCGAGCCGCTGCCGATGATTCAGTTCACGACCGTGTCATCCAGCCTCGGCTTCGTGGAAAAGCATCCCGACATCGTCGAGAGATTCCTCAAGGGGCTGATCGAAGGAATCCATTTCTTCAAGACCAAACCCGAAGAGACGATCAGCATCATCCAGAAGCGTTTCGACAAGCAGGGCAGGATGAATCGGGAGCAGGCCACGATAACCCAGCAGAGCCTGGCCGGCATTCTCGAGCCCAAGCTCTATCCGAAGATGCTGGCGATTGCGAATGTCTACGAAGAGGCGATCCGCCAGGACAAGGATGCCAAGAAGATCAACCCCATGGAACTGTGGGACCTGCATCATCTGCGGCGCATCGACGACATGGGATTCGTGGACGGGCTTTACGGCAAGCGCAACAGGGCTGCGGCCCCGCGCGGTCACGAGCACAGCCGAGACCACGATCACTCTCACGCCGCGCCGGCGAGCGACATCGAGGCCAAGATCACCTCGTCCGAGGCGGTCGTCCATCCCGGATGCGATGACGATTGCGGCACGCCGTCTTGAAGATTGTCCGCTAAAGCGGATTCCAGCGGATTCCTGTGAATCGAAGCGGGCGGCGCGCTTTCCTCACCTCTCCGCATCGATCCCCATCGGGGAGGGTCGCACGCCTCTCTCCCCGATTGTTCGTTCTGCGCCATCCATACGAACTTCCGTTAAGACCTGGTCGTGGGGCTTTCATAATCGAAGACGTTCCTTCGAATTGGACCGATCTCGGTAAAGATAGGTAAACCAGTCCTTGACCTATGGGAAAATGGCCGGGAGCGTTTACGATTTACCATTGAGTATACTGTAACGCCTCGTTCCAGGTGCACTGCCAACCGGCAAAGACTCCATCATGAAATGCATCCTGTGCAAGATGTGCGAGGCGCTCCGGCGCCGAAGCGCATGCCTTCCTTGGCATCCTCGTTGTTGATCTCGCCGCGTCGCAGCGCGCGGCGAACCGGCACTCTCTCCGCGTCGGAATACATGCGGTTGCCGATTCCCCAGGTCAGCTCGGATGTATCGAAATAGCCATAGCCGTTATACGCGATGGTGGCCGGCGTGCCGTCCTCGAATTCCAGCTAAGCGGAAAAATGCGGCATCCAGCGCCCGACCATCGCCCGCACGCTGCGGACGCGGCCGCCGCCGATCAGCCGGATGGTATCGATGAGGTGGGGCGCGTGCCGATAGACGACGCCCCCGCCGAGCGCCTCATCGATTTCCTCGGCCACCCGCGGCTTGAGCAGCCAATCGGTAGAAAGCCAGGAATTGATGGCGATCAGCCGGCCGAGCTCGCCCGATCGGGCGATCGTCCACATCGCCTGGATATCGGGGCTCATGCTGTAGGTTTGACCGCAGAGCAGCTTGACGCCGTTGCGCTCGGCCGCCAGGCACATCCGCTCGCACTCTTCGACCGTGAGCGCCATCGGCTTGGTGCAGATGACGTGCTTGCCGTGCTCTGCCGCCATGACGGCGTGTCGGCAATGCAGCTGGTTGGGCGTGGCAATCCAGATGACGTCGAGCTGCGGATCGGCACAGAGCTCCTCGACGCTTGCATAGCCGCGCCCGCCGTATTTACGCTCGAACGCTTCGAGCGCGCTTCGGCGCCGATCGGCAGCGGCCGCGATCCGCGCCTGCGGAAATTGCTCGACCCCGGGCAGGAACAGCGTGCTCGCCACGCCCAGGCCGGCAATGCCCAGCTGCAACGTCATCGACCGCGCCCCGCGCGTGCCGGCCGGATCGCCAAGCGTTGCCATGCGAACGTCCTTCACCCCGCACCGCGCTGTACGTTCCGCGGATTTTGGCTCATAATATTATAAATTGACAGCCGCACCGCGTGCACTGGATGCGACAGCGGACGCTCGGAATGATTGGTAGAAAATCGCGGGTGGAGAACGGTCATGATGAGCAAGGAGCAAAATGAGCGCTTGACCCGCGTCGGCCCGGACACCCCGATGGGCAAGCTTCTCCGGCGCTATTGGCAGGTGGTCGGCACCGCCGTCGAGCTCGAGCGCGAGCCGGTTCAGAAGGTGCGATTGCTCGGCGAAAATCTCACGCTCTATCGTTCGCAGGCCGGCGAGTACGGGCTGATCGGCGAGCGCTGTCCGCATCGCTGCTTGTCCATGGAATACGGCATTCCGGAGCGCAACGGCCTGCGTTGCGCCTACCATGGCTGGCTGTTCGACGCCAAAGGCCGCTGCCTCGAGCAACCGTTCGAAGACCGCAGGCTTGCGGACAATCCCTACAAGGACAAGATCGCGATCAAAGCCTATCCGGCGCGCGAGCTCGGCGGATTGATCTTCGCCTATCTCGGACCGGAGCCGGTCCCGCTGGTTCCGCGCTGGGACGTGCTGGTGCGCGAGGACGTCGACGTCGTCATCGAAATCCACCAGCTGCCGTGCAACTGGTTGCAATGCATGGAGAACGCGGCTGATCCATTGCATTTTGAATTCCTGCACGTAGCGTTTGGAAATTATCAGCTCCGCAAGCTCGGCCGTCCGCCCGCGATGGCGGCGGCGCGTCATGCGAAGATCGAGTTCGATCGGTTCGATTACGGCATCATGAAGCGCCGGCTGTTGGAGGGAGAATTGCCCGACGTCGACGATTGGACGACCGGCCATCCCCTGCTGTTTCCAAATATCCTGGCGGTCGGGAGCGCGCATGCCCCGACCCTGCAGTTCCGGGTACCGGTGGACGATGTCCATACGGTTCAGTTCGCTTATCGCAGCAACGTGCGCAAGCCCGGCGCCGCGCCGAGACCCATGCTGGTCAAGCACACCAACCTGTTCAACGACGACGGCAAGATCGTCCCTGACAATGTCCCGGCGCAGGACATGACCGGCTGGGTCGGCCAGGGTCCGATCTCCGACCGCACGCAGGAGCATTTGGCAGGCAGCGACAAGGGCGTGGTCCTGTACCGGCGAATGCTGCTCGAGCAGATGGAGCGCGTCGAACGCGGCGAAGAGCCGATGGCGGTGATCCGCGACCCCAGTGAGAACGAGCCTATGATCGATATCCGGCGCGAGCGCCAGGGCTTGCAGGGCTTCCGCTCGCAGTACAAGACGATTTTCGAGAGGCTCGACGAGACCGTCGGCGGCGGCGAGACGTAGCCCCGTCGGCTGGCGAAATATCTAGGGGCGCGTACTCATTACATTGAGCTTGCTCCCCGTGCGGCTTGGGCAATGTCCGCTTCGCCCC
>WNFJ01326503.1_pt1 | contig 10721 bp, 11 predicted proteins | sample 5400461 | NCBI WGS metagenome assembly WNFJ01 (sample SAMN13153349, study PRJNA577476) | soil metagenome | isolation source: 115 cm saprolite on Douglas fir-dominated hillslope | place: USA:California | collected 2013-09-17
TGTCCGGAATGATGATGCCGCCCTTGGTTTTTTCTTCGGCGTCGATACGCTTGACCACGACACGGTCATGCAGCGGACGAAATTTGGTTTTAGCCATGAGGGTTCCTTTTGGAGGCTTGGTTTTCAGGTCGGGTTTGCTACGAAAGTGGATCGGAATACGGGCGTATTCGACACCGCCAAGGGGCAAAACAACTCGCATCCTTAGCAATCGCGCTCTCGAAGTGCTAATTGTGCGCCCGGGAATATGGCTTGACGCTGATCCTGTCAAGCAATGGGGAGTTAAGCCCTTAGTGAGGTCAATATAGGATGCTTCAGGAAACCAAATCGGAGCGCCAGCGTAATTTGCTGGACGTCATTGCTCCGACGGCAGTTTTACGCTTGGCTGCGGGACGGGTGCGGCCAAGAATTTGCTCGGGGGAATACCATGGTCTGGTCACGTAACGCGCGCGCGGTGGGCAATCTGGGGATCGCCTCGGTGCTGACAATATTCCTGGGCGCGTGTGGGAGCATGAGCCTGCCGTCATTATCATCATCTCCTTCAGTGGCCCCTGAGCCCGGCGTGGCGCCCGAAGTGCCGGCGACCATCCGCCCGGACGAGATTGTCGGCCGCTGGGGCCTTGCGTCGTTCCAGAATCCCAATGACCGTGCGCGCACCGAAGCTGCGGCGCGGGCGCAGTGCAAGCAGCCTTACGTGATCGGAGCCGGCTCTTCAGGTGGGGTGATCATGCATTTGGCCGACCAGGCGACGCCGCAGGAACTGCGCCTCAAGGGCAGCCCGAGCGGCAAGAATTATATCGGTCCGCCCGGACCGGCCGGTGGCGAGCAGGATCGAGAGATCGTTTCCTTCGACGGACGCGTCCTGGTCACCCGTTTCATCGACAAGGATGCCGGGACCCGTTACGGCAACATGGTCTACGTCCGCTGCGCGCCCCGCGCCTGACCAGCGGCCATTGAGGTCGCCGGGTGCTGCCACCCGGCGGCTTGAAGAAATCCATCTTCAGTCAAACAACGCGTCGATGTCGTCCTGCGATGCGTGACCGACGTCGCCCTCCACCTTCGGACCGTTCAGCAGCCGGGCATCGCCTTCCCTTGTATCAACGATCGGCGGCGCGTGCGCCTTGATCGCATCGACGCCACCCCAGATATCCATCATGACGGTGATGTGGTTTTCGATGAATTTCATCGTGGTCATCACCTTGCTGATGCGCTGACCGGTCAGATCCTGGAAATTGCAGGCCTCGAAGATGGAAACGACGCGTTCCTGGATTTCCTCGCTGAGCAGCTTTTGCTGATCCGGCGAGGTCACCTTGGATAGCGCTGTCGCCGCCTGATCGATCGATTCCGCGGCTTCCAGAATCTGCTGCGTCGCCTCTTCAGTGCCCCCGACGACGGCGCCAAGCTCGCCGTTGACCTTGGCCATTTCCTCGCCGTTGAAACTATTGCCGTGCAGAACCGCGATTTCCCGCTTGGTGCGGCTGATGGCGTCGTGAATGAGGTCGAGTTCGACCTTGAGCTTCTCGCATTGCTCGATCTGGGCGCGATAGGTTTCAAGCAACGCCTGGGCCCCTGCGACCTCGCGCGAGATCGACGCGTCGATTGTCTCGGTTGCCGCGCTGCGGCCAGGGCCGGCCATCTGGGCGCGGATGGCGCGCAGTTCGGTCATGATCTCGCGATGCATGGGGCCGACATCGCCGTCAGCGGCCGCGGGCATCGGCATGTCGCCGGCGAATGCTTCTTCAATACGAAAACGTTTGCGATGAACCGGCATGAGATTTTTCCTGACCTTGCACTCATCACGTTTTAGGCAGAGGGGATTTAACGTCAGGTTCACGCGAGAATTCTTGATGATGCGTGCGCTTACCACCACACACAAACGATTAACCATGCGCGCACACCGTTCACCGAAAATAAACGCTACCGGACAAAACCGCGCAGAATTGGCGACGTGGTGAATCGAAACGCCGCTTCTGTTTACCAAACCGATGCGGTTTTGATTTTAATTGGTGGCGTGCAAGGGCGCTGATCGGGCGCTCCCCACGACGAAACAGTGACGAAACAGTACAGAGTACGTCGATGTTCAAAAGAATGTCTCTTGCGCTCCTCGCCGGCGCATCTTGTCTAGGCGCCGGACTTCATCAAGCCGCAGCGATCGAAGCCGCGCCGCTCTCCGAACCCACCGTGATCTACGCCGATCAATCCGTGCAGCGGCCTCTCGCGCCGGTGCGAACGGCCTATGCCGAGCGCTCCAATATGGGCGGCGGTTTCATCGAGTTCCTGTTTGGCGATGGACAGGTTCAAGGTGAGCGCTATCAGCAGCAACCCGCCTATCAGCAGCAGCCATCATACGACCAGCGGCGTGCGCTGTTGCCGCCGATGGAGCCGCAGCAGACGTTGCGCCAGCAGGAAGATGCAAGCGAACCCGCGCATCCCGCGTTCAATCCGAAATTCGAGAAGCAACTCGTTGACTATCACGGCAAGGAAAGTGCCGGCACGATCGTCGTCGATACGCCCAACAAGTTTCTGTACTTGGTACAGGAAAACGGCAAAGCGATGCGCTACGGCATAGGCGTCGGTCGCCCCGGATTCACCTGGTCGGGCGTCAAGCAGATTTCCGCGAAGAAGGAATGGCCGGCGTGGACGCCGCCACCGGAGATGCTGGCGCGCCGTCCCGATCTGCCGCGGCACATGGAAGGCGGTCCGCAAAATCCGCTCGGCGCACGCGCGATGTATCTGGGATCGTCGCTCTATCGCATCCACGGTTCCAACGAACCCTGGACGATCGGCACCAACGTCTCATCGGGCTGCATCCGGATGCGCAATGAGGATGTGATCGATCTGTACGGCCGCGTCAATGTCGGCGCGCGGGTCATCGTCATCTGATTCTTTTGCGACTTGAAAATTAAAACGGCCGCTCGATTTGAGCGGCCGTTTGCCTTTACGCGTCGGAAATTCATCAGGCGTAGTCACTGTCTCCGTCGCCACCGAAGTCGTCGGAATCCAGATCCATGTCGTCGTGATCGTCGTCGTTCGATGCCTGATCGAGCAATCCTGCGCGTGAACTGTCGTCGGCGCGATCTCCGGATGAACCGATGTCGTTGATGCCGGCGTCGCGCGAGAGATCGCTGCTGGATTGATCGCTCAACGAATTTTGGCTCGCGGCTCTATCGCCAAGGCCTGCGGCATCGCCGAAGCCGTGGTGGCTGCCGCCCATCATCGAGCGGATGCTGCCGAGCAGCAGCGATCCACCGACCATTCCGGCCGCCGCTGCTGCCGCGGTTCCGAGAAATGAGCCGCCGCCTCCGCCCATGGGTGCCTGGGGCGCACCATAGGGCTGACCGTAAGGCGCCTGGCTATATTGTCCGGGAGACTGTGCCTGCTGCATCACCTGGCCGCTGTTCCATACCGGGCGGCTGGCAACCTCGGGCGGCCGGACGTTCGGCACCGAGCCGCGCGGCTGATTTTGCCCGAATATGGTGTCACGCATCGAATCGAGGAACCCGCCGGATTGATGTTGTTCGCCCGCGCTGCCTGCCTCCAGTTCCTGGATGCGGCTGTTGGCCCGTTTCAGCGCTTCATCCTGGAGCAGGACGGTCTGCACCAGCGCGTAAACCGCATTGGGCGCTTTACGCAAACCTTCCGCGATAGCTGCAACTGCGTCCGGATCGCGCGGCGCGCTCTCCACCTTGGAGAGCCGGTCGAAAAGATCGTCAACCAATTGGCGTTCTTGCGGTGTCATGGCGTTCTCCTTCGCTTCGAAGCGCGGGGGAGATGTAGTGGCCCTTTGTGTCGCAAGTAGTGGTGCCCGGGAATTAAATTTCTGTATGCGACAAGACGCCCGTCGCGTTTTTGACGGACATCAACTCAATGTAACCTTGTTCGCAGCCAGCAGGGGCGGCAAATCCTCACCCCCGAGAAAAGCGTATTCGTGTTCGCGCTGGTCGGTGAGCGGATCGAGTCGACGAACCCCGGATGACACATGATGAGACCGCCCTCCGGCAGCCCCTCGAGAAATTGTCGCATCAGCGTGCTGAAATCGGGTTGTTGAGAAAAATCATAAGCACCGGCGAATCCGGGATTGAACGCGATATTGGCGCGCGAGGCGCGCCGGCGAAATTGCGCGCTCAGAATGTCGAGAAACAACGCCTTGGGCGTGCCGAGCCGCCGGGCCAAGGGCTGATTGCGGCCGCCCTGGCGAACCCAGGCGTTGGGGGCTGCTTCTCTCACCGCGGTCAGAAACGCGTCGCGCACCCCGGGAAATAACTGCGCATGCTGGTGACCGTCGACAAAATCCGGGGCGCGGCCGAACATTTCGTTGAAAGCCGAAAGCTGCACCATCAATTCTGCATGGATGATTTCGGGATCGAGCCGCCGGAGCAGGCCCGCGCGCAGCAGTTTTGGAAAGGCTAAGAACATCCCGCCATCAAGCGGTTGAAAGTGCATCGTTAAGGGCCGAAACGGCGCCGTTAAGGTGACGTGCAGGCCGATGGAGCAACGGGGACTATTTGCTGCTGCGGTGCGAAGCGCGCTGACTTCTTCGCGGCCGATCGCCGGGCCGACCACCATCACCGATGTGGCATTGAGACGACCGCGCTCGATCAGGTCGCGAATGGCGCGGTTGACGCCGGGACTGAGACCGTAATCGTCGGCGCACAGCCAGATACGGCGTGGCGGCGCGGAGTCGGTCATTCCGCCGCGGTCCGCTCGCCGGCACTGGAACTGGTCTCCGCCTCGACGCGCTTCTCACTGTGTTCAGCCACGAAATAGATCGGACGGGCTTTCAACTCCGAGAGAATCTTCCCGATATATTCCCCAACAATCCCGATCATGATGAGCTGCACGCCGCCAATGGTCATCAGGCCGACCACCAGCGAGGGATAGCCGGGAACGGATTTTCCGCTGACCAGGGTTTCCCACAGGATTGAAAGGCCGAACAAGAAGGCGACGGTTGCGAGCAAAACTCCGAGCAGGCTCGCAAAACGCAGCGGCGCCACCGAGAAGGACGTAAGGCCTTCGATCGAAAGCCCGACCAGCCGGCCGGCGCTGAAAGTAGTGATGCCGTGCGCGCGGGCTGCGGGTTCGTAATCGACGCGGATCTGGCGGAAACCGATCCAGCTCGCCAGCCCCTTGAAGAAGCGGTTGCGCTCGGGAAGCTGCCGCAACGCCGCCACGGCGCGCGGCGACAGCAGGCGGAAGTCGCCGGCATCCTCGGGGATCTTCTGCCGCGCTCCCCAATTGATCAGTGCGTAGAAGCTGTGCCCGGCGAGCCGTCGCAGAAGCGATTCGTTGTCGCGATGAGCCTTGGCGGTATAGACCACGTCGTAGCCGCCATCGATCCAGTGGCCGACAAGCTTCTCGACCAGATCCGGCGGATGCTGACCATCACCGTCCATGAACAGGACGGCGCCGCGCCGGGCATGGTCCAATCCCGCCATCAGGGCTGCTTCCTTGCCGAAATTGCGTGACAGCGACACGACCTGAATATCGAGCGCAACGGCTGCAAGCCCGCGTGCGATAGCAAGCGTTGCGTCGGCGCTGCCGTCATCGACATAGACAACCTCGCAAGCGAGGCCGTAGCGCTGCCTGAGGTTTTTTGCCAGTTCGCCAAGCCGTTCGTGCAGAAGAGCAAGCCCGGCCGCCTCGTTATACAAGGGCACGACGATCGATAGCCCCTGCGCCGCAGCATTGGCCGCAGTGGTTGGCAAGCCAGAAACATCGCTACCCAGTATCATCGATCAGGTTCCAAACCACCCAGATGACAGCATATGCTATCCGTTGCTTGCTGTCGCAACGATGAACGAAAACACCCTCCGCCTCACGGCCGCAGGAATGCCTCAAGCTTGGCGAACAGCGGGTTGTCGCGGTCGAGCACATAGTCGAGCGACGCCACCGACACCGTCTCGGCGCCGTGCGCGCGAAGAAAGCTTCCGAGTGCGTAAAGCTGTGCCGGTGGGCAGTGCAGCGTAACCATTCCCGAAGAGGTCGGGCCGCCGAACGGCGAAACCACGCCGAAGCGATTTTGAGCCTCGGCAAGCAGCGCGGCGTTGCATCCCGTAAAGCGGGTGCGGACTTCCCGGTACTTGCTGGCGCGCGCCCGGGCCGCAATGTGGTCGAGGATGACGCGCGCGGTCTCGCGGGCCTCGCTCGACCAGTCGGCGTCCCGCGAGGCCACCAGGTTGGCCTGGCTGCGCAGGATCACGCCATCGTCGAGCACCTTGAGACCATTGGCGGCGAGGGTGGCGCCCGTGGTCGTGATATCGACGATCATTTCGGCCGTCCCAACGGCCGGCGCACCTTCCGTCGCGCCGGCGCTCTCGACGATGCGGTAGTCGACGACGCCGTGGGAAGCGAAGAATGTCCGGGTGAGATTGATGTATTTGGTCGCGACCCGCATCCGCCGGTTATGCCGCGCACGGAACCCGGTGGTGACATCGTCGAGATCGGCCATGGTCCGGACGTCGATCCAGGCCTGCGGCACGGCAACCACGACATTGGCGTTGCCGAAGCCGAGGTTGTCGATCAGCGCGACGCGCTTGTCGGCATCGACGATGCTCTCACGCACCAGGTCTTCGCCGGTAACGCCGAGATGCACCGCGCCGCGCGCAAGCTGCGAGGCAATCTCGCTCGCCGAGAGATAGGCGATCTCGACATTGTCGAGCCCGCTGATGGTGCCGCGATAGTCGCGGGCGCCGCGCGGCTTCGCCAGCGCAAGTCCGGCACGCGTGAAGAAGGCTTCCGCGTTTTCCTGCAGGCGGCCCTTCGACGGAACCGCGAGAACGAATGGCGTCGTCATGACGCGCTCCCGCTTAAATCCCTGGCGGCGGGCTTGCGGCCCATTTGCGTCAAGGCTTCGACCCAGATCGAGAATCCGACCGCGGGGATAGGGGCGGGGGCGCCAAGCTGGGTCATCAGTCCGTCGTAGCGCCCGCCCGCCACCAGTGGTTCGACGCCATCGCTCTTGCCGTGCAGTTCGAACTCGAAGCCGGTATAATAGTCGAGGCCGCGCCCAAATGAGGTGGAAAAGCGTGTCTTGCTTGTATCGATGCCGCGCGCGGCCATGAAGCCGACGCGGCTTTCGAACTGAGCGATCGCAGCAGTGATGTCGAGTTTTGCGTCATCGGCCAGCGTGCGCAATCGCGCGATCGCATCGTCGGGGTCGCCCGCGATCGCGAGGAATCGCTTGATCAGGTCAAGTGCATCGCGCGGCAACGCGCCGCCTTTCAGTGTCGACTGTTCGAGGAAGCGATCGGCGATTTCCGAAACCGAGCGCCCGCCGACATTGGTGGTGCCGGCAATCGACATCAGGTCGGTCACCAGCGCCAGCGCCGCCTTGCGGTCGGAGCCCGCGAGTGCGGCGAGCACACCCTCATATTCGTTGCGGCTGGATCCGGTCGCGAGCGTGAGCCGCTCGAGGTCCTGCTCCAGGCTGACCTTGCGGTTGAAATCCTTGATGAGCCGTCGCCTCCACACCGGGTAGAGATTGAGGGCATCGATCAGCGCAATGAACAGCGCCACATCGCCGGTGCGAATTTCGACTTCGGTCAACCCAAACGCCGCGGTCGCTTCAAGGGCCAGCGCAAGCATTTCCGCATCGGCTGCGGCGCGATCCTGGCGTCCGAAGGATTCGATACCGGCCTGCAAGAATTCGCTCGGCCGGCGGCCACGATACCGAAACACCGGCCCGAGATAGCTGAACCCCGCAGGCTGGCCGGCGCGGCTGGAGGCAAGATAATCCCGCGCCACCGGAATGGTGAGATCGGGGCGAAGGCAGAGTTCCTCGCCGCTCGCATCGGTGGTCAAATAAAGGCTTTTCCGGATGTCCTCGCCGGAGAGATCGAGGAACGGCTCGGCCGGCTGCAGGATCGCCGGTTCGGCCTGGATGTAGCCGGCCTGCGCGAACGACAATAGCAGAGCATCCGCCCATGCGGCGGATCCGGTCGCGCGAGGGGCGGCGGTCAGGGTCATCTCGACGTCCAAATATCCCGAAAAACGGGTTCTAGCGCATGATCCGCCAAAGTGTGAGCGGTTTGGCGAAAAGATCATGCGCTCTTTCAATAGTTTAGAGCGCGATCGGACGCAAAACCGGACCCACTTTTGCTGATCGCGCTGTAGGTTTCAGCTGGCGCAGCCCCTTAGCATGGCCGGGGCGGGGTTTCGACAGGGATCGGCCAAGTGTCTTAATGACCGGCCAAGGCCGCAACCTATCCGCGCAGGCGGGTACCGGCCCAGTCGCCGAGCGCCGCCTGTACCAGCGCCAGCGCCGCCACCGCCGCGGTGTCTGCGCGCAGAATCCTCGGCCCAAGGGAAAGCCTTAAGGTTTGCGGCTGTCGCAGCAGAATAGCGCGCTCTTCCTCGGCAAATCCACCTTCGGGGCCGATCAGGACGTCGATCCCGTTTGAAGCCGCCAAGCCGCTTCGCAGCGCTTGCAACGGATCGGTGGCATCGGCGGCCTCATCGCAGAAAACAAGCAGGCGCTGCACCTCGCGCTGGCCTAAATAGCGATCGAGCGGCACCGGCTCAGCGACCGTCGCCAGGCTCAGGATGCCGCACTGCTCGGCGGCTTCGATGACATTGGCGCGCATCCGCTCGCCGTTAACCCTGCTGACCTGGGTGAAGCGGGTCAAAACCGGCTGCAGGGATGACGCCCCCATCTCGACCGCTTTCTGCACCATGTAGTCGAGCCGGGCGTGTTTCAGCGGCGCAAAGACGTAAGCGAGGTCGGGCAGGCGATCCTGCGGCCGGGTCTGGGCCACGATATTGAGATTGTCGGGCCGTTTGCGGCCCGCGATCGAAGCCTGCCATTCGCCATCGCGTCCGTTGAACACCAGAATGGTCCCGCCGGCGGAAAGGCGCAGCACATTGCCGAGATAATTGCTCTGGCTGCGCTCAAGCGCGACCGTTTCGCCCGCTGCCAGTGCGGCATCGACAAACAGCCTAGGCTTACGAAAATCGAGTTGAGGCATGGTCAATGTTCCAATCCGCGCAGCCTTTTAGCGGCGCGCATGATCCGCCAAAGTGTAAGCGGTTTGGCGATAAGATCATGCGCCCACTTGATAATTTAGAGCGCGATCGGACGCAAAACCGGGCCCCACTTTTGCTGATCGCGCTCTGAGGGTTCGAATTAACGCAATTATGGCACCAGGCGCGGCGCAACGCCGCGCTGCTGCCAAATTCCACGGGTTGTTAAAGGCCGGCAGGAATCGTAAAAACCCCTATCGGAAATCGCTCTTCCATCGGGAAGACGCTGGGGACCATTGGACCTTGCCGGAGGAACAATCTTGATGATCCGCCGCTTGATCGTGCCGTTGACCGTGGCCGTCTTTGCCGTCCACGCCGGTCAGGCCTTTGCGCAGGGCGCATTTCCGGCGCCGCTGCCGGGTCAGGTTGCCCCGAGCAACGCTTCGCCATTTCCGCCGGTGAACGGTGCAGCTCCAGCCGCTTCCGCCCCTCCCACTTCGTTTCCGGTAACCGGTGCGGCGCCTGTCACCGGTTCCGCGTTCGAGCGCGCCCCGGCTCCTCCATCGCAGGCAGGTTCGGCGGACGAATGCATGAAGGGATTCGTACCCTTGCGCGAAGAGGCGGAGAAGCGTGGCAAGCTGATCAAGGCCGCCAGCGACCGGCATGCGCCCCCGGATGAAGCCTGCAAGCTGATCGGGAATTTCGGCCAGTCTGAGATCAAGATGATCAAATATGTCGAATCCCACGCAGCGAAGTGCGGGATTCCGACGCAGATCGCGGACCAGCTGAAAAACGGCCACAAGAACACCGAGAACATGCAGAAGAAAGTTTGCGCGGTGGCGCAGCAACAGCAGCAGAGAGGACCGGCTGGCCCGAGCCTCAGCGAGGGGCTGGGCTCTTCGGCGTCGCTTCCGGAGGCGATAGCCACGAAGAAGGGCGGCAGCACCTTCGATACCCTGAACGGCAACGTCCTCGCACGATGATCAGTGCCGCCGGTTTGAAGTTCCTGCACGAGTTGCCGCAAGTTCGTATCAGGAACTTCAAATCGAGGAGCGGCACTGGAAGCATAGAGTGTCAGAGGGTGCCGCAATGGATCACGAACTTCGGAAACGGGGCACCAGGATCAGATGAGCACTGCTGCCGCCCGCGTTGCTGACGCGACCGGCAACTGGGTCGATACTCACGCGCCGCAATGGTCGCGGCCCTATCTGCGGCTCTCCCGTCTCGACCGGCCGATCGGGTCCTGGCTATTGCTGATGCCGTGCTGGTGGTCGGCGGCGCTGGCCGCCGGCATCATCGGCGACCTCGGCCGATTGCCCCTCATCATTGCGCTGTTCTTCGTTGGCGCATTCGCCATGCGCGGCGCCGGCTGCACCTGGAACGACATCACCGATCGCGATCTCGATGCGTTGGTTGAACGGACGCGGTCGCGGCCGATTCCGGCGGGACAGGTGAGCGTGCCGCAGGCGGCGGCCTTTCTCGTCGTTCAGGCGTTGATTGGTCTCGCGGTGCTCCTTCAATTCAACCGCTACGCGGTGGCGACCGGCATCGCGTCGCTTGTCATCGTCGCGGTCTATCCGTTCATGAAGCGGATTACCTGGTGGCCACAGATCGTGCTGGGCTTAGCGTTCTCGTGGGGCGCGCTGATGGGATTCGCGGTGACGCTCGGGCGGATCGATGCGACGGCGCTGTTGCTCTACGCCGGCTCGATCGCCTGGGTGATCGGCTACGACACCATCTATGCGCATCAGGACGCCGAGGACGAC
>WNFJ01441994.1_pt1 | contig 10721 bp, 14 predicted proteins | sample 5400461 | NCBI WGS metagenome assembly WNFJ01 (sample SAMN13153349, study PRJNA577476) | soil metagenome | isolation source: 115 cm saprolite on Douglas fir-dominated hillslope | place: USA:California | collected 2013-09-17
GGCCCCGCAGGGCGCGTCCCAGCAAGATGGCGTTGAGCGTAGCCGCGATCGACGTTCCCAGCGCCAGGCCACCCTGCGCCAGCAGATGGACCAGCACAATATTGGTTGCGAGGTTGACGCCGATGACGACCAGCGAAATGCGCAGCGGCGTCATGACATCCTGCAGCGCGTAGAACACCCGGACAAGGAGCGCCGTCGCCGCCTGCCCGGCGAGCCCGAGGCTAAAGAACGTCAACGCGAAGGCGGTTTGTCGCACCGACTCGGGCCCGAACTGTCCCCGCTCGAAGAGCGCCGCGGTGATTGGCACGCCGAGCAGGGCCAGGCCGACCGACGCCGGCACCAGCACAAAGATGTTCAGTCGCAGTGCCAGCGCGGTGCGATGCCGGATCGAGTCGATCGCTCCCAGGGCCGCGTCGCGGGCAAGGAACGGGAAGAGGACGAACGCCAGCGCCTGCGAAAAGGTCCCGAGCGGGAGTTGCGCCATGGTGTCGGCGTAGCGCAGCGCCGCGACCCGGCCGTGCGGTAGTGACGTCCCCAGGATGGTGTCGACGAAGACGTTGACCTGCGCGGCCGCGAGGCCGAGCGCGATGGGAAACATCAGCCGGCCAACTTTTCGAACACCGGGATCGTCCAGGCCCAGGGCCGTAGTCGGGCGCCAGCCGGTCCGCCACAACGCGGGGAGCTGGACGCCGACGTGCAGCATCGCGCCGGCGACCACCCCAACCGCGAGCGCGGTGACGCCGTAGCGCGGCGCGAAGAAGGCCGCCGCCACGATGATGGCGCCGTTATAAAAGAGAGGCGCAAGCGCCTGAGCAAAGAAGCGCTGATAGGCGGTCAGGATGCCGATCACCATGCCGCCCGCACCCAGGAAGATCGGCTGCAGCAGCAGGATCCGAGTGAGCCCAACGATGACCTCGTGATCGTGTGAGCTGTATCCGAAGGCGATCAGCGAGACGTAAAACGGCGCCACGATGAACAGCACCGCGGCGCCGAGGGTCAGGATCACGACGGCGGCATTGAGGACGCGCTCGGCGATCTCGCGGGCCCGCTGGTGCTCCCCCGTCGCCAGGTGCTCGGAGAGGACCGGGATGAACGCGGAGCTGATCGCACCGGCCAGCAGGAGATTGAACAGCAGGTCGGGCACGCCAAACGCGACGCGGTAGTCATCGATCTGGTGGCTTGTCCCAAAGGTGTTCGCGATCACCAGCTCGCGCACCGCGCCCAGCACGCGGCTGAGCCCGTAGGCGACCAGGATGAGCGTCGCGGCCGACGCGATGCGCCGCCGCTCGCTAGACATCGGGTGCCATTATCGCCTCATTCCCCCTCCCCCACCTGTGGGGGAGGGTCGGGGTTGGGGGGTATAATCACCGCTCGCATGGCGAATACCCAGTCAGCCAAGAAGCGTGTGCGGGCCTCCTTGAGGAAGCGCGACCGAAATCGGTCCACCCGCTCAGCCGTCAAGACGCTGGTTTCGCGCGCACGGCGCCCGGCCCTGCCGGAGGCGGCCAGCCTGACGAGCGAGGAAGTCCGCCGCGCCATCAGCGCGCTCGACAAGGCGGCCGAGAAGGGCGTCCTTCATGCCAACAATGCGTCTCGTCGCAAGGCTCGCCTGATGAGTGCGCTGGCGAAGCTTGCGCCAACCGCTGGCAAGGCCGCCCCGGCCAAGAGTTCCGCCAAGGCGGCGGCCCCGGCGGCGAGCGCCGCGAAGAAGCCGGCTGCGAAGCCGACAAAAACCAAAGCGTAGCCAGCTCCGCGCCGAACCGTCCGTCTGCTCAGCGCGTGGCTCCCTCGCCGAGCCGGAGCGAAATCAGCCGGCGGCGCTGAGGACCTGTTCGAGGATGAAGCCCTCGACCGCCAGCCGGGCATCGAGCTCGCCAAGCTTGATCTGTTCCTCGATCCGCAAGAGATCGTGGAAGCCGCGGTCGAGCTCCGCCGGTGTGTAATTGGCGGCCTGGCGGAAGGCCTTCTCCACGACGAAGGGATGGTCGGAAGACTTCGCTTGCAGGTCCGCCAAGCTACCGCCACGGTCACGTACCGCGCGCGCCTGCAGCAGCCGGCGCCAATGGCTCACCAGCGTGTAGAGGAGCCAGGTCGGCTCGCGCCCTGCGTCCAAAAGCGACTGCAGCACGGCCGCCACCTCACCCGGCCGGCCGCTCGCCAGCGAGTCCGTCAGCGCGAAGATCTCTTCTTCACGACTGTCACTGACCAGCGCGCGCACGGCGTCATCGTCGATGCGCGTCGACGGCGAGGAGTAGAGCGCGAGCTTCACGATCTCCTGGTCGAGCAGCCGCAGGTCCGGTTGGGACCGCTCGAGGAGCAGCCGCACCGCAGCCGGGGTGATCGAAAGCCCGCGTTCCTCCGCGAGCTTGCGCACCCACCCGGCGCGATCCGATCGCCGCGGTGGCTCAAATCGCTGGATGCGGGCGCGCTTGTCGCGCTCCATCGCCGCGACGACCTTGTAGATCGGGTTGCCAGGTGCCACGAGGACGTGCGCAACCAGCACCAGGTGCGTCGAGTCGGGAGTCCCCTCCAGGTAGGCCGCGGCGCGCTCGGCCCTGGCTCCCTTGTCTCGCTTGCCGGCCAGCAGGCCCCAGTCGCGCAGCACCAGGACCCTGAGCGCATCGATGAATGGCAACGTGCTGGCTTTCTCTGCGAAGGAATCGGCACTGAGCGCGTCCGCCTGGAGGTCTTCGTAGTTGAACTCCAAGGTCAACCCAGCGCGCAACGGCTGCAGCAGGTCGCGCGCCGCTCGGTCGACGCCGGCGCAAAGGCGCGGTCGATCTTCGCCGCCATATAGAAGTCGCTCTCCGTCAGCCCATCGATCTTGTGCGTCCAGAGGTAGACGCGAACCTCACCCCACCGGACGTAGAGGTCCGGATGGTGGTTCTCCGCCTCGGCGACGGGCGTGATGCGATTGACGAAGTCGACCGCTTCAACCCAGTTCTTGACCTTGAATGACTTGATCAGCTTCTTGTCGTCTTCGACCCGCCAGCCGTCGAGCTGCGCCGACAGCGGCGCGATCTGCTCATGGGTCAGCGGCGGCGTGCCGCCACGGCACGGGATGCACTTGTTGTCCGCGAGACTCGTCGCCATTCAGCTCTCCCTCCCCCGCTCGCGGGGGAGGACAGGGTGGGGGCTCTCGATTTTCGCGATCGTCCCGCGCTCCGCCTCGTCCGCTCCGGTCTCCAGCCAGGCGTCGCAGATCTCCTTTGCCACCGCCTCGGGTGTGGCGCGGAGGCTCATCACCAGGATGTTGGCGTCATTCCATTTCCGAGCGCCCCTGGCCGTCTCGGCATTGTTGGCCGCGATCGACACACCGGTCCCAGTCCAGCAGAACAGCACGCCCTGCTGACAGGCGCCCGAGGCCACGCGTTCCCCCACCTCCCGGCCGACGTCCACCCAGTCCATCGGGCGGTCGTTCAGCGGACCGTGCAGCTCGACGTCGACGCCGACCCGGCGCAGGTGATCGACCACCGAATCGGTGACGTGCGTCCGCTCATCGCTCCCTACCGCGATCTTCATGCCCAAGCCCAGAATAGTCCTGAGCCCCACCCAGCCCTGCTCCATAGAGGAGGGAAAACGACCCAGCCGCCCGTTATTCCTCCGTGCTTGTGAACCCACCAGCCCGGCGGCTGCCAGGCTCGGGGGTGTGGCTGCCGGCCGCCTTCCTGGCGGTCACCGGCGCGCTCGTGGTGCGCAACCTCGTGGGCGTCGTGCATTTCGCGTTGAACCGAGCCTTCGAAGGCGACTTCGCCGTGTATTACATCTTCGCCCGAGTTGGGATCGTTCACGGCTGGGGATCGTTGTACGACGCCGGCGCCATGCGCGAGGAATGGCTCGCGCTCGGGTCCGCCTTTTTGTACCCAGCCCTCTACCCACCGGTGCTGGCCTGGTTCGTCGCCCCATTCGCCGCCCTGCCGTTTGCGCCCGGGTATGCGCTCTGGAACGTCCTGCTGCTCGCGTCGCTGCTCGTCACCTGGTGGCTTACTGTCCCTCCATCGAGCCGGCTCGTCCGCCTCGGGCACCTGGCGTTTGCCGCGGCCTTGCCCGCCGTCGCCTTCGGATTGCTCCTGGGCCAGGTGGTGATCGTGGTGGCGGCGGTGGTCTCGGTCTCCTGGTGGCTGTTGCGGCGCAATCGGCCGCTCGCCGCCGGCTTCGTCCTTTCCCTGATCGCGCTCAAACCGCAGCTCGCTCTGGTGGTGCCGATCGCACTGCTGGTCGCCGGGCAGAGGCGGGCGTTCCTTGGCTGGGCGGCCGCCTCGCTTGTCATGCTCGGCGGCGCGCTCGCGACGGTAGGCGTCGCCGGCCTTCAGGCGTACGCCGCTATTTTGGTCGGGAGCGTGCACTCACTCGGGGCGGTGAATGTCTACCCGCAGCTCACGCTGCCGGGCTTGCTCGGCAACGGGTGGGCGGCCACGCTCGTCGAAGGGCTCGTGATGGCCGTCACGCTGGTGCTGGTGTGGCGACGCCGTCGGTCCGGGTTGGAATTTCCCTTTGCGGCCGGTCTGTGCGCATCGTTACTGGTCGGCAGCTACCTGCACCCCCAGGACGTCGCCGTCTTGCTTCCGGCCGCATGGCTGTGGCTGCGCACCGCGCCACGGGGGGCCGAGCGTGTGCTCGGGCTTACCGGCTTTTTGGCGGCGCTGATGCTCACGACACCGCTTCCGTTGGTGCTCGTGCTCGCGGGCTGGCTGGTCTCGGACCGAGTGGTGGTCCTGAGCGCTAGCCGCCGATCTGGCTCATCGTCTTCGATGGCCTGACGAAGTCCGCCTGCCCGATCTTGTGGCCTTCTTCTTTCTGCCAGACCGCGGCCGCGACGCGCCGCCCCGCAAGAGGGCCTTGACATCATGCTCCCCGATCGAGAACAAGCACGTCCGCAAGTGGCCCTCGGCCGTCAGCCGGATTCGATTGCAGACTTTGCAAAAAGCATCACTGACCGAGGGGATGACGCCGATCCCACCCTGGCTGCCGTCGCGAAAACGAAACCGCGTGGCGGGCGCGGGCCGCTGATCGGGCGCCGGCTCGAGCGGGAACTCGCGGTCGATCGCCTCGATGATGTCGCGGCTGGAGACGACGCTCTCCATCGACCAGATGCCGTCGGCATCGAGGGGCATGAACTCGATGAAGCGGACTTCATAACCCTCGCGACGCGCGAGGCCGGCGAAGTCCAGGATCTCGTCGTCGTTGCGCCCGCGCATCACGACCATGTTGAGCTTGATGGGGCTGAACCCGGCCTCGCGCGCGGCCGCCAGGCCTCGAAGGACGCGCTCGAGTGCATCGCGACGGGCCAGGTCTTTGAACCGGTCCGAGTGCAGCGTGTCCAGGCTGACGTTGAGGCGCTTGAGTCCCGCCGCCTTGAGGGCCTGGGCCTTTTCTTCGAGCAGGATGCCGTTCGTCGTCATCGCGATGTCAAGTGACTCGTCGATCGTGGCGATCATGGCGGTCAGCGTCTCGATGCCCTTGCGCACCAGGGGCTCGCCACCAGTCAGCCTGATGGTGCGGACCCCGCACTGATCAACCAGGATGCGGGTGACGCGCACGATTTCTTCGAAGGTCAGCACGTCATCGCGCGCCAGCCAGGGAAGCCCGGCCGCTGGCATGCAGTAGACGCAGCGAAAGTTGCACCGGTCGGTGACCGAGATGCGAAGGTCATCCGCGACCACCCGCCCGAAGGTATCGCGGAGATGCACGACAGGGTTCGGACCGGACACGAACCTAGTATATGGGGCGTGCAATTAGGCGTCATGCCGCCATTCATCCCGATGGAGGCGAAGGTCCAGGCGGAGCTGCCCCGGGGCGATGGCTGGCAGTACGAGCCGAAGTGGGACGGCTTTCGGGCGGTTGCCTTCAAAGACGGCGACGAGGTGGTGATCCACAGCCGCAACCAGAAGCCGCTGACCCGCTACTTTCCCGAGCTGGTGCCGGCACTGCAGCGGATTAAGCCGAAGCGCGCCGTCCTGGACGGCGAGATCGTGATCTTTACGGGATTCGGCACCGACTTCGATGCCATGACACTGCGCATCCACCCCGCCGCGTCGCGGGTCAACATGCTGGCGGCCGAGCAGCCGTCGACGTACATTGCGTTCGACCTGCTGGCCGACGGCGACGAGAGCCTCATCGAGGTGCCCTTGAAAACTCGACGCCAGCGGCTCGAGAAATTGCTGGGCCCCAAGCCGGAGTCGATCTACCTCAGCCCGGCGACGCGTGACCGCGAGGTCGCGCTCAATTGGCTCAAGGAATATCGCGGCACGGGTCTCGATGGGATCGTCGCCAAACGCCTCGAGGGCATCTACAAACCGGGCGAGCGCGCCATGATCAAGGTCAAAGAGCAGCGAACCGCCGACTGTGTCGTGGGCGGCTTTCGCTGGGGCAACGACGGCAAGCGGGTGGGATCGTTATTGCTGGGCGTCTATGACGGGAAAACGCTCGAGTACATCGGCCACACCTCGGGCTTCGATGACGCGCAGCGACGCGAGCTGGTCGGGATGCTGGAGCCGCTGCGCGGCGGGACCAGTTTTGAAGGTGGCCGCGCGCCCGGCGGACCCAGTCGCTGGTCACAGGACCGCGACCTGGCCTGGGAACCGTTGCGCCCCGAACTCGTCTGCGAAGTCGCCTTCGACCGCCTGGAGAATGGTCGCTTTCGTCACGGCGTCGGCTTCGTGCGCTGGCGGCCCGACAAATCGCCGAAGTCCTGTACGCTGGCGCAACTCAAGGCCGAGGCGTCCGTGGAGCTGAAGAAGCTCTTCGTCTAGCCCGCTGGCTTTTTGGCCTCATGCGGACGGCCCGCTTCGCGCCCCTCCGCCATGTCTGAAGGCTTTCTGTGGTGGCTCCGGCGTCGGTTCACCGCTGATCGCCTTCGGCTCTGCCTCAGCCATATTCAGCACATCCCGTGAATTTGCTAATCACGATATCAAATGTTGATATAATTTGAGGCTGAGCAATAGAACCTGCAACGCGACCGCTTGGGAGGTGTGAGCATGAAGGTTCGAGACGCCATGGCCAAGACCGTGTCATCGGCCAGGAAAAGCGACAAGGTGATCGACGTCGCCAGGAAGATGAAGCAGGAAGACGCCGGGTTCATCCCGGTGGTCGAAGACGGTGGCGCCATGGTTGGCGTGATTACCGATCGTGACATCGTGATTCGCTGCATCGCGGAAGGGCACGACCCCCGAAGCGAAACAGCCGAGCACCTGATGAGCCGCGACGTGACCGTCATCAGTCCCGACGATGACATCAAGCAGGCCGCCGGCATGATGGAGCGCGAGGAAATCCGTCGGCTCCCAGTCACGCAGAACGGCCGCCTGGTTGGTGTCTTGAGTCATGGCAACCTGGTGCAGGCGACCAAGAACAAGATGGCGGAGAAAGTCACCGAGGGGGTGACGCGTGGTGCTTGATTTGAAGCAAGTTGACCTGAAGCAAGTGCGCGACGACGTCGCGGACCGAGTGAGCCGGGCGGCGAAGGAGCTGGGACGCGGCGGCCGAAATGCCGCTCGTGAACTCGGCGCCACGGCCGAGGAAGCGCTGAACACGCAGATTCGCAAACAGACCACGGCGGCCAGACGGCGTCTGCCCAGGCGCGGCAGACCGTCGCCGCTGGCCGTCCTCGCCGGTGCCGCCGCCGGCGCGGTCGCCGTCTACTTTTTCGATCCAGAGCGCGGGCGCGCCCGGCGGGCGCAATTCATCGATTGGTCGGGCGCCCGGCTCCGTCGAGGGTGGCGCGCGCTCAATCAGCTCGGAGCGCGGACCGGCGCGAATGCCGCCGCCTTTCCGCAGAGGATGGTGAGCCTGCGATCCGGCCCTCGTCCGGCCGACGACCTCACGTTGCGGGACCGGGTCGAGAGTGAAGTCTTCCGCGACGCCGACGTGCCGAAGGGTCAGATCAACATCGACGTCGAGTCCGCCGTGGTCACCATCCGCGGCCAGGTGGACAACGCGTTCCAGATTGCGAGCGTTGAGAAGGCCATCCTGAAAGTGCCTGGCGTGGCCGGGGTCGAGAACCTGCTCCACGTCGACGGCACGCCGGCCCCCAACACGGCGCAGTCGCGGAAGAACGCCGGCTAGGTCGAGCTCGAGTCGGTTGGAGCGGTCGGTCCCCCCGCCGGCCGCTCTTTTTTCGCCCGCATCCTTGAGAATCTCAAACATGATCCACGTCCCAGCAGGCGCGCTGGTCCTTCTGATCGGCGCGTCGGGATCGGGCAAATCGACCTTCGCCTCGCGGCACTTCGACGCCGATGCGGTCGTGTCGTCCGACCGGCTGCGCGGCGTCCTCGCGGGCGACGAGGCCGACCAGCAGGCCACCGATGCGGCCTTCGGGCGGCTACACGAGTGGCTCGACGCCCGGCTTGGGGCGGGCGCCCTGGCCGTCGTCGACGCCACCAACGTCGAGTGGATGCGACGGGCGGAGCTCATCGCCGGCGCCCGTCATCATGGACGCCCGGCGATCGCCATTGCCTTCGACCTGCCGCTCGATCTATGCCTCGCGAGGAACGCGGCGCGGCAGCGGACCGTCCGCGCCGCCGTCATCCGGCGGCAGCATGACGAGCTGCGCCGCAGCCTCGACCGGCTGGACCTGGAGGGCTTCAGCGCCGTCCATGTGCTGCGCACCGAAGCGGAGGTCGAGCGCGTCGCCCTCCAAATAGAAAAGGGCCCGGCGGCCCGGGCCCTCTTCTCGTGAAACGAACGCCTAGTCGCGGTCGCCGCAAGCTGTCGCCACCGCGGCGACGGCCGTGCGCAGGCTGGCGAGCTGGGCCGGCCAGTTGACATTGCGCAGGTCCGTCCATTCGCGCAGATCGTCGACACCGCTGTCCTTGAGCGCCTGCAAGGCGGCGATGGCGGCCTGGCAGGCCGCGCTGAGTTGCGGGAGGCACGCGGTCCGGGCAGCCATCAGGGCGGTGCGCCACTGCTGCCGCTCCGCCGCGTCTTCGGCCCGGTCCGCCTCGAGCGCACTCGCCGAGGGTGGCTGCTGTACGGCGGCCCGTTCGGTTGCGTCTTCGGTCACGTCGGCCTGATGCCGCGCCTTTAGATTGTTGATGGCGTCCTGGCAGGCGGTCGACACGGTGATCCTGGGTGCCGGCTTCGCTGCCACCACCGGCATCTGAACGGTCTCGGTACTTTCCTCATGCGTCGCAGACGGCGTTGCGCCTGATGCGGCGTCGCGATCGGCCGTGGCCATGGTGGTGGTCGCGGTGACCAGGCTCACCAGGCTGCCCTGCACCTGATGGGTCGCCCCGGCGTTGGCCGTCAGCGTAGCGAGGGCGAGCGCCGCGATCGCCCCGAAAATGATCGTTTTCGCTCGCACGATGGGTCCTCCTTGCGGTATGGTCTCCTTCTACAACGGTGGAGGTCCAGCTCGCTTACGGGTTTCGAACATGCGTTTCACGTCCAGCCACGAAGCGGCCGTCGCCAGCTAGTCTTTCAGAGTGACGGCCGCGGCCAGTTCCCGAGCATTGGCTGCGTTGAAGGCCACTGACCGAAAGCTCGCCCGCCTCATCGATGCGACGGAGCCTATTGATTCCAAAGCCTGGCGCCGTGGGCGGCCGCTCGGCGATCCCTTCAGCGTGCTCGTCTACTCGATCATCGGCCAGCAAATATCGGGATTCGCTGCTCGGGCCATTGCCGGCCGGCTCAGCGAGCGCTTCGGAGGCCGAATGCCGTCGCCGGTGGAGCTGCTTGCCCTGGACCCGGCCGATCTCAAAAGCGTCGGCCTGTCTCGAATGAAAGTCGAATACCTCCGGTCGCTGGCCGAGCACATCATTTCGGGGGAGCTCCAGATCGACCACCTGGACAAGCTTTCGGACGACGAGGTCCGCGCGCAGATTACGGCGAGCAGAGGACTCGGACGGTGGACGGCGGATATGTTTCTCTTGATCAACCTCGAGCGGCCCGACATCCTGCCCATCGGCGACCTCGGCATCAGATCCGCGGTCCAGCGTCTTTACCGGCTCGACCAGCTGCCCACTCCACGCGAGGTCGACGCGATCGGCGAGAAATGGCGACCCAACCGCAGCCTGGCGAGCCTGTACCTCTGGGCATCGACCAGGCAGGCGCCGAAGCCGGTGAGGGGGGCCGCGAAGCCCGTGAGGCAGACGGCGAAGCCGGCGAAGCAGAGCCGGCGAACCAGACCAACCTCCTCGCGTTAGGGGGCGTCGTACTAGCGGTTGCGGATCTTTTCCCGTGCCTGCTGATAGGCGCGCAGCTTTCTGACCTTGGGCTGCGCGTTGAAGACGATGTAGGGATTCAGCGGGTTGCGAGCCGCGTAGTCCTGGTGGTAAGTCTCGGCCTGGTAGAACGCCTCCAGCGGCACGACCTCGGTGACGATCGGTTGGTCGAACACCTTCGCCTTGTTCAACTGGTCGATGTATGCCTCGGCCACACGCTTTTGCTCAGCATCGGCGTAGAAGATCGCCGAGCGGCCGGCCGGTGTCGGGTCCCTGCCGATTGAGTTGCGTCGGGTCGTGCGCGATGGAGAAAAATACCTTGAGGATCTGTCCGTAGCTGATCCGGCTCGGGTCATAGACGACCTCGACGGCCTCGGCGTGGTCGGTGGTGCCGGTCGAGACCGTCTCATAGTCGGCGGTGTCGGCTGAGCCGCCCGCGTACCCGGATTTGACAGAGGAGACGCCCTCGAGGTTCTTGTAGACGGCCTCCACACACCAGAAACACCCGCCGGCCAGGATCGCCCGGCTCTGCGCAGCCTTGTCGGCGAGCGGCCCGTCGACGCT
>WNFJ01274465.1_pt1 | contig 10720 bp, 10 predicted proteins | sample 5400461 | NCBI WGS metagenome assembly WNFJ01 (sample SAMN13153349, study PRJNA577476) | soil metagenome | isolation source: 115 cm saprolite on Douglas fir-dominated hillslope | place: USA:California | collected 2013-09-17
GGCGGCAATCCCGGACCCGAGGCGACGATCGGCAAGATGACGCTGACGCGGTGGCTGCAGGCCATGGGGACCTTTGGGATCGAGCTGGCCGGCGTCGCCGGCGTCGTCGTCGATCCTGCCGCGGACCCGGATCTATTCGAGATCCAACAGGGGTTTTTCCTGGCGCCGGGTTATCGCATGGGAGGAGGAACCGAGGAGATCGGCAAGAACATCATTGCGGAACGAGTGCTCGGCCTCCCGCCGGACATCCGGGTCGACAAGGACGTGCCGTTCAACGGCATTCCGCGCGGCACGTCCTGAGTGTTCACGCCACCGGCCTCGGATGAAGCCGAACGCGCAGGCTCTGGAGGCCGCGAAACCCCAATGCCGATCCCCAGTGGAGGGGATCGTCGAGCACTTCGATGGAGTCGAATCGCTCGACGAGTGCCGGAAAAAATTCGGACAGCTGCATCTTGGCAATCAGATGGCCGATGCAATGGTGCAATCCGGGACCGAAGGTCACATTTTGATCTTGCGAGTGCGCGAAATCCAGCGACTCGGGATTCGGAAACACGGCGGGATCTCGGTTCGCACCGGCGATCATCAAGTAGACGTGATCATCCCGCTTCAATTGCCGGCCGTTCCAATCGAAGTCATTTGTCACCACGCGTACTTGCGCCGTGGACATGGCGACGTAACGCATGAGCTCCATCATCGCGTCCCCGATCGACTCAGGGTGGGATCGGATATAGGCGCGCGCGTCCGCGTCGCGAGCCAGCGCAACGGTGCCAAGGGCAATGGTGTTCGTGGTCGTGTCGTTGCCCGCCGTCAAAGTCAGCTGACACGTGGAAATGATCTCCTCTTCGGTAAGCTTTCGGCCGTTCTCCTCGGCGGATATGAGCGCCGAAATGAAGTCGTCTGCGGGGATCCGGCGTCGCTGCCGGATCTCGTCACCGAACGCATCGCGCATTTCCTTCGCGGCCTTTTCCGCCTCATCCAAGAGCTCAAGATTGACGCCGCCACCGCCGAGACCCGAGTTCAGTGCATTGGACCAGTAGTGCAATTTCGGCAGATAGTGGCTCGGCAATCCCATTAGACGAAGGATGATGTTTCCCGGAATCTGACGGGCGACGCCCTCTACAAATTCCAATTCCCGCCCGTGGGCGGCGGCGTCGAGCGTCCGGCGGATGATGTCCCGTGCGAAAGGGCGATTAGCTTCAGCTATCTTTTTGCTGAACGCCTTCAGCATGAGCTTGCGCAGCCGCGACTGCTCGGGGGGATCGAGGCTGATGAGCATTCGCGGGACCGTTTCCAATAGATAGGGGATTCGGTGCCGCTCGTTCTCGGGGAGCACCTGGAAGACGCGCCTCAGCCGTCCGGCCACCGACAAGGGAAGATCTCCGCGCAGGCCTTTGACCACTTCGGCATGTCCGGTGACGATCCACGATTTGTGCCTCTCGCTCCAATAGATAGGTGCGGCATCGCGAAGCGCGTTCAGCTGGTCAAGCAGTCGATTGCCCAGCTCCGGCACCTTGGTGAAATCAATGTCTTGAACATTCATGGCAGTCACGGTTTCCTCGCCGCGTTCATCGGGCGTCGCGCGCGCAACGTCGCCTCGGTACGGGCGCCATTGGTGCGATAACCGAACCCACGCGAAAAAATCTCGACGCACAGTCGCAGCCGCGCCTCTAGCTGTTCCGGCGTGTCCCCGGCGACTCCAATCGACAACCGATAACGAACGTGGGCGATCAAAGAGCCAAAAAAAGCTTCTGCGGAAAGCAGAGGGTCAGCCGCATCGATCACACCGTCTTGCATCTGGCCGCGCAAATAGTCCGCGAGATACTCGGTCAGCGCGGGAATGGTGTGGGACGCACGCAACGTGTGGACTACCCTCAACAGAGCCGGTGTGTCGCGATACTCACCCATGGCGATGCGCTGGAGCGCCAGGCTGTCGGGATTCAGCGCGACTCTCATCAAGTGCCGTCCGAGCTCGGTGAGCATCGAAATCAGGTCGCCCCGGTGGTCGACGACGAAAATAGGCGTGAGCATTCGCTGATACACCGATTGGACAACCTCGGCGAACAGTTGCTCCTTACTGCCGAACTGGTTGTAGACCGTCTGACGAGCGACCTCGGCAGCCTCTGCGATGGATTCTAGACTTGCGCCGTAGCCGTCGCGCAGAAACACGGTCTTCGCGGCGCTCAAGATCATCTCGCGTATCCGCTCGGCTTGTCCGGCTCCGCCGCGCTCGCGCGCGCGCCAACGATAGTAGCTCGGGACCGAGACGGCCGCCCTGCGGCACGCGGTCCTGACATCAAGCCCGGTCGCGATTTCGCGCTCGACCGACGCCACGCGCTCCGCCGCGACATTCTGCGGACGGCGCGGTGCGCTTGTCGAGCCGGATGGAGCTGAGGAATTCATCATCCAAATATTCTCACTCTGTGAGTGTCTATGTCCAATAATTCTCTAACATGACATGAAATATTGACATCATAAGGCTACAAGCACACCCTCTCGTTCGAGAATAGTAGACTACACTGTCAATGATAACCATGCTACCTAATTCGAACCGCCAGAGCAGAAGCCATACGGAGCAAGCCATGAATGCGCAGTTTGCATCGCCCACCGCAGCGGATTTTGGTCTGGCGCCGGAACGGATCATCGAGCTCTCGCCCACCGACATGTATGGCATACCGCTCGAGGAGCAGGCACAGATCCAGCTCATGGGGGCGCGCAGGCGCTTCGAGCAACTAGCCGATAATATCCCGATGCTCGGCCGGCTCGCGCAAGAGCAGGGAATCACGAAAATCCGCTCGCTCGAGGACATGGGGCCGCTGCTCATCCCGCACTCGGCGATGAAATCCTATCCGATGTCTTATTTGGAGAAGTCCCAGTTCGACCGTCTGACGGCATGGCTCAACGGGTTTACGACGCATGATCTTTCGGCCTTGAACACCAAGAACTGCGATTCGATCGACGACTGGCTCGACGTCCTCGATCAGAACACCGAGGTACGCGTTCTTCATTCGACCGGGACCGGCGGAAAGCTGTCCTTCCTGCCGCGCGGCACGGCCGAAATGAAGATCATGGTGACCGCATGGCGCCAGATGTTCGATCGCTTTCGCGACGAACCGCCGCGCATGGGCGCGGCCGTCGAGGAGGCTCCCACGATCTTCGTCCAATACCGCAAGGGGCGCATGGCACAGCACCGCCTGCTCGATTATCTGCAGGAGTACATGTACAAGGGCGACGCATCGAAGATCGTGACGACGAATCCGTCACGCTTCAGCGCCGATGCGGCCTCGATCGGCGGCCGCCTGCGCGTCGCCGAAGCCAAGGGCGAGCTCGGAAAATTGCAGATCTCGCCCAAGTTGATGGCGCGGCGCGATGCATTTCTGAAGGAGCAGGAGCGGTCCGCGACCTACATGGACGACTTTTTCAATGAAGTGAACACTCGTTTTCGCGGCAAGCCCGTCTCCATCATGGCCCATATTCCCATGCTTTTTAACGTGGCGACGGAAGGCCTCAAACGTGGCTTAGAAAATGTTTTCGCGAAGGACACGTTTATATTGGCGGGGGGCGGCATGAAGGGCCTCACCCTTCCCGACCATTGGCCTCAAACCGTCGACCGATTCTTCGGGGGCGCGCCGCTCAGCGACGGATATGGCATGACGGAGATAATCATTGGCTCGCGGGCCTGCCCGCTTGGCCGCTATCACGTACCGCCTTGGGAAATCCCATTTCTTCTGGATCCCGCCACCGGCGGGCAGTATCCGCGTTCGGGAACGCAAACAGGGCGCTTCGGGGCGTTCGATCTGAATCCGCAGACCTACTGGGGCGGTTTCCTCACCGGCGACGAAGTGACGATGAGTTGGGGCGACGACACTGCCTGCGGGTGCGGCCGCATCGGACCTTTCGTTCATCGCGGAATCCGGCGCTACTCCGAAAAGGAAGGCGGCGACGACAAGATCACCTGCGCGGGCGCACCGGACGCGCACGATAAGGCGATCGACTTCATTCTACGATCCGCAGGGTAACCCCATGACAATGTACAAGGTACCTCTCATCATCCGCGGTGAAGTGATCGAGGATGCCGACGTCGAGTACGGCGGACGCAATCCGGAAACCCGATTTCGCACAGCCGATGTGCGCAAGTACATCGACCGTCTGCCGCTCGCCTCGCCGTCGGCGCTGGCCGATCTGTATTCACTCTCGTTCGACCAAATTCTAGACTTTCTAGAACAGCTGGGGTCTCACCTGTCCTTGAAAGGCAACCTCCATCTGCAAGAGGCGCTGGCCTTGTCAATCCGCACCTCGGGACTCGGCGAGGCGATACTGAAAGACTGCTACGAGAATCTTCGTCAGGTGTTCGATCGCAAGCGCATGCGAGAAATTGCCGACATCCTGATCGGCATTCCGTTCCTGGAAGGCTGGGTCAACACGCGCTCCGAGGGCGGGACGAAGACTTTCGTCCGCGCCTTTGGCGCCCGCAGCGTTCACGTGATCGCCGGCAATGTGCCGACTGTCTCGGCGCTGACGATTCTCCGCAATACCCTTACGCGCAGCGACATGATCATCAAGACGCCATCCAACGATCCGCTGACGGCGGCGGCCATCGCCCGTACGATGGTCGATATGGCGCCGGATCATCCGGTTACGAAGCATCTATCCGTCGCTTACTGGAAGGGCGGCGACGTCAGGGTCGAGGAGGAGCTTTACAAGCCAGCCAATGTGGAGAAGATCGTCGCCTGGGGCGGCTTGGCTTCGATCACTCACATCGTGAAGTATCTTCAGCCTGGCATCGACCTCATCACGCTGGATCCGAAGCTGAGTTCGACCATCATTGGCCGGGAGGCCTTCAGCAGTGACGAACGGATGCGCGAAGTTGCCAGGCGCGTCGCACTCGATATCGGGGTCTACAATCAGCAGGCCTGTCTCAACGCGCGGGTCGTCTACATCCAGACCGGGACCGACCGGGCCGGGATCGCAGCCGCCAATCGGTTCGGAAAACTCGTGTATGAGGCGATCCAGGCAATCCCTGCGCATCTCAGCAACCCGGTGCGCGCGCTCGAACCGGCCCTCGCAGAGGAGCTCGAGGGACTGCGATTCGCAGGAGATGCCTACAAGACCTTCGGCGGCGACGGCCGCGGCGGCGTCATCGTCTCGCAGACCGATCAGCCGGTCGAATTCGCTCCCTTGCTTGCCAACCGAGTAGCGAATCTGGTCCCGATCGACGATCTCAACGTCGCCATCTCCGCGGTAACTGCCTACACCCAAACGATCGGAATCTACCCCGACGAACTCATTCCGAAAATCCGCGACCAGCTTGCCTTTGCGGGCGCTCAACGCCTGATCACGCTCGGCTACGTGGCGCCGAGCCGCAGTTTCGCCGGCCCCCAAGACGGGATGGAGCCGATGCGGCGCATGTGCAAGTGGATATTGAGCGAAGTGGACGATCCGGCCTTGGCACCGTATTGGCCGTGGCCCGACGCAACGCCCGCCGAAGCGTCCACTGGGGCATAACGGGAGAGGTGATTCTGGCGAGCGGGGGACAGCTGCGCTGAAAGAGGAATCTTCATGATGGACACTGTGATCCGCAACGGGGTATTGGTGGACGGTTCCGGAATTCCGCGCTTTCGCGGCGACCTCGGCATCGATCGAGGGCGAATCGTCGCGCTCGGCGAAGTCGCGCAGCGCGGCGATTCAGAGGTCGACGCCGGCGGCGCGGTCATCGCACCGGGTTTCATCGACATCCACACTCACTATGACGCGCAGGCGTTTTGGGATCCGATGCTGAGCCCCTCCGTTTTTCATGGCGTCACGACGGTATTGGCGGGAAATTGCGGCTTCAGCCTGGCTCCCCTGTCCGGGCGCCCGGAGGACGCGGACTATTTGCTGCGCATGCTGTCACGGGTCGAAGGCATGCCGCTTGCCACACTGCGCGCGGCGGTGAAGGCAGATTGGCGGAGCTTTGGCGAGTATCTCGACAAGATCGACGGCACTCTGGCGATCAACAGCGCTTTCATGGTGGGCCACAGTGCGCTGCGTCGCGCGGTCATGGGCGCGCGCGCGGTTACCGACAGCGCGGCGCCGGCTGAGATCGAAGCGATGAGCGCTCTGCTGCGGCGTTCGATCGAGGAAGGCGGCGTAGGGTTTTCGACCACCATTGCCGCCAGCCATTCCGATTACGAAGGACATCCGGTTCCATCGCGCGCGGCCACGCGGGAAGAAATGGTGACGCTTGCCGGGGTCGTCGGCGAGTATCCCGGGACCTGGCTCGAGATGGTGTTTGGGGTCGTCTCGATGCGAGAGGAGCATTATGCATTGGGCGCGGACATGTCCCGCGCCGCCGGCCGGCCGCTCAATTGGAACGCGATTCAGATCAACACGGGGAAGCTGGAACTGGTCGAGGATAGCTTACGTGCGAGCGATTACGCGCAGGCGCGCGGCGCGACGGTATATGCGCTCATTCCGGCAACACCCATGGTGACGCTGCTTAACTTCGTCAACTGCTTTTTGATCGACACGATACCAGGCTGGTCCGATCTGGTTCCCCTGTCGCTTGCCGAACGTCGCGAGGCCCTCGGCAGTCCCGCGTTTCGCAGCCATCTGAAGGAAGGGGCGTCGAAGGCGCGCACGATGCCGGAGGCGCGAGTTACCCAATGGCCGATCTTCGTCCTCAAGGGGTTATCCCTCCCGCATAATGTTCGGTGGAACGGACAGCGCCTGGGTGACTGCGCCGAGGCGCTGGGCAAGGAGCCGCTCGACGCGTTGTTCGATTTTGCCGTGGAAGAAAACCTCGGCGTCTCTTTCGAACGCACGGCGGAAAGCACCGACGAGCGTTCCTGGACGATCCGGCGCGAGCTTTGGCGCGATCCGCGCTGCATGATCGGCGGCTCCGATGCAGGCGCACATCTGGACATGCTCAATTCCTTCGCCTTCTCGACTCAGCTCTTGGGCGAAGGCGTGCGGCAGCGCGAGCTGCTATCGCTCGAAGAGGCCGTGCATCGCATCACCGGGCTGCCGGCCGAGCGCTTCGGTCTGACCGGCCGCGGGCGGATTGCGGTCGGCGCGACGGCCGATCTGGTGATTTTCGATCCGGAGACGGTCGATTGCGGTCCCATCGCGATGCGCAACGACCTGCCGGGTGGAGAAGCGCGACTGTACGCGGACGCCATCGGCGTCCGGGAGGTCATCGTCGGCGGAGTAACGGTTGCGCGCGACAATCGTCCCACCGGGAGAAAGGGCGGTAAGGTTCTCCGATCGGGACTCGACACGCACACGGTTGCCGTCGGTGAGGCGGGTGGGCGGCAGGGGAGGAGCGTATGACGGCTGATCTCGGAGGGAAGACGGTTCTGATCATCGGGGCGAGCCGTGGAATCGGCGCCGCGGCGGCCGTGGCCTTTGCGCGTCAGGGCGCTCACCTCGTCCTCGCCTCGCGCGACATGGTGGGATTGGAGGCGCTGCTCGACACACTGCCCGGTGGCACGCAGGCGAAAGTCATCCGCACCGACGTCACGGTGGCTGCGGATATCGTGCGCAGCGTCGAATTCACCGTCGAGCAGTTCGGCCGGCTCGACATTGCATTCAATAATGCCGGAGTCAGCCCGAAGCGGGCTCCGCTCGCGGATCTCGCCGAGGAAGCGTTCGACGCGGCGCTGAACACCAACGTGCGAGGAATCTTCATCGCGATGAAGCATGAGATCAGGGCAATGCTGAAGACCGGCGGGGGCAGCATCGTCAATACCGGGTCGGTATCGAGCACGATCGCCGTACCGCACATGGCTGCCTATTGCACCAGCAAACATGCACTGGCCGGGTTGACGAAAGCGGCCGCACTCGACTATGCGGCGCAGAATATCCGCGTAAACCTGGTGGCCCCGGGCCCGGTCGACACGCAGATGCTTCGAGACGGCGCCGCCGCGACGCAACAGGGAAGGGAGATGATCGCGTCCTCGACGCCGATGCGGCGCATATCGCGGCCCGAAGAAATCGCGGCGGCGGTGGTCTGGGTGGCGTCGTCCGCGGCGTCCTATTTGACCGGCGCCATATTGCCGGTGGATGGGGGTTACACGCTGCCGTGAGAACGCCGTGCGTGCAGCCTACGCTAAGACAACAGCAACTCGGCCAGCCGCTGCGGCTGCGAGATAAACGGAGAATGCCCGCTGTCGAGGCGCAGCACCCGTATGCCCGGGCAGCGATCGATCGCCCGCTGCTGTTGCGCGGGAGCCAGCGCCTGATCGCGCTCACAGAAAAGATAAGTTCGGGGCACATGCTCGAGCCGCCCGGACACGAGCCGCACCGGCTCGGTTAACGGGGCATTCGGCTGCGGCGTGAGACGTTGGAATGCAGCCGCAGCGTCGGCTTCGGTGAGATCGGAGAAGAAAGTAGCCCGCGCGGCCGCAGCGGTGATGCGGTGGCTCGCGCCCGCTTCCGCAACCGTGAGGCCGGTCTCGAGAGCTTCGTTGCGCCATGCCGCGCGACCGCTCGCTTCGTTCATCGATTCGCCGTCCATCGGGACGACCGCCGAGATGTAGATGAGGTGACGCACCTTCGCCGGCGACGCATCGAGCGCGGCGCTCACGACCATGCCGCCCATCGAGTGGCCGACGAGCACGACCGGCTCCGCCGCCGCCTCCAGCAGCTTACCCACACTCGCGACGTAGTGCGCCAGCGTGACCGCGGCGCGGGGAGTGCGGTCCGCTCCATGTCCGGGAAGGTCGGGCGCGACGACGGCATGGCCGGATGACTGCAGCAGTGGTATGACGCGCTCCCAGCACCATGCACCGTGCATGGCGCCATGGATCAAGACATAGGTGCTCATCGGGTCGGCCGCCTCATCCGTCGTCATACCACGTGATGGCAGGAGTACGCATGGTAGTATACAGTCTACTGGCATACGATCTTCTTTTTTCTTGAGATCTTATGAGGAGCGCGTGATGGGTGCTGGACCGCTTGCCGGAGTCAGGGTCGTCGAGATTGCGGGCATCGGACCCGGGCCGTTCGCTGCGATGCTGCTCGCAGATCTCGGCGCCGAGGTATTGCGGATCGACCGCAAGGACGGCGCGGCCATTGCCCGCGCGATGGGCATGGACTTTGCAAAAGACATTTCGAATCGCGGCCGGCCCTCCGTCGCTCTGGATCTGAAGCATCCGCAGGCGGTCGCGGTCCTGCTCGGTCTCCTCGAGTCGGCCGATGTTCTGATCGAGGGCTTCCGACCCGGCGTGATGGAGGGTTTGGGACTCGGACCTCAAGTTTGCTTGGAACGAAATCCGAAACTGGTCTACGGACGCATGACGGGCTGGGGTCAGGATGGGCCGCTCGCGCGCCGGGCCGGGCACGACATCAACTACATCGCAATGTCCGGAGTGCTGCATACATTCGCGCGACAGAACGAGCGTCCGGTCCCGCCCGGCAATACCGTCGGTGACATGGGGGGTGGAGGGCTCATGCTGGCTTTTGGCATCGTGAGCGCACTCGTCGAAGCGAGAGGTTCCGGGCGTGGCCAAACGGTGGACGCAGCAATGTTCGAAGGCGCGGCGCTTCTCGGCACCAGCACCTTTGTCATGATGGCAATGGGTCTCTACGATCCGTCGCGTCCGGGCACCCATCTGGGCGATACGGGTGCTCCCTTCTATGAGGTATACGAGACGCGGGACGCTCGTCACGTCGCCGTTGGCGCCATCGAGCCCCAGTTTTATCAACAGCTCCTGAAAGGGCTCGGGCTCGATGCCGCCGCGCTCCCGAAGCAAATGGATGCGAGGTCCTGGCCTGATATGAAGCGCCGCTTTGCCGACATCTTTCGCAGCAAGACGAGGGCGGAATGGGAAAGCGCTTTTGAGGGCACCGATGCCTGTGTGTCGCCGGTCCTTTCTCCGGTCGAAGCGGCCGCGCATCCTCACGCGCGGAGCCGCGGGAGCTTTGCTGACGCCGGCGGCATATTACAACCGGCCCCCGCGCCGCGCTTCAGTCGCACTCCCGGCGGTCTTTCCCGACCGCCCCCCATGCCGGGTGCGGACACCGACACCGCCCTGGCGCATTGGGGCGTTTCCGGCGACCGCATTGCGGAACTGCGCGCCGCAGGCGCGATCAACTGACCGCAAACTATGCGGCTCGGCGGCAGTTCGTGGAGCCGGTCATGGAGCGTATGACCACTGTCCGAGGAGCCGCACTAGACGGTTATATGCTAACATATAATAAGCAATCTCCAGGAAACACGGGGTTCGGTACGGATGTCCCGATGCACTGGGGCGTGGGCTTCGCGCAGCGGCGGGAGAAATGATGGACCGAGTGCGACTCGAGCGGTACCTGTCCGGCAGACTTGGCGATGAAGTGCGCATCACGAGCCTGTCGCAGGCTTTCCCGGGCTTGTCGCGCGAGACGTGGCTCGTGCGTCTCGATCGAGGCCGCGCCGGCGCCGCCATCGAACAAGGTCTCGTCGTTCGCGCCGATTCTGCGGGCGGTCCTTTCCCGCCCGTTTCCCTCGAGTACGAGTACCAGGTCTACGCGCATCTCGCGAGGACGGAGATTCCGGTCGCACGTCCGCTATGGTTCGACGCCTCTCCGGAGCCGTCCGACGGCCGCGCCCTGTTCGTGCGCGAGATGGTCGAGGGAAGTACGCTGCTGCCGGGGTTGGGAGATGACACGGACGCCGCCGCGCAGCGGCGCAGACGAGTCGGGATCGAGCACATGGAGAATCTCGCCCGGCTGCATCGGCTCGACTGGCGTACCGCGGGTTTCG
>WNFJ01208629.1_pt1 | contig 10719 bp, 10 predicted proteins | sample 5400461 | NCBI WGS metagenome assembly WNFJ01 (sample SAMN13153349, study PRJNA577476) | soil metagenome | isolation source: 115 cm saprolite on Douglas fir-dominated hillslope | place: USA:California | collected 2013-09-17
AATAATGTCGCGTGGATTGCTTTAGCGGTTTCTGTGGCGTCGGCGTGCTTTGCGGGGGTCGCGTCGTGGACGAGCCGCGAAAGACTTCGGCTCGACCTATATAACCGACGTTTCGACGTTTACTGTCGATCTTGATTCTTTCAAGTAAACTAAACTAGCGTAACCAGGGTGCTCATGCGTCTTTTCGTGGTCATCTGTTTCGGTGTAACAGTCCTCTTTTCTATCCCCGCAGGTTCTCAGACGAGCTATCCCCATTTTCAGGATGTTGCCCGGCCGTCGGGTCTGACCGTTCCCCATATCTCAGGTGAGAAACGATACATCCTTGAATCCATGAGCGGCGGCGTAGGATTCTTTGATTGTGACAACGACGGAAAACTCGACGTTGTCGTCGTGAATGGATCCACGGTAGATCGCTTCCGGCAAGGCGGTGACCCGCTGGTCACCCTTTATCACCAGGATTCGGATTTCCATTTCACAGACATAACAAAGCAGGCGGGCTTGACCCGCAAGGGTTGGGGCATGGGCGTCGCGGTCGCGGACTTCGACAATGACGGACGTCTGGATCTGTTCGTGACCGGGTACGGAGGGACTGCACTCTATCGCAATCTTGGCAACTGTAAATTCGAAGATGTGACCGAGCGCGCGGGACTGAAGGTGGACGGGCTGACAACAGGTGCGGCATGGGCTGACTACGATCGAGATGGTTTTGTCGATTTGTTCGTGGCGCGGTATGTCCATGTGGACATCAACAAACTTCCTGAACCTGGCAGCGATCAGCACAATTGTCGTTACAAAGGTCTCCTGGTGCAATGCGGGCCGTGGGGAATGGAGGGCGAGACCGACTTCCTTTTTCAGAATCGCGGTGATGGAACGTTTGAAGACGTTTCCAAGAAGGCCGGAGTTAGCGATCCCGCAAAGCACTACGGGCTGGGAGCCGTTTGGGGAGACTACGACAATGACGGCTGGCCGGATCTCTACGTAGCTAATGATGCCGGCCCGAATTATCTCTATCACAACAAACATGACGGCACTTTCGAAGACGTAGGCCTTCTTTCGGGTACAGCGCTTAGCGGGGAGGGACAGGAACAGGGCTCGATGGGAGTAGACTTCGGCGACTTTGATCATGACGGACTTCTCGACATCGTCGTCACGAATTTTGCCGAACAGGCTGATGACCTGTATCGCAATGAGGGACCGCGGGGATTCCTCGACTTAGCCTGGAGTTCAAAAATGGGGCAGACGGTGTACCCCTACGTGAGATGGGGCACGGGTTTCGTCGTGCATTTTGACAATGACGGTTGGCCGGATATATTCATTGCCAGCGGCCACGTCTATCCTCAGGTTGACAGCATTGAAAACAACATCTCCAAATATAGACAGCCGATGTTTCTGTTCCGTAACAAAGGCGACCGCACCTTTGAAGACATCACGCGCACGACCGGACTTTCCTCGGTGCCCCTTGCTTCCCGCAGGGGGGCTGCCTTCGGAGATGTGAAGAATGACGGGAACATAGACATCCTCGTACTCAACGTGGGTGCCCCTCCATCGCTTTTCATCCAGGATGTCCCAAGCCCAAGGCACAGGGTTCTTTTTCGGCTGGTGGGGACAAAGTCAAATCGCGCCGCCATCGGAGGGCGTGTCACAATCACTACCGGAGGCATGACTCAGTTCAACGAAGTGCGGGGTGGCGGGAGTTATTTGTCACAGAATGACCTACGGCTTCATTTTGGACTCGGCGAAGCGAAGATTATGGAGACAGTGAATATTCGCTGGCCTAACGGAAATACGGAAACACTGCACAACATCGACGCCGACGCTATTTACACGATCACCGAGGGGCAGGGTATCACGAGCACCCAACAGCTGCCGCCGACAACGTCTAACGCAACCCCAGCTAACCCGGCTAAGGCAGAGGCATCTCCCTCTCGTTAAGCAGCCTTCTTGTCCCATCTCCAGAATCGGACGGGGACGCCGGGACCANNNNTCAGGGTCTTGCGGCAGCAGGCGGCTTGCTTTCTGCCGGACGTTCGCCTGAGGCAGAACTATTTGATTTGAGATGGTCGGCAGCATCCTTGAGTTTCTGAAATTCCGCCATCTGGACCCGGGCCTTATCCTGAAGTCCCAGGCGGCTGTAAGCGAGTCCTAACTGGTAGTGATTCTCGGGAACTTCCGGGCTGAGGGCGACGCCTTGCTCAAAAGCTTGACGCGCACGATCGAGGTTCCCCGTCTGGAGCGCCAGGGTCCCGAGTTCTACTTGAGCAAGTGCATGCTGGGGATTAGCGCTAACGACTAACTCCATCTCGTTCATTGCGCCGGGGAGATCACCGCGCTGACGCGCAATCACTCCCTTGTAGTAGTGCGCTTCGATTTCATTCGGATTTTGTTGCAGGGCACGCTCAATCTGCTGAGACGCCGCTTCGATGTCACCATCATTCATCAGAGTCATCCCAAGCATGACGTGAGCCGTAGCGTCGTCACGAACGGACACAAGCTTTTCCATAATCGGCCGAGCTTCGTGCCATTCAAGATGATTGGACAGCGCCGCGCCAAGAAGATACAGCGCGTCAGGGTCCTCGGGCCGCAACGAGTAGAGGTGCCGGGCGGCCGCGACTGCCTTGGACGCTTCGCTGGAACGCATCCGGGCAAGCACGAGATGACGAAGGGCTTCGACATGGTCCGGTTGGATCTCCAAAGCCTTGCTCAGCAGACTGGCTTCCTTACTAAAGTCTTTCCAGTCGGGCCGACTGGAACCAGGGCTCAAATAATTTGGGATTTAGTTTCGCCACGCGGTTCAATGTGCGTTCCGCCTGGGCAAGGTCTCCTTGACGCTCCTGGATACGTGCCAGTACCAACAAATAATCAGCAGTCAACTTTTGGTTTTCAGGAGCGGACTTCAAGAGTTCTCCGGCGTCATCCACGAATCCATTGTCCAGGAGCACGCGCGCGAATCGAGGAGTTAGAGATGGATCCGATGGTGCGCCACGGAGGACCAGTGGAGCCAAAGCAGCCACTTTGTCCGGTTCGTGAAGGGCGAAATAATCAGAGGCCAACACGGGCAAGGCTGACGGAGGACGCACTTCCGCCGGTATGCTATTAAGAATTTCTATGGAACGCTCGAATTCGTCGGTTTCCCCGTAGACAGTTCCCAAGGCGAGAGTCGTCTTAGCATCTCGCGGGTCCAGCTCATGGGCCTTAAGGTAAGCAGCCTTTGCGTCGTTGCGGCGCCCCAAGAGAAGATAGAGCTCCCCAAGGTTGCGATGCGCGGCGGCATACTCTGGCGTGATTGCCAGCACTTTCTTGAAGAGGGCCTCGGCTTCCTGAAAACGCTTCTGCTGCGTCCTGATCTGGCCAAGCAGGTTTATCGCCACAGCGTTATCCGGCTCGCCCGTGACAATCTCCCAGAGCTGCTTTTCCGCTGCTTCCAGCTCACCGCGTTCGACAGTTTTCTCAATCTGACTTAAGCGTACCGAACTCGAACTTTGCGGATTCGCGAGTCTGGCGGAAGAAAGAGTAATCGCAATCGTGAGTATCAAGATGCAAGACAGCCTATGCCCCGGGCATAGCCTGCTGAGATCAGTTCGGTTTTTCAGTGTCCCTCTCACTCGGGGTGGGTGCCTTCTTATGTCTTAGATTCTCATACTGCCGCAGCGTCGTTTCTGCGTCCTGCGCACGGCCCTGGCGCCGGTACGCGAGACTCAACTGGTAGTAGGCATACGGTTGTTCGGGTTCCAGGCGAACTGCGGTTTCCAAGCGTTCTGTCGCAGATTTCAAATCGCCTTTTTCGAGCAGCGCCTTTCCCAGCTCGTAATATGGTTCGGCATCCTTCGGTTTTTGACGAACGACATCCGTGAAGAGTTCAATCGCCTCCGCTTGCCTATGTTGCACAAGTAGGACGTACCCGAGACGGTACTCAGAAGATGCATCGCTGGGATTGGCCGCAAGTTCCGCGCGAAAATCTTCTTCCGCTTGCTCCATTTTGCCCTGGCGGAGGTGAATCATGCCCCGGCCATAATTGACCTCCGGCAGTTTGGGGTCTAGTTCGAGCGCTCGCGAGAACTCGTTCAAAGCTTCGTCGTCTTCTTTATTCTGGGCATGGGCTTGTCCCAAGAAAAGGTGGACCTCCGCCGCGTTTGGATTTTGCACCAACATCCGGCGAAAAATCTCACTTGCCCGTGGTGAATCGCCGGAGTTTGCGAGCGATATGCCCGCTGCGTAAAGCAGACTCGGATTGTCGGGCAGCACCACCAGGATCGGGCGAAACGTTTCCGCCGCCTTCGCATAGTTCTTGGTCATAAAATAACTAAGGGCAAGCATTTGCCGCGCGGTCGAATCCTGAGGATTGGCGCGCACATGCCGCTCCAGCGGATCGACCGCCATCTTGTATTCGTTCGCGCGAAAGCTGGCGATGCCCCAGTTGCGGTCGAGAGCCTTGATGCCAGGACTCCACTTCGCCGCTTCGGCGAAAAGGTCAGCCGCCTCCGGATATGCACTCCTCTGCGCGTGAATCACGCCCATGTTGTGATATGCGTTTCCTAGCGCATCCTGCAAGCCGGCGAGATATTCGCGGGGAACTTCCGGGGCGCTGGCTGTGGGCGACACGGGCATAAGCATGGCTCGCATCTCTCTGCTCGAACTTGACCTCGCCGGCAGGCCGTCCCCCCCTGTTTCGCCTTCCAGGCGTGCCAGCTCGCGCGCCGTTTCCGATTCCCGCTGGGCCTCTTCGTGCTTCCCAAGATTCTCGAATGCCTTCGACAGTGATTGGTGCGCGGGTTGGGCGGCCTTCGAAGCGCTTCCGTACAGCTGTATTGCTTTCTCAAACTGCGGTGCGGCCCTTTTGCTGTCCCCGCCTTCGAGGCGCGCTTGTCCCAAGTAGAAATATGCATCGGGACTGTCGGGGAGCAGCGTTATCGCTTTGGCCAGTTCCTGCTCAGCCGGCACGAGCGCACGCTGCTTGAGGTGAATGACTCCCAGATAGTAGTGACTGGAATAGTCGCCGGGATTGTGGAGGATCTCAGCTTCAAATTCGCTGCGCGCCTTCGCGAACCCCGCGTCACCTTGTTGGAGGAGATACACGATGCCGAGATACGCGTGGGCCCTGGCCACACCCGGATTCAGGGCAAGCGCCTTGCGGAACTCCGCGGCAGCCAAGTCAAACTGGTTACCCTCTCGATAGGCTTGACCGATGAGCACGTGCAGCTCAGCTGAAGATCCCAACGAAACAAGCATCTCGTCAAAGACGTTCGCCGCATCTTGCAATTTGTTGAGCTTGAGGTAGGTGAGCGCCAGACTGTAGGCGGCATTGATGTCAGAACCTTCCTTCACCGCGACCTGAAGCTGATCGGCCGCGGCGGCGTAGTCACCTTCCATAAAGAGGATGTTTCCGAGCAGGTTCTTCGCGGGGACCAAGTGCTCATCTTTGGCCAGAACGGATCCAAGTATTGTCTTCGCACTCGCGAGGTCACCCATGCGGAAGTACACCGACGCAAGGTCAATCTGAGCTTCCACGTCGGAAGGATCAGCCTCAGTCGCGGATTGCAAAAAGACAAGCGCCTGTCGCTCGTCTTGCGACAGGACGCGAACGGCGGCAAGGCGTTGGAGCGCCAGCGAGATAACTCGGCGATACTCAGCCTCAGCGGCTTTGAGGTCGCCCGCGAGTTGAAACGTCTCTGCGGCGCGGTAGTGCTCCTCCACAGGGTCTTTCCCTGCCCCTGCATTGACGGAGGGCGTCGCGTGGCGCAGCACCGACTTACGCGGTAGGGGTGCCTTTGCCGTGGGCTTCTCCTGGGCCCACGCGCCAAGAGATAGCAACATAATGCAAATAGAGGCTAGGAAAGGCATGGGGGGCGTGGAACCAAAAGCATTTCGCGATACCGGAGATACATCAGGGAGCCTCGGACGACCGATATAAGTAAAAGGGCGGGGCTTGACTGTTGTCAAGCCCCGCCAGATGGGTTTTCTGATGCGGTTCTCAGAAGATCAGCTTGAGAGCGTATTGAATCTCCCGGTTGCCGATGTTGCTCGGAGTGTTTGCTACTCCGAACTGTGTATTGTTTAGCGTGCAAGCGCTGCAATCCACCACGTTATTCACAATATTGGCTCCACTCACACTGTAGTTCAAATTGGTGTTGCGGAACATCGGGTGATTGAGCAGGTTGAAGAACTCCAAGCGGAACTGGATTCGAGATTTTTCGTCGAAGAACTTGCTGGTGTGGAACGGCATCGCCCAGTTCTTGCTGAGGGAGAAATCAACGTCCCGGACACCCGGACCGGAGCACGCCCCGGGACCGGCATTCGGATAACCGCCCAGTTTGAAGCCAGTCCACGTGAAGGCCTTGGGGTTTATCCACTGAGTGCGGTCACCGCCGGAGACGTGACACGGCTGACTGAAATCCCGGCTCGGAGACACGGCCGTGGAAGCCGCATTTCCGATGCCCCACGGATTCCCGCTGAATTTATGCGACGTGCCATCCGCAGGATTAATCCAAGTTCCGGAAAGGTCGGCGGAAGTGATTTTTAGTCCGGTGCCGCTGAACACATTGACGATTGTCGAGGTTTCCCAACTCCCTAAAACTCCTTTGACAAACCCGTTCTGTGACTTCAGAGTCGGAAGGTTATAAATCAGGCTGGCATTGAAAATATGGCGCCGGTCAAAATCCGCGTTGCCGCGACCGACGCGAGGATTGTAGGTGTCGGCGATGCCGGTCGTGGTATCCACGTATCCAAGGGTTGTATCGGTAAGATTCTTCGACCAGGTATAGCTTGACTGAAACTGCGAATTGCGCGAGAGCCTGGTTTGGAACGTCGCCTGTAACGAGTGATAGATGGAATCGCCTCCGTGGGTCCACTGGATCAGAGCAGGCAGACCCCCGAACGGCTTGAACGAGTTTTGGTTGTTGCCACCGTTCAAGATTCCGTCCTCGATATAGGCCAGGCGGTTAGCGGGCGCAACCTGATTCAGAGACTGAGACGATTGCAGATGGATGCCGCGCAGGGCTACCCAGCCGAGTTCCAGCTTTGCGTTTCTCCAAAGCTGGGTTTCCGTCGTAAGGTTCCACTGCCAGTTATTTGCGATGTGGTTGTTGTTCTCGATTCCTTGCTTTGGACCGCCACCCGAGCCCCAATCAAACAATACGCCGGTTGGATTCGTGGTGGCATTGTAAGGCGTCAAGTTACCGTCTAATTGCCTCTCACCGCCAGGCGCAATCGCTCCGGGAGCATTGTTAGATTCCATTCGGACCAGAATGCCTACGGGATCACGCGAGAAGAATTGACCCACGCCGCCGCGCAGAGCGAATCGGCCGGTTCCGAAGACGTCCCAAGCGAAGCCGAGACGTGGTGCGATTAGGTGATAGTTGCTCGGCGCGAGAGAGCGGTTTGTTCCAATCGTGCCGCCCGAACCAGCCGGGCAAGTATCCTTGGTGCCTGCGGCTAGAACGATGCCGTTACAAGCCGCGCCTCCGAGCGACGGAACGTAAAGGTCAGGCCGGAAACCGGAATAGTTGTTGTTCGCGTCGTATACCGGTGGTGTGAAGGACCACCGGAATCCATATTCCAGGGTCAGACGGGGACGCACTTTCCANNCAGCGGGCCAGCGCAGTACCATCGGTCACGTTTTCACCGTAACCCCAGATGGTACCCTTGAGCAGGAAGTCTGCGTATTCGTTCCCAGTGGCTCCACTCCATACATTCGTTCCATAACCAGGTGCACCGCTATATCCGTTGCCCCAAAGGCCGCCGTAGTCGGCCCCGGTTTCCTCATCCTTCTTATTCTTACTGTAATAGATCCCGGCCCTGAGGAGGTGCTTGCCCATTACCCTGGTGTAGTCGTCCTTCCAAGTGAACAGGTCTTGAGCGTTGTTCCAAGGTCCAAAGTGTCCGATGAGGCCGCTCTCTCCGCCGCACCAGCAGAGCGGTGAGGCAGTCGCGGAACCATGCAGTTTGCCGGATGCCGGGAATACATACGGAAATGCGGCCTGGATGGTGGCGTTTAATCCGGGGGTGTCTCCGCCAGCGGTGACATTAATCCGGTTCGCCGACCATGAGAACGAAAAGTCATTTGTTGCCGTGCTACCGATGGTCGTGGTCAATTTCGCGATGGCCACCTTGCCAGGCTGATCCCAGTTGCCGCTGAGTGAGGGGTAGTTCTGTTCGCCCCAGAGCCCACCTTCTTCGTCGGAATGCAGTGGATTCTTCCATGAGTCCTGGGTGAAACGGAGCGTGAGCACCGTGTTCTTCGTTATTTTGACGTCGCCGCGGACATTTTCTTCTCGATAGTCCACCGGGATCGTTACGCCCTGTACCCAGTTGATTCCGCAAGGATTGGGGCGGTTGGGAAGAGCGATCTGAGAGATAAAAGCTGCGCCGGCGGGGCTGAGGTCGCCTGGTCCAAATTTACTGTTCGTGAAGAAAGTGCCAGTTCGAGGATCTTTCGGCACCTGGTTGGGACACCCTGCTGCCACCAGTTCGCTGAAGTCGCCCGTTCTCATCAGGGCCGTCGGGACCTGGTTAGCTCGAACCCGGGCGCGTTTCTCTTTATTCCATTCTTGCGACCAGAAGAAGAAAATTTTGTCCTTCTTAATAGGACCGCCAGCAGTGTAGCCAAAGTCATTGCGGCGCAGGAGTTGTTTGTGGTCATTTGGCCCGAGGAGGGTGCTCTTCGCAATCAGGGCATCATTGCGTCCGAAATAAAACGCGCTGCCATGAAAGTCGTTGCCACCGCCGCGAGTCACGATGTTGATTTGGGCCCCGCCCGCGCCCCCGAATTCCGGCCCATAGCTGTTCCGGAGAATCTTGAATTCCTCTATGGCGTCGATTGAGGGATAGATGAGGATGGTGCGCTGTGAACCAATGTCATTATTATTGGCTCCATCCACGCGCCACTGGTTGGCGTTGGCTGGAGCGCCGCTAAAGGAAATATCCACGCCCGCCAGAAGCCCCTTGTTCTTGGCATCGAAGTTCTCTGCGACTGCGGCGCCTGGCATCATCGTGGTCAATTGCACAAAGTTGCGGCCGTTCAGGGGCAGTTCACGCACTTGTTCCCCGTTTACGATGTTGCCGACTGCGCCGGTCTGGGTTTCTACCTGGACTGGCGACGCCTCCACAACCACGGTCTCCGAAACGGTTCCCAAGGGCAGCTTAATCGGCACGTTGGTGATGTCGCTGACATGCAACTCGATATTCTTTTCCTGTACCTTCTTGAATCCTTGTTTCGTGACGCTGATATTGTAAATACCCGGGTTCAGCTCCGGGAAGCTGAACGAGCCCTCCGAGTTGGTTTGGCTCCTTCGGCTCGCCCCAGTTTGAACTGAGGTGACGGTCACACTCGCATCCGCCACCACCGCACCACTGTCATCGGTTACCACACCGGTGATCGTGCCTGAGATATTCTGGGCGAATGCCGACGGATCAAAAGCCCAGAAGATCATCAATGTTGCAAATACGAAGTATCGTAATTCGCGCATGGGCAACCTCGAAGATTAATTATTTTGATGTGAACCCCTAATTGTTTTGCACTATATGCCCGGGACGATAGAGCTTGTCAAGCAAAAAAAACGATATTCTACAAACCATGTAGAAAAACCTCGGCGGGATTGATTTTGCAGTATGGGTACCGTTGCGGCCCACACCAAGGTCGATATTCCAGATTTGGTGGATCTGCGTACTTCGAGTGGGTCTCGAAATGCGATTTTTTTAAAGGGAATCACTGCCTAATTTGCCTGCAGACAGATCGCCGACAGAATCGCGTGGAAAGGGCGGCGAACTTACTCCACGACAAACTGCCTCTGCTGTGAGAGCGAGGCATTCCGGACCAGATCGCGGACCCGAGCCTGAAGGGTGTAGCTGCCGGCGTGCAACGACTTCAGGTCGTACTCGGCGAGAACCAGTACAGCATTGAGAGATGGACCAAAGCCGTCCATATGCATGAGCGGCTTGGATATGCACCACTCCGCGCTGATGGTATCGCAGCACGTCCTTGACGGCACTGACGAGATCGCGTGCCGCGTCCGTGATGAACACGTAACCGCGCACCCCGACCGCCAGGACCTTGCGAATCATCGCATCCGAATCGTGCACTGCGAGCATCACGATTTTTGTCCGGGAGACGCTCTGCACAATCTCTTGGGCTGCTTCCAGACCGTTGAGAACAGGCATCCCGATAAGCACTAGCCGTCAGGAGAGAGTAACGGCGTGGAGTGTGGGGGATAGATTACGCAGCGTCCCGCCAACACTCCGGATCCTCGTCGGGTGGAGACTTCTGCGGTATGATGGTATCCTTCGGAAAGCCGGTTGCGGAACCCAGCTCTGACGCGATCCAAGCGAGGCGAGCCATGGCCATCGGCTCCTCCATATTCGACTTCTCTACCTCTTGTTCCGCGCTACGTTCTTGCGCTTATGTCCATGTAATCGCACTCGGGTTGTTGACGTCCTTCTAGCCTCTCGTCAACATGAATATTCTGGGTTCGTGCAGCCGTGGCGACGAGGATGTCCTCGATGACAGCGCCTGCTGGATACGTGCTGGAGCCCCTCCGGGAAGGCGCGGACTTTACCCTTTATCGCGGCCGACAGCACGGCAACCCGTCGCCAGTTCTGGCGATCGCACTCTCCGCAGAACGGCCGTCACCTCAGAGTCTCCGGCGGCTCGAGCACGAATACTCGCTCGCAGCCGAACTCGATCCCGCTTGGGCAGCCAGGCCGCTGGCGCTCACTCGTCACGAAGGG
>WNFJ01274687.1_pt1 | contig 10719 bp, 9 predicted proteins | sample 5400461 | NCBI WGS metagenome assembly WNFJ01 (sample SAMN13153349, study PRJNA577476) | soil metagenome | isolation source: 115 cm saprolite on Douglas fir-dominated hillslope | place: USA:California | collected 2013-09-17
GGCGCCTTGCCCTGTATGAACAGCTCCAGCCGGTAGCGAATCTGCCCGAATTGCAGTTGCGTCCCTTCGCTGGTCACCTGATAGGCGTTTTGCGCTTGCCCCGAGAATGTCACGATGGAATTGATGATCGCCGGCGATTCCCGGAAAGCCTTTGTATAAGCGCGGACTTTTTCCTCCCATGGTTTACGGTCCACGGCGACGGAAACCTGCGGTCCGATGAATGTGTGAGCCTCTTCGCGCGAAAAATCCGGTGCCCGCCCTTCCGCCGTTTCTACTTTTATTTCCTTGCCGGTCTTGATCTTGATCAGCGCTTCGGATGCCGCCCGGTACTGCTTGTCGGTTTCCAGCCAAATCGCCCGGCGCACAACTTCGGCGTCATCGTCGATCGGTACGGGCGCTCCCGGCCCGCCGCTTGGCATCTGCCGCTCGCCGACCTTGTGCGAATTGTCCAGCCCGTACGATCCCGTTCGGACCGAAACCTCCAGCCATCGGTTACGCGCTTCGTTGCTGTTGAGCAGCGCCCCGTTCGAACCGGAAACATCCGCGCGTTGCGTCTCCGTGATCGTATAGCCCATGTAGTAGGCCGGAGGGTCCAGCGCCTCCAGAGCCTTCATCGAGCGCTCCATCTCTGCTTGCAGTGCCGCGAGGAGCGGCGAGCGCTTCGCCTGCGCATCCGGCGGCGGCACCGCCAGCGCCGCTTGCGCCATGGTGGCTAGCAGTATCAGCGCGCAAAGAAAGGGAATCACGCGACTTCGAATCGATTTGGTCAAGGGAAGCCTCACTCGGAATTAGACGGGACCGCGAAACATCCAGTGTACGCTACCGCGCTGGGGCACACAAAGCGCCCCTCAGGCACGTCCTCGCCGTTAAGCCAACACTACTTCGACGTCTTTCGCCTCCGAAGCGTTGCATGTGTGTGGGGCGCCGCCGTACCAGGGAAAAACCAGGCGTCCGGACTGCTTACCGCGGCCAAGGCACTCCGCTTCGAATATGAAACAGTGCCGCGGCCATATCGTCATGCTGTTCCCGCCCGCGCGCAAAACTTTCGACCGCGGCGAAGATCCGGCCCAGGAACTCTGCGGGCGAAACGATCCGCGCGGCGTCGCAGAGCCCTTGCAGCCGCTCGACTCCAAACTGTTCTCCCCCCCGGTCAAACGCATCGGTGATCCCATCCGTGCAGAAGAGCACCGAATCTCCCGGCTGCAATCGCAGGGTCAGGGTTTCGTAGCTGGCCGTGGCGAATAGGCCGGGGGGCATGCCGGCGAGTTCCAGGTTGCGGCATCCGCTGGCGCAAAGGTGAAAGGGGCCGGGCATGCCGGCGCTGGCAACTTGCAGCTCCTGTCTGCCCGGGTCGAAGACGGCATATTGGATCGCCGTATGCCGGCGGGGCATGCCGCGAATCATCAGCCGCCGGTTCAAAGTGGCAAGGACATCGTGCGGTGAAGTGCCCGTCTTGTGTACGCCGCGCAATGTCCCCACCGCCAGCGCCGCATATAGCGCGGCAGGCAGCCCCTTCCCGGAAACATCGCCCAGGTACAGACCAATCCTTCCGTCCGTCAGTTCGAAATAATCCAGGAAATCGCCGCCCACCGCGGCGATCGGTTGGAATTCATGCGAGATCATCACCGCCCCGGCGCGCAGCGATTCCGCGGGAAGCATCACGTTCTGGATCGCGCGAGCCTCTTCAAGTTCTTCTTCTCTCAGTTTTTCGAGGGCGTGCAGTTCGAGCGGCGGCGCAGTCGTATTCATTCGTCTGTCCGAAGGGGGAGTGTTACACCGGAGAGGGAAATTCGGCGGTAGGCAGGAGTCTAACAGAGGGGGGCGATGCAGAGCGAAAATGAGGGACGTTGTTTCCTAACGCACCTCGCCGTGCGTTCCGCTTGCCGTGCAAAGCGAGCAGGCCCACAATTCTTCCATGCGCTCTCTTGTCGGCGTTCTTGTCGGTGCCGCCCTTCTCTTCGTGGTATATCACTTCTCTTTGAAGAGAATGCCGGCCACCGATGAAGGTACGGCTCCCACGCAGGCCATCAGCCTGACGGGCGTTCGAAGCGACCTTCTCCAAATCGCCCAGGCGGAACGCATTTACATCGCCTCGAACGGACATTGCGCCTCTCTCGACGAACTCATCTCCTCCAGTTCGCTTTCTATGACCCGCACCGAGCGTGATGGTTATTCCTATACCGTCGAATGCTCTGGCGGTGATTTCACCGCTGCGGCGCGCCATCCGCCTGCGCCGGCCGGCTCCCCCATTCGCTACCCCAATCTCGCCATCGACGCCATGATGCAAGTCCACGAAATCAACTGACGCTCCCGCCAGAGTCTGCTTCAGATTGCGGACTTAGGGCGTTTCACCACAAAAGTTTCAGGCCAAGTTGAATTTGCCGGGACGTCGTGGCAGTGGTCGTAATCACTCCAGCCGTGGGGGAAGGTCCTCCGGTCGCGGATGCGTACACCACTGGATTCGGCGTGTTGAAATTCGTGTGATTGAACACGTTGAAGAACTCGGAACGGAACTGCAGGTTCAGCCGATCTGAAAGCGAGAATTTCTTTCCCAGGGACACGTCAGTCTCCGCTAGTCCGGGTCCTTGCAGGATGTTGCGCCCCGCGTTCCCATAGGTGCCGGGGAGCGGCTGGATAAACGCGCTGGGGTTGAAATAACGGTTGGGCCCGCCCAGGATCACTTGGCCTGCAAAATTGGGATTCAATGATGGCCGGACGGGATTGCGTGTGTCGCCGTCATTGGATGGGTTGTAGGACAACTGGGGCGTGAAGGGCAGACCCGACTGCAGCGTCTCGATTGCGCTGACTTGCCAGTTTCCGATCAGTTTTTTCACCCAGGCGTTTCCACCGGATGTCTTGCTGCTTCTAAAGGGAAGGTCATAAGTCCCGTTGAAAACCGCGGCATGATGGATGTCGAAAGAGGCCCGGCCGTAATCGCTCTTTGGTTGAAGCGGATTCGCGACAAACGCGGGAGAGTTCGTTGCCACGCTGGTATTCATGTTGTCGCCGTCATCGAGCGCTTTCGAAAATGTATAGACCCCGCGGAACTGCAGCCCATGGCCGAAGCGGCGGTTGACATCCACCGCGAGGCCGTTATACGAGCTGACGCCTTCCGAGAACCAATGTGTTGTATTCCACAGGGCGTTGTTGGCCAGCGGCGGGTTCTGCGGATAGTAGAGCGTCCCCGCAGGATAGCCCGCTGGGCAAGGTGAAGCCGGGCAGATCGTTGGATTTGGCAGGTTCGCATCAATCGAAAGGATTTCGTGGTAGCCATGCGAACCAATATAGCTGACGCCCAACGAAGTGTTCGGAGAGAGCTGCTGGTCAACTTTCAAGGACCAGGATTCAACGGTCGGTGTCCGCAGGTCCGGCTGGACGCCGCTTGGAATCGCTTTCGCACCCGCGTACACCGCGTTCGGAGTGATGTTTGAAAACGCGATATTCTTGACGGCAAAAACTGTGTTGTAGGGGCCGTTCTGGTCCAGGCGATAACTCAGATTGTCGAGCAGTGCGTAATACAGGCCGGCGCCTGCCCGAATCACTGTCTTTTTCGATGCGAACGGAGACCACGCGATTCCCGCGCGCGGCGCGGGCAGGAACTTTGCTTTGTTGATGGTGAACGGGGAATTGCCGGCGACCGGCTGCGTAACGATCACGCCGGCCGTGTCGAACAAATAATTCGAAGCGCGTCCTTGCGCCTCGTTCCAGCCATCCGTAAATTCGCCTCGAAAACCGATCCGAAGCTCGAGTGATGGTTTCAGCTTTATCGCATCTTCGGCATAGAAAGCTCCTTCCTTGGAACGCCACGACAGCGGCGTAAATGAAGGAGCGTAGGTGTACGTGCTCACCTTGCCTTGCAGAAAAGTCTGCAGGTTAGTGAACGAAGCTTGGCCGTACTGGTCCTGTATAAGATTGTCGTTGGCCTGGATTCGCTGGAACCACAGGCCAAAGTCGAACGAGTGGCGGCCATGAGTGAACGTCACCTGATCGGACGCGGTAAACAGATTGCGCACCGCCGTGAGATTGCTTCCCGCGTTCGTCCCGCCGTTGGTGATTTGCGAAGCCCCGTTGAGCGTTGTGCCTCCGCCCACCACAACGGCGCCGGCCGGCTGCCCGGGATGGATCCAGCCCGGCAGATTCGCTGTCGTTCCGCCGTTAAAATAGAATCCCCCGCGGGAGAAACCGAAAATTGCCTTGTTGAGAAGCCGGGGAGAAAAGGCGTGAGTTTCACTCAGGCTGGCGACCTGCTCTCGCAGGAATATGTCGACCAGACTATAAGGGTTGTTAGTGGGCGAGTGAGCTTCACTGTCGTCTGCGGTGTAAACTCCCGCGAACGCATCCCTGTCCGAAATGATTTGGTCGAGCCGCGCGGTTCCAAAGTCCTCGCGAATGTGCTGCACCGGATTCGTGAACGCTTCGGCAATACCGCTCGGCGCTCCCGTGGAGGTCAGAAGTTCCGGCCCGTTAGCCACCGGCCACAGAGCGAGCAAAGGCTGGACACTCGCTACGGCGCTGGCCCGCGACGCGGCATCGGGCACGAGCGAGAGGTCGCTTAGCCCCAGGTTCTGCCGGAAGCCTTCGTAATTTCCGAACAGGAAGGTCTTGTCCTTCCGCAGCGGCCCGCCCAGCGAACCGCCAAATTCATTGCGCTGAAATTCAGGAATGTTGCCGTGGTCGAAGAAGTTCCGCGCATCCAAAGCGCTGTTCCGCAGAAAATCGTAGACGTTGCCGTGAAGTTGGTTTGTGCCGGAGGCGGTTACGATGTTGATCTGTGCTCCGGGGCGCTTTCCATATTCGGCGCCGTAAGAATCCTTGACGACGGCAAATTCGCGGACGGCGTCTACTCCCAGGAGTTGGCCGCTCACTCCACCCGGCGTGTTATTGATTTCCGATGCGCTGGTGAATTCCACCCCATTCAGGAGATAGAGATTTTCTTGCGGGCGGCGGCCCGACGTCGAGAACATGCTTCCGACAACGGAGTTGGATGTGCCCGTGCCGCCGGAGCGTTGCGACGTGTAATTTACGATCCCGGGATTTAGGGTTAGCAACTGGTCGTAGCTCCGGCCGTTCAGCGGGAGGTCCTTCACTTGCCGCTCCCCGACCAGACCGGAAATGTCCCGCGTGGTGACGCTCACGAGGGGGCTGTCTTCCGTGACCACCACGGCGTCCTGCACCTGCCCCACTCGTAGCGTCAGATCCACTTCCGCCTGCTGCCCAACGGCCAGTGTGATCCCTGTCCTGACTTCCGCGCTGAACCCCGTTTTCTCGGCTCTAACTTCATAAAGGCCGACCTCCAGCGAAGACGCGATGTAGCGGCCCGCTTCATCCGCCTCGATAATCCGGCCCGCGCCGGTCTCGAGGTTTTTCACCGTAACGCTTGCGCCCGCCAACGCCCCGCCTGTCAGGTCCGTGATGGTTCCGGAAATCGAGGCGCTTATCTGTCCGCACAAAGGACTGCCAAGCCCCAGTCCCATCAGCAGGATAAATGCTTGTTTCCAGATGCTGCGGCTTCCCTGCCGCCATAGACTTTTCCACGCGTTCATTGAACTCTCCTGAAAGTCGATTTTTCTTGGATACTTCGAGGCTATGCGCGGCGTGGTTCCGCCTGTGCGCACTGGAAACGAGATTTAGTGGGTAGAAAACAAACTACAGGTGTGGCTCAACAACAACAGCGCAGAGAAGGCCTGCGGGAGGTAGAAACAGCCGAAGAGTGTGGCTCTTGGATCACAATCAAGGTGAAGCTATACGCTACGAAGGTTCGTAGTTTCTGTCAATGCCGGTTTTCGAATGGCACGCATTCGAATCTTCAATCCTTCGCGGGCATGGGTCCGGAACATCTCTCCAGAACGAATGTCGCTGCGTTGGCTCCAAGCCAGGAATGGCTGGGTCTACCGGCTCCTGATAAGTGCGCTTGCGAAAAAGACCCACGCTCCTTAGCCCTCTTTTCTCACAAGGAATTTAGGCCTCATCCAAAAGCTCAGCAAAACCGCTCGAGTTGGCGCACTCTTGCCGAGTAGGGGCGCAGCATGCTGCGCCCCTGCAACCGAGCAACGATCCATTCGCTGCGCTTGCGCTGCCAAATCAATTTCCTCAGTTCGTCCACCACTCGTGAGAAATCGGATTCGTTCCTAAATTCCAGGAACTTTTCTTGTCGGTTCCGCGTACTTCTTATTGAAAGCGGTTCCCCCCGATAAAATGCGCCTTACTGGCGCCTAAGAGAGAGAAGGAGCACACCATGGGCGGAGAATTGATTGGATTGGTTGCGGTGGTTCTGGGGATGGGAGTCCCCCTCGGCGCGCTGTACACCTATTACCGGGTCCGCAAGCTACGCAGCGAAGAGCGGCTCGCCGCGATTGCCCGTGGAGTCGACATTCCGATGGAGCCCGAATTGAACCAGGCGGCCCGTTCCCGCCGCGCCGGAATCCTGCTCGTCAGCGGCGCGCTCGGCTACATCGCTACTTTCGGATTGATTGCGAGGATCCAAGCGGACCGTGACATCTGGACGGCCGCCGCGTTTGGCATCATTCCCCTCGCCATCGGTATCGGTTATTTTCTCGATTGGTCGTTCATCCGCCGCGACGCCCGCGCCTGAGAGCAGAGAAATTCAGCCCGCGTTCAAAAGAAAAACACAGATCGGTCCTTAGTTTCTTGCGAAAGGCCGGTCCGCATTTCATTTGATTTCGAGCGGTGTAAACGTGTCTCCGCGCTTCACCGCCAGCCGGATCGGCCGCGGCGGGCCCTTCGCCGGAACCGTCACCTCAATCCACAATTCTTCGCCCGGCTGGCGCCGAGACGGATCGACAGCATGTTCCGGCAAAAAGTAAGACACCGGCTCGCTGAGGACTGCAGCTAAATCTCCGGTGCGCGTCCTCCATCGCGTCACGCGCAATCCTGTCGGCGTGGGAGCGGGACTTGCCACGAGGTGGCCGTTCTCTGCGCGCAAATAAACATCGCGCATCTCGCCCCAGAAATTGCCCACGTTGCCTTTTGGCAGTGCAGCACCGCCGTAAACGCGATCCGCGTCGACGCGCACTCGCACGCTCAAATACCGGCCGCGAATCGGCAGATCGGGATCGTAGGCCATTGTCTGCGCCCAAACGCGCGGAAACCGCCCGCGATCGATTGCATATTTCGCTGCCAGGCTTGCGACAATCGCCAACTGCAGCACCGCCAGGATGATCCCTTTCCGAGTCGGACTCATTGTGTTCCTCCCGCGACTCGCGCGACCAATTGCCGCCGCGCCCGCTCCAGTGCCCATCCTCCGAACAAGAACAATACCCCTAGCCCAATCAGGCTCGCCGAACGACCCAGCTTATCCATGACGTCCGAGAAGTAGAATATGATCACCGTGAGCGCAAAGCCCGCGACTCCCAGGTTGATGCGCTCGCGCCGCCGTTCCAGCAATCCCCAACCCACCAGTCCGAGCGCTCCAACTCCGGCCCAAAAATACGGACCAAGTGAATTCCACGCAAATATCGAAAGGTTTCTACCCGTGTCCTCATGCGTGGCGCGGAATGTTCCGATCACCAGAACCCAGACCGCCGCCACTGCGTTTGTCCAAGCCGCACTCTTGCGCAGCGCGAAGGCCAGCGCCAATGGCCCACAGATCGCGATGGCCCAACCGGTGATGTGCAAAAGAGGCGAAATGGCCACCCGATTCTGCCAGCCCCACCCCCAGGTTTCGCGTCCTTCGACAAACGCCACTACGCTGAGGGGCAGCAAGGCGAGACCGCCAATCCACGCCAGCGCCCGCCTCGCCGCAGAATCTTCTCCGCTGGTTCTTGCGCTCAAATATGTAATCGCGATCAGCAGCAGCCCTTCGGTGAGCAACCGGCTGCTGACGGCAAGACCCTCGGTACGAACCTGCCACTCTCCGGCTAGCCACGCCGGCACAAGCAGTGCCATCAGCGCTGCCTGCGTCCAATGCCGCAAAATAAGCCAGCCAGCAAGCGCGCCGATGGCCCACATCAGAATCCCGCTCGGCCAGTGTTCCTGCAGATTGAAGATTTGTGCCGTCAGGAAAATTCCAGCGCCAACGCAAATCGTTCCGATAGCGTAAAACGTCGTTGACAGCGCAGGAAACCGTTCCTCTGTCAGAGCCCCGGCAAGGGGAAACACTGCCACGAGAAAAAGGACCAGCACGAAACGCCAGGCCGGCGAGAGCTCGTCCCAATGCGCGGCCACAAACAGTAAGACTCCGGCGCAAAGCAGCACGCCGCCCAGCGCCACCGCCAGCAGGATTGGCCACCGCAAGCGCTCACTCGATCCTTGCGATTCTTCAAACGTTCGAATGCGCGCGGCCGTGCTTGCATCCACAACTCTGGCGGAGATCCAGCGCTCGAGCTGTTTATCCAAGGGAATAGCCACGTAGAGTCCTCCTCTTTACGGATATTGCTCGTCTGCGTACAGCGAGCCTGACCTGTGCCTGATATTCTGCCAAGAAGTGCGAGCTTTTACGCGGCTTAGACATTCACGGTGTGCGCTTCTGGTCCACCACCAGCACGCCCGCTTCGGCGTAATTCGTCGATGGGACATCGTGAAACGACACGTGAATATTCTCGCGTTTGGCCTTGCCATCTTCGATCAGCACGGTTGTGAGGCGTTCCGCGATTTTCCGTTTTTGCTCCGGTGTCCGTCCTTCTACCCAGGTAATTTGTACGTGCGGCATGTTCCCTCCTCGTTCGAACGAGCGACTCCCGATATCTTGCATGCAAAACGCAGGCATTCTATCCGCCCCCGCGGTTCCCGCAAAGTCCGTCGCTTCCCTGTGTTAGAATTGCTTACTCATGCATCCCGCCATTCCTCACTTGGTTGAGCTGCAACGCGTTGACCACCAGATTGCCGTCCTGCGCGCGGAACTGGAAGGATTTCCAAAGCGTATCCGCGAAGCGGAAGCCAAACTCGGCAGCGCCCGCGCCGAGGTCGCCTCCGCGAAAGAGGCCCACGCGCAGATTATCGCGGAACGCAAGAAGTTCGAGTTCGACGGGCAGCAGTGGAAAGACCGCGCGCGCAAATACCGCGATCAAAGCGGCGCCGTGAAAACCAACGAAGCCTTCAAAGCATTGCAGCACGAAATCGCCAACGCCGAAGCTGAAGTCGCCAAGGCCGATGATCGCCAGCTAGAAGTGATGATGGCCGCGGAAGAAGTCGAACGCCGCGTGAAGATCGCGGAGTCCCGGTTGAAAGAAGCCGAGCAGGCTGTCGCTGCGGAACGAAAAGAAATTCAGGCGCTAGGGGCGGAGAAGAAAAAACAGCTCGAAGCCGCCACCGCCGAGCGCGAAAAAATTATCTCTCCGGTGCCGGAAGATCTGCGCGAACTTTACGCGCGTATCGCCAAGCGCCACAACGGCACCGCTATGGCTGAAGCGCGCGACGGGCAGTGCCGCGGGTGCGGCATGCGCGTCTTGCCGCATATTCTTCAGGAGTTGCGCGCGGAAACCAACGAAGAGGTTTTCCGCTGCGAGAGCTGCGGCCTCATTCTTTACACTCTCGAACCCATTCCTGTTGCAAATTCCGCCGCTGGTTCCGCAAACACATCCTCCGCCGCTTCGACAAATTCCTGATGCCGCCCCGCCCGCCAACTCCCCGTGGAAAAGGCCTTTTCGGCGATGCTCCCGCGGAGCCCAAGCAGGCTGTTGCGGCGTATCGCGCAAACATTGACGGAGGCTCTCGCGGCAATCCCGGGCCGGCTTCCTATGGCGTAGTTATCCGCGATGGACGCGGCGAAATTGTCGCCAAGCTGAAGAAGTACATAGGCCGCATGACCAACAACGTCGCCGAATACTACGGCCTGATCGCCGCGCTGGATTATGCGCAGGCCCACGGCGTGCGCGCGATTCGCATCGAGAGCGATTCGGAGCTCCTGGTCAAGCAGATGCGCGGGCAATACAAAGTGAAGAGCGAGGATCTCCGTCCACTTTTCGAGCGCGCCAAGAAAATGTCGCAAGGGTTCGATTCTTTCCGCATTGAGCACGTCTACCGCGAGCAGAACCGCGAGGCGGACGCCCTCGCCAACGAAGCGCTGGATGAAACCGAGGGCGGCAAGGCAAAATTGCCCGCAGCACCAAAATCCGAATCAAGCGCCAAATCCGAATCTGGCGCCAAATCCGAAACTAGCGCCAAATCCGAATCCAGCTCCAAGTCCGAACCGCGGCGGATACAGGCGCGTTTCCGGAGCGGAGTGCTCTATCTCCTGGAAGATGTCGAATTGCCCGACGGCATGGTCGTCGATGTTACGATCCACCTGCGCCCAAAACCTCCCGCTTAGTTCCGGCGTGCTGCATATTTCTGCAACCTCTGAACTCATTTCAATACGTAACTCCGGTAAAGCGTGTCGCGCTGGGCGGGGATGAAGCCGGCGTCGGAGATGATGCGGCGGAGTTCGCCTTCGTTGGTGCGGTTTTTCACGCCGGCGGCGAAGACGACGTTTTCTTCGATGAGGATGCTGCCGACGTCGTCGGCGCCGAACTGCAAACCGATCTGGCAGACTTTGATTCCGGGCGTGAGCCAGCTTGACTGGATGTGATCGACGTTGTCGAGATACAGGCGGCTGACGGCCAGTGTTTTGAGGTAATCGACCGCCGTGGCTTCCTGCACTTTTTTTCCAAGCGCGGTATTTTCAGCGGCAAACATCCACGGAATGAAGGCCGTGAACCCGCCGGTGTCTTCCTGAATGCGCCGCAGCCTTTCGAGATGGTTGACGCGATGGCGCAACTCTTC
>WNFJ01377406.1_pt2 | contig 10719 bp, 11 predicted proteins | sample 5400461 | NCBI WGS metagenome assembly WNFJ01 (sample SAMN13153349, study PRJNA577476) | soil metagenome | isolation source: 115 cm saprolite on Douglas fir-dominated hillslope | place: USA:California | collected 2013-09-17
CGAACAGCTTCTACTGGACAACGGTTACTCACTCTCCGACGATACCCCTGCCCGGCATACCCCCTGGTATGATGCGATGGTTGAAGTGCTGCAACGTCTCGAACATGTGGGCACGCCACAGGAAGAGTAGCTTATTCCCATTCGTGGGAGTGTTCCTTGCAGTTATAGGCGGAACACTGGGCGGCATCATCGGGAAGAGATGGGCTATTAAGCCCGCGGAATCATGACGAGAATGACACCGACGAACTATTCCCCAGCCGCAAGGTGAGGTTTGACAAGCTGACGGGCGAATTCACAGGAAAATCGATGAAGCCGGTGTAGGTTTGATTGGGCAAAATATTGGGCGACATATTGACAAATTTTGGCGCGATAAGCTGCCCATCAACCAGTAGCAAACGCGCGATGGTGGCGTAGTCGATGCCGACAGGGGATAGTTGCCCTTTATCGGTCTGCGCTGTAAGATGGACACGAATGGTGTAAACGCCGCTGCGCTTGCGATCATCGGAAAACTTGCTGGCTTGAAGCACGTTGGCAACCGTGATGTGGACATGGTTATAGTCAGCGCCGCGATTCACGGTCATCGAAGCAACAAGGTTGGTGACAGTGAGCGTAGCTGGTATGGTGTCCGCTGTGATGTTATTCGAATCACCCTCGGACGGCGCGAAAAAAGCGAGAACCACCGCGATGCCTATGATTACCAGAGCGATGATAACTTTCGCTCTGTGCGATAGCCTGGGCCGTTTTTTGAGTGGCCCAGGCGATTGTACTTCTGTTGGTGATGACATTTTGCCTGTATGCTCCTGATTTATAACCAGGACATATTATAGCATGGCGGTTCAACGAGTTACTTGTGTTTTCAACGCACAGCAGATGCGTCTCAGGCATATACTTTTGGAGGCGGAAGGGGTTCGCCGTTTTTAGTTGCGTCTTTCACGAGCATTTCGAGTACCTCTAGCCCGTGCTGTACTGCCTCACTATACGTACTTCCATGTGTCGCTGGCATCAGAACGCTGTTCGCCCACTCAGGCAGAATGACGAGATAGGCCTGATCTTCTTCTGACCATTCGATGACCATTGAATAATGGAGGTGCTGTAAGTCTGCCTTTAACTGACGTATCTTACGAGGCATACAGTCCTCTCACTTCACCGATTTGTTCAATCATAACATAGAAAGACGGTTTTGTCATTGAAGAAGGCTCTTTATCAGACGTTTGGAGAGAAGACTTCCCGTGAGCGGACTGGAGGAGTGTCCTGGCTGTCATCCTGGTGAGCCGTAGCCCTGAGCGCAGCGAAGGGGCAGCGAAGGGGAAGGATCTCGGCGGCAGTCTCGCCAGACCCTTCCCCTTCGCTGCGCTCAGGGCTGCGGCTCACTCGCTCAGGGTGACAGGTATTCTCTTCAAATGTCTGGCTCTTTATTAGCATATTTGCTGTGATTGGTAATGGATTTGATGGTAGTTGTAGAGAGGCTTCAAGTTAGTTGCTTGTTGCTATATTATCTTTGGACATATCATAGCGCCCACGATCTATCTATGGCTGCGGCAAGAAGCTCTGCGCGCCAAAGTCCGCGCCGAGCACATCTTTTGAGGATGCGCCCATCCAGCGATCGAGCACGGTGGCGTAGATAGAGCGGAAATCGATGGTGTATTTCAGGTTGCCGTTCTGGTCAAGGTTGCTCAGACTGGGCGGCTCGCCAAAGACGCCCTTGTTGACGGGATTGCCCAGAATGAATAAGGGCGCGGCGGTGCCGTGATCGGTCCCCTGACTGCCGTTTTCTTCAACGCGGCGACCGAACTCGGACCAGGTCATGATGACCACGTTATCGGCTTTGCCGTGCGCGGCGAGGTCGTTGTAAAAGGCGGAGACGCCGTTTGCAAGAGTGGTCATCAAAGCGTCGTGGGTGGGCTGCTCATTGGCATGGGTATCGAAGCCGCCGATTGTAACGTAGCCCACGCGCAGCCCCAGGTCCTGCACGATGGCCTCGGCCAGAATTTTGAGCCCGGCTGCGAATGGCCCGTTGGGATAGGTAACGGCAGGGCGATAGGTAGCATCGGCCTGGCGCAGTTGGCGCGAACCATCCTGCGCGCTCAAGGCGGTAGTATCGAGCAGGGCCGCGTATGGGGCCGTTTTAGGGTAGGAATTGTAAAGATTCATGAGCGCCCGCAAGCGCGCATTGCCGCCATCGCCATCGGCGGGATCGGGCGCAATGGCTTGACGCTTGCAACGGTCGGCACCTGTGTGCTGATCGATTGCAGCGCCTGCGCCGTCTGCACGCCGATATCGAGCGACTTAAAGGGGTGTCCCTGCTGGTCAACCAGCCCGGCCACCAGTTTGCCAAGCCATCCTTCGCTGCCATTGCCACTCAAGTCCAGTGTTTGCCAGATGTCCATAGCCTGGAAATGCGAAAGGCTCTGGTTGGGATAGCCCACGCCTTCGACAATGGCCAGATGGCCCGCGTCCCAGATTTTCTTTAAGGGAGCCAGGTTGGGATGCAGCCCCAGGCGAGAATCGAGCGTCAGGACTTTTGATTGGGGTATGCCCAGCGTGGGGCGCATTTTTATGTAAAGCGGATCGGTATAAGGCACAACGGTGTTGATGCCATCATTGCCGCCCGCCATTTGCACAACAATCAAGGTGCGGTCGGTGGCGGTCTGCGCGATATGCGAACCATCCAGCGATTGAGACATGGCCGAGGCCACACCGCGACTGAAGATGGCAGGCATCACCATACCGGCTGAGACTACTAACATACCATTTTTTATCATTGCTCTACGTGAGAGTTGCATGAGAAATGCTCCTTTTATTTGCTTCAGGGTGCCAGTAGCGACGCCCCTTGTGGGTGTCCTATCTGTCCATTACGGAAGAGAGCCGGGACACCCACAAGGGGCGTCGCTACTGACTCTCACCCGCAAGGATGGACATATTTTAATTGAGATGATATTCAGGCGCTGCCATCATAAGGTACAATGTGCCGCGAACACGATTGATCGGGTAGCTCTGGCCGCCGCTCAGGGTGATCTGAGAAGCGCTTTTACCACTGTCGCTGGTGCTGAAGTAGTTAATCAACTGGGTCCTGCGGTCGCCATCGAGCGTGCCGTCGTACAAGAACGAGGCGAAGTAATCGACAAAGTTTTCGGGCGAAGCGATTTTGTTCGTATTCACTATGCCTTGCAGGTCTACCGGCGGTGTTGCACCGGCTCGCCCTGTCGTGCCGCGCACGAGCAGCAGGTCCAGGTAGTTCAGGCGCGTCATCCAGGTGCCGCTGTTGAGCCACAGGGCGCTCACCTTATCTCCGGGCCAGCCCGCTACATTGGGTGGGTCAAACAACGTTTGCCCCATGAGGGTGGTAATGGCCGGCAGACCGGTTCCATCGCCCTGCGTTCCGAGCAGCGAGCGGTACGCGCCGACGGTGAACTCCACGGGCGACTTGGGCGGCTGCGATAGGCCTGAGTTGATGAGAACTGGGGCGAAAGGAGCAGCGTGCGCATGACCGCGCCCATATTGTGGCCGCTCTGCACGTAGCTATCAACGAGCGGCTTCAGATCATCCGTCGAGGGATTTTCATAGGCGAAGAAGGTGAAGAGTTTGCGCGCGATAAATGTGGGGGTGGCCGGATGATTGGCAAGAATATTGACCACGTCCTTGTAATCCAGGTTGCCGGTATGACCCAGGTAGGTTTTGCTCAGGTTGTTGTGGTCGGCAGGATAATATTGAGATGTCAGGCCCCTTACATGCCAGCCGGTCAGCGCGGCGGCCCCTTCATAGACATCCACCTGCGAGTAGTGGCCCAGCCCAAGCGTGAATAGCTCCATCAGCTCGCGGGCATAGTTCTCATTGGGCGCGTTCTTGTGGCTTTTGGTCAGGTCGAGGTAGAAGAGCATGGCCGGGTCGGAAGTAATGCCCAGCAATATGTTATCGAAGGTATCGAAGGCGTGAGCGCGTAAGAAGTTGTTCTGGATAATCATGCGCATGTAGGCGCTTTTGCCGCCAACCTTGCGAAAACTACTGACGAGGACGCCGTGCCAGAAGAGCGTCATTTTCTCCAGCAGGGGGCGCTGCGTCCAGGCCATGCGCAACAACCACCAGCGCTGCTGATCGGTAGGCGAGTTGAGATTAAGGTTCAGGGCCTTCAGGCGGTTCTCCATCGCGTCGTCAGAAACTTGCTGGTAGTTGAGCAGGCGATCTACCGCGCCAGCATAACCCAGACTTCTATAAAGGGCCAACTCGTCGGGCGTGGCTCCAAATCCGGCGCGGCGCAACAGGTGTCCTATCTGCACCTCGCTGGCCATCGGGCCATGAGACGTACCGGCCGGGCCGCCATGTTGAATCCACTGTTCGAGGGCCACTCCGCCTGCAGCCGCAGCCACACCGATGCCACCAAGCGCGGCGAGACCTGCCAGTGACTTGCCCATAAACCTGCGGCGCGATGGCGCGCTCCCGCCATTCGGGCTGGCGGGAGGTTGGTACAGTAGGCTCTCCCACATCTGGATCATATACGGGCGTCTGATTGAACGAACCTTGCGGCTCGGGTGGCTGGTTAGAAAGTGGTGAATCCATATCGGGCAACTCCGGTGTATGCTATTTTCAATGTATTCGTGACCTATGAAGATTCCATTTCGTTTTAGTGCGTGGTATCAGTCTCTTGAGATTGTCTCTGGATGCTATTGTAACAGATAAACGTCAAGAATTTCTCAAGACATACTCTTTATTTCCTCAACGGCGTTGGATGTTGGTATCGGACGCGATACGCCGGACGCGATAAATCGCGTCCCTACAACCACCGTTGAATTTCACAAAAGGCAGGCAACAACCCGTTGTTCTAACGAGCCTGGCTTGTTGCATGTAAGCGCGCATGAAAACAACTGTCGAACGCATAGACGACCGGGACAGAAGAGATTCGCAAGACACAGCGCATTCGGGTAAGCAGAAACGTCCTCCTGACGAAACTCCTACCCGTTTCTTTTCTGTGGCTGCCATACTCATAGCGATGGTGGCCGCAATCCTGCTCTTAGATGCCACCTTACCCCTGCGCGATCTCTGGTTTCACGATGCGCTGCTGACGCAAATGGGAGCATGGCCCGTCCTGCCCTCGCTGCTCATATTTCCTGGCCGGGCGCTTCTTCCCCACCTGCCGTTCCGCTATCCAACAATAACGCCCGGGCTACTGGATGGCTGGTTTGCAATTGCGATGCTGTTTGTTGCAATCCTTATGGTTTTTGTGGTTTACCTGGTAGCTTTGCGCCGCCTGGTCGGCTCTATTTCCTGGCGTTTCATCTGGCGTTCGACGCTTCTGATTGGCTGCCTGTATATGCTGATACCCGTCGTCACATCGCCAGACCTGTTCTCGTACATCGCCTACGCGCGCATGGGCGTGCTGCATAACCTCAATCCCTTGACGACCATCCCGACGGTCATCCATAACGACCCTGTCTACGGGTATGTTTTCTGGGTAGACCAGCCATCAGCTTATGGCCCCACCTGGGCCGTTATCACCAGTGCTCTGCAATGGCTGCTTGCCGTCTTCGGGAACACGTACATCATGCCCATGGTGATCGCGCTGCGCGTGACAGGCCTGGTCATGCACCTGATTTCAACGAGGCTGGTATGGTTGATCACTGGCCAGTTGCAACAACTCAACAGGCAACCCGCGCTTGCAACGCGTAAACGCATTAGAGCCACGCTGGCCTTTGCCTGGAATCCCCTCTTGCTGTTCGAGGCTTGCGTCAATGCGCATAACGACGCGGTACTGCTGGTCTTCGTACTGCTCATGATATGGGTTCTGGCGAATGATAAGATCAGGAAAATGCAGATCGATGCAGAGGGAACGCGGGCGGCGCAAGCGCCCCCACCCATCCTCTCTGCCGCTCCCGCCCCTACGACGGTTATGCCAGCGCTCTCAGGTAGGGGCGGGGGTGGCTGGGATGGGTGGTGGGGGCGCTTGCGCCGCCCGCGTCCTCTTCCCCCTGCCCTGGCAATCTGGCAACAGTCCGCTCGCGGGATTGCGCCCATGCTTGAATGGTTGACGCTTCCGATCAAGAAGGGGATAGGGCGCATACCGCTCGATATGCGCGTGCCGGTGGCTGCAGCCTGTTTGCTGTCGCTGGGAACATGCCTGAAGATCAACATCGTGTTGCTTTTGCCGGCGCTGCTTTGCTATATCTGGATGCAGGCGCCAACAGGCCGGAGACTAAAACAGGTGGGCGCGATATTAGTAAGTTATGGAGCCGTAATCGTACTGTTGTACGCTCCTTTCTGGCAAGGGGGAGCCATTTTCAACGTGTTTCGTGTGAACCCGGCCACCTATCGCACGATCAACACATTCGCCGACTTCCTGGCGCATGGCTATAACAGTATCGCGGCGTTGTTAGGCAATCCACCGGGCGCGCCGGTTGGCTCACCGGCTGAGCATTTTATGCACACCTTCAGCATAGGTATTTTTGTGCTGCTCTTCCTCGTCATGCTGTGGCGTATGCTGCGCGCGCCCTGGCATTTGCAGTCGCTGCGCGGGCTGATTTACTGGATGGCGATAGCCTGGCTGCTGTACTGCGCAATTGGCTCGCCCTGGTTCTGGCCCTGGTATCTTGTCATATTCTTCGGGCTATTCGCGCTGCTCGAAGGCTCAGAGGAAGATGCACCCGGCGAAAGCCAGCGCCAAATCTTCCCCTGGGGCCTCTGGTTCATGCGCACCCCCCCGGCCACGCGTTTCCTCAGCTTTACCATGCTGAGTCTTTATTGCCTGATTACAGGGCCTTCGCGAGGCTTTGTGCATGGACTGCCGGGCTTTCTATGGTCAGATTTCGCAGGAGTCTGGGCATGGATTTTGCCGCTGGCAGGAAGCGCGCTACTGATGAGATACATGTCCCGCAGAGACCGCCTCCATCGAACCCGCCAGGCAATCAGGTGAATATCAGTACAGTTCATAACCTCAAAAACGCGGTTTTGGTGGAGATTTCTTAACCAGACAATAGCGCAAAGGTACCATTTTCCGCAAATAGAAACTCTCCGATATATTAGCTGATGCTATAGTCAGCATGGATGCATCTTCACACAAGCACCTGTACCGATGTATGCCATCGGGCCTTAGAGCTTATCGGGCCATTGGGTACAATAGAGTTAAAGGAGTTTCTAAAGTATGGCAAAGATACCAGGAAAGCTGGGGAAGCCAGGTAGCATCAAGACTTTAGTGTCACTTGGCCTGATTGCAACCATCCTGGGCGTAGCGATCTGGGGGATAGTAAGCCACGCTTTGGGCGGCGCGCGCGCAGGGATCGAGCAGCAGAACAATAATGGGGCGGTGCAGCTCGCGCCCCCCGTATCGCCCCTTCTGTTTGGCACCAACATGGGACTTTTTGATAGCCATGACCAGGTTCTGACATCGGCTACCACGCGCAGCCAACTGCAACAGCTGCATGTTCGCATCATACGTATGCCGATACGCTCAAGTCTGAGCGAGGCCACAGAGATACTGGCCGCGCAGGAAATCAAGTCGCTGGGCGCGGTGCCGCTCGTCGTGCTGCGCGGAGCGGTAGACCCGACGGTGCTGGCCGATGACTCGCGCATCATCAGCGACATGAACAAGATCTTCGGGAATAGCGTCGTGTACTATGAATATGGTAACGAAGAGGATCTGCTGGGCGTCGATGTGAATGGCTACACGAGCTCGTGGAACGCGGTCGTGCCACAACTCAAGCGAATCGCGCTCCAGGGTCAATTTGTTGGCCCTGTCAACTTCCAGTATGATCGCACCTACCTGACCACGTTCTTACAGAACGCTAACCCACGCCCCAACGAAGTGAGCTGGCACGAATATACTTGCGATGACTCCTGGGCAAGCAGTATCTGTATCTCGCACATCGCGCACTGGAGCAACCATTTTGCTGACGCGCGCGCGGCCATGCAGTCAGTGATTGGCACCGCGCTGCCCATTATGATTACCGAATGGAACTACGCGCCCAACGCGGTGCCAAATGACGGCAAAAACAATGACAACACATTCATGTCCACCTGGACGGCGACCGCGCTGCAAGGCATCTTCGCATCGATGCAGTACTCCTGCACGAACACCGCCATTCCGATGGTATCCTCCAGCAATGGCGCTACGGTGCAGGGAACGACTTTCGCCAGCCAGTACCAATCAATGATCGTGGGGAAACAGCAACCTCCACCCATACCAACGCCAATCCCTGGCACGCCGCAACCACATCCCACAAACGTTACCGGAAGCGGGAATGGGAATGGAAATGGCCCGACCACAACCACGACATCCGCTCAGCAATACTCGTCGTTCACCTTTGAAGACGGCAGTACCGGCGGTTGGGCGGGACGAGGCGAGATCTCACAGGTGCAAAACACTACCGCCATGGCGATGAGCGGCAAACATTCCCTGCAAGTGACGCTCACGAACATGGGTAATGGAGACTATCCGTTTATAACGGTGGGTCGTTCAAACCTTGCCACCTATCCCAAAGCCGGGCAGACCGTCACCGCGTACCTCTACCTGCCCGCGAACTCGTCCGAAATCGAAGCCAAAATCTTCGTCATGGATGATCTCTACCACTGGTATGACGCGGGCGAGATGACCGTGCTCACAGCCGGAACATGGAACCGCCTGACATTCACCCTGCCTGCCGGGGTCACGGGCCAGCTGCGCCAACTGGGCGTGCAGTTTAACACCTCGAATGCCAATCCCGTAAGCGGAGATGTGTTCGTTGATAATATCGGCTGGCAATAACGCCTGACCTGACTTGACCGCAAAGAAGAGGCGACCGTGATGGTCGCCTCTTCTTTATATTTCAATGTCTCCATGTCAAAAACGTGGTAGAATGGGTTGCATGGCAACCGGAACTCCTCTGCAAGAGGAAAACTGTTTCCCGCCCTGATCCTTTTCAACGTGATTCTGTACGAACGACTGACACCTGAACAGAACGAAAGGAGAACACTATGGCAGAAAGTGTATACAAAGTGATCGCGCTGGTTGGAACCAGCGAAGAATCGTGGGAGAAGGCGGCTTCAGCCGCCGTCGAGCGGGCCTCACAGACCATACGCAACCTGCGGGTTGCTCGCATCGTCGAGCAAGATGTCCACATCGAGCCCGGCAAGCCGCTGACCTATCGTGTGAAGCTGGAGCTTTCCTTCAAATACGAGGGCGGTGAGTGAGGAGCTGATTCCAGAACTTGAGTAAAAATCAAGGAGGTATAAGGTTGCCATGACAGTACTGATTACCGGTGGAACCGGTTTTATCGGCGCTGAGGTAGTGCGTTTGCTGCTCGAAAGAGGAGAGCAGCGACCGGTCGTTTTCCATGTCAGCTCGAATACTCAACGGCTGGGCGATGTGCTCGACCAGGTTGAACCGGTGCGAGGAAACCTGGGGAACTTCAACCATATAAAGGAAAGCCTTTTACCATTTGGGCGCAGCCTGAGACACGCTGCCCGGTACTCTACTTCAAGGATGCAGCGCGCGCGATAGTACAGCTGGCGGATGCCCCTTTGAGCAGCATCAAGACCGTCAACTACTTGCTAGCCGGCACCAACCCCAGCGCAAGCGAACTGGCCGACATAGTGCGCGCCAGGGTGCCTGGCGCACAAATCGATTTCAAGCCCGATCCTACTCTGCAATTCATGCTCAATCGGATGATGGTGCGCTTCGACGACAGCCGGGCGCGCGAAGAATGGGGTTGGGAACCACACTACACGCAAGACCAGATGGTTGATGATTTCTTGCAGGAGATGAGGCAGCACCCGCAGCGGTATGCGTGAGCCTCACGCCTTCTTTCACCTGATGATTTTTGACAACCGAATGGGGTAATCTCGCTCGTCGGGACGCTTCCAGCCATTTCCCTATCTGGTTGGTAAAAACCATTAGGGTTTTTGGGACACCACCTTTCCCCACATTCGACTCTTGTATCTGTTACCTACGCTGCGCGTACTCATAGCTTACGGCGTATGAGAAGCACATCGGGGTCCCACTCGCCTTTCTCCAATCAGCACAACTCGATCTGCCAGCTTGCCTACCTCTTCCATATCGTGCGAAGTGAAGACAATGGAGATGCACTTCATCGTTAGGTTTGATACAGACCCGCAACAGCGAAGATAAAGTGTGATGTGGTTGTGAAAGTACATAGCATTGTTGTGATGGAGCAGTGAGATGCATACTCTATCCTCTTAGCGCGAGGGAAAATACCCGGGCAAGACGAGAGTTGGATGGCATGTGCGGGATGGGGGACATTACACGATACCATCCGAGTCGATAGCAGAGGAAAGGTGAGGAGAACAGCTATGACAAAAGATTGTTTGTATTGCGGTCTTCAGTTCTCTGAAACCACAAAATATTGCCCTAACTGCGGCAGGCCCACAGAAAGCGGCTTCAAAATTCGCCCGATCCAGGAATCCGAATTGGAGCGCCTCCGCAAGGAGTTAAAGGAAAAAGATGATCTGATTCGGCAATTGGTAAAGCATCAGCCTGTATAGCCCACCACATCCGTGCCGCCCCAGGCAGTGTTGTGGAAATTGAAGTATATGGGGCGTTCGGCCACGATAGTGCCACTGGTGGACCAGACGGCCATGGAGACTTCGTAGTTTACTGCCGGGTTGGATTGCGCGATAGGCACAACATAACTATTGATATTGAGGGTAACGCGCGTCTGCGCGCCGACTACGACGATCTGCTGCGAGATGATGCTGTGCGACATGTACATGGTCACGGCCACCTGTTCGCTTGTCGTG
>WNFJ01198375.1_pt2 | contig 10718 bp, 9 predicted proteins | sample 5400461 | NCBI WGS metagenome assembly WNFJ01 (sample SAMN13153349, study PRJNA577476) | soil metagenome | isolation source: 115 cm saprolite on Douglas fir-dominated hillslope | place: USA:California | collected 2013-09-17
TACCTGGCCTTCTCGTTCCCCGGCGGGTTCACCATCGCGGCGACGTGCCCGCTGGTGGACAGCACGAACCGGGACCGGCCGCCCAGCAGCTGGGTGGACCGGTAGCAGCTCTGCCAGGGGCAGATGTGGTCGGTGATCCCGGCGACCATGTAGGTGTCACGGTCGATCAGGCCCAGGTCCACCGGCGAGCCGAGCATGGTCGCTCCCCCGGGTCGGACCAGCGCGTTCGTCGCGCCCATGCGGAGGAAGTCCCGGTGCAGGCCCGCGGCCATCCGGGTGGTGTCCGCGTTCCAGAACAGGATATCGAATGCCGGCGGCTTGCGTCCGAGCAGGTAGTTGTTGACCCAGTAATTCCAGATCAGGTCGTTCGGCCGCAGCCAGGCGAAGACCTCGGCCAGTGATCTTCCGTCCAGGTAGCCGCGGGCCCGGGACGCGGCCGCGGCCATCCGCGCGGTCCGCTCGTCCACGACCGCGCTGGCCAGGCCCGCCTCCGCCTCGTCCAGCACGGTGACCATCAGGGTGAATGCGGCGATCCGGTTCTGCTGGCCGGTGTAGGCCAGGTGCGCGGCCACCATGGCCGCGATGATGCCGCCGGAGCAGGCCCCCGTGAGCGCGGTCTGCTCGCTCCCGGTGATCCGGGCCACCGCGTCCATGGCGTCCAGGACGGCCTGCCCGTAGGTGCCGAAGTCCCACTTCGCGTGCCGGGCGTCCGGGTTGCGCCAGGAGATTATGAACACCTGCAGGCCGCTGGCTACCAGGTACTCGGCCAGGCTCCGGCCCGGCGCCAGGTCCATCACGTAGAACTTGTTGATCGTCGGCGGGACGACGAGCAGCGGGACCTGCCGGACCGCGGCCGTGGCCGGGCGGTACTGGATCAGCTCGAAGACCGGGGTGCGCAGGACCACAGACCCGGGCGTGACGGCCAGGTCCACGCCGACCTCGAACGCGTCCGGCTCGACCATGGACGGGACCCGGGGCGGAACCGCCATGTCGGCGGCGAAATGCCGCAGGCCCGCCAGTGTGCTGCCGCCGCCGGTGTCGAGGGCGGCCTTCACCGCGGCCGGGTTCAGCAGCGGGTTGTTGCTCGGGGCCAGCGCGTCGACCAGGTTGGTCAGCACGAACCCCACTCGTTCGGCATCCTTCCCGTCAAGGCCGGCGTCGGCCACCACTCCCTCCGCGGTCTGCGCCGCGGCCAGGTACGCCTGCATGGCCCGGCGCAGCAGCGGGTTGCCGGCCCAGCCCGGGTCGGCGAACCGGCGGTCGCGCCGGGACGGCTGCACCTGTGAAGTGCCCACGGCGATGCGGGCCAGTTCGGTGGCCAGGTGACGGCCGCGCCCGGCGACGAGCCGGGGCCTGGTGGCCAGCGCCGCGGCCAGGCGCAAGCCCGAGCCGCCGGGGTTCATCCGGCGCAGCATGCCGACGGCGGCGTCGGTGAGCAGCAGGTCCAGGGGTGCTGCCACGGCATCCGCCGCTGCCGATCTGATCGTGTCGGTGTCGGCGCTCATGATCTCCGTCCTCCAGCCGAGCGTAGGCCGCGGGGCGCGTTCTTCCATTGGTCGCTCGGCACGAAACTGGGATCAGGCGTGGTTCCGCCGACACAGGCTTTCGGCGTCGTAGGCGTGCGCCGTGAGTCAACGGCCATCGCGGTCAGCGGCCATCACCTGGTTCAGGTGATCTGCGTCGCGGCACGAGCTTGCGCAACTCGACGAGATCGAGGCCGAGCGCCTCGATCTCGGCCAGGACGCCGTATAGCGCCGAACGGTCCGGCAGCAGGCCGGTCAGCACGGTTTGCCCGCCTTGCCGCTGCGACACCATGGCCGGGAACGCGGACAGCGCCGTGGGCCCGAGGTGGCCGTTGATCCGGATCGAGTACAAGGTGAGCGCCGGCTCCATGGTGCCATCGTCGCTCGCCGGCGGGTGAACGCGCATCACCGGGATCCGGTGATCGTCGGCCTGACGGGTTGAATCACCGGAATCCGGTGATGCCCTCTCACCTGCCTGGCAGCCAGCCTGGGTCCGTCGTGAAGACCCGTGCGGGGCGCCGGGGGATGTGTCCGGTCGCCCGCTGCGAAGGCTGGGAGGTTCTGGTGAAGCTGACCGTGAACGGTGCCGACGTGGAGGTTGACGACCGTTTCGCGAAGAGCCCGCTGCTCTGGGTGCTGCGGGACGTGCTGGGCATGCACGGGACGAAGTACGGCTGCGGGATCGGCTACTGCGCCGCGTGCACGGTGCTGATCGACGGGCGGAACACGAAATCGTGCCAGACTCCGGCCGGGCGGGCCGCCGGGAAGGCGATCACGACCGTGGAGGGCGCGTCGGGCCCGGTCATCGACGCGGTCCGTGATGCCTGGCACCGGGGGAACGTGGTGCAGTGCGGGTACTGCCAGGGCGGGCAGACCCTGGCCGCGGCCGCGCTGCTGGAGGCCGACCGGTCGCCGGATGACGCGACCGTCGACAGGTGGATGAACGGCAACCTGTGCCGGTGCGGCACCTACCCGCGCATCCGGCACGCGATCCGCGAGGCCGCCGACACGCTGACCGCGGGCCGTGACCCGCAGCCCCTCACCGCTGTCCCGGACCTGGAGATGCAGCCGCTGACGCCCGAAGAGCTGGCCGACCCGGTCCATCCGTATGTCCGCATCGGCCAGGACGGGACCGTTGTCGCCTACTCGAACCAGATCGAGATGGGGCAGGGGGCCCATACCGGGCTGGCGACGATCGTGGCGGAGGAACTGGACGCGGATTTCGCCTCGGTCCGGGTGGTCAACGCGGCGAACGGGGCCAGGCCCGGGGGGGATGTGTACGGGACCCCGGCCGGGGGCGGGCTTATCCAGCTGACCGGCGCGTCCACCTCGACCAAGGGTTTCTGGGACCGCTACCGGCTGGCCGCCGCCCAGGCGCGGGCGCGGCTGGCCGCGGCCGCCGCCGAGGCCTGGCAGGTGCCGGCGGAAGAGGTCGAGATCTCCTCGGGCGTGCTGCTGCACGCCAGCGGGAAGCGTGCGGGCTTCGGCGAATTCGCCGTGCGCGCCGGTCAGCTGCCCGTCCCGGACGGCGTCCGTCCGAAGGATCCGGGCCAGTACAAGCTGATCGGGCGCGAGGGCAGGCTCCGGGTGGACGCTCCCGGGAAGATCCTCGGCACGACGCAGTTCACCATCGACGTCACCCTGCCCCAGATGCTGACCGCGGTGGTGCTGCATCCCCCCAAGTTCGGCGCCAGGGCGGCCGCGGTCGACGACAGCGCCGCGCTGGCCGAGCCCGGCGTCACCGCGGTGGTCCCGATCGAGGAGGGGGTCGCGGTAATCGGCCAGACGTTCGATGACGCGCAGCGGGGCCTGCGCGCGCTGCGGGTCGACTGGGACGAGCAGCACGCCGAGCAGCGCAGCTCGGAGGAACTGCTGGCCGAGCACCGGCGGCTGGTCGAGTCCGGCGAGCAGGCCATGGTGGCCCGGGAGGACGGCGACGTCGCGGCCGCGCTCGCTCGCGCGGCGCACGCCGTCGACGCGATCTACGAGCTGCCCTACCTCGCGCACGCGCCGATGGAACCGAACAACGCCGCGTGCCGGATGGGCGACGACGGCATCCTCGAAGTCTGGGCCGGCACCGAGGGCCCGGAATACACCCGGATGGCCGCCTCGGCCGCGGCCGGAATCGACAAGGACCGGGTCCGGGTGCACGTCCCGTACGCCGGCGGGTCATTCGGCCTGCACAGCAGCGCCGGCCACGACCCGACCAGCGAGGCCGCGCAGGTCGCGCGGGCGCTGGACTGGAAGCACCCGGTTAAGCTCCAGTCGCTGCGCGAAGAGGAGCTCAAGAGCGGCCGGTACCGGGCGATGGCCGTGCACCGGGTGCGGGCCGGCGCCGACGCCGACGGCCGCCTGACCGCGTTCTGGCAGCAGATCGCCGCCCAGCCGACCTCGCCCAACCTGCCGTTCGTGGCCGACGTGTTGTTCACCGGCGGCGTCGACTACATGACGGCCAGCGGCGCCGTCGACCCCCCGTACGCGCTACCGAACTTCAAGCTGGAGACCACCAACGTCCAGACCGGCGTGCCCATCATGGTGTGGCGGTCGGTCGGCAACTCCCACACCGAATTCGCCCGCGAGTCAGCGATCGACGAGCTCGCCATCGCCGCCGGACGCGACCCCGTAGACCTGCGCCGCGAACTGCTGGCCGGCAACCCGCGCACCCTGCGGGCGCTGGAACTGGCCGCCGACCGGGGCGGCTGGGGATCCCCGCTGCCCGTCGGCCGCGCCCGCGGCATCGCCTCCAGCAGCTTCCTCAGCCACAGCGCGCAGGTGACCGAGATCTCCCTCGATGACCGCAACCGGGTCCACCTTGAGCGGATCACGTTCGCGCTCGACTGCGGCATCATCGTCAACCCCGACCTGGTCCGCGCCCAGGTCGAAGGCGGGCTCATCTACGCGCTCGGCGCCGCCGCGTGGGGCGAGGTCGTCCTGGCCGACGGCGGCCAGATCATCACCCAGAACTTCGACCGCTACCCGGTCATGCGGATGCAATCGGTGCCCGAGATCGACGTGGTCTTGATCGACTCGGGCGAGCCGCCGACCGGAGTCGGCGAGGTCAGCGTCCCCACCGCCGCGCCTGCCCTGACCAACGCGATCTTCGCGCTCACCGGAACCCGCATCCGGCGCCTTCCCATCACCAAGACGATCAAGATCTACTGAGGAAGGAGCCCTGATGCCCGACGTCACGATCACCCCCAGCGAGGACGGCCCCTACCTCGTATCCGGGCCGGTCAGCCTGACCGATGTCGACGGCCGAGAGATCCCGCACCCGGACCAGATGGCCCTGTGCCGCTGCGGGCACTCCGGGAACAAGCCGTTCTGCGACGGCACGCACCTCACCATCGATTTCGACGGCGCCCTCGCCTACTGACGAACGAACCAGGAGGCTGAGCTGTTGACAGCACGCACGCTGGCTCGGCAGGACGTCCGGCGTATGCACTAAGGCAGGCCTGTGACGGTGGCTCCGGCAACCCCCCGGCTGATCGACCGGGCTGATCTTCTCGCCGCCTTGGATCGCGCGGCGGCGGGGAAGGTGACGATCATCTCGGCTCCGGCTGGCAGCGGGAAGACGTCGCTGCTGCGTGCCTGGGCAGACCGTCCGGCTCAGCGGCACCGGCTTGCCATGGTACAAGTGCAACGCGACCAGCAAGAGGCCCAGCTTTTCTGGCTTGCCGTGCTCGACGCGGTCCGTCATGCCTCCGGCGCAACCAGCGGCGCGGAGCCGCCGACGGCGACACCCGAGTTCAATGGGCGAGCGATGGTCGACCGAGTGCTATCGGAGCTCGCTGACCATCACGGCCGCGTCATCCTGGTCATCGACGATCTGCACGAACTGAAGTCGGCGCAGGCCCTGGCTCAGCTCACACGCCTGCTGACGAACCTTCCCCCGCACGTGCACGCGGTGCTGGCCACGCGCCGCGATCTCCGGCAGCGCCTGCACCAGCTGCGCCTGGCAGGTGAGCTGGCCGAGATCCGCGCAGCAGATCTGCGCTTCACCGAGCGGGAGACACGCGAGCTTCTCGATGCCTCGGGCATCGCGCTGTCCGAGGCCGGAACGGCGCTGCTGCACCAGCGGACGGAAGGCTGGGCGGCAGGGCTCAGGCTGGCGGCGATCTCACTGGATGGTCACCCCGACCCCGAGCGTTTCGTCGCGGAATTCTCCGGGAGCAGCCGGACGGTCGCCGACTATCTGATCGCCGAAATGCTGGAATGCCAGCCAGATGACGTCCAGCAGCTGCTGCTGCACACCTGCCTGCTCGATCGCGTCAACGGCGAACTGGCAGATCTGCTGACCGGCCGCGCAGGCTCGGAACGGATCCTGCTGGCGCTCAAGGACGCGAACGCGTTTGTCGTATCGCTCGACCCCGAGCGCACGTGGTTTCGCTACTATCACCTACTGGCGGATTTCCTCCGGCTGGAGCTGCGCCGGACGCGGCCCGAAGAAATGCCGACGCTGCACCGGCGGGCCGCCGGATGGTTCACCTGGCATGGCCAGGTGGTCGACGCCATCGGGCACACGCAAGCGGCGGGCGACTGGCCCGGCGCGGCCCGGCTGCTCGCCGACCATTCGTTCAGCCTGATGCTCGACGGGCAAGCGCAGACCATCCAGGCGCTATTGCGGGCCTTCCCGCCGGGCGCGTGCGCGGATCACGCTGAGCTGGCCCTAGCGCGGGCAACAGTTGACCTTGTGCAGGGACGCCTGGACGAGGCGGCCGCCCACATGGCGGTCGCCGAGACGCATGCCGAGACGACGCCACTAGATCGCCAGCGCCGCCTCCGGGTAGCGATCGCGTCGCTGAAGCTGTCGCTGGCCAGGCGGCGCGGTCACCTGGCCGGCGTCATCGAGCAGACCAGATTCCTTGCCTCCCCGGTAACCGGCCAGTCAGACGAAGACATCGCGCTAGGCAGCGACCTGCGCGCAGTGGCGCTGATGAATCTGGGGACCCTCGAGGCTTGGTCCCTAGCGCTTGAGGACGCCGAACGTCACCTGCAGGAGGGCGCCGCCCTCGCCCGGGACATCGGCCGGCCCTACCTGGAAGTCGGCTGCCTCGCGCAGCTCGGTTTCGCGTCGAAGATCCGCCCGTTCACCACTACCCGGCGGCGTTGCCTGGAGGCGATAGCGCTTGCCGAGCAACACGGCTGGGGGGCGGAGCCGGTGATCGCGCCCGCGCTGGTCACGCTCGCCGCCGCGATGATCTGGACCGGCGAGTTCGACGACGGCGAGCGATGGGTGCAGCGCGCCGTGCAGGCCCTGCAAACAGACACCGGTCCGGGCATCAGGCAGCTGGTGCACCTGGCGACAGGGATGCTTCACGCCGGCCGCGGCCGCCACCACGAGGCGCTCGAGGAGTTCACCGCGGCCGAACGCCTGCGATCGCAGCTTGAGGGATCGCACGCACTGGCGAGCCAGGTAACCGGCTGGATGCTGGCCACGCAAGCCCGCCTCGGGATGCCCGGCGAAGCCCGCGCCGCACTCGGGGCGCTCGACGGCCAGCGGGCCGACTCGGGCGAAATCCGCAACGCCTGCGCAGTGATCTGCCTCGCAGACGGCGATCCGGCCAAAGCTCTCGGCGCGCTGGCCGATGTTCTGGACGGCACGGCACCGGTCATCGGTTACGTCACGGTCGTTGAAGCTCATCTGCTGAGCGCTCTCGCCCACCGTGAGCTCGGTGACCAGCGCGCGGCGAACCAGGCCGCCGAACGCGCACTGACCCTCGCCGAGCCTGACCGGCTGATCCTGCCGTTCGCGATGACGGGCTCACGAGAGTTGCTCGGGGCGCTGTCGCGGCATGAGACAGCGCACGCCGCACTGCTCACCGACATCCTGGATGTGACGCACGGCTCATCCCTGGTGGCCGGAGAACAGTCCTCGTCGCCGCCGGCGGAGAAGCTCAGTCCAGGCGAGCTCCGGGTGCTGGGCTATCTCCCGACGAACCTGTCCAGGCCTGAGATCGCAAGCGAACTGTCCGTCTCGCTGAACACGGTCAGCACGCACATCCGCAGCATCTACGCCAAGCTCCAAGTTCGTGATCGCTCCTCGGCAGTGCAGCGGGCGCGGGAGCTGCGGCTGCTATCGGCCGGCCTCACGCGTTAGCACGGCTGTCGGACTTCTTGCCGGCTGCCAGCCTCGCGATCTGAGCCCGGGCCGCCGCCACCAGTTCCTCGTTGGTGTTCGCGTGACCGGCCAGGCCGCAGGCTCGTGCTCGGCATGCTGGGCCGGGTCGGGCGGAGCGATGCTGTCCGCAGCGTCGAACAGAATCTACGTTCGTGCATGTAGGGAGCTGACCGTCGGCCCTAAAACAAGGCCATTGCGGGTGATCCGTCCCGGCACTCCCCGCCGGGCGTCATCGTGAACATCGCCGCGTCATCGTGAACATCGCCGCAGGATTCCGGTCTGGCCGCAACTGCTGGCCCATAAATAAATCCGGTTGGAACGACGCTTGTGCTCAAGTGCTCAAGGGCCCGTCGTGTCGAGAACTGCCCTGCCCGCGTTGGTGCGGGCAGGGCAGTGACTGGGGCGGGCTCGACGCCGGGCTTGGATTAGCCCTTGATCTCGATCCGCCGGGATTGGGCCTGGGCCGCCTTGGGCACGCGGACGGTGAGAATGCCGTCGGCCAGCTCGGCGTCGATCTTGTCGGAGTCGGTGTCGGCGGGCAGGGTGGTGCGGTAGGCGAACTTGCCGTGTCGGTGGCGGAGTATCTTGCCCGCTTTCTCCTCCTTGACCTCTCCGGTGATGCGCAACTCGTTGCCGCGCAGCTCGACATCGACGTCCTCGCGCTTCATGCCGGGCAGCTCGGTACGGACCACGTAGGCGTCATTCGTCTCTTCGGTTTCCACCGCGGGGATCCACGCGCCCTGGCCGGCCTCGAACACCGACTCGAAGGGGTGGCCCATCCGGTTCCACAGCTGCGTGAACTCGCCGGACGGGTCCCAGAGTTCTCCGGGCCAGGCGCTGCGCCAGCGTTCTAGCGGCCGGCGCCGTGGTACGGGCTGATTCATCTTTGATCACCTCCAGTTGGGGCCATTGCCTACGATTCTGCCCCTACCGGGCAAGCTCATAGCCGGGGGTCCAACTTCAGATGAACTCGCCGAGTCAGATCGACCGACTACGACCGGACGCGGGTCGTAGGTGCTCGCACTCGGCCCAGGCGGCTTTTGCAGACCCGCCCGGACGGTCGCCTCGACGCCGTCCGGCACCGTGATGTTGAGTGTCAGCGCGTTGTTCGCCGCTGTGGTCAGCATAGGGTCGTCGCGGTACTCGGCGTCCGGCAGCACGACCTGCAGGTGATTGTGCACGTTCTTCACGCCGGCCACGCGCTTAGCGGCGGCCGCGGCCTCCAGGTACTGCGGATAGCTCGGGGGACGGTGCCGTCAAGAGCCACGTCCCCGTTGACGTTCACGACGTGAATGTCCGCGTCCTCGACGAGCGGGTCGAACTCGAGCTCTGCCTCGACTGCCTCGCGGATGTCTTTGGTGGTACCCATCTGCTGTGCGCCCCTTCCTGAGTGGATCTGAGCGGCGGATGCGCCGCGTCAATTGCCCGGGCTAGCCGGACGCGGTTACCTCGTGCCACAGGCCGCCGTTCAGGTTGAGCCCGTTGCCGTCAGCCTGTCCCGGAGCGCTGTCGCCGACGTAGGTGCACAGCGGATGCCCGTCGTAGGCGGCCTGGACCGACCCGTCCGAGCGGGTGAGCACGGCGAGCGTGCCGGTGACGCCGGGCCCGGCCGTCGCCGGTCCTTTCACCGGCGGACAGTAGGCGGCGCACGACCCGTAGCATGCCGACCTGGCAGCGGTATCCGGGGCGAACCAGTACAGCGTGCGGCCGTTCGCGTCGGCCAGCACCGTCACTCCGCCGATGCGGACGGTCTTCAGGGCGCCGCCCGGGGTGGTCGTGGCCGGGCCTCCGGCCGCCGCCACGGAAGCGCCGAGCACCGCCAGCACCACCATGGACACGGCGGCGATGGACGCGCCGGCGACGCCTGCCCGGAAGCGGGCCAGCAGGCGGCCGCCGGGCCGGCCGCGTTCAGCGCGCATGGCGGCCAGTCCCGCCAGGGCCGCGAAGGCCGCCACCTCGACCACCCCGGCCGCGATCCCGGCCGTGGTGCGGACCTCTTTGAATCCGAACAGGCCGATCCACAAGGACAGGAGATAGCCGCCCAGCGTGGCCAGGGAGAATACGGCGCCTGCCGCCGCCGCGAGCCCAAGCCTGGGTGCAGCCGTTCGCCTGGGTGCAGGTGATCTTCCCGCCCTTTTCCGAGGTCAGCATTTATAGGGTCTGGCCCTGCCCGTTGACCAGGACGGTGCCCACTCCGGGGACGCTTTTCGCGCTGATCGTAGCGGAGGCCGCCGATGAAGCGCCTGCTGGCGCGCTGCTGCTCGGGGAGCCGGCCGCGGTGCTCGAGGACGACGAGCCGCACGCCGCGACGGTGGCGGCCGTGCCCAGCGCCAGGCCGCCCGCCAGCAGCCAGCTCCTCAGCGCACCACGGCGGTGCCTAGCCTTGTTCTTGCCCGTTGCGCTGTCCATATCCATCTTGCTTGCGATCATTTCTGCAGCGTTCAGGCAGCTGATTTCCTTCGTATTTCTCTAATCCACCCGGCCGCAGCGCGGTTGCCAAAGCGATGCCGGCTTCCGGCCCATTGCCCTGCGCTATGATCGGCGGCGCTGGTGCGGGCCTTCGGGCTCATCCCGCAGACTGTTTCTGGGTCCGCCGCTGGTGCCAGATGTAAGTCAGCAGCGTGCCGTAGCCGGCCAGGTGGCCGGCAACACGGCGAAAGTCGCGCCGCCCAGCACCGTGCGCCTTGTTGCGAGCCTGCCGAAGTGCCTGGTCAGCCACCCTTTTGCTGACGGCCAGAGCGAGAGCGTCCCGGAGGATCCGCTCCAGAGCGCGGTCGCGCTTCCTGGGCCCGTCCTCGTTTCCAGGGTTGGATTCCGTAGTCCTCATTGCCTGCCTCCTTGATTGCCGAGCGGCGAAATTGCTGCTCACCAACCCAGTCCACCCGACAACCTTGCGACGGAAAAGTCGATGTACCTCTTTGGTCATTGGTCTTCGCTATAGCGAATGCTAGATGCGAGTACAAACTCTCTGATAAGCGCATCGTCAACCAGATAAATCAGGCGTCGGAGACCGGGGCGGGCGGCGCGCCCGGCCACGTCATCCGGTCCCTCGGCAGGGCCCACGGCCAGATCATCGC
>WNFJ01289206.1_pt2 | contig 10718 bp, 9 predicted proteins | sample 5400461 | NCBI WGS metagenome assembly WNFJ01 (sample SAMN13153349, study PRJNA577476) | soil metagenome | isolation source: 115 cm saprolite on Douglas fir-dominated hillslope | place: USA:California | collected 2013-09-17
CTACCTGTTCTAGGATCGCCCGATGCGCATCCTCGAACGGCCCTCGCCCAACCACGACGCCCGCCCCGGCGACGGCGTCGTCGACATGCTGATCCTGCACTACACCGGGATGATGAGCGCGGCGGAGGCGCTCGACCGGCTGTGCTCGCCCGCGGCGAAGGTCAGCGCCCACTATGTCATCGACGAGGACGGCACGCTGTGGCGCCTGGTGGCGGAAGAGCGGCGCGCCTGGCACGCCGGCGTTGCCGCGTGGCGCGGACGGCGCGACATCAACGGCGCCTCGATCGGCATCGAGCTGGTGAACCCGGGCCACGAGTTCGGCTACCGGCCCTTTCCCGAGCCGCAGATGGCGGCGCTCGAAGCGCTCGCCCGCGACATCCTGCGCCGGCAGCCGATACCGCCGCGCCACGTGCTCGGCCATTCCGACGTGGCGCCGCAGCGCAAGACCGATCCCGGCGAGCTCTTCGACTGGGCGCGGCTGGCGCGCGCGGGCATCGGGTTGTGGCCGGATTTCGCTTCCCTGCCGCCGCCGGCCGGAAGCATCGCCGAGCTTCAGGAACAGCTCGCTGCGATCGGCTACGAGACGCCGCGGACCGGCACGGAGGACGCCGCGACCGCGCAGGTGATCGCCGCCTTCCAGCGCCATTTCCGCCCATCGCGCTGCGACGGCAAGCCCGATCCGGAGACGCGGCAACGCATCGCCGCGCTCGCCGCCGCGGCACTGACTAGCTAAAGCAAATTGCGCCTGGATTGAATCCGTGCGTCCTTCGACTGCTCCCCTTCGCCGAGGCTCAGGGTCGCGCTCAGGATGAGGTACTTTTCTTAATGCCATCAACATCTGCCTCACCCTGAGCTTGCGCGCGCAGCGCGCATGTCGAAGGGCGCACGGCAGTCATGCAGCGGAAAACCTGCGCTAGCGCAGCGCCGGCGCGTCGAAGCCGGCAGCGCGTCGCAGGATCTCCTCGGGCGCCGCGGCGCCGTCGCCGCGCCAGGCGACGATCTGATCCGGGCGGATCAGGGCGAGATCCGCCGGTCAGGTCCAGGCCGAGGCGCGACGCAGCGCGCTCGAAGCCGGCGCTCGCCGGCGCTCGCTTGCCGAGGCGCAGCAGCGTCCACTCGAAGCCGAAGGCGTCGAACAGCGAGCGCCCGTCCCGGAGCCAGAGATGGGGCGCGCGGCCGCCGGGGCAGGCGGTCGGCACATAGGTGTTGACGGCGTCGGGCGGCGGCGGCGTGCCGTCCGCGAGGATCACCGGCGAGCCGTCGTAGCGGCCGCCGAAGGTGATGCCGGGGATGTTGAACTCGGCCCGGGCATGGGCATCGAGATAGGCGCCGGCCTCGCGGCGCGCGGCGGCGCCGGCGGGCGTGTCGTCCTCGATCGCCGGCGCCGGCTGGAACAACCCCAAGGAATCGGCGAAAGCCTGAGCATGGCCCGTGTTGCGCACGGCCAGAGGCCGGCGTTCGATCGAGTAGGTGTCGAGCAGGGCGGCCCCGGCCTGGCCCTTGATCACCGCCGCCAGCTTCCAGCCGAGATTGACGGCGTCCTCGACCGCGGTGTTGTAGCCGAGCCCGCCGGTCGGCGTGAACAGATGCGCGGCATCGCCGCCCAGGAACACGCGGCCCTGCTGGAACTGGTCGGCCACCAGCGCATGCCCGGCCGTCCAGGTGCCGCACGAGAGGATCTCGAGATCGACGCGCGCGCCGATCGCCGCCTGGATCATCGCCTCGGCATCGCCCAGGGTGACGCGGCTCTCCTCTTCATTGGCGCGCAACTGAGTGTGGAAAGCGAACTCGCCGCGTCCGTCCACCGCCGCCATCAGCGCGCGGCGGTCGCGGTTGATGGTGACGTTCATCCAGGCCGGCCCGTGCGGGACGACCCGATAAAAATCGGGAACGCGCACATAGATCGCATACATGCGCCCGCCCATGAATTCGCGCACGAAACCGGTTTTTCCCGTGTAGCGGAACCCGAGCTGCTGGCGCACGGCGCTGCGCGGGCCGTCGGCGCCGACGAGATAGGCGCCGCGCAGGCTTGCCCGCGCGCCGTCGGCGACGCGCTCGAGCGCCGCCGTCACGTGGCCGCCGTGATCCGCGAACCGAACCAGGCGCCAGCCGTAGTTGAGCGCGACGCTCGGCAGACGCGCGGCATGGCGGTGGAGGATGGCCTCGACGAATTTCTGCGATACCCGGTGCGGCAGCTCCGCCGCACTCCACGAGCCCGAGAGCGTCGTCACTCTTTCCCGGGCGGCGCGCGACGACGGCAGCCGGAACCGCGCCAGCTCGTATTTGGCAAAGCGTGTGAAATAGGCGATGTCGGTCGGATAGTCGGGCGGCAGGCCGACCGCGCGCACCTCGTCGGCGAAGCCCAGGCGGCGAAAATGCTCCATCGTCCGGGCCTGGGTCGCGTTCGCCTGTGGGTTGAACGCCGTCCCCGGCTTGTCGTCGACCAGCACGGCAGCGACGCCGCGGCGGCCGAGTTCGTTGGCCAGCATCAGGCCGCAGGGACCGCCGCCGACGATGATCACCGAGCATTCCTGCGGCGGCATGGACGGCATGATCAGGCATCCTCTCCGGCCGCGGCAGTGGCGGTCAAGGCCGCAGCATTTGACTTTGCCGGCGGAGCGCCCCTTATGATGAGCAGCCAGGCGGCCGGATGGCCGCTCCCCTCGTGGGAGAGGAAAGTCCGGGCTCCATGGAAATGCGGTGCCGGGTAACGCCCGGCGGGGGCAACCCCAGGGAAAGTGCCACAGAAACACACCGCCAACCCCGCCGCGCCCTCGGGCGCGCGGGCGGCAAGGGTGAAATGGTGCGGTAAGAGCGCACCGCGCCGCCGGCAACGGCGGCGGCAGGGCAAACCCCACCGGGAGCAAGACCAAGTAGGGATGCGCCATCCGGGTCGGTCGCGCGAGGCGTCCGGTAACGGGCGTCCCAGAGGAATGGCCATCCCCCGCCCTCGCAGGCGGGGACAGAACCCGGCTTACAGGCCGCCTGGCGCTTTTTACTTGTTCACTTGGGCGATTTCGCTTTTTTGACTGGATGAGAACATTGGCGGAAACCGGAACTTTACCGGAACGAATGTTAACCCTTTGGGTTGGGTAGTCTCAACCGGTAGATGCCTGAACGATGTTCAACCATAGCAGAACGATCACATGCGGGAGGCGCATTAATACCTTTGATCCCAAGGTTTTACTGCCGCTTCCCATTGACAACCCATGGCAGCCCATGATATCCCATACAGTCCCAATCGAGAGACGCCGCCGGGCGGGCGGAATTTCGCGGCATCTCGGGATGGTGAGGCGGCAGCTTGAAGCCAGGGCGTTGGGAGCGGGCGTTTGGCGTTGTTCCTGTCCACATTCGTCAACAAGGTCGACAAGAAGGGCCGCGTCTCCGTCCCCGCGCCCTTCCGCACCGCGTTGGCGGGACAGAGCTTTTCCGGGATCGTCGCCTTCCGCTCGTTCAAGCTGCCGGCGATCGAAGGCAGCGGCATCGACCGCATGGAAGAGATGAGCGCCCGCATCGATGCGCTCGACGAGTTCTCCGAGGACCGTGACGCGCTGTCCTCGATCTTCGCCGATGCGCAGCAGCTCGCCTTCGACGGCGAGGGCCGCATCATCCTGCCACAGGCGCTGTGCGACCATGCCGGCATCGCCGAGAATGCCGCCTTTGTCGGCCTCGGCCGCACCTTTCAGATCTGGGAGCCGCAGCGCTTCGAGCAGCACCGCGACGAGCTGCGCGAGCGCGCCCGCCGCCAGGGCACTACCCTGCCGGCGCGGCGTCCCGACCGCCCCCCGCCAGAGGGCGAACCGCGATGACGCACGCCCCGGCCGCCGCCGCCTTCGCCCACGCCCCGGTGCTGCTGCAGGAGGCGGTCTCCGCCCTCGCTCCGCGCGACGACGGCCTCTACGTCGACGGCACCTTCGGCGCCGGCGGCTACAGCCGCGCCCTGCTCTCGGCGGCGCGCTGCCGCGTCATCGGCATCGACCGCGACCCGCGCGCGGTCGAGCGCGGCAACGCGCTGGCGCGCGAGCATCCCGGCCGCTTCACCGTGCTCGAGGGCCGCTTTGGCGAGATGGAGGGGCTGCTGGCGACGCTCGGCATTAGCGCCGTCTCCGGCATCGCCCTCGATCTCGGCGTCTCCTCGCCGCAGCTCGATGACCCCGCCCGCGGCTTCTCCTTCCGCGCTGACGGTCCGCTCGACATGCGCATGGGCCGCGACGGCACCAGCGCCGCCGATCTCGTCAACACGCTGCCGGAAACCGCGCTCGCCAATCTCATCTATATTTACGGCGAGGAGCGCTTCGCCCGCCGCGTCGCCCGCGCCATCGTCGCCGCGCGCCAGACTGCGCCGCTCACGCGCACCAACGAGCTGGCGCAGCTCGTCCGCGCCGTCGTGCCGACCAGCGGCGGCATCGATCCCGCCACTCGCACCTTCCAGGCCTTGCGCATGGAAGTAAATGACGAGCTGGACGAGCTTGAGCGCGCGCTCGCCGCCGCCGAGCGCCTGCTGGCGCCCGCCGGCCGCCTCGCCATCGTCTCCTTCCATTCGCTCGAGGACCGCAAGGTCAAGGATTTCCTGCGCCAGCGCAGCGAAGCGCCCCCGCAGGGCTCGCGTCATCGACCCGCCGCACCAGCGCGGGCGCCTAGCTTCCGCCTGCTGACGCGCAAGCCGGTGACGCCCGGCGCCGCCGAGCTCGCGCGCAATCCGCGCGCGCGCTCCGCCCGGCTGCGCGCGGCCGAGCGCACGGCGGCGGCGGCGTGGGAGCAAGCGGCATGATCCGCCTCGGCACCGCCCTCTGGCTGCTGCTGGTTGCCGCCAGCGGCTACGCCATGTTCCAGGTCAAATACGAGGTGGTGAAGCTCGAGGACGAGCTCACGCGGATCAACCGCCAGATCGTGGCGAGCCGCGAATCGACCCGCGTGCTCGGCGCCGAGTGGAGCTTCCTCAACCAGCCCGACCGTCTCGACCGGCTGGCCAAGCGCTATCTCAGCCTCGGGCCGATCGCCACCGCGCAACTCGGCACCATCGATACTTTGCCGCGGCGTTCCCCAGTACCTCCCGCTGCGGTCGCGGTCGCGGCGCCGCTGCCGGCAACCTCCCGGCCGGCAGCGGCGTCGTGGCTTGCCAGTGTCCCGTCCGAGGTTCCGCAATGAAGCCGCTCCCGCTCAGCGACAATCCCTGCCGCCCGCGCCATTTCAAGCCGGCCCCCTGCGCGCCCGTAAGCACCGAAGGAGCGGCGCAACAGTCGCTTGAGACGAGCCACACCCGCCTTATCATCACCGGCGCGCTGTTCTGTCTCGCCTTCCTGGTGATCGGCGCCCGCCTCGTCGAGGTCGCTGGGCTGAAGAGCGGCGGGCCGCGCCTCGCGCGCAGCCATGTCGCCGAGCGCGTCGAGACCAGTCGCGCCGACATCGTCGACCGCAACGGCGTGCTGCTCGCGACCACGCTGGTCGCGCCCTCGCTCTTCGCCAATCCCAAGCAGCTCCAGGACCCGCATGGTGTCGCCAGGAAGCTCGTCGGCGTGCTGCCGGATCTCGACGAAAGCGAGGTCTATGCCAAGCTGGCCGGCGACAAGAGCTTCGTGTGGATCAAGCGGCAGCTGACGCCGCGCCAGGAGCTCGCCGTTAACAGGCTCGGCATCCCCGGCCTTCAGTTCCAGGACGAGGAGCGCCGCATCTATCCCAAGGGAAACCTCGCCGCCCACGTGGTCGGCTACAGCGGCATCGACAACAAGGGCCTGGCCGGCCTGGAGCGCGGCCTCGACGAGGTCCTGCGCGACCACCAGGGGCCGGTGGCGCTGTCGATCGATGTGCGGCTGCAATACATCCTGCGCGACGAGATCGCCCGGCAAATGGCCGATTTCAGCGCCGTCGGCGGCATGGGCCTGATCATGGACGTGAACACCGGCGAGGTCTTGGCCCTGGTGTCGCTGCCCGATTTCGATCCCAACAAGCCGGGTACGGCGACGCCGGAGACGGTGTTCAACCGGGCAACGCTCGGCATCTATGAGATGGGCTCGACCTTCAAGATCTTTAACACGGCGATGGCGCTCGAGACGCACACGGCGACGCTCGCCAGCAGCTACGACGCGACGCAGCCGCTGCGCATCGGCCGCTTCACCATCCACGACGATCACCCGCAGCGCCGCTGGCTCACCGTGCCGGAGATCTTCCAGTATTCCTCGAATATCGGCTCGGCGCGAATGGCGGTCGAGGCCGGCGCCGAGCAGCAGAAGCAGTTCCTGGCGCGCCTCGGCCTGCTCAAGGCGCCCGCCTTCGAGCTGCCGGAGATCGGCGCGCCCCTGGTGCCCTCGCCCTGGCACGACGTCAACACCATGACCGTCGCCTATGGCCACGGCATTTCCGTGAGCCCGCTGCAGATGGCGACGGCGGTGAGCGCCGTGGTCAATGGCGGCGTGCTGCACCGCGCCACGCTGATCAAGCATCCCGTGGGCTACGCGCCCCTGGGCCAGCAGGTGCTCTCGGCCAAGACCTCGGAGGACATGCGCCGCCTGCTGCGCCTCGTCGTCGAGCAGGGCACCGGGAAGCTCGCCAATGCCCCCGGCTACCTCGTCGGCGGCAAGACCGGCACGGCCGAGAAGGTCGCCGGCGCGCGCTACGACCGCAAGCAGCTGCTCTCCTCCTTCGTCGGCGCCTTCCCCATCACCGAGCCGCGCTATCTCGTGCTGATCAGCATCGACGAGCCGCACGGCAACCAGCCGTCCGCTGGCTTCGCCACCGGCGGCTGGGCGGCCGCGCCGGGCGTGAGCCGGGTCGTGCAGCGCATGGCGCCGCTTATGGGAATTCAACCGTTGGACGAAGAATCGCCCGAAATTCGCCGTTCTTTGATGGTGGATTCGCTGACCCCTCAGGGGCGGAAAATTGCGGCTAACTGACCTCATGGACGGCACTCAAGGCCCGCTCACCCTCACGCCGCCTGGCGATCCCGACATCCGCGGCCTGACCGCCGATTCGCGCGACGTTAGGCCCGGCTTCCTGTTCGCGGCGCTGGCCGGCAGCCGCGTCGACGGCCGCGGCTTCGTCGACGACGCGGTGGCGCGCGGCGCCGTCGCCGTGCTCACCGACGACCCCACGCGCGTCGCCGCGCTGACGCAGCGCTCGCCGCCAGTGCGCGTCATCTTCGATGCCAACCCTCGACGCCGTCTCGCGCGCATGGCATCGCGCTTCTACGCGCCGCAGCCGGAGGTGCTGGTCGCCGTCACCGGCACCAACGGCAAGACCTCGGTCACGGTCTTCACGCGCCAGATCTGGCAGCGTCTCGGCCGACGCGCCGTGAGCCTCGGTACCATCGGCATCGTCGGCCCCGATTTCGAGCATCCGGGCGCGCTCACCACGCCCGACCCGGTCGCGCTGCACCGCGAGCTGCAGATGCTCGCGCGGGGCGGCATCGACCATGTCGCGCTCGAGGCGTCGAGCCACGGCCTCGACCAGTTCCGCCTCGACGGCCTCGAGCTCAGCGCGGCGGCCTTCACCAATCTGACGCGCGACCATCTCGACTACCACAAGAGCATGGACGCCTATTTCGACGCCAAGGCGCGGCTCTTCACCGAGCTGCTGCCACCCGACGCCAGCGCCGTGCTCAACATCGACGTCGCCGAGGGCCGGCGCCTCGCCACGCTCTGCCGTCAGCGCGGACAGAGCGTCATCGGGTTCGGCACGGCGGTGGACGCGGATCTGCGGCTCGAGGCCGCGCGGCCTATGGACGCGGGCCAGGAGCTGCGTCTTCGGGTATTTGGTCAGACGCGTGACTTCATCCTTCCCCTCGTCGGCGCGTTCCAAGCGAGCAACGCGCTCGCGGCCCTCGGCCTCGCCATCGCCACCGGCGCGCCGGTCGAACAGGCGCTCGACGCGCTGCCGACGCTCGCCGGCGTGCCCGGCCGTCTGCAGCATGTCGCCACGCATCCCAACGGCGCGCCGGTGATCGTCGACTACGCGCATACGCCCGATGCGCTCGAGACCGTGCTTACCGCGCTGCGCGCGCATTGCCGCGGCCGGCTCGTCGTCGTCTTCGGCTGCGGCGGCGACCGCGACGCCGGCAAGCGGCCGCAGATGGGCGCCATCGCCGAGCGCCTGGCCGATCGCGTCATCATCACCGACGACAACCCGCGCAGCGAGGATCCGGCGGCGATCCGCCGCGCCATTCGCGCCGCCGCGCCCGAGGCCGAGGAAGTCGGCGACCGCGCCGCCGCCATCCGCCGTGGCCTGGCGCTGCTGGCGCCGCGCGACGTGCTGCTGCTCGCCGGCAAGGGACACGAGCGCGGCCAGATCGTCGCCGGCGTGACGCATCCCTTCGACGATGCCGTGGTCGCGCGCACCGCCGTCGCCGAGCTGGCGCCGCCACCGGCGGGCGCAGCACGCGCGAGTGGCGCGCGCGCGGCGTCTCGATCGACAGCCGCACGGTGGCACCGGGCGATCTCTTCGTCGCCCTCGCCGGCCCCAAATTCGATGGCCATGATTTCGTCGCCGCCGCGCTCGAGCGGGGCGCCGCCGCGGCGCTGGTCGCTCGCGCGCCTGCGGACGTCGCCGCCGACGCCCCTCTCCTGCTCGTCGCCGACACGATGGCCGCGCTCGAGGATCTCGGCCGCGCCTCGCGCCGGCGCAGCGCCGCCGCCATCGTCGGCATCACCGGCAGCGTCGGCAAGACCGGCACCAAGGAGGCGCTGAAGCGCGCCTTCGAGCGCCAGGGCGCGAGCTTCGCCTCGGCGGGCAGCCTCAACAATCAGTGGGGTGTGCCGCTGTCGCTGGCGCGCATGCCGCGCGAGACGGCTTACGGCGTGTTCGAGATGGGCATGAACCATCCCGGCGAGATCGACGCGCTGAGCCGGCTGGTGCGCCCCCATGTCGCTGTCATCACGACGATCGAGCCGGCGCATCTCGGATTCTTTCCCTCGGTCGAGGCCATCGCCGACGCCAAGGCCGAGATCTTCGCCGGCATGGAGCCGGCGGGCGCCGCCGTGCTGAACCGCGACAACACGCATTTCGCGCGCCTCGCCGCCGCCGCGAAGGCGCGCGGCCTCACCCGCATCATCGGCTTCGGCAGCCAGGCCGATGCCGCCGTCAAGCTCATCGACAGCCACCTCTACGCGACCGCGAGCGCGGTGACCGCGTCGGTGATGGGCGAGATCGTCGATTACTGCATCGCTATTCCCGGCCGGCACTGGGTGATGAACAGCCTCGCCGTGCTCGGCGCGGTCAAGGCCGCCGGCGGCGACGTGGGCGCGGCGGCGGCGGCCATGTCCTCGCTGGCACCGCTCGACGGCCGCGGCCGCCGCCACAAGATCGAGGTCGCCGGCGGCGCGGCCGAGCTCATCGACGAGAGCTACAATGCGAGCCCGGCCTCGATGCGCGCAACCTTCGCCGTGCTCGGCGCCACAGAACCGAAGCGCGGCGGGCGGCGCATCGCCGTGCTCGGCGACATGCTCGAGCTCGGCGACGAGGCGTCACGGCTCCATACCGAGCTGGCGCAACCGCTCGCCGAGGCCGGCGTCGCGCTCGTCTTCACCGTCGGCGCCAACATGCGCGCGCTCTATGACGCGCTGCCTAAGAAGATGCGCGGCGGCCATGCCGGGACTTCTGCCGAGATGGCGGAAAAGGTCGCCCGGCTGGCGCGGCCCGGCGATGTCATCGCCGTCAAAGGCTCGTTCGGCAGCCGCATGGCGGAAGTCGTGAAGCGTCTCCTCGCTGTCCAGCCGGCGGTTGACGCCCTCAAGGGTTAGGTCGGCATGCTGTTCCATCTCCTCTTCCCCCTGGCCGACCAATTTGGCCCGCTCAATCTCTTCCGCTATCTCACCTTCCGCTCCGGCGGCGCCATGGTGACGGCGCTGCTGATCAGTTTCCTGTTCGGGCCGCGCGTCATCGCTTGGCTCAAGTCGAAGCAGCTCGAAGGGCAACCGATCCGCCTCGACGGGCCCGAGGGCCATCTGGTGCGCAAGAAGGGCACGCCCACCATGGGCGGCGTTCTCATCCTGCTCGCGCTCATCGTCTCGACGGTGCTGTGGGCCGACCTCGGCGACGGCTACGTCTGGGTGACGCTGTTCGTCACCGCCGGCTTCGGCGGGATCGGCTTCTTCGACGACTACAAGAAGCTGACGCGCCGTTCCTCGTCCGGCCTATCGAGCCGCAGCAAGCTCGTAGCGCAAGCGGCGATCAGCGCCATCGCCGCGGTCGCCATCATCTATCTGACGCGCGATCCGGCGATCAGGACGGCGCTCGCCGTGCCCTTCTTCAAGAATGTCCTGGTCGACCTCGGCTGGTTCTTCGTGGCGGTGGCGGTCTTCGTCATCACCGGCGCTTCCAACGCCGTCAACCTCACCGACGGGCTCGACGGCCTCGCCATCGTGCCGACCATGATCGCCGCCGGCTCCTTTGCGCTCATCGCCTACCTCTCGGGCAATGCCAACTTCGCCAACTACCTGCAGATCCATTACGTCCCCGGCGCCGGCGAGCTCTCGGTGTTCTGCGCCGCGCTGATCGGCTCGGGACTGGGCTTTCTCTGGTACAACGCGCCGCCCGCCATGGTCTTCATGGGCGACACCGGCTCGCTCTCCCTCGGCGGCGCCATCGGCGTCATCAGCGTCATCACCAAGCACGAGCTGGTGCTGGCGATCATCGGCGGGCTCTTCGTGCTGGAGACGGTGTCGGTCATCGTCCAGGTGGCGAGCTTCAAGCTCACCGGCAAGCGCGTCTTCCGCATGGCGCCGCTG
>WNFJ01655662.1_pt4 | contig 10718 bp, 11 predicted proteins | sample 5400461 | NCBI WGS metagenome assembly WNFJ01 (sample SAMN13153349, study PRJNA577476) | soil metagenome | isolation source: 115 cm saprolite on Douglas fir-dominated hillslope | place: USA:California | collected 2013-09-17
GGAGCGCGATTGGTCCGCAAAGCTACAAGCAGATGACTCGATCCGACGGATGCGCAAAGGTATGTCATGCCATGCCGGCGCTCCGACCAACGATCCACTCACCGGAGAGGCCCTCTTTGAGGAAGAGGCCTATGTGAGCTTGGGGCCTGAGCAAGAGGACACGCGGTCGGGCCTGGACATCGGCCGGCAGTTGGTCGAGCGATTTCGCTCATCAGATGCGGTTCGAGCATGCACGAATGGATTCCGGATCTCCGGAACTCTCGAGGCGCGGATCGACGTGGAAGAAGCCGGGCGCTTCAGCTACCGATTCGGTGGAACCTTGGGCGCGACCCCGGCCGGCCGCTGCATTGCCGAGCGCTTGCAAGAGATGGCGAGCACGGTGGCGCTGCCGCAGTTGGCACAGGGAGGGGTGGTCTTTGCCACCTTCCGCTCGCCGCCCGAGTAATCCCGTCTCAGGACGCTGACGGCTAGGCAGGCCGCTTTGCCCGGGCGATCAGCGAGGGCGCTTGTCAGCTCGCGACACACGGTCTCAGGGAAGAGGGCGGAGGCGACAGATCCTACGTTATCTTCCCCGTGTGCTCGACCTCGAGAAGCGGCGCAAGCAGAACCTGAGCGCCCCGCGGCAGGATGCGCGCGGGGTGGCGCCCTCGATCCGCAGCTTCGCGCTGGCGATCGATCGGCAGCGGCAGGGGCTGGAGCGCATTCCGGTGCTGGCGGGATCACGGCCCGATCTGGTGGACACCTTCCGCGCGCTCGAGGAGGCGGAGGTCGCGGCCATCGCCGTCTCGCTCGAGGAGCCGCAGGCGGAGCTGGTGCGGCTGCAGGAGGCGGCGCGCGCGGTGGCGGTGCCGGTGCTGCGGGTGGATCTGATAGTCGAGGAATTCCAGATCTACCAATCGCGCGTCGCGGGCGCAGATGCGGTGCTGCTGCACGCCGGCTTGCTCCCGCCCGAGCTGCTGGCGCGGATGGCGCAGGCGGCGAAGAGCACGCACATGGCGGCGTGCATCGCCTGCGCGTCGGAGCAGGAGCTGGCGCTCGCCGCGCCGCTGCACCCGGCGGTGATCGCGCTGCCGCCGCCGCTCTTGCATCTTGAAGTGCCACCGCGCTCGCTCGTCCTCGCGCTCTCGGGCGGCGACGCTCTCTTCGGGCGCGCCGACGCCGTCCTCGACGAAGAGCTGGGCGCCGCGGCCGATCCTGCCGCGGCTTTCCGTGCAGCCCTGGAAAAGGATTCCTGATGCCGCCCCCCTTCAAGAAGCACGTCTTCGTCTGCCTCAACGAGCGCCCGCCGGACTCCCCGCGCGGCGACTGCACCCGCAAGGGCTCGCCGGAGCTGCTGAAGAAATTGAAGGAAGCGCTGCGGGCGCGCGGGCTCGACGGTGAGATCCGCGCCAACAAGGCCGGCTGCCTCGACAACTGCGAGAACGGCTGCTCGGTCGTCGTCTATCCGGAGGGCGTCTGGTACGGGCGCGTGACCGAGGCCGACATCGAGGAGATCGTCGAGCAGCACCTCATCGGCGGCAATCCCGTCACCCGCCTCCAGCTCTTCAAGAAAGGCTGAGGCTTCGAAGCGCGGCCGCGGAGTCGAGTGGGGTCAGTTCAAGAATTGCGAAGCGCCGCGGAGTCTGCGGACGCGCACCCGCAGGGCCCGCGCATCGGAGGCGTTCGGTTCCAGCTCCAGCACTTTTTCGAGATCCCGCGCCGTCGCGCAGGCCGCGGATGTTCTCCGGCGAGAGCAAGAGCAGCCGGTCCACCGCGCTCAAGGCGCGCGGCATGTCGTTGCGCTCCGCGTACACCGAGCGAAGGTTCTGCAGCATGCGCACCAGGATCTCGCGCGGCTTCGCCGCCCGCAGCACCCGCGCGTCGAACTTCACCTGATCGCCCACCGCCGCCTGCAGCCGGCGCTTGATCTCGTCGATCCCGAGCAGCTGGCCGCGGTGGAACGGATCGACCACCAGCTCCCCGCCGTCCAGCTGCACCTTGCAGAGGAAGTGCCCTGGAAAGCCGACGCCGTCGACGCGCAGCCCGCAGCGCCGCCCGACCTCCATGTAGACGATGCAGAGAGTGAGCGGAATGCCGGTGCGCCGGTCGAGCACTTCGTTGAGGAAGCTGTTGCGCGGGTCGTAGTAATCGCTGCGATTGCCGGAGTACCCGAGCTCGTGGAACAGGTAGCTGTTGAGCCGCCCCACCTTGCGCTCGGGGCTCGCGCCCGACGGCAAGCCGGCGTGAACGCCGGACGCCAGCACGTCCAGCGCGCGCAGGTAATGGCCTTCGTCGAGCTCCGGATACTCCTCGCGCGCCACCAGATCGACGGGCTCCTGCGCGACGAATCGCTGCAGCAGCCTCCGGGATGTCTCCGCTCCGTCCACGGGAGGGACAGTATCACCGAACTTAGAAGGCTTCCTTGATCAACCGTTCGAAATCCACTTCCGTCACCGGCCGCGGGTTCGACTGGTGGCAGGCGTCCGCCAGCGCCTTCTCGATCAGCTGCGGGATCATCTCCCGCTTCACGCCCGCCTGCGACAGCTTGCGCGGCAGCCCGCAGGCGACACGCAGGTCGTCGACCAGCTCCGCGCAGAGGTGCGCCCGCTCGGCCGTGCTCATCCTTGCATCTGCCCCCATCGCCACCGCCGCGTCGGCCAGCCGTGCCTCGGCGGCCATGCGGTTGAAGGCCACCACCGTCGGCAGCATCAAGGAATTCGCCAGGCCGTGGTGCGTCCCGGCGATGGGCGTCAGCGCATGCGCCACCGAGTGGCAAGCGCCCAGCCCTTTCTGGAAGGCGATGGCCCCGAAAGCCGAGCCGAGCAGCATCTGCTCGCGCGCCTCCAGGTCCTTTCCGTTCTGCACCGCCCGTTTCAAGTTGGCGGGCGGCGATGCGGCGCAGCCCATCGATGGCGATGGCGTCCGCCAGCGGATGGTCGCCCTTGGCCACGTAGGCCTCGAGGTTGTGCGTGAGCGCGTCCATGCCGGTGGCCGCGGTGATGAACGGCGGCAGGCCCACCGTCAGCTCCGGATCGAGGATCGCCGCCTTCGCCATCAAGTGCGGACTGAAGATGACGGTCTTGGTCCCGTCGATGACCAGCACCGTGCTGCGCCCCACTTCGCTGCCGGTGCCCGCCGTCGTCGGCACCTGGAGGATGGGCGGGATGTCGGCGGTGATCTTCGCGTCGCCGCCCTTGGCGTCGTCGTACTGCGCGAGCGGAGGCGGGTGGTGGACGAGCAGCGCGATCGCTTTCGCCATGTCGAGCGAGGCGCCGCCGCCGACGCCGAGCACGCTGTCCGGCTGTCCGCGCCCGCCGCGCGGTACGCCTCGACGCCGCGGATGGCGTCCGCGTCGGTCGGGTTGGCCGCGAAGTCGGTGAAGATGGGCGCCTTGATCCCCGCCTGCTCGAGCAGCGGCGCGACGAAGCGCAAGAGGCCCGCCTGGAGGATGCCTTTGTCGGTGACGAGCAAGGGCTTCGAGGCGCCGAACCGCTTCAGCTCGTTGGGCAGCTCCTTGATCGCACCCCTGCCGTACACAATCCGGGTGGGAAAGCTCATCACGCTGGCCATGCTGTACTCCTTGTGCTTGAAGCCCGAAGCCCGAGGCCCGCTTTTCTCAGATGATCTCGAAGTACCGCTCCAGCTCCCACTTCGTCACTGCGCTCTCGAACTGCCGGCACTCCCACTCCCGGGTGCGCACGTAGTGATCGACGAACTGCTCGCCGAGGAGCTCCCGCGCCTCCTTGGAGGCGGCGAGCGCCTCGGTGGCGAGCCGCAGCGACGAGGGCAGCGCCTCGGCCTTGGCCTCGTAGCCGTTGCCGGTGGTCTCGGGCGGCAGCGGCAGCTCTTTCTCGATGCCGTAGAGCCCGGAGGCCACGCTCGCGGCCAGCGCGACATAGGGATTCATGTCCGCCGCCGCGAATCGATATTCGACGTGCGTTGAATTCGGCGAGCCGGGGATCACCCGCAGCGCGGTAGTGCGGTTGTCCACGCCCCAGGTCGCGAGCGTCGGGCTCCAGGCGCCGCGCACCATCCGCTTGTAGGAGTTGATGGTGGGCGCGATCAGCGCCGTCATCGCCGGCATCAGCGCCACCTGCCCGGCGACGTAGTGCTGCATCAGCTTGCTCATCATCCCGCTTTGCGCCCGCGGGTCGTGGAAGAGCGGCTCGCCCCTCAGCGACCAGAGCGACTGGTGCAGGTGCCCGGAGCAGCCCGGCAGATCCTTGTTCCACTTGGCCATGAAGCAGGGCATCACGCCGTGCCGCGCGCAGATCTCCTTCGCCGCGGTCTTGAAGAGCGCGGCCTTGTCGGCGGCGCGGATCAAGGAGTCGTACTTGAGCGCCGCCTCGTAGACGCCGGGGCCGGTCTCGGTGTGGAAGCCTTCGATCTCGATGTCGAAGGCGTTCATCCCGTCCTGGAGCGCGTGCACCAGGGGCGCGTTCTCGCTCGCCCGCAGCCAGGAGTAGCCGAACATGCCAGGCGAGAGCGGAGTCAGGTTCGCGTAGCCTTTCTCTCGCACCGACTGCGGCGTCTCCTTGAACATGAAGAATTCGTACTCGCTGGCGCACTTGAGCGTGTAGCCCATCGACCGCGCCTTCGCCTCCACCGCCATGAGCAATTGGCGCGGCGACGCCGGCACCTCGAAGTCGAGAAGGAATGCCGCCGTGGCCTCCTCCCAGGGGATGCGCCGGTAGGTGGAGAGATCGACGGTCGCGTGGGCGTCCGGATAGCCGCTGTGCCAGCCGGTGACCTTGGCGTTGTCGTAGAGCTGGTCGCCGGAGTCCCAGCCGAAGATGACGTCGCAGAACCCGAGTCCGCCCTCGGCGACGGTCCAGAACTTCTCCAGCGAGACGTACTTGCCGCGCAAGATGCCGTCGATGTCGAAGCCGCCCAGCTTGACCTTGCGGATGCCGTGCTTCTTGAAGTCCTCGCGCAGGTGCTCCATCTGGGTGTTGCGGCTCTTGGCGGTATCCATGGGGCCGAAGCGTGGTCGCGAGGGGACTGCGCGTCAAGGCCAAGAGGCTTAGAATGTGCTCATGGCGCGGCTCTTGATCGTCCAGACCGGAACGACACACCTGTACGGCGACTATCCGGCGTGGTTCGCGCGCGCGCTCGGCGCCGTCATGCCGGTGGTCCGCGCCCACGAAGGCGAGCGGCTGGGACCCGCGCTGGACCGCGAGCGGCCGCAAGGGATCATCGTCACCGGGTCGCCGCTCAGCGTGACCGAGCGGGCGCCCTGGATGCTGGCGCTCGGCGACGAGCTCCTGCGCGCCGGCGAGCGCGGCACGCCGGTTCTGGGCGTCTGCTTCGGGCACCAGCTGCTCGCGCACGCTGCGGGCGGCGAGGTGGTGCTGAACCCGCGGGGCCGCGAGATCGGCACCGTGCGCGTGCAGCTCACCGAGGAGGGCCTTCGCGATCCGCTCTTCGCCTGGACCCAGGCGCACGAGATCGAAGTGCAGGCGACGCACCTCGACGCCGTCGACCCGCTGCCGCCGCGAGCGACGCTGCTCGCCTCCAACGAAAATTGCGCCGCGCAGGCCTTTCGGCTTTCGGAGACCATCGCCGCCGTGCAGTTCCACCCCGAGCTGGGAGCCGAGGCCATGCGCGACCTCCTCCTCTCGCGCCGCGACAAGCTGCTCGCCGAAGGGCGCGATCCGGACGCGCTAGCGGCGCGGGTGCACGAGGTCCAGGCGGGCAGGATCCTCAAAGCATTTGCGGATCAGGCCTCCCGCGCCTGATTCCGGCGGCCCTCCCCCTCTCTCGTAGTTCGTAGAACCGAAGCCCGAAGCCCGCGTTTTCAGCGCGTGGGCTGCAGCAAGAGATTGTCGATGCACACGTCGAGGCGGCGGCGGAACTCGTCGTCGCTGCCGACGAACTGCAGGCCCGCGCCGGGGTTGCGGCCGAATTGCTGCGCCTGCTCGGCGGTGACGCGCTGGATCACCTCGGCGTTGGTCTTCGCCGGCGCGTCGCCGTCGGGGAGCTTCAGCGACAGCGCGACCACCTCGTGCAGCTGGGGCGGATCGTTGGTCACCACGAAGATGCCGCCGGCGCTGATGTTGTCGGCGTAAGCGAGCAGGAAGTCGCGCGGCGTCGGCCAGCTCACTTGCAGCCGGATCGGAACGCGGGCGAAGGTGCGCTTCGTCAGTCCGCCGCCGGAACGGTCGCGCAGCGCGTCCTCCAGCGCCTGGCGCACCTCCTCGTCCAGATCGTCGAAGCGCACCCAGAAGCCGGCCTCCTTTCCCTTCTGGCCGGGCGGCACCCGCTCGGTGACGGTGCCGTGCGCATCGAGCGTTCCAGCTGCGTCGGGCAGCGTGAGCTGCAGCGTCAACTGGGCGTTCTCCCGCGGCGTCACCACGCCGCGCACGAAGATGCCCTCCACGCTGAGGCGGCTGGAGGTGGTCTGCATGGTCAGGCCGCCACCGGAGTAGCGGACCGGTATGACCATGGGAATGGTTTCCGCCACGCGGTCTGTCAGGATAGCAGTACGGGGATTTCGCCGTGAAGCTCCATGCCCGACAACTCCGCCGCGCAGCGCAGCGCCGCGATGCGGACTCCGGCCTTGATCGCGCGGCGCAGGGCCGCGGCGAACTGCGGATCGATGGCCACATCCGGCGCGACTGCGCGCACGTCGCCTCGCTGGGCACAGAAGACCAGGGCGCAGCGCGCGCCTTTGCGCGAGAGCGCGGCCAGCAGACCGAGGTGCCGGGCGCCGCGCAGCGTGGGCGCGTCGGGGAAGAGGGCGACGCCGTCGCGCTGGGCACCGACCGACTTTACTTCGCAGAGCGTGGAGTTCGCGGCCTGAGGCCCCGTCGGATGAAGCATCGTCGATGAGGCGTAAGGCCTCGCGGATGAGGCCTGAGGCCTCGCGGATGAGGCCTCGGGCCTCGGACCTCGGGCCTCGGGAGCGAGTAGCAAATCGATGCGTCCGCTAAACCTGCGCGACCTGATCGCGACTTCGCGGCGGATCACTTGCAGACCCGCAAGAGACGGAAGCAGATTGCGCCGCAAGGCTTCTTCGACGAGCCGAGGTGCACCGGCAGGATCCAACGACACCCAGGTCCCCTCGCTCGATTGCGCCAGAATCGCCGTGAACTGCGTCCTCCTGGCTTCAGGCCCGAGGCCCGAGGCCTGAGGCCTGAGGCCCGAAGCGAGGCCGGAAACGACGTCCGAGGCGAGTCCGCTCGGCACAGCCACCAGCGCCACCGCACGCCCGGGCACCAGCAAGTCCAGACAGCGCCCCCGGTCCGGGACGTGCGCCTCCACCGTCCGCCGCCCGAGGCGGCAGAGCGCGAGAAAGCGGTTCGGCCGCGCCACCAAGAGAGCGGGCAGCGCCTCGCCGGGCCAGCGGTGGGCGACGATCACGCAGCGTTGATACCGCTGCGGACGGTCCGTTCCAAGCGCGCCTCCGTGGACAGCCGCGCAATGCTTTGGTACCGAGACGGCCCTTGGAACTGATCCGACTCGAACGCGCCGTCATCGGCTACCGCGCGCCGCTCTTGCCACCGCTCGATCTCGCGGTGTCGGCCGGGACCACGCTGGGCGTCCTGGGACCCAACGGCGCGGGCAAGACCGCGCTGCTCAAGTCGCTGCTCGGTCTGCTCCCGCTCATCGAAGGCAAGCGCGTCCTGCCGCTGGGACGCTCGCCGCGGATCGGCTACGTCCCGCAGCGCGACCGCCTCGACATGAGCTGGCCGCTCTCGGTGCTCGACGTGGTCCTGATGGGCCGTGCGCCCCTGGTCGGTCCCATCAAGCGCTACTCGGCGAAGGACCGCACCGCTGCCCGCGACGCGCTCTCCGAGATCGGCGTCGGCGACCTGGCCGACCGCCCGCTGCACGCGCTCTCCGGAGGGCAGCATCAAAAAGTTCTCATCGCGCGCGCCATCGCCGCCGAGCCGGAGCTTCTGGTGCTCGACGAGCCGACCAGCGCGATGGATCCGGCGGCGGAGCGCATCCTGCTGGAGCTCGTGCAGCGCCTCAAGGCGGCGCACAACCTGAGCGTGGTCCTCGTCACCCACCAGCTCACCGCCATCGCCGGCTTCGCCACCGAGGTCGCGCTGGTCGACCGCGAGCGCCAGCTCTTCCAGGTGGGCCCCGCCGAGCAGATGATCGACCCGCAGCGCCTCGGCCGCCTCTACGGCCGCGAGGTGCGGGTGGCGAAGGTGGGCAACCGCACCGCGGTGGTCATCGGCGACGAGCCTGTGCCATGAGCGGCTTTCTCGAGTTCTGGGGCGGCCGCGACCTGTGGTTGGAGCCGATGATCGCCGGCGTCCTGGCGGGCGGCATCCTCGGCTACATCGGCGTCTTCGTGGTGCTGAAGCGCATGGTGTTCGTCTCGGCGGCGCTCTCGGAGATCTCGGGCGTCGGCGTCGCCTTCGCCTTCTACCTGGGGGCGCTCACCGGGATCGATCCGCACGCCCACGGCGCGGTGCCCATCCTTCTCGAACCGACCTGGTTCTCGCTCCTCTTCGCCTGCGGCTCGGCGGCGCTCTTCTCGCTGCGGCCGGGGCACCGCAGGCTTGCGACGGAGACCATCGTCGGCCTCGGCTACATCGTCGCCAGCGCGCTGGTGCTGGCCATCTTGAACAGCCCGCGTATCGCGCAGGAGGCGCATGCCGTCGGCGACATCCTCTTCGGCAACGCAGTGACGGTGCCGCGCTCGCAGATCTACGCGCTCTTCGCCGCCTCGCTCGCCGCCGTGGTCGCGCACCTGCTCTTCTTCAAAGAGCTGCTCTTCGTCAGCTACGACCCGGAGACGGCGGTGGTGCAGGGCATGAGGGTGTTCCGCTACGAGCTGCTGCTCAACCTCGCCATCGCCGTGGTCATCTCCGTCGCCACGCGCGCGGTCGGCGCGCTGCCGGTCTTCGCTTTTTCGGTGATCCCGGCGGCGGCGGCGCTGATGATCACCGAGAAGCTGCGGTTGACCATCGCACTGTCGGTGCTCTTCGGCGTGGTGGCCGCGGCCGTGGGGTACTACGTGAGCTGGATCGAGCAGCTACCCACCGGCGCGAGCATGGTAGTGGTCGCGTCGATCTTCTTGTTGCCGGGTCTGGTCAATCTCCGGCGGCGCAACTCGTTCTGAGGGCCCATGATCCTGGCGATCGTTCTGCTGCTCGCCGCTGCCGACGCCGACGGCGGCGTTCCTCCCGACGCTGATTCGCAGCTCGAACAGGAGCTGCAAAAAGCCATCCAGTCCGACCAGGCCGCCGCAGGGAAGAAGGATCCGCAGGCGCAGGCCTCGCCCGAGCCGGTCCCGGCGGCGGCTTCCGCGGGCAATACGCCGACCTTGCTACGCGGCTCGCAGTCGCTGAACCCCGACATCAGCGCCATCCTCGACGCCGACTTCGGCTGGCAGCGGCGGCCGATGTCGCTCCTCAACGGCGACGACCCGAACCTGCACCCGGAGCCCCGCCTCCGTGCCGTGGGACCGGCGGTGCAGGAGGTGGAGCTCGCCTTCACCGCCATCGTCGATCCGTACTTCAAGGGCGAGGTCTACCTCACCATCCCCAACCTCCGGGGCATCGAGGTCGAGGAAGCCTTCGCCACCACCACCAGCCTGCCCTGGAACCTTCAAGCAAAGATGGGCAGCTTCCGCAGCGCCTTCGGGCGGCAGAACGGGCAGCACCTGCACGTGCAGGACTTCACCCGGCGGCCGCTCGTCAATGCGGCCTTCCTCGGACCCGACGGCCTGCGGGGACCGGCGGCGCAGGTCAGCTGGCTGTCGCCGCTGCCTTTCTTCCTCACCATCTACGGCGAGGTGCTGGGCATCAGCGCCGACCCGCCTGCGCTCCCCGATCAAGGGCCGGGGGATCCGGTGGGGACGTTCGGCGCCAATGCATCCCGCAAGCCCACGCTCGCGGGCGAGGCGAAGGCCTTCTTTCCCTTCGGCGACGACTGGTCGCTGTACGTGGGCGGCTCGGTCGCCTCGGGCCGATCGCCAGGGGTGGCTTCCCCCTGCGGCGCCAGCTGCGTCTGCGGCTCCGTCGCATGCCCGACCACGGTCGGTGCGGGGCGTGACACGGCGCTCATCGGCGGCGACGTCTACTTGAAATGGAAGCCGCCCAACGTCGCGAGCGGATACAATTCCGTGGCCTTCCAGGCCGAGGCGATGTTCCGACATTTCGGCGAGGGCGGGAGCCTTCCGGCGGAGTGGGACGGCGGCTTCTACGCGCAGGTCGTCGTGCAGGCGGCGCGGCGCTGGTTCATCGGGGCCCGCTACGATCTGGTCGGGCTGCCCAGCTCTTCGGTGCTGGCGCGCATCCAGCGCTACTCGGCCAGCCTCACCTTCCAGGCCAGCGAGTTCGCGCGCGTGCGCGGCTACCTGGAAGTCGAGCACGCGAGCGACACCAGCGGCACGCTGCTCCCGTACATCACCTTTGCCACCGCGCCGGCCGCCTTCCTGCAGCTGGAGATCTCCATCGGCGCCCACGGCGCCCATCCGTTTTGACGTGTGCCCTGAATTGCTCCCGAGCGCCGAGGTCCAATCCGCATGATCGCGTTGCTGGCAGTGCTGCACGTCGTCTCCTCGATCCAGACCCTGGGCTCGCTCGCCAAAGAGGTGGGCGGCGATCGGGTGACGGTCGAGTCGCTGAGCAAAGGCTACCAGGACCCGCACTTCGTCGAGCCCAAGCCCAGCCTGATGCTGGTGCTCAACCGCGCGGACCTCCTCTTGCACGTCGGGCTCGAGCTGGAGATCGGCTGGCTGCCGCCGCTCGTGCTCGGCTCGCGCAATCCGAAGATCC
>WNFJ01273108.1_pt1 | contig 10717 bp, 6 predicted proteins | sample 5400461 | NCBI WGS metagenome assembly WNFJ01 (sample SAMN13153349, study PRJNA577476) | soil metagenome | isolation source: 115 cm saprolite on Douglas fir-dominated hillslope | place: USA:California | collected 2013-09-17
GTATCTGCTGGCGCGTCGTTAACGGGGCATCCTCGGTGACTTTCTCCTCCTCACCAGGACTTCGCACATCATATTTGCACATCCCGACAAAGCCCAGCTGCATGTGCCTTCTCAAATACACCTGGTGAGGCTTGAGATCGTATTTGCTAATAATAACCCCATCATCCTCAATATACTGTTCGACACGCTCCATTTGCACCATATGCGCTAACTCAGGTGGTGCCAACTCCTGCCAACGCCTCGCTAGCCCTGGGAACACGTATTGCGGCAAGGGCAAACGCGCATAATGGCCGCCATAGATCAGGTTCCTCTGATTGGCACGGTTAAACGTCGTCAGCGAGGCGAATTCCATGGTCAACGACTCAACTTTGCCCAACCTGACTGTCTGCGCCTTCTCCACCAGCTCGGCAAAGGACGTGAACCCTGTCCAGCCTGAAGCATCACGATTGTCGACGATCACTTCTTCGAGCAGGAAAAGCTGTTTGCCAATCTGCACAAAGGGGGACTTTTGGGCTCCCTTCTCCGTACTGTAGAAATGCATTAAGGCGGTATGAAAGAGCGGGAAGAGTTCACCGAGCAACAGGGTGATACGCATGGTATAGGTTTTCTCAGGGTCCAGTGGCAGATGCGTGTTCGTGCGTTCTGCCTCAACCATGCGCTGTGCCGAGAAGGGGAATTGGAGGCTCGAGCAAGTAAAGAGCCGACGCTTGTTGCCATCGTGAAGCCATGTCGCCACATCTGGTGCGGCGTCCTTTAACCAGTGCAGAAATGCCGCGTGCACCAGTTCGCCAGAGAAGGGCATGAGTGTGCCAGATTGAAGTGGGCGCAGCTTGAGTAGCAGAGCGTAGAGTCTGGCGGGGCCAGTGGGAGAGCCGAGTGTGTTCATTGGAAACTGGAATCCTTTCGCCTTCTAAAAATGTCTGGGATGGACCAAAAACCATACGCTTGGACTCCCCATTGTGTCCAGGCAACGTTTGCTCACCCCTTCGACAACACGTGAAGTATATCCTAGCACAGAGTACAGAGAGAATATGATAATTTTTCTGATACTTCCAATGGGGGGAAGCTCACCTATGAGCTAGAACGTGTAAGCGGGTGTCTGACCTGTATAGCCGCATACGTCATAGCGCGGCGAATTCACTATTGGCCACAGCACTTTTTTCTCGCATTGGTGCTCCTTGGCACACGCATCACACAGATCCCCCTGGTCTTTATGGCTGCATGGACCACATACATAGGTTGCAGGTTTTCCGCATAGATTGCATGGGAAGGGCGGGATATTCCTTTTGAAGTCTGTCTTGCCATACACTTTCTCCTCTCTTAGCCGCTTCTTGTAAGAATACAATGCGACAAGACTTGGGCATCGAACGGCTTAAAGCACGTAACGGACAATCGGTGCGCAAGCTTAGCGCTCTGACCTCGGACCTCCACTGTGATCAATACCAAAGTGTTGCGAGATGCGCCCGCTCGACCAATCGCTGCTTGCTCGATTCTACCACAATTGTCCATTGCTTCCGCAGCAAAAATGACGATGACACGGTTTCCAATGTGCAGCCCTATATCCGTTTCGCTCACCAAGATTACATGTTCCTCGCTCAGTCGTTCGACAATCACGCCAGGATGATCCAAGACAACACCAAACCCAGTGAGCCCAGGTACTCCTGAGCAGTTACAAAAAATGTCTCTTTTTCTCTCCAAAATGTCTCTTTTTTTCCTAGGCGAAAAGGTCACCCATCAAGTATACTTAAGGCAGCAGGCTGGAAAATTCAAAGCTAGAGACCGATGCGTATGGTCACTGGAGCCGCCTAATGTTGGCATTGATGAGCTCTCTCTTACTCTTCGTACCAACCAAAAGGCATATGTGATGGAAGACGATTAGACGGCGCATTGCCTCATGAGAAAATCTTATCCAGGAAGATGCTATCACTCCATGCATCACCTACTCTATTGTATTATTCTTGCCAGCAGGAATAACCTTCTTTGATCATCTGTCATATAATAGGCAGATGGGTAACATTACTGCTGAAGCAAGTATCTTGCAAAGTAAGATCTTTGGTGAGTCAATGCGTCGGTAAAAATAAAAGTCGTCTAACACATACGAATGCAATGAAAAATCATAGACCAAATGCGTTGCCACCAGGTATCTTTAGCGTAGGGCTTCCTTCACACCCTAAGTACCCAACTACCAAGGGTAGGAAACGTCCTCGGATTGGAGAGATTATCCAATGTCTCTGTAGGGATACGGAAGCTTGCCACGAAGGACTCAAGTAGACACGACAAGAGCCAACTCCCACTTGGTTGAGCCTTTTTTCGATGATCCTGAAGAGCGGGGCTCAGTGATGCATACTCACGCTCGTGAAGCCTCTGCAAAGCAGGACAAATCTGACTCTGCTTGCACTCATTCTGGAAAGGACGAAGCATCAGATGAAACCAAACTTGTTGAAAGCAGAACGAGAATTGCGTGGTTGGTCTCAGTCCAAAATTGCGGAGTTGCTGGGAACCACCACCAGAACTGTGGGTCGTTGGGAACGAGGGGAAGCTGTGCCTCATCCCCATTATCGCGAGCAACTCTGTACTCTCCTCGGCAAAAATGCCCACCAGTTAGGCTGGCTGGAAGACCTAGAAGAGGAAACTCTGGATACCCGAGACCTAGAAAAGATGACAACCGAGAGCTTGCACGGCACTTTGACTGAGCCATGGTTGTTGCTAGATCCTGCCATCTCACAGGTTTCAGAGAAGGCCAACAGCTTGCTGGGACGCCATGACCTGTTGACGCAAGTCAAAGCGTGCCTCTTTGCAACAGACAACCTGACTTCAACAGCTCTGGAAGGCTTGCCCGGCAGTGGCAAAACTACCCTGGCAGTGGCAGTGGCCACAGACTGGCAGGTTCAGGCCCACTTCTGCGACGGCATCCTGTGGGCTGCGCTGGGACCCCATCCCAATGTGCTGGGTCAGCTCGTTCGCTGGGGAAAGCTCTTAGGGGTCACATCAAGTGAGGTGGAAAATGCCATGAGCTTGCAAGCCTGGAACCAAGCTCTGCGAGCAGCTATTGGTACTCGGTGCTTCTTGCTGGTCATTGACGATGCCTGGGCGGCTGAGGATGCCCTGGCCTTGCAGGTTGGAGGCACAGCGTGTGCTCACTTGCTCACCACTCACCTCCCACACGTCGCCCATGCCTTCGCTCCTCAGGGATCTATCATCGTTCCCCCACTGCAGCAGGCCGATGGGCTGGCTCTGCTCGCCCGCTTCGTTCCTCAGCTCGTCCAGCAAGATCCCGAGGGAGCCCAAGCTCTGGTAGAGGCAGTGGACAGCTTGCCACTGGCATTGACCCTGATGGGCCATGATCTGGCTTCTCAAACCTTGACCAGTCAGCCTCAGTCTCTGCAAGCAACCCTGACCCAACTCCACGAGATCGAAGAGCGCTTAGCCGCGAGCACCTCAAGCAGATCTGGGGAGCTGTCTCTCCGTTTTGCAGAAACGATGCCTCTTTGCTTGCACGCCACCATTGCCATCTGTGACCAGCATCTCAGCCCACAAGCTCACGCTGCCCTGTGCGCTCTCTCTATCTTTGCCTCCAAGCCCGAGAGCTTTCCCAAGCAAGCTGCCCTGACGGTGAGCCAGCAGTCGGTCGAAACCTTCGATGAGCTCCTGGAGGCCGGGTTGCTGGAGAGCTGGGGGCCAGAGCGCTACACCCTGCACCAGACCATTGCTGACTATGCACGTGCCCAGGACGAAGCCCTCAGAGCACACCAGTTGCTGAACAGCTCTCTAGTGGGGGATACCCAGGCACATGAACGAAAGATGCATTTGTCTGCAAATTACCTCTCTTGGCGCCAATCCCTCCAGGACGGTGGGCTTCGTCACATGAGCAGTGCGTGGACACTTCTACCCCTCAAACGTTTCCCTTTAGGTCTCCAGGTTATTGTATCAATAATATTCCTTGCAGGCTTGATGATCACCTCAGATCTCCTAGTTCCCAATATGTTGCCTTTCTTTAGGAGTGCAGAGGTGACGAAGAGTTCAATGAAAGGACCCGCCTCTACAATAATTCCATCTGGTACAAGTTATGAAGCTGAAGCACCGGAGAATACCCTGACAGATCATGCACAAGTGCACAAATGTTATTACTGTTCGGGGGGAAAGAAAGTAAGCGACATCATTCCGGGCAGTACTTTGCAGTTTAATAACATTAGAGAGACGAGTGCCGATAGTTACACACTCACGATCTGCTACATTAATGGAACTGCTGATAGAACGCTCTATATGACTGTGAACGATAAACCTGCTATAGCTTTCTATGCACCTAGCATGAAGAGTTGGAACGTGGTTGGAACACTCACCACCACAATCTACCTAAATGCAGGGTCCAACACTATCAAGTTCTTCAATCCATGGTCTCATGCTCCCGATATCGACAGGATTCTTATACAAGGCCTCGGGCCACCGAGCAACGTGCTGATCTAGACGGGGACAGGCTGTTCTGTTCCTTCCAATTTTCCCCAGGGAACAATGCTTCATGAGAGCACATATCCTTTTGCCATCTCCAATTTCTCCTCTTTTTGATTTGGAGCTGCTTTCTTCTTCCGATTTTTCTCTTTTCAAAGATCGCCCAATGGAATTGACCCACTTTGGCAGAGTCGGTAGTAGGTTCTATGGGGAGGATGGCCAGTGATTGTTGCCAGGATGATTTCTCCTGTCTTTAGCGTTCAGGAATGCTTTGTGTTGTGGAAACGTCCCCAAAGTGTCGTCTAATAAGAAAAACACAACATTTCTTTGAGAAATGTCCAAAATTTCTGTCCATTACATTACTCTGGACATTTATTGAAAAATGCCCAGAGTAATGGTAGTCTATTTATGCCTCTCCCTTCTCTTTGTCTGCACATGTGTGGAGTGCTGAGAGAGAAGAATATGAGAAGCAAAGCAGAAAATTCCTAAAGTTACTCTTCGTTTGTTCATATCCAATTTATCACTGGAAACCTCAAAAAGGAGCTGGGGGAGATGATGAAGTGGAAAGGTATTTGGGAGCTTCTGCAGAGCAGAACTGTAGGGACCGGGCTTGTCCCAGCACTCTGGTATGGGATCACACTGCTTACCCTGACTGCTCTGTACTTCGGTACTGGACACTTCGGCCTGTTATTAGGGGCCTTTAGTGGGTTTGCCACTCTGATCTGGTTGCCCTCAGGCATCGCAGTGGCCTCCCTGTTCCTGTGGGGATCTCGCCTGTGGCCAGCGATTACCCTGGGAACTTTTCTAGTCGATCTCTTCGCTGGAGCATCCCCGCTTGTAGCCACCGGCACCAGCGTCGGCAGCACTCTGGAAGCCCTGGTCTGTACTGCACTACTCAGACGTGAGAGGGTGCGCCCAGAGCTAGACTCGCTGCATGACATACTGGTTCTGGTGCTAATGGCTGCACCCATCAGTGCCATGACTGGGGTGAGCAGCCTGTTGCTAGGGGGAAGCATTGTCTGGTCCTCAGTGTATGGAACCTGGAGTGCATGGTGGCTCGGGGATGTGATCAGTCTGCTCCAGATTACCCCTCTCTTGCTTACCTGGAGTACGTGGCCACAGGCGACACTCTCCTACAAACGCTTGATAGAATTGGGCCTTCTCAGCGTGTTCATACTGGTAGTCGGTCTCTTTGTCTTCCTAGGACTGCCTCATCTCAATCAGACAAGGCTCTACCTTCTCCTTCTCGCTACCCTGGCACTTATCACAGCAGAGGGCCCTTGCGAAAACAACTTGAGGGATAAGGGAGCCATCTGGGCAAAGGTTGCTTGCTATGATACAATGAACAAAAAGGAGATCTTGAGCAGAAAACGGATCAGTTTTTTACAGAGAGAAAAAGAACTATTTGCAGCATTGAGAAAGAAACAACTATGAATCCCTCTCTCGTCATTGAGAGCCAGTTGCTGGCTACCAAATTCTATGTGCCAGTTCTCCCTGGAACCCTGATCTCACGTCCTCGTCTGACGGGTTTGCTTGCTGAGAGCCTCAAGTATCCCCTCACGCTGGTCTCGGCTCCCGCCGGCTTCGGCAAAACCATGCTGCTCTCGGCTTGGGTCCGATCCCTGCAAGCCTCTCATCCGCTAGTGGCCTGGATTTCCCTCGATGAGGAAGACAATGCCCCCCAGAGCTTCTGGACCTATGTCCTCTCCGCCTTGGATCAGCAAGATCCTCAACGCTTTACCCCACTGTTCAAGGCTCTCCAATCGCCACACCCACCCTCCCTCACCTCCATCCTGACGGCCCTCGTCAATCTGGTGCTCGACAGCCAGGAACACTTTGTGCTCATTCTAGATGACTATCACGTAATTACCGAGCAGCAGGTGCACACGATGCTCTCCTATCTGGTCGAGTGCCTTCCTCCTCAGTTGCATATCATCCTGGCAACACGCACCGATCCCCCCTTACCACTCTCGCTGCTACGAGCACGGAGACACCTGGTGGAAATACGTACGGATCAGTTGCGCTGCACGGCACAGGAGACTAACGCTTTCTTCAAGGAAGTGATGGGGATCCAGCTCCCTGGTAAGACCATCGAGCAAGTAACGACGGGCACGGAGGGCTGGTTGGTCGGTTTGCAATTACTAGGTCTTTCCTTGCCTGACCGGGTTCATCCTGAGAAACTGCTTCAGGAGATGAGTGGGGATCAGCGCTATATCCTGGACTATTTGACCGAGGTCGTCCTCCAACGACAGCCACCGGAGGTGCAAACGTTTCTGCTTTCCACCTGTATCCTTGAAAGGCTCACCGCCCCGCTTTGTGACGCGGTTCTGCAGCAGACTGGCAGTCAGCACCTGCTCCAACGACTCGAGCAGGCCAATTTATTTGTGGTGTCCCTCGATAGCAAGAGGGCCGAGGCCTTGCACTACCAACTGGAGCAGACCCAGCCTGATCTCATGCTGACCTTGCACCATCGTGCCAGTCTCTGGTATGCTAAGCACGGTCAGAGCACCCAAGCCATTCTGCATGCCGTGCATGCCAAAGCGTGGGACTTGGTCGCTGATCTCATCGAGGGGATGAGTTTCCAGTTGCTGAGACTTGCTTGGGGGGTAAGGCACCATCAGTTGACCATTCTCCAGCAGAGGCTCAAGCAGTTGCCAACAGAGGTAGTAGGCTCTCGGCCTCTTCTCTGTCTTGCTTGTACCGAGATGTTATGGACAGTAGCCCCATATTCGGTGCAGCAAGCTTGGCTCAATGCAGCTGAAGCGAGGCTGGCTGCTTTGCTGACAGCACAGATACACGAGGATGCTTCATCCATCCATGCCTCAGAAACACAGCAGGAACAGCGGAATCTGCTTGGATCGGTGATCGGCTTTCGTGCGGTCCTCCAGAGCTATCGGGAGGGTGCAGAAGCAGCACTCCCCCTCTGCCAGCAAGCCCTCTCCCTGCTCTCAGAACACAATTTCGTGGCTCGTAGTCAGGTGGCTGTTGCCCAGGTTTACGCCTATCATGCTTCTGTTGCCAATGATTCCTCGGCCGCTGTGGAAAGTGGTCTGCAAGCCGTTGCCCTTGCTCAGGCTGCGGGACAGCCGACTCTCGTCATCGCTGTGATGGGTGTAGCAGCTTTGCATATGCTAGAAATGGGGAGGTTGAATGAGGTACTCCGTCTGACTCAACAGGCTATGCTGTTGGGGAAGCAGCCAGGAGAGCGCGAGTTGCCTGACGTGAGCTTACCTGCTTTCTTTCAAGCAGAGGTGCTGCGTGAGCGCAACCAACTGGATGCCGCGCACGCTCTGATAGAAGAGGCTATCTCACTAGGAGAACAGGTTGAATCGTTCGCATCACTCTCAAGTATCCTCACGGGATACGCCGTGCAGCTGCGTGTTTGCCTGTCACGCGGAGAACTGGATGCGGCATGCTCTACCCTCCAGAAGGTTGAAGACATCGGCAGGAGTATGGAGCCCGCTTTGTATCTCCATATATGTTCCTACTTTACCACGATCGATCAAGTGCGGCTCTGGCTGGCCTGTGGACAATTGGATCACGCCACACACTGGGCCGAGCAGGTGGAGAGAGAAGAGCAACATGGCACGCCCTTTGCTCATGAACGGGGAGAGGTGGCCCGAGCGCGTATTCTCTTAGCCAAGGACCAGCCAACTCTTGCCCTGCAGCGACTAGAGTCCATCCTGCAAAGAGCCACAGCAGGCCAGCGCTGGGGCCATGTCATTGAGATCCGGCTCTTGCAAGCCCTGGCTTACCAGATGCTCCAGCAAGAGGCGCAGGCTCTGGCAACCCTCTCGGAGGCAGTTCGCTTGGCTGAGCCGGAAGGGTACGTTCGCAGCTTCGTCGACGAAGGACCTGCGATGGCAGCATTGCTCTGCAAGCTGCGTGATGAGCAATGCAAACAGGGACCAACTCCCTATCTGGACGGACTCCTTGCCGCCTTTCCCAAGCCGTACCAAGCACAGAAACGCCTGCCGAAGCGGAGGAAACAAGAGAGGCTCCCATGAAGACATCAACGCCTATCCAGAGCCAGCTTCTGGCTACCAAATTCTATATCCCCGTTGCACCGGGGAGGCTCATCTCGCGTCCTCGCCTCAGTACCTTGCTCGACAGGGGCCTCAACCATCCCTTCACCCTGGTCTCGGCTCCCGCAGGCTTCGGAAAAACCACCTGTCTCTCTAGCTGGGCACACACTCTGCAAGCCCACGACCTTCGACTCTGCTGGATCTCCCTGGATGAGGAGGACAATGACCCCCGCCTTTTCTGGTCCTATGTTCTCACGGCATTGCATCTGCAATGCCCCGAACGCTTTGAGCCGCTCCTCATGCACCTGCAAGCACCGTCCCCACCACCCCTCAAGTCCCTGCTGAGAGCCTTGATCAATGTGTTAGCTGAGGGGACGGATCACTTTGTGCTGATTCTTGATGACTATCAAGTGATCACGGAAGAGCAGGTCCATACTACCCTGGCGTATGTCATTGGGCATCTTCCTGCCCAATTGCATCTTATTCTCTCCACACGTGCTGATCCTCCTCTGCCCCTTCCGTTGCTGCGGGCACACAAGCAGATCTTGGAAGTGCGCACGGACCTGTTGCGCTGTACCGCAGAGGAGGTCAAGGCTTTCTTTCGTGAGGTGATGGGCATCCAGATGCCAGAGGAGACCATCCAGCAGATCTGGAGTCGCACGGAAGGCTGGTTGGTCGGCTTACACCTGCTCGGTCTTTCCTTACGACACAGTGCCAATCCAGCAACCCTATTGGAGGAGGCCAACGGAGATCAGCACTACATCCTGGACTATTTGACGCAAGTCGTACTCACGCAGCAGCCACAGGAGCTCCAAACCTTTCTCCTGTTCACATCCATCCTCGAGCAACTCACCTCCTCACTGTGTGATGCCGTGATGCAACAGCACAACAGCCAGCAGATGCTCCAACAGCTCGAGCAGGCCAATTTATTTGTCGTGTCCCTTGACAGCAAACGAGAGTGGTATCGCTATCATACGTTGTTTGCTGAAGCTTTGCACTATCAACTGGAACAGAGACAGGCTGGTCTCGTGCCAACCTTACACCATCGTGCCAGCCTCTGGTATGCCCAGCACGGCCAGACCACCGAAGCCATCCTGCACGCCCTCAAGGCTCAAGAGTGGCAGTGGGCCGCTGATCTGATCGAGAGCAAGTGTTTGCCACTCATATCACTGATGTGGGGAGCGAGTGACTACCTGTTAGGGACTCTGCAACATTGGCTCAGGCAAATGCCGACAGAGATCATCGGGTCTCGACCTCGCCTCTGCTTAGCTTGTACCTACATGTTGTCTATGGTGGCTCCCTATCCCATGCTAGAGACGTGGTTCAATGCAGCCGAGGCGAGTCTGACTGCTTCGTTTGGCATCCAGACCTCAGAGCAAGCTTTTCTGTCGATGCAGGCTCTGCAAGAGCAGCAGGAGCAGCAAAATTCGCTTGGAGAGGTGCTTGCTTGGCATGCCATGCTGCAAAGTCTTTGGGAGGATCATGGACAAGAGGCTCTTTTGCTCTGTCAGCGGGCTTTGGCTCTCCTCTTCCCAGAGAACACTCCGATTCGCGCACAGATCGACAGTGCCCGACTTACAGCCTTTTTTGTCTCTTCTGCCAACGATGCGGTGGCTGCGATCGAATATGGGCTCCAAGCTGGCTCTCTTATTCAGGCGGCAGAACCACCTGCTCTGGCTATTGCTATCCTGGGCAATACGGCCTGTTTCATGATAGGAGCAGGGCGATTGCACGAGGCACTGCGGCTGACCCAGCAAACCATTCACCTCGGCAGGAAGCCAGGAGGTCCACCATTGCCTAATGTGGGCTTTCCTGCTCTCTTTCAAGCAGAGATCCTGCGCGAGTGGAACCAACTGGATGCGGCATATACCCTGGCAAAAGAAGCCCTGGCGCAGTGCCAACAAAGCACATCGCTCACATCGCTCGCGCATGTCGTCTGTGGGTATGCGGTGCTGCTGCGCATTGCTCTCTCGCGCGGAGATCTCGATGCGGCCTACTCTGCCTTCCAGGATCTGGAACGCATGAGTACGAGAATGAACCAGCCTATCTCTCTGCATTTTCATTCCATCTTCACGACAATTGATCAGGTCCGGCTCTGGCTGGCCTGTGGGGAACTGGATCGTGCCATACAGTGGGCTGAGATGTTGGATCTGACAGAGCAGTACGGCACGCCCTTTGCCCGCGAACGCGAAGAGGTTGCCCGTGTGCGTGTTCTCTTAGCCACAGAGCAGCCAACTCTTGCCCTT